>ODAJ011907211.1_pt1 | contig 18358 bp, 15 predicted proteins | sample 1539241 | NCBI WGS metagenome assembly ODAJ01 (sample SAMN02144231, study PRJEB22623) | gut metagenome | biome: sheep rumen | host: Ovis aries | place: New Zealand | reverse complement strand
TTTTCAAGGTAATTTTGATAAGATTTTTACGAAAATTTTTTTCGTTAGCATTTAGTCCACAGCCCCTAGAGTTTACCAACACGCTCTAGTAAAGGGCACAGAAATTACAATAGTTGCTGACGGTCCGGACGAAGCAGAAGCTGTTAATGCACTCAAAGCACTCATTGACAGCAAGTTTGGCGAAGAAGGTTACGAAGAAGATAAAGAACCCGTTCTTACTGTTAAAGACTATCTTAAAATGGGTGACAAATCTTTTAACTCTGGCGACTATTGGGTAGCTATCGAGAATTACAGCGCGGCTATTGAGCTAGAAGAAGATTGTGCCGTTGCCTACAACAATCGAAGTTATGCTTATGCAAAGCTAGAGGAATATGACAAGGCTCTTTCAAATGCTGAACGTGCAGTCCGCCTTCAGCCTGACGAGGCAAATTATTATGATACGCTCGGTTGCGCTTATATGGACTTGAAGAATTATTCCAAGGCGATTGAGGCTTTCGACCAGGCTGTCACGCTAAATCCGAACTTTGCGGCGGCGTATTACAATCGGGGGCTTTGTCGTCAAGCTCAATCAATAGACGATTCTACAAAGGCTCAAGAGGATTTCAACAAGGCAAAAGCACTCGGATACATTTCATGAGACCCGCTAAAAATTTTCTAAAAATTTTTTCTCGGCAAGCAGGAACATGAAAAGGGGCGGCGAATAGCAGGTTTGTAAAAGTTGCCCGCGAGGGTGACGGCCGTTAAAAATATTCGTATAAAGATAGGAGAGGGTTTCTAATGACTGAAGCAACCACCACAATTGAAAACAAGACTGGTATTCATGCGCGCCCGGCGTCGGTGTTCGTGCAGAAGGCGTCCTCGTTCAAATCGAAGGTTCAGCTCAAGGCAAAAGGCAAGACTGTCGACGCGAAGAGCATTCTTATGATCATGAGCATGGGCTTGGTTAAAGGCACCGAGATTACGATTTGCGCAGATGGCCCGGACGAAGCGGACGCAGTCGCCACTTTGAAGAAACTCGTTGACGACAAATTCGGCGAAGAGTAATTCGCGTGGTTCGTTGCTAATTATGGGGAGGAGGTTAAGAGTTTTTCCGCCTCCCCTTTTCTGTAACGTCTTGGAGGAAAAATTATGGCAGAGAAAATTAAAGGCAAAGGCGTAATCGCTGGCATCGCAATCGGCAACATTCTGCTTGCGGGTCAAAACCTCGATAGCTTCCTCGTGGAGTACAAAGCTGGTACCAAAGCTACCGAAAAGAAAAAGGCGGCTAATGCACTCGTTGAGGTCGCGGAGAATCTTAAAAAGAGTATCGACAGCTTCAACGAACAAGGTCTCAAGGAACAGGCTGGAATTCTCGAAGCACACCGCATGATGGTCGAAGACCCCGCGATGAGCGGTTCTATTGACGAACAGATTGATATTAGCGGCTCGGCTCCCAAGGCTGTCCTTGACGCTTACGAAGCAACCGCACAAGTCTTTGAGGCTATGGAAGATGAATACTTCCGCGGACGTGCTGTCGACATGCGCGACGTAGGCAAACGCATTGCAAAGTATCTCCTCGGCATTAAAGACCCTGAAATCGTCGGCAAAGTTATCGTCGCGGGCAAGGATATTGAACCTTCCGTTATCGCAGGACTTCCCACTGACAAAATCGCGGGCGTTATCCTCGGCGTCGGCTCCACAACGGCTCATGCTGTTATCATTGCTAAGACGCGTGCTATCCCGACGGTCGTTGGCGTGGGCGATGGCATTGCTCAAATCGCGAACGGCGACCCCGTTATCCTCGACGGCGAGACCGGCGAAATTCTCATTCGCCCCTCCGACGAAGAACGCGAAAGCTACAACGAGAAGATTAAAAAGCAAGAAGAACTTAAAGCCCACTATGCAGAGCTGAAAGACAAACCCGCTATCACTCTCGACGGCAAAGAAGTCGAACTCGTTGCAAATATCGGTTCGCCCGCTGATGCTGATGCGGCTGTTAAGAACTTCGGCGCAACTGGCGTTGGCTTGTTCCGCTCCGAATTCGTCTTCATGGGCAAAACTGACGTCCCGAAGGAAGAAGACCAATTCAAAGAATATAAAGCAGCTGTCGAACACTGCGCGAGCGTCACTCATGGCGAAGGTCTCTGCGTTATCCGCACAATGGACATCGGCGGCGACAAACCGTTGCCCTATATCCAGGTCGGCAAGGAAGAAAATCCCTTCCTCGGCTATCGTGCAATCCGTATCAGTCTCCAGCGCAAAGATCTGTTCCTGCCTCAGCTCAAAGCTATCTTGCGTGCTGGCGTCTATGGCAAAGCGGCGATTATGTTCCCGATGGTAATCAACGTTACGGAATTCCTCGCGGCTAAAGAGTTCGTCGAGATGGCTAAGATGGAACTCGTCCACGAAGGCAAAGAGTATTCCGACAGCGTCCAAGTCGGTATCATGGTCGAAACCCCTGCGGCGGCGGTCATGGCTCCCGCTCTTGCAAAATACGTTGACTTCTTCTCAATCGGCACCAATGACCTCGTCCAATACACTCTGGCTGTCGACAGAGGCAACGCACAAATTTCTTACCTGTATAATCATTTCAACCCGGCAGTACTTCGCCTTATCAAGCGCACGATCGAATCCGCTAACAAAGAAGGCAAATGGGCGGGGATGTGCGGCGAAATGGCGTCTGACCCGAACGCGGCAATTATTTTGATGGCTATGGGCATTAAAGAATTGTCGATGAGCGCGCCCTCTATTCCACGTGTCAAAGAACGCATTCGCAATATCACCTTCACCAAGGCGAAAGAAATACTCGATAAAGTTATGGAGTTTGAAGACGGCGACAAGATTAGGGATTATCTTGCTACAATCGGATAATTTTTGAAGCCCTTGTCCGTCTCTGCGCGGTTCGGAATTAATGAAAGCCCTCGTTAATGTCGACGGGGGCTTTTCGTTTGCAAAGAACAACGGCGCGTGCAAAAATTCTTTCAAGACAAAAATTTTTATCATAATCATCGCAAGGAGAGTTTCGAGGCGATTTTTTTTGCCCATTTTACAAATTCCGCTATTCCGGAAAACGTAAATCACTCTTCAAAATCAACCCCCAAATCTGTACTTGCCGAAAAACCCGCATAACGGCGCGATACAAATTCCGCCATGGCGGAAAACGTAATTTGAACTTCCAAATCGCCTTCAAAACCACTTTTGAAGCTCCAAAATCAGTTTCAAGGCTCCAAATCAGTTTCAAAGCTCCGAAATCACTTTCAACGCTACAAAATCATTTTTTTTTGCTATAATCCGCTCAAGGAGGGATTCTCATCATGAATGTAAAAAATTTCGTGGCTCAATGGCAAAACGTAGACGGCGAACGCGCTAATTATCAAAAATTTTGGCTAACGCTCGTCCGTGACGTGTTCGACATCGATAAACCTGAAAATTTCGTGCAGTTTGAAGTTCCTGTGCAGCTTGAGCATAAAAAATTCATCGATTGCTACTTCCCTGACTCCAAAGTTATCATCGAACATAAAAATTTCGGCGTAGACCTCGAAAAAACTATCACGCAGTCTGACGGAACTAAATTAACGCCATTTGAACAGGCTAAACGCTATATCATCGGCTTGCCACTGTCTATGCACCCTAAAAAAATCATCACTTGCAACTTTAAACAGCTTTTTATATACGATATGGAGACTTTGGAGCCGCCGATTAAAATTTTGCTCGAAGATTTGCCCGAAAAGTATCACGTCCTCGACTTCCTCATTGATAAAGACAAAAATAAAGTCCGTATCGAACTCGAATTGAGCTTGAAAGCCGGAGAAATCGTCGCAAAGATTTATGACGCACTTTTAACTCAATATATCAATCCGAATTCGCCCGAATCCCTTGCAAGTCTCAATAAATTATGCGTGCGACTGGTTTTTTGCCTCTACGCTGAATCATCTGGCATTTTCGGCAAGCATAAAATCTTCCGCGACTATCTCGAAGGCTCTAGGAACATTCGCCGCGACCTTATCGACCTTTTTAACGTCCTTAACACACCGATTGCCGACCGCGACCCATATCTTGATGACAGTTTGAAGAAATTTCCCTATGTTAATGGCGGTTTGTTTGAAGGGGCTATCGAAATCCCCAACTTCACGCCCGAAATCAAAGATTTGTTGCTTGAGGAGGCGTCTAGCGGCTTTAATTGGAACGGAATCAGCCCAACTATATTTGGCGCGGTCTTTGAATCGACTTTGAACCCCGAAACCCGTCGTTCAGGCGGTATGCACTACACTAGCCTTGAAAATATTCATAAAGTCATTGATGAATTGTTCCTCGACGACCTGCAAGCCGAATTCGCCGCAATTAAGACTAAAAAACAACTCCGCGCCTTCCATGATAAGCTTGCAAATATAAAAATCTTCGACCCGGCGTGCGGTAGTGGCAATTTCCTTACCGAATCTTATCTTAGTCTGCGCCGTATCGAAAATGAACTGCTTAAAAGGCAACTCGGAATCAAAATTCAGTTCGGAGAGCTTGTTAATCCCATTAAAATTTCTATCGCGAACTTCTACGGCATTGAAATTAATGATTTTGCGGTAGCGGTGGCACAAACTGCCCTTTGGATTGCCGAATTGCAGATGATGCAGGAGACTCAAGCCATTATTCACCGCGATTTAAATTTTTTGCCGCTGAAATCTTACGCAAACATTCAAAAGGCTAATGCTTTGCTCGTTGATTGGAAAAATTTCGCTCCAAATGCCAACTTTATAATAGGAAATCCGCCCTTTGTCGGCAAAACTTATCAGACTACCGCGCAGAAGAACGATTTAATTGCCGTCGACAAGAAATTGAAGCCGCTAGACTACGTGACTGGCTGGTATTTCAAGGCGATTGACTTCATGAAGGGCAATTCGACGCGCACAGCCTTTTTATCGACAAATTCAATCACGCAAGGCGAGCAAGTCGGCTATTTTTGGCAACTGCTCGGCGGTCACATCGATTTTGCGCACAGAACTTTCTCTTGGGACAGCGAATCGACCGATAAGGCTCATGTTCATTGCGTGGTTATCGGTTTCAGCGTCGCCGACAATCCTAAACCTAAAAAACTCTTCTTTGACAAGCAAACTTTCATTATCGCCAAGAACATCAATGGCTATCTCATGGATTTTGATAATATTTATGTTGAGAAACGCGATTTGCCACTCTTTACAGGCGTTCCGCTTATAAATCAAGGAAATAGTCCTATTGACAATGGAAATTTTTTATTTACGCCTGCTGAAATGGAAGAATTCATAAAAAAAGAGCCTCTAGCGGCTAAATTCATTCGTCAATACGTTGGAGCGGAAGAATTCATCAATGGCAAGCTTAGATATTGTCTTTGGTTAGTAAATGCGACGCCAGCCGAACTTCGCAAGATGAAATTGGTTTATGAACGCATTCAAGCCGTAAAAGACTTCAGATTAGCAAGCAAACGTTCGCGAACTTTAAAATCAGCAGAAACGCCTGCACTTTTCGCCGAAATTAGACAACCGACGACGAATTATATTTTAGTGCCGCGTGTAAGCTCCGAACGTCGAAAATATATTCCAATGGGCTTTATGTCGCCTGAAATAATCGTAAGTGACGCCGTGCAGACGATTCCGAATGCGACGCTGTATGATTTTGGAATATTAACGAGTTCAATCCATATGGGCTGGATGAGGACGGTTGCAGGGCGTTTAAAGAGTGATTACAGGTATTCAGCGACGATAGTGTACAACAATTTCATCTGGGCGGCGGCGAATTCGGAGCAAAAGGCGCGAATCGCGGCTACGGCAGGGAAAATTTTAGAAATCCGCGCGAAATATCCTGATTCGACGTTAGCCGACCTGTACGACGAACTGACAATGCCGGCAGATTTACGACGTGCGCACCGGCAAAACGATTTAGCAGTCGCGAAATTGTATGGCTTCGAGGAAATCATCGACGACGAGGGGCAAATTGTCCGCGAACTGCTAAAAAGATACGCCGCATTGACAAAAAATTGATTGTGTGATAGATTTTCGACTGCCGAATAAAAAAACTGGATAAAAATCGTAGTTCCATCGAATTTCACCAAAACGAATGACCCCGCACAGCTTAGCGAACTGCGCGGGGCTTCGTTTTTGCCTAATCGGGTAGCGAATCCGATTATCTGGGGCAACAAGCTAGGGAATTCTGCCGTTTAGTGTTTTTTGTTGCGGATGTAGTCGAGTAACACACCACCGATAAAGGTACCGAGTGCTCCCGCGACCACAGTCACGCAAAACTGGATAAAAATCTCCATTAAATCTCACCTCCCTCCTCAAGCGTAGACGTTACCGCCATTAGAGGTTCGGCATCGGCAAAAATCATATCACAGGGCAAAATTTTTATCAACACAGCTTAGATTGACAAAAAATAGAGATTGTGATAGATTTTCGGGCGTTAGAAGGCTAACAACTGCAACCAGTACTGCAGTTCGGACATAGTTTCACCGAACGAAGAACCCCGCCGGAGTGATGAACCGTGCGGGGCTTCGTTTTTGCCTAATCGATTGATGAGACCGACTATCTTGGGCATCTAGCTAGAGTGTCTGCCGCTCAAAAGAACTTCTTGATGATGTAGTATGCGAGGACGCCGCCAAGGACGTTGCCACCCACACTGACGAGCAGGTCAACCAGTACTTCGGACACAATTTCCACCTCCCTCCTCAAACATTACCGCTTTTAGAGGTTCGGCATTGAAAAATGCATAACACACGCCGAATTTTTTATCAATCATGGCATTCACGATGCTTTCAGCCGTTCAATACAAGAAAAAACCCCGCGTAGCGTAAAAAGTTGCGCGGGGCTTCGTTTTAGTCCGATAGAACTATTTTTTCATGTGGAGATTGACGAAATCTCTAATTTCAGCGAAGGAGTCGACGCTCTCTTGAAGGTCGGGAAGAAGCATTGCGAAATCATGCGGCATACCCTGATAAACCGACAAAGTGACGTTCAATTCATCGGCGGTAGCCTTTTTTAAAAGCTCAATGCCCTCGTCGACGAATAATTCATAGCCGCCGATTTGAATAAGCATGGGCGGCAAATCTCTTAAGTCAGCGTAAATCGGAGAGAGTCGCGGGTCGTTCAAAGGAATTTTTCCGCCGTAGACCGGATGAGCCACGCCGTTATACATTACGGGATTCGATTCGCCCAAGACCAAATCGCGTTTAGCATTTCCAGTCCTCGACGGCAAATTTGCTTCAAGAGTCGTCCACGGCGAGATTAAAATCAACATGGCTGGTTGCGGCAAGGCGTTTTGTTTCAGATAAAACGATAATTCTAAAGCTAAGTTTCCGCCCGCCGAATCCCCGATGACGATAATATTTTCTGGTTTAATGTTGCGTTTCAAAAGTTCCAGATAAGCTTTTGCGGCGTCGTCGAGGGCAGCGGGATATAGATTTTCGGGCGCAATTCGATAATCGACCATGTAAACTTCCTTAGCCTCCGTGATGACTGCTTGCTTGACTGCCAAATCACGATACCAATCACTAAGTGCGCCTATATAGCCGCCGCCGTGCAGTTGCAAGACGACCCGTTTAGAACGCTTCTGCTTAGGGTTGGCAAGACGTTCGATTTGAGCTTCGCCGACGGTGAACTTTTCGTAAGTCCATTTATCCGGCGCAGTAAAGAAATTCGGATTAGACTTGTAAAACTTGTCCATCTCCTGCGCGATGTAAATCTGTTTGGCGGCATTCTCGAAAGATTTGCCACTTACAGGAAGTTCCCACGCCGGAGCCGCAAAGCTCGTTCCAGTCAGCAGGCTAAAGCTAAGTACGCCCGCCGCAATCATTTTACCAATTTTCATCGTTTATCCTCCTTATCAGCCGTTATAGCCGAGTTGTTTAGCTTTCGTGAAGTCTGCTTGCGCTTTTGCCTCCTCGCCGAGTTCTTGATAGCAAATTCCGCGAAGACTATAACTTATGGGATTGTTAGGTTTAAGTTCGATAGCTTTACTCACATCTGCAATAGCTTGATTGAAATTTCCTAATAAAGCATAAGCACCGCCGCGATTGCAGTACGCCTCGGCATAATTCGGATTGAGTTCGATAGCTTTGTTATAATCTTGAATCGCCAGCTCTTTTTGTCCTAAATCATAATAAGCATTGCCGCGATTGTTGTACGCTTCTGCTAAATTCGGATTGAGTTCGATAGCTTTGTTATAATCTTGAATCGCCAGCTCTTTTTGTCCTAAATCATAATAAGCATTGCCGCGATTGCAGTACGCCCCTGCATAATTTGGATTGAGTTCAATAGCTTTGTTGTAATCTTGAATGGCTCGCTCTTTTTGTCCGAGATTACGATAAGCGACGCCGCGATTGGTGTACGCCTCTGATAAATTCGGATTAATTTCGATTGCTTTGTTGTAATCTTGAATGGCTCGCTCGTATTGTTTTAAATCTTTATAAGCGTTGCCGCGATTGTTGTACATGAATTCATGTTGCTTGAACTCAAGAGCCTTGTTGTAGTCTTGAATGGCCCGCTCGTATTGTCCTAAATCAGAATAAGCACAGCCGCGATTGTTGTACGGCAACGACCAATCAGGCTTAAGTTCTATTGCTTCGGTATAAAGTTTTATTGAACCGTGATAATCTTTGGCATAATCAAGTTTCAAACCTTCTTCAAACTTCTGATTAGCCAAAAAGTCGCGGTCGGCTTCTGTCATCTGCTTGCGGAGGCTATCTTTTTCGGCTTGAGAGGTTGCGCGATTGTATTTTTCTCTCAAATCTTCAATTTTGCGTTCGTTTTCTTCTGAAACCTTCTGCGCCTCGCGTGTTTGATTGATTATCGTCGATTTATCTTTGTCATCGCGTTTAATCCAGCTTTGAATCTCGGAATCATCGACATTAACCTCAACAGTCGCCGTCCAAATGATAATCGACGTTTCATCGGAACCTTTTACTATTTTACTTGAGTATTTCGGCTCGCCGACGAGTTGCCAAGCGTTTGAAGTTATCGCGGTGATTTCATCGTCGGTTAATTCGTTGTTAATTGAACGCGAATAAGTCTTGAGATAGACGCCGGCTTGCTTAGTCGCCTTCTTGATAGCCTTGTCGCGTGCGCGAAGCTTAGCAATATCCTGCGATTCGATTTCGTTAGCGTAGTCTTCGCCGGTCGCCGTGTAAAGCTTGACAGTCGCCCCGACGATAGCCGCCGTCAATAAGCTCGTGACGATTAGCAGAGCCGCCGCACCTCGTCGAATGATTCTTCCCATAGTCAATCCCTCCTTGCCGAAAGTTTTTCTGCGCCTTAAGCAAATTTCCTGCGTGGCAATAATATTGTATTCATTAACAGAAAGGCTTGCATAGTCTAACGTTTATGTTATAATGCGTTTCGTTATTGAAAGTAATTCACAGGAGGCAATAAATCATGAAGATAGGAATAGTTGGATACGGCAACCTTGGACGCGGCGTTGAATGCGCCATTAAAGATAATCCCGATACTGAGCTTGTGGCAGTCTTCACTCGTCGCGACCCCGCTAAAGTCAAGATTCAGACGGCTGGCGTGCCTGTGCTCAACGTGGCGGACGCTAAGGATTGGGTCGGCAAGATTGATGTTATGATTCTCTGCGGCGGTTCGGCTACTGACCTTCCCACGCAAACGCCCGAATACGCTAAGCTCTTCAACGTCGTAGACAGCTTTGACACCCACGCCAAAATCCCCCAACACTTTGCAAACGTCGACGCGGCGGCTAAGGCTTCAGGTCATGTGGCGGTTATCTCGGTCGGCTGGGATCCTGGCATGTTCTCGCTGATTCGCGCCTATGCAAATGCGATTCTTCCCGACGGCAAGGATTACACCTTCTGGGGCAAAGGCGTCAGCCAAGGTCACTCCGATGCTATCCGCCGCGTCAAGGGCGTTAAAAATGCTAAGCAGTACACCGTCCCGATTGATTCTGCGTTGGAAGCCGTCCGCAGTGGACAAAACCCCGAACTCACGACGCGTCAAAAACATCTCCGCGAATGCTACGTTGTACTTGAGGAAGGAGCCGACGCCGCCGAGGTCGAGAACGCAATTAAGACTATGCCGAACTACTTCGCGGATTATGATACGGTCGTCAACTTCATCAGCGAAGAAGAACTCCTTACCAAACACGCGGGACTTGCTCACGGCGGCTTTGTGATTCGTTCGGGTAAAACTGGCATGGACAAGGAACACAACCACATTATCGAATTCAATCTTAAGCTCGATTCCAATCCCGAATTCACGACCAGCGTTTTGGTTGCATACGCCCGCGCCGCTTATCGGCTCAATCAGGAAGGCAATAACGGTTGCAAGACTGTCTTTGACATTGCGCCCGCGTACCTCTCCGCCCAGAGCAACGAAGACCTTCGCGCACACATGCTCTAAGACGATTTACTTAGAATAAAACACGCCGCTTAATCTCCATTACGGGGACGAGGCGGCGTTATTGCTTTTCATAGAGAAATTTTTTATAATCCTGTTGCAAATTCGTAAGAGAAAGGAGCATGTTCAATGACACTCGAACCACCGCAACCGCCAATGGCACCTGCGCCCGCAGTCAGACCGACGCCACCTACGCCGCCACGCATTGATAGAACTCCTTTTGCTAAGGACTCGGAACAAGCCGCTGACGATTCCCCCGAAACTCAAGCCCGCGACGCAGTAGCTAATGGTTCGGGAGCTTTGACTAAACGGACTGTCGAACGCCCTGATAATGAGCAGTCGCCGCCCGCCAATCAAACAGTCACGGTCATTCCCCCCGACGCGCCGTTAGTTGGTGACACGCAATCGGACTACGACAAAGGCAAAGACGTTCTGCGGGAATTCCGAGACCTTGACGCCCGCGAGGCTCAAAGCGCAAACAATCCCCCCGCGCAGACCTCGACCGAGCAACCACGGCAAGTCATCCCGAAGCTAAACTATCACGAAGGACACAGCGGAGCTTATTGGATACTCACGATAGTAATTGTGGCGGTCGCGGCGTTCGTCGTGGCTAAGAACTTCCTGTTCACGGACAAACCACAGCTCACCAAGTCGCAACTATTTGAAGACTCGACGGACAAACTAAAAGCGGCGGCTGACAAGGTTAAATCCGTCAAACCGCCGCCAGCAAAGCCCGCACGCCTTCCCAATAAAAAGGACGACGACAAGGGCAAGCATTTTGAAGTTCGCGTTTAGTGCAGACCGACGATTGATTTGATTCGTCGCTCCAACTCTTTCTCAAAGTTATTGGGATTGCGCGTTTGAATAAGAACAACCCCAGGGCCTCTGAAACGGCAAACGACTCCTTCACCCGACGTGAAACTCGAAATCCAGCCGTTAGAGGCTCTTTCCATTTCGTAATTCATGTAATCTGGCCAGGCAACTAAGTGTCCGTTGTCGACGATGACTTCTTCCCTATCGTCTAGATTAATCGGATGAATCACGCCGTAGCTTGATACAAAAATCGTGCCGCGTCCTCTGGCGTTTAGCACGAAGAAGCCTTCGCCGCTTAGGAAGCCTTGGAAAAGATTCTGCGCCCGTGTGTCAATGTCAATGCCTTGCGTGCTAGCTAAGAAGCCGTTCTTCTGAATCATTAGCCCGTATGAGCCGTCAAGTTCCACGTCCATTATCCCGCCGATTTGCGAATGCCCGAACAAGACGTTACCCGCCCCGCGACGCGCTACCAACTCTTGAAAGAACAAACTCTCGCCTGAAAGAAATTTCCTAGCCAAGCCTCGCAAAAGTCCTCCGTCCATTCTTCCTTCAACGTCAATCGTCGGCGACATAGCAATCATAGCATCAGATTCCGCCTTTATGCTCTCGCCGCGTTCAAGATGACAATCAACCACCGGGAACGCCTCAGGATATAAAATCTCGTACCTCATACAATCACCTCGAAAATTATTAGTAGCCGAACAATCGGTCTAAGAAGCCGCGCCAGCCACGCGACACCGATTCCATCTTCTGTCCGCTTAACAAACTCTTTGCAAGCTCCGTGATACACCTCGACGCCGCCGACTCAGGATTGACGATAAGGAACGGCTCCTGCATTTGCACAGCCTCGCGAACAGTCTTATCTTCGTAAATGTAGCCGAGGCAATCGACCGTCAAGCCCAAAAAATTTTTCGTCGTATGGTTAATCTTGTCTGTGACTTCGTAGCACTCTTCCTCATCGCGAATCCGATTGACGACTAGTTTAATGTTGCGGCGTTCGGTGTAGGTGCTGTAGGCTTTTATAACGGCGTAAGCATCGGCAAGGGCAGTCGGTTCAGGAGTCGTGATTAGCAAGACTTCTTCCGCCGCAAGCACGAACTCGATTACGTTACGATTCAAACCCGCGCCCGTGTCGATTATGATAATGTCCGCCATTTCGGAGCAACGACCTAATTTCTTGTGAAGTTTCTTTTGCGCCAGACGATTCACATTCAACGCCGCCTCGACGCCCGCCACGCCCGAAATATATTTCACGCCCGCCGCGCCGTCTTCGATAACGTCTTCAAGCTGAACATCATCGCTTAGCAAATCGACTAAGCTACGATTCGCCACCGAGCCCATTAGCAGATTAACGTTCGCCATACCAATATCCGCGTCAATCAACATGACCCTTTGCCCAGCGAGTTGCAAGCCGATTGCAAGATTCACTGCCAGATTAGTTTTGCCAACGCCGCCCTTGCCACTGGTTATCGCGATTACTCGTGTGGTCTCCGCCATGTCAAAATGAAGTTCGCCTATCTGTCGAGCTTGCGCCTCCTCGTCGGCTCGTTCCTCAACCAAATCTCGCAGTTTTGATGCTTGGTCAAACATAACTTATACCTCGTCGACTTTTTTTAGCAAGAGATTTGCCAAAACGTCGGAGCTTGCCGGGTCTATGTCATCGGGGACGCTCTGCCCCGTGGTGATATATGATAGTGCAAATTTCTTGTCGCGCAGGAGATTTATAATCATTCCGAGGCTTGCCGTCTCGTCGACCTTGGTGAAGATAACTTTATCTGGTTCGATTGCCGCAAACTTGCTCATGATGTGTTTGGCGTCGGTAAACTTCGTCGTTGCGCTGATGACTAAATGTTTTTCGATTCGCGGGTTGACGCGCAGGAATTCTTCAAGCTCACGCATTTGATAATCGTTATGCTGACTGCGCCCCGCCGTGTCGATTAGGATTAAATCTTTATCGCGGTGCCGTTCGATAGCCGAGGCAAGCTCCGTGGGTTTGTAGACGATTTCAAGCGGCAATTCGAGTATGTCCGAATAAGTCTTTAGCTGTTCGACGGCGGAGATTCTGTACGTGTCGGCGGTTATCAAGGCGACGTCTGTTTTTTGCTCCAGAACGAACTTAGCGGCGACCTTAGCAAGCGTTGTGGTCTTGCCGACGCCCGTCGTCCCAAGTAAGGCGGCTATCCTCACGCCATGACGATTGAGCTTGATACCGTCAGAAAATCTCACATGCTCATTGAGGTATCGAACGAGCGTTGCGCGTGCGCCGGGCGTGTGAACATCAACCAAAGTTTCACCGGCGTTCGCTTGAGCCGCCATCTCGCTTAAGGTGTCGTCATCGACCTCCTGCAACTTCAAAGCTTCGTGCAAGGATAGCGTGCCTTTTTTCGGCTCGCGTCCTAAGATTTCCGCAAGCAAGACTTTCATCTGCGCGATTTCTTCTTCTAGCTGTTTTAGTTTTTCTTCGTTCGGGGAAGCGGGCGCGGGTTGCACGATTACGGAAGGTTGAGCTTGGGCTTGTTGCAAACGGATTTGTTCTGCCGCCTGCGCCTGGGCTTGAGCGATTGCTGCCTGTTGCATCATCTGCATTTGATTGAACTGCGCCATTATCATTGCTTGCGTCTGCGCCATTTGCTCTTCTGTGAAGACTGTTTGTCGCGTCTTAGGTTGTTCTTCGGGTTGCGGCGTCTCTTTTACGGGTTTGGGTTCCTCGACGGGTTGCGGCGTTTCTTTTACGGGTTTGGGTTCCTCGACAGGTTGCGGCGTTTCTTCTACTGGTTTGGGTTCCTCGACGGGTTGCGGCGTTTCTTTTACTGGTTTGGGCTCCTCGACGGGTTGCGGCGTTTCTTTTACGGGTTTGGGTTCCTCGACGGGTTGCGGCGTTTCTTCTACTGGTTTAGATTGTTCTTCGGGTTGAGTTGTCTCTTCTTCGGGTTTAAGTTCTTCGACGGGTTGAGTTGTCTCTTCCGCTGGTTTAGGTTCTTCGACGGGTTGAGTTGTCTCTTCCGCTGGTTTAGGTTCTTCGACGGGATTTTCATTCCCAATTTCTAATTCCGCATTCCTAATTGCTTGCTCAGTGCCGTCGGTCTTGTATCGTGTCACAACGGTCGGGTGTTGAAGGTTCATCGGCTCATCTTTTTTCGGCAGTGCATTTTCCTCGACTGCTGCAGTGATTTCCACGACCTCACGGCTGCCGATTCCGAGAAGTCCGCCTTCCTTGTACTTTTTGCTGTGCAATATGACTGCTTCATCTCCAAGCTCGGCTTTCATCGCCTCCATAGCGTCTTTCATATTGCCCGCCTTAAAAACTTTTATCTGCAAACAGAATCACCACCATTTATTTTGCCGAAATTATATCAGAAAAAATTTTCCTAGCAAAGAAAAATTCAACGACCCCTAGCAACCAATCAGCGGCGCAAGGTTCAGTTCTTCCAAAAGCTCATTGGTCTGCAGGACGCTTTTTTGATTCTCCAAGGCAAATGAAATGACGGCGTCCCACTCGTCGCGCACATACAATTTTTCATGCCCCGCGTAGTACAGGAGATAATCTGTCTCCTTGGGCGTGAGCTTCATTGCCAGAGCCAACGACAAAACTTTTTCCCGCGAAGGGTTCTTCCTGCCGCCGAAAATATGATGAGCATAAGTCGCGTCCAGTTCCGAAGCCCTGATGATTTGCGCCTTAGATAAATTCTTTTCCTCTAGCAGGCGGCGCAGATACTCGGCGAGCGTGAAGTCGCGCAAATTGTCTTTGTTGTCGTTGAGGAACTTTTTAACGTCGTCGGCTTGTCTCAGTTCGTGTTCAAGCTCGGTGGTGTCCTTAGTCATTGCATTGCCCTCCAAAATTTTTGTAGAATATATCGCAAGACCAATAGAAAGGCAAGGCGAGGTCATGAAGGAAAACGTCGCGGAGTTCCTAAAGTTCCGTTACGAGAAATTAAAGCTACTCAAGCGTTCACAGCGCGGCGAGGTATGGCTTGCCCAAACACGTCAAAGCGGCGACCTCGTGATAATAAAGCGTGTTCGGGCAATCGGCTTGCCCTATGACTTGCTAAGGCGTTCGGCATTCACGTTGCCGGCGAAGATTTTCTATTGCGCTGAAGATTCGGAGGAAACTGTCATTGTCGAAGAGTTTATCCAGGGCGAACACTTGCACAAACTAAGCGAGCCGCAAGCCCGCCAGATACTTTTGCAGATGTGCGACGGGCTTAAGGAGCTTCACGAGCAGAAAATCATTCACCGAGATATAAAGCCGTCGAATATGATACTGCAGGGCGAGCGGATTCGATTGATTGATTTCGACGCGGCTAGGATTTATAAGGACGGCAAGGAGGAGGACACGCAACTTTTAGGCACGAAGGGTTACGCGCCGCCCGAACAATACGGCAACGGGCAGACCGACCCGCGTAGCGATATTTATTCCCTCGGCGTAACGTTCAAAGAACTGCTCGGCTCAAACTGCGGCGGACGCTTGAAAGACATTCTGGACAAGTGCACAGCCTACGACCCAGACGACCGCTACCAAGACGTTGACGAACTCAAGGACGCTTTGACGATGGAAGACTTCGACGAGCCGGAATTGACGGAAGAAGAGCCGAGCAAATTGGATATGTTCTTCTTCGCGGCAAGGATTATATTGTTCGTGATGCGCAAGGAGTTTCAAGCGCCGTTGATTGTCTTGATGATAATAATCGTCTTGCTGGTGACTTCACAGACACTAAACAGCGGCGAAAACTTCCAAGAGGTTCAATCGACCGTCGAAGAGCTTAAGTAGCTAAGGCGGCTTTTTGTTGTCAAAGGGCAAGGCGGCGTTGTATAATCGGCGCAACTTTTGTTAGGAGGTTATAAGCTTTGAAAATGAACGGAGCACGAGCTTTACTTGAGAGCTTGAAAAAAGAAGGCGTCGAGTTGGTGTTCGGCTACCCCGGCGGCGTCGTGCTGAAACTTTACGACGAGATTTATAAGATGAAGTTCCCGAACATTTTGACGGGGCATGAGCAAGGCGCGGTTCATGCGGCGGACGGCTATGCGCGGGCAAGCGGCAAGGTTGGTGTCGTCATTGCCACGAGCGGACCTGGCGCGGCGAATTTAATAACAGGCATTGCGACGGCTAACATGGATTCAATTCCGCTGGTTTGCATTACGGGGCAGGTTGCCAATCACGCTATCGGCAAAGACTCCTTCCAAGAAGTCGACGTTTACGGAATAACTACGCCCATAACTAAGCATAACTACCTAGTTAAGGACGTGCACGACTTGCCCCGCGTCGTCAAGGAGGCGTTCTTCATTGCCAAGACTGGTCGCCCAGGACCTGTGTCGATTGACATTGCCGCCGACGTGTTCAACACCGAATTTGACTTTGAATATCCCGACACGATTAATTTGCGCGGCTACAGCGGGAAAAATCCAGTGGCTGAAATCGCAGTCGATGAGGCTGTTAAGGCTCTGGAAGGTTGCTCGCGTCCTTTGATATTCGTTGGCGGCGGCGTGACCAGTTCGGAGACTTCAGACGACTTGCGGAAGATTTTATCTCGGCTGGGTTGCCCGTCAACTTCAACGCTTATGGGCTTAGGCTGTATCGACGCTGACACCGACGGCTTCTTAGGTTTCGCGGGTATGCACGGCTCCTACGGCGCGAACATGGCGATTCAAGCTTGCGACCTGCTGTTGTGTATTGGAATGAGGTTTAGCGACAGAGTTACCGGACGCGTTGCCGACTTCGCGCCCAACGCTAAGATTGTGCACTTTGAGCTTGACCCTGCCGAGGTTAATAAGAACGTGCAAGCCGATTTGAAAGTTTTGGGCGACCTGCGGCAATCGTTGCCAATGTTCAGAGCAAAGCTTGACGCCTCGACTACAGACTTTGCAGAGAAGTTCGCCGCGTGGAAGGCTCAAGCAGTCGCCAAAGGCAACGAGCACCCGTTCAGCTGGCAAGAGGAAGGCGACGCGATTAAGCCCGGCGCACTAATCAGCAAGATAAGTAGCATATGTGACGACGACACAATCGCCGTTACGGACGTTGGGCAACATCAAATGTGGACGGCGCAATTCTTCAAGGCACGCAAGCCAAGACAATTCCTAACGAGCGGCGGGCTGGGGACAATGGGCTTTGGACTGCCGGCGGCTATGGGTGCGAAGCTCGCTTGCCCCGATAAACATGTTGTGCTATTCACGGGCGACGGCTCAATCATGATGAACATTCAAGAGCTAGCCACGCTCGCCGACCACGACATTGACGTTAAGATTGTCATCGTGCATAACTTTATCCTCGGCATGGTCGGGCAGTGGCAACGGCTCTTCTACAATCATCACTATTCGGCGTCGGAACTCAAATATAAGCGTGACTTCGTCAAGATAGCTCAGGCAATGGGCTTGCGTGGCTATCGATTGACTAAGGCGGCGGAGCTGGATACGGAGCTTGTCGAGATTATGTTTTCTAAGGGCGCGGCTGTCATTGATGTCTACGTGCCCGAAGAAGAAAATGTTATCCCGATGGTGCCGGGCGGCAAGCGTCTTGACCAAATGGTACTGGGCAAATGATTCACGTTGACTTTGCTATAATCGGCGGCTCCGGCACCCTTAGCAGTGACTTCCCAAAGAACTTCGCGGGCGTCGAGGTCTTAGCGGATAATCTCTTTTTCGAGACGCCTTACGGGAAAAGTCCCGCGTTCAGACTGTGTAGCGTCGACGGCAAGGAGTTCCTAACGTGCAAGATGCATGGCTGGCGGAGCGGCGTCACTCGTGCGGACTCTTCGCGGCAAATCTTCTGGACGTTTCGTGAGGCGGGCGTCAAGCGTATTTTCTCGGAAGGCGGCGTTGGGAGTGTCAATCACTTGCTCAATCCCCGCGATTTGATGATTCCCGATGACTACCTTGACTTGTCGACGCGCAAGGACGTTCAGCTTGACGGGCGGTATCTTCTGATTATGCGCGATGCCCTCTGTCCTGAACTGCGCGGCAATCTTCTAACTGCGGCGAAGAAATTTTTCACGGGAAGGATATTCGAGCGCGGGATTTATGCCGTGACGGACGGTCGGCACTTTGAAAGCCCAGCGGAGATTGCAATGCTCAAAGGGCACGCGGACATTGTCGGGCAGAGCCTCGCGCCTGAAGTGTATTTGGCTAGGGAAATCGGCGCGTGCTATGCTAATTTGTCCTTCGTCGTCAATTACGGGGAAGGCTTGCGCGTTTGGTCTCACGAAGTC
>ODAJ012088414.1_pt1 | contig 18386 bp, 12 predicted proteins | sample 1539241 | NCBI WGS metagenome assembly ODAJ01 (sample SAMN02144231, study PRJEB22623) | gut metagenome | biome: sheep rumen | host: Ovis aries | place: New Zealand | reverse complement strand
CTGTTGGAAGACGGTTTTCAATCTGTGCCATATCGATCAGCTTTTCCCGAACTCCGCTTGAATCAAAGGAGTAATTCTTAATACTGACCCCATATCCTGCTTCTTCAAGATCCTGCGGGGTCAAATACTTTGCATCGGCCTTATATTCCTTATATATAGAGGGAACATCTTCTATTACACGATCTATTGCCATAATTTTTCTCCTTTTGTATTCTCCAAGTTACATAATTATATTATCATAAAGGCCCAGGATCATACAACCCTGAGCCTTTTATATGAAGATCAGACTTTAGGGTGACAGGCTTTATGCTCTTTCATCACCTTTGTCCTGATCGACATTAGGATCTTCCTTCGCATTGTTTATCTTATCCTTGCGGACATCCATTGCTTTACCCAGAAGAACCTCTGCCTTGGACTTAAAGCTTTCCTTAACGCTCTCTCTTGCCTCGATCTTCTTTTCAATCTTGTCGATCCTTGCCTCGTTGCGCTTTACCTGCTCTCCAAGAAGGTCGTTGCTTGCTGCCATAGCCATGGTAGGAACATAACCGACGAGCTTCTTTGCCGTATACTCAAGGCTGTGACCGACATCACCAAGAGTCTTATGTACCGCAGCTTCAGTGCTCATCCTGTTGGTGACAACATCTTTTGCATACTGAACCATCGGAGAATCAGCACTCAGCTTATTTAAAGCTTCCAGCTGGCTGACCAGTTTCTCGCTGGGCTTATATTCAGATGTCTGCTTCTTCTCCATACCAAGGAAATTGTCAACTGTCTCATAGATATTGGAACGAACTTCCTCAAGGTGCTTATCTTTCTTGATAAGACCGGCTTTGATGTGCTCGCCCATCTTATCCTTCCAGTCTTCGAACTTCACGGCACCTTCCATGAACTTGGCTCCGAGTTCCAGAGATTTTGCATGAACCTCAACGGCCAGATCGTGAACGCTGGTCGCCAGGTTTTCAGGAAGATCCAGTATGAAGTCAACCGCTTTATCAACCCCTTTATCGAAAGCTTCCAGACCCTTAGCGATCGCATCTGCTGCGGTCTGTGCACCCTTCTCTACTGCATTACTGATCTTTTCCGAAGGAGTTTCCTTATCCTTGCCCCAGTTCTTTTCACGGATATTCTGATAGAATTCCCTGATCGCAGAATAGTCGATCCAGCCGGCTTCTGTCGCATGGTTTACAAACTTGCCATCGACGAACTCGTGCTGTTTTCTTCCGGTAACGACCTTATCCATAGCCATAGCATCCGATAAAGCCATAGCCTCGATGGCGTCTCTTTCACAGAAGAATTCTTTTACTCCGCCGTAAGGAGCTGCTTTTTCAGCAATTTCAAGTTCTTTTAAGAGAACCGAAGTCAGCGCTCCGCCGGAAACCTTGTCATAGATCCTGATCACCGACTCCATTGTTTTCTTTGTAGACTTGTGATAGCGCTCTCTAAAGCTGTCCATCATATCCTGAAGCTTGGATACAGCGCTCTTACAAAGGCTTGCAACCTTGGTTGCCGCTGTTTTTGCCATATATACCAAAGAAGATCCCGCTGCAGAAAGCTTATTCTTGACCATATCTCCTATGATGTGTGCATAGTTAGCTTTTGTCTTATCATATTCTGCAGAAGCAGTCTTTGCATGGTTTAAAGAGTTCTTCAGGTCCGTGATAGCACTGCGGAGATCGTATATCATGCAGGGGATAGGATTATTTATAAGTAATTTTAAGGCCGCATCACGGTCTTTTGCAGCTCTTTCCATCTTCTTCTGCATCTCTTCCAGAGTTTTCAGCTCTTCTTCCATATCAAGGATCTCATTTTCAAGACCTTTGATGTCCTTGTTTGCCTGTTTCATGGTATCGTCCAGCTCTTTAAAGTCATCATTGATCACCTGATTAACTTCATCGGTCTGGGAAAAATCCGTATTGGCCAGAGTATTGTCAGCCTCTGATACCATTTCCAGATGCTGATTTCTGGCATCATTTACGATCGCCTGGAAAGCAGCGCTCTTTGACATGATCTCTTCTGCAGCCTGCTGACGGGGAATAGAAGTATCAGACAGTGCGTTGATAGACCCAATCAGATCCTCATACGCCTGCGTAGCCTCAGCGGACATTACTCCTCCATTGTAGCGCATCAATTCGATTCTGTTGTTTTCCGCCTCATTGGTGAAGTAACTTGCACCGTTCTCCCTCATCTGTACATCTTCGTTATAAACAGCCATTTCAGCCTCCCTTGCTGCCGCTGCTCTCTGAGCTTCTAAAGCTTCTTCTGCTCTTCTCTCGGCTTCTGCTGCTTCCGCAGCCATTCCCGCTTCTTCACGATCGGCAATAACTTCTTCTTCGACAGCTTCTGCAATATTGGATGCAACCGTTGCAGCCGCTGCTACAGCAGCTCCGGCACTCGCCTGTGCTGCATTTTCTGCCCCTATATCTCCCATGGCTCTTGCCGCTTCTGCTTCGGCAACTTCTCTTTCTATCTGGCGTCTGGTTTCTTCCATCTCTCTTGCATATTCCTCTACCGTCATATCGGTATCACCCATACGCTCTTCGGTTGCCTGCATTACCTCCTGGAACTTATCATCCGGAAGATCTGCAAGATACGCATTGGCGGAAACCAGCTCTTCACGGGAATAAGCCCTTCTCTCACGAAGCTTATCCGCCAAGTCACGCCCTGCGTCAATTACAGCTTTGGCCACATACTCTGCAGCCTGTTTGGTCTCATCCGCAAGTTCCTGAGCTGCCTGTTCACTTATTTCAGCCATATTTGTCTACCACCTTTCTATTTATTCTCTGTCCTCTAATTCCTCGTCCTCGGCAAAAATACCGTTTAAGGAATCGGGACATACATTAGGTTTGTTCTCAACCGGTGTATTTGTAACCAGATTTTCGATAGCCTCCGGTTCTCCACCGCTTTTATACTTTGCCATTTGCTCCTGGGTTAAAATGCCTTCAATAACCATTGATGTATCCTCCTTTCCGAAATTTTCCTTCTCACATAATTTTAGGAACAGTTATCCCACTGTTCTACCTCTCATCAATATATGAAAAAAGAAATCAGAAACAAGGTTACAGTATCGCAATACCCAGATATTTTCCGGTATACATTCCGTCGTTGGTGACGATATAGACGCCTTTCCTTACTCCGAGCACCCTCTCATCCTTGGAAATATAGTTATATGCGGGTATCTTCGCCGGAATGGTGATCTTCTTATTGCCTGCAGCAAGGTTTTTGATGAGAATGTCCTTATCTACCAGATAAAATCCCACCTTGGATATCTCCAGCACCGCCACGGGGTACTTCGCCAAAACAGCGATAACATCCTTTATCGGCGCCGTAGCTTTTAAGGGCGTTATCTTCTTTGTCTCATCTTTTATCGTATGAGCCTTTCTTCTGATCTGCATGGTCTGGTTCTCCAGAAACTTTATCTGGTCTGTGGTCGTAGAAAGAAAGGTCGTATCGTTATGCGCCATATAATTACGCATGATACGACATACCTTAAGACGCTCTCTGCTTAATTCGTCCAGGCTGTTTTCATGGTCTAAGACCGAACAGCCCTCAAGTTTAAGCTCTGTATCCAATGCTCTGAATGCATCAAGAAACTTTTCATTAGCCACTATCGTTTGCCTCCTTGTTTTTTCTCCTTTGGGTATATATCATGGCTAAGACCGGAGGATAGTAGTTATACTTCCCCCGGCCTTTTCTCTTTGATTCTGATCTTATTTCTCGAATTCGATATCGAAGTGGATGCTCTTGCCATCTGCCTTGGTGCCATCTTTCTTGGTGTAGGAGAAAGATTCTACAGCGCCGGGAGTCAGCTTGGCATTGTAGGTCGTACCCTTCTTGCTTACCAGACCCTTTACATGAATGGGCTTTCCGGAAAGAACAGTCCTCCATTCGGAATCTGAAAGCTCCTTGCCGAATACCTTTCCGAACATCATTCCGCATTTTCCGCTGCAGTATACGCCGAACTTTCCGCTCTGTATGGGAGACTGGCAGTTCGGGCAGTTACCCATGCTTCCTGCCATCTTCGGCTCAGCACCGCTCTGGTCCTTTGAAGTCTTGCCCTTTGCTTTACCCTTACTCTTGCCCTTACCTTCTTCGGAAGCTTCGATCATGTAAGGTCTGATAGCCCCTTCTTTGAACATCGCCACAGACTCTTCCATCTTTTCGATAAGAGAGTTCTCGATCTCCTGATAAGGGGTCTTACCGGAACGGATCTGGTCGAACATCTCCTCCCACTTACCGGACTCGATAGGAATGAACATGGGTACCTTGGAGTAAGCCTCATAGAGCGCCATTGCCTTGTCTGATGCTATGAAGCTTCCCTTTTCCTTTGTAAAGTATCCGTTTTTCTGACATTCCTCGATAATGTTTGCACGGGTTGCAGGTGTACCGATCTTATACTTTATAGCACCCTCTTCACCCTCAAACTTTTCAGGATTCTCCATCGCCTTGATGATGGAACCGTCATTGTAGCGGGAAGGCTTCTGGGAGACGATCTCCTTGGCGAAGAACTCGATAGGGTGAATGCTCTGTCCCTTCTCGAACTTGATATCGTGTCCGCCCTTCATCTTATAGGAGGGGTTTAAGATCAGTTCAAAGCCGGGATTTAAGTCGTAAGACTCAGAGAACACATAAGGGTCTTTGGAACCGGTAGGTACGCCGGTAACCTTAACGCTCATTGTCTCTTTTACCGGACCAAAGATTGCCAGAAATCTCCTGCAGATGATCTCATACAGCGCTGCTTCATCCTTGCTGGCCTTCTTATACAGTCCCTCACCGGTAGGAATGATGGCAGTATGACCCTCTGCTGCGATGGCCTTATCATTGGCGTACATCTTATCCTTGGATACATCTGCGGGATTACGCACCAGAAGATCCCTGTCCAGATCTATTTCACTTAAGACATTCTTGGCAACACGCCCGATGTTTACCTGAGAAGAGATATATTCACAGGCGGTACGGGGATAGGTTACCGACTTGGCTTCATACAGATTTTGCAGCACCTCAAGCGTCTTGGCGGCTGACCACTTAAGCTGGGAATGAGCTTCTGTCTGCAGGGTAGAGAGCTTAAAGAGCTTGGGCGCCTTTGCATGTTTTACTTCATACTTGGCATCAGAGATATCTGCATACTCTGTCTTGGGTACTTCCTTAAGCGCCAGTTCGGGATTGTCAAAAGCCTTATCGAATACGAATTCGCAGTCCTTATAACGGAATGCGGGCTTATAAGTCTTCTTTTCCACATAGTTCTGTATCTCCAGCTCTCTGATACAGATCAGAGCGATCAGAGCTGCCTTCACACGGCCCAGACGACAAAGATTACCACCTGCTTTGCAGGATACGGTTCCGGTAGAGTTCATACCGAACTGGTAATCTGCGTGCTGGCGGACTAAAGCCGCTTCGTAGATATGATCGTAGTTAGAATCCGGCTGGAGATTCTTAAGAGCTCCGACGATTGCTCCTTCAACCAGATCGTTGGTCCAGAAACGCTTTACGGGAAGCCTGTTTCCGACATAATCCAGTACCAGACGAACCAAAAGCTCCCCTTCTCCGTCAGGGTCGCCGGCGTGAATGATGAAATCATATCCGCCCTTCTTTACGCCGTCACGGATCTTTTTGACCAGATCGTTTTTGCCGGGATTGATCTTATATTCATAGGGATATACTTCAGGGAAATTGTTGAGATTCCAACGCCCATACTTTTCGGGATTTACTTCCTTGGGACTCTTTAAGCCCACAAGATGACCTGCCTGAGCCAGGAAATCGATCTCAAAATCCAGCTCATTTTTGTGTTTCTTGTACACACCTTCGATTTCTCTCATCAGAGAGGGTTTTTCTGCGATCAACAGAGCCTTCATAGTGTTCTCCTTTTCTTTACGCTTTATTTTGCGCTTTAAATGCGCTTTAAAATGGTTATCTACTATATATATGAAAAAAATTTTTTTCAAAAAATAAGAGACCCCGAACATTATGTCCGGAGTCCCCTTTTTTGATCTTTACAGACTCTTTGAATTCACCGTGACATTTACGGTTATCGTTTTTCCGTTCACCTTTGCGGTCAGCTTTGCTTTGCCCATTCCGCAACAATAAACCTTTCCGTCTTTTCCGACTCTTGCGATTTCAGGTTTATTGGAGGTGAATACCACCTGCTGAGAAGTCCCTTTGGTGGTCAGAAGATAAGTATCTCCATACTCCAGTGTCAGGTTGTATTTCTTACCGTTTAAGGAAAGTTTCGCATCTGTTGCTACTGCCGGGTCTTCCACAACCACAAAGGTTCTGAAAGTAAAGCCCGCATAGGTAGCGGTGATCTCTGCCACACCACAGGAAACGCCCTTTATCTTACCCTTATTAACCTCAGCTACGGCGTTATTGGAAGTAGACCATACAGCTTTCTTATTTGACAGCTTATAGATCTTCACCGTTTTGCTCTTGCCGGCATTGATATGAAGTGTCTGAGGCTTGGGAGCTAAAACGCTTATCGTGAAGCTCTTACTCTTTCCGTCAAAGCTTCCGGTCACTTTGGTCTTACCTACGCCGGTAGCGGTGAGCTTGCCTTTCTTTATCGATACGATAGCAGGATTTTCGATCTCCCATGAAGCCTTCTTGGCATTAAACTTATCCGAAAACTTAAGGTTAAAGGTCTGGAGCGGTGCTAAAGTAAGGTCTGCTCCCTCTTCGATCACTTTGGGTGATACAGGATCGCTTACCGTGACTTTGCAGGTATATTTCTTGCCGTTTACATGAGCTGTGATAACGGAAGAACCTTTGCTCAGTCCATATACTCCTCCATCTCTTATGATAACGGCATCAGGATTGGAGGATGAATAAAATACACGGTACTTATCCGTATCAGAGCCAACACTGAAGTTTAAGCTCTTTGTCTCACCTGGGGCGATCTTGATCGCTTTATTATCAAACGCAGGTGTTCCTACATGAACTCTGTGCTTGATGGTATTTCCGGATACATTGGTAAGGATCAGCTCTGTTACGCCGGGCTTTTTGGCGGTAAGTACAGTAATCCCGTTCTGAGACTTGCCCGCTGAGAGGATACTCTTATCCGAAGAGCTTATGGAGTCTCCCATAACCGATATCTTCTGGCTCTTTACCAGGTAAATATCAGAAGATTCGGTCTTATTATAGATATCCTCATAGCTTTCAAGATCATCTTCTTCTCCGGGAAGAGGCTCAATATTACCGTTTAAGTCCTTAAATCTTGCATACAGGTTGATATTTTTATAGATCGGAGCATCTGTGTTAAAGAACTCAGAAGTCTCTTTATTCCACCAACCTGCAAATTCAGCATTGTTCTTTATCACGACAGGAACATTTACGATAAGACTTCCATCGGATACTGTCTCTTTACCGACAAGATCTGAGCCGTTGTAGAAGTTTACCGTGTAAAATTCTGTCTGCGGATCAACAGGATCATCAGGCCCTACAGGATCACCTTCTTTTGTGACAGTTACCTGACAGGTATCTGTAAAACTACCGCTTTCGGTCGTTGCCGTAATAACGGCGCTACCCTCTTTTATAGCGGTTACCGTGCCATTCTGGCTTACAGTTGCAACTGTTTCATCAGATGATGAAAAACTCACATTCCTGTTTCCTGCGTTTTCAGGAAGAACAGCTGCAGAAACCGTTGCTGTTTCACCAACCTTGATATTCAAGGTCTTGGGATTTATCGTAACACCCGTTACTTCAGCACCTGCTTTTACGGTCACCTCGCAGGTATCTGTGATCGTCTCATCCCCGGTGATAACGGTTATTGTTGTTGTTCCTGTTTTCTGGGCAACTACAACACCGTCATCCGATACGGTTGCAACAGAAGGGTCGCTGCTGTTAAAGGTATAACTCTTATCTCCTGCATCAGCGGGTGTTACTGTTACCGTAAGAGTCTTGCTTTCTCCGGGCATCATTTCAAGCGTCTTAGGAGAAACAGAAACTCCTGTAACCGGCTTAATAACAGTAACCTCACAACTATCTGTAAAATTGCCGTCCATAGTCAGGAGTGTAACCGTTGCTGTACCCTCTTTGACACCTGTTGCCGTTCCATCATCGGATATGGTGAGAACAGCAGGATCGGAACTTTCAAAGAAGGTATTCTTTACTGTAGCGTTTTCAGGTGTTATGGTATAAGCAAGTTTCTTGCTCTTACCGATACCCACCACATCGCTTGCTTTATCAAATCCTACACCACTTACTCTGACAGAAGTTCCTGTACCAATATAGGTTCTTTCACTATATACGCCACCTTCTTCAGATATGATACGGATCTTGGTCGTTCCGGGAGATACCGCCGTAACAAGTCCTGTTTTACTGATATTCATGATCTGAGGATCAAGACTTTCAAAGCGGACATTCTTGTTTGTCGCAGTTTCAGGCTCTATGATCCATTTGAGCTGTTCGGTCTGTCCTATGGGAATACTCAGATCCCCATTAAGCTCTCCGGAGTCATCTATTACATTTAAAACCCATACAGAACCATTTCCTGTTTCTGAAACAGTTACAGCAAGCGTCTTTGTAATCTTACCATCCGATGTCTTTGCTGTTATGATCGCAGTCCCGACATCTTCGGCCCGTAAAAAGGCTGTATTATCATATCTTACAATATCAACATAGGTGTGGCTTGTGCTGTCATATCGATTCTGTCCGGAATTTACAGTAACGACTGATGGATCACTGCTTGACCAGAATATCTCAGAGTCTGTATCCCCGGGAGATAAGGAATAACTGAGATATTTGAAATCTCCCTTTTTCAGCGTTACAGAATCCGTCTCAAGAGAAAGATCTGTTGCATACACCCATTCCGAAGGTATTATATATCCGTCTTTTAAAGTAATACTCTTCACAGGAATACCCATCCAGGTGTTAATAGCTTCAGGCTGAAGCCATTCTATACCGGATATATCTGCCTGATTGGCATCAACATAGACAGTATTTGTCATGTCGTTAAGCTTGTTTTTCTCAAGAAGCTTAAAGCAACCCTTGAATATGTCTTTACCAAGCGATGTAACCGATGCGGGCATATTCACCAATGAGAGATTCAAGTTATCTCTGAATGCCTCATCTCCTATCGTTGCTCCTGTGCCGATAGTAATGGTGGGGATTTTTGCACTGTTAAAAGCATCCTTTTCAATGATACAGTTATTTCCGATAGATATGGAACTTGCTGAGTTATCGTAAAAAGCATTTGTCATTATCGTACTTCCAGCCGGAATTTCATCGGGAATAACATTACAGTCTTTAAAAGCATATGCATTGATTGTACAGGAATCATAAAGTTTTATACTTTTTATTCCTGCATTTTCAAAAACACCATAAACAGGAGAAGATCCTTCACCTATAGCACATTTACCATAAATCTTGACATCAACAGAACCGTTTCCATTGTAGTTATGGTTGGAAAAAGCGTTGGAAAACGCATTATCTCCAATGAATGTGGTATAAAGGTAAAGACTTCCGTTCTGCCAGAGATTTTTACAGCCGGAAAAAGCACTGCTCCCTATATAGCGGACACTTTTGGGAAAATCATGATCATATTCATCCTGGGAATAATCATACGCTTCGTCGGGATACTGAGATCCCTTATATTGCAGGTCAACAACATCTTCAAGAGCACTGCAAGCGAAAAATGTATAATTATTTATTTTTGTAACAGCGTCTCCCATATATACCTTTTTAAGACCTGTACAGCCATAAAAAGATCCATCAAGTGTCAGAGCTGCGTGTTCTTCCACGGCTGAAGTAAGATCTCTCTCTTTTGATATATAATAGTCACTATAATCACTGTAACTGATCCAGGTACCGCCAGGAGTCTTGGGATTATTTTCCAACTTGCTTATATAATAATCGCCGTCATAAGGCAGATATACTGACTCCAGAGAGGTACAGTCGTTGAAAGCACCATCAAGATAATAAAGAGCTGTTCCTCTCAGATCAACGGTTTTAATCTTTATACAGTCTTTAAATGCATTAGATTCAATTCTTTGCAGACTGCGGGGAAAGAACACATCTGTTAGTGAGGAACATCCTTCAAAGGCACTTCTCTGTATTAAAGTCAGATCCTTGTTAATATGCTTGCCTGCCGCAACACATGGATAAGGATTGTTTGTTCCATCCGCACAATACACCTTTTTAAGCTTGGGACAGTTGTAAAAGAGATCATCACTGATTTCTCTTAAATACTCAGGAAGAAGAAACTCTTCCAGTTCCGGGTTATTTGCGAAAACTCCATCTTTTATTCCGATGCAGGCACCACAGCTGTAATGATGTTGCCAGCCATAATAGTAATCGCTCTCCCGGTCACAACCGCAATAACCAAAGTTTTCATCAAAATAAACTCTTTTAAGACGAGCCATATTACCAAACCAGTTGTCTTCTCCGGCACTGTAGTGGTTGTCGTCGATTTCTTCTATACCACGGAATACGATCTCAACGATATTGTTTTTATAAGATGAAAACTCTTCAGACAGGTAATCATGCGTTATGCACATATCATATCCTGTAAGACGATATTTTCCTTCTGTTCCAAAATCATTCTGGATACTAAATGGATCTGCACAAACTAAAAGCTTGTAGCCGGAAGATGTGTTTCCGTATAGATTGTATTCAATCTTATCCGTAGGGTCTTTTTTGCCCACAACTTTGGATCCCCACGCATCAGGAACATCATTATAGTGATAATATTCCTGATTTGGATCGTTGTTTAAGCAGTTATTTCTTTCATCGTTATCGTAATAATTACCAGATCCGACCGGCTCTTCGGTAATAACGATAGGGTCTTCTTCCTCTTCAGAACCCGACACGACAACCTCTTCCTCTTCAATGATGTCCTCTTCGGCAGCATCTGCACCTTCTTCTGTAACCTCGTCCTCAGATACTTCATTCTCAGATATTTCGTCCTCAGACACTTCATCTTCGGATGTGGACTCTTCTTCTATCTCCTGGATCTCTTCTCCTTCAGCACGCACCAGAAACGGGGTGCTTACCTCGTTAAAGAGAAGTCCGAATGCCAGAAGATTTGCAAAGATCCTTCTTAAACAATGTTTTTTCATCTTTTATCTCCTTTCAGAACATCTGTTCTATTGTTAACAGGCATCTGAATATATATGAAAAATAATATTTTTGTGTATTAAAAAACCCCGAAACTTATGCTCGGGGTTCTCATGCTTTTGCCCTTACTTAGGCTTCGTTTTCTTCAGCTCTAAGTCGCTCTTATGATACATAAGGATGGATTATCCGGGTCTATCCATATGGTGATGATCTTACCCACATCATATTCATCACTGTCATTTATCCAGTCAGCAGTAACGCTGCGGTAATTATTTTCCATATAAAAATAGACTACCTTTAAGGATAATCTGTTGCTGGTTATCGCTACCCGTCCCGTGATCTCTGCACTTACCATAACGCTGCATCGTCTTCTGGCAATGTAACGCTTGCGGAACAGGTTTATAAAAACCAGAAATATTAAAACAGCTGTTACACCGATTATCAGTATCGTTGATATATCCATTGTATAAAAATACCCCTTATTTCGATTCCAGACCGCTTAAGGTATCTACAGCATCTTCCAGCCTCTTTATCCTTTCTTCGATAAAAAGGATGTCTTCCTTCATCCTGTCCCTTTTTAAGAGCAGTATCGCCTTTTCATTCTCCATTTCCTGAATGGTATTAAAGTAAGACGGGATGATGGTATCCTCTTCCTTTTCGTCTTTTTCTTCCCTCAGACGAAAACCGTTTGCCAGCATAAGGTCATTTAAGGTCACACCACTGTTTCTGTCGGCAAAATAGGCAATACGCTCCAAAAGGTCGGCAGAATGTCTGTAATTCCCGTCCTGTTTGAGCATACGGCTTATGGTGGATGCCGGTACCCCCAGATCCTTGGCAAAGGCATTTATCGTGCGATTTTTGCCTTTTGCTTTCTCGATCAGTTCCGCCAGCCGGCGTCCGTTGGCCTGTCCATGTTTTTCATACAGAATGTTTAAGGGTATTCTCTCGTTCATCTTTCTCTCCTTCGTTTCGGTGTATTGCAGCTGCTCATACCATCTGATCCCTGTACTTAAAATTACAGATATACATTCCTGAAGATGTTGATACCTTTGACGCTCCTTACATCTTTCTCGGACTTAAACTTCCCGGAAACCAGTCCTTCCGCTATCTCCTTGAAGATATCCGTTACCTCGTTATAGTATTCGTCAGCGCCGTAATACTGTGAACCACCGTCCCAGACGACATACAGATAGCTGTAATCGATCACGGCTTCCTGTTCCAGAACAAGAGCTATGAACTCATCCACATTCCTGATGATGAACAGGTGGTCAAAAGTCGGGGAAGCGATAAGTATCGCATGAACCTCGCCGGCTTTTTTCTGTATCTCACGAATAAGCGTCTTTGTGGATATCGCTGTAGGCATCTGATGCTTGTTGCGGATCTTATCCTTTAAGCCCTTCTGGTCTTTGGAAAGAAGCTCATCATGGTCTTTTTCCACCTTCTCGGGCTTGGGCGCTGCCTGCGGTGTCTCTCCACGCATATTGTAGTCCGGATGCGACTGCTTATATGCTTTCTTGTTACGATACATCATTGCATCGGCGGCCTTTATGATCTCATCAACTGTATGTTCTCCGTCACCCATTGCATAACCAATGGATACTGCATGAGGTACATGCTTTTCGGATGCCTTAAAATGCGCCTGTAAGTCTTTGTGGACCATGTTAGACTTATCGGCGATATAATCCGCCAGATTCTTATCTTTCGGTAACAGAGCCACAAATTCGTCTCCACCGATACGATAAACCCTGTCCTCGCCGAAATGCTTAATAATGGACTCGGTACAGTGCTTTATCAGCGCATCACCATCCTGATGAGAGAAATTGTCGTTTACATACTTTAAGTTGTTGATGTCGAAGAAAACAACCGCTATCGTATTGGGTGCTTTCTTTATCGCATCATGATAAGCACGGGAATTAAGCATTCCTGTGGGCTCATCATGCAAGGCAATATACTTCCAGTCGGGTTCTTCCACATCCATAGAACCCCTTGAGGAATACTCCTCGACAGGAACAACAGGCGCTGTGGGTTTTGCCGGCTTCTTAAACATATCAAAGAAGGACTTTTTCTCTGCCTTTTCTTCTTTAACAGGCTTCTCCTTAACCGGCTTTTCTTTCCTGGGTTTAGCTTCCTTAACAGGCTTTTTAACCTCTTCTTTTGCAGGCTTCTTGATTTCTTCTTCGGGAGGATTGATCGCTTCTGACTGAGGAGTTGCGATCTCAGGTTCATCCTCCTCGGCAATCCCTTCTCCCTCAAGTCCCTCAGCCAGGTCAAATTCAAAGCTGGGCTCTTCTTCAGCGCCGTTATCGGCCACCGCCTCCACATTGACAGGCGTAGACGCTGCAATGATCTCTCTTTCGGGCTTGGGAGTCTCCAAAGCCTCCACTTCGGGTTCGCTTACAACAGGCTCGACCACGGATTCAGGTTCAGGCTCATTTTTAGGCTTCTTCTTAAAGAACTTGCCAAGCTTACCCATAAAGGTCGCTTCTTTTGCACGCTCTTCCTCTTCTTCCTCCAGGCGTCTTTCTTCCGCTTCTCTGGCAAGACGCTCCTTCTTTGCCGCCTGTTCTGCCTCATAACGCTTGCGGTTATAGTCTTCCTCTACCGACGCCAGACGCTTCTGGTAGTTTTCCTCTTCCTGACGCAGATATTCTTCACGCTCTCTTCTTTCACGCTCAATGGCATCCGCCATGTCAGCATTTTCTGCGTCGTTTAAGGAATTCAAAAGCTCGCTGATCGTGTTCTCCTCTTCTTCATCGTTGAACTCGACCGCTTCTATCCCAAGACCGGATATCTCCTGTTCGTCTGTTGTGAATATACCGCCATCATCTTCATCGGCAGGCAGTGGATCTCCGAACTCTGCCGCTGCGTCTTTTGCTGATAATTCGTATAGTTTCTGCATGATCTTTCTCCTGTTTAAGGCTCTTATTAAGCTATTATTATATACCTGTTAGCTCGTTGTTAGAAACTTGTTAGAAAATAAAGTATGCTTGTGATAAAAAATCCGGTGGACAGATAATAAACCATTCTGTCATGTGTTATCGTCTCTTCCGTTTTGGTCAGCTTGTTTTTCTTCTCTATCGCCCTTTTTCTCAGTTCCCCGGGAACAAAAAGGATTATGGCGATGATAAAGGAGCAGAACGGATAAAATACATTGAATCCGGTGAAAAACTGTCCGTGTCTGCTTCCAAGAAGCCCTGCCGCTGCCATAAGCAGTGTATTTTCCACATCTTCGGTCGAATATATCCCGAAAAGAAACATTACGATCAGGAATAAGCCAAGTCCGATCAACGCATAAGAATCCGTATTTCCTTTTACAACTATGCCAACCAGGATATAGATCAGGATCCCCGCTATTCCTGCGATCCACTTCCAGTAGGATAGATTCTTCCACCAGTTTACAATGTTTTCTTTGATATTCTTTGGCTTAAACATCGTCGCAAGCTTTTTGATGCTTAAACGCTCAATGATGATCTTTTCTTTATCTCTGTGTTTCAGCACCTTCCACCATAACAGGATAGATGCTGCCAGACAGGGGAGAGCTAAAAGCATCTCTATAAACATCTTTTGCCAGTCTACATCTTCAAAACCGGGAATGGGTGTGTTCATTATTTCATCCTCTCTTACATTTTCGGGAATACAAAAAGGATTATTTCCTTCTCCTCTTTCGTTGCCAGTGAATTTTCAAGGGTCAGCAGATAGTCGGATCCTCCGACAATATGCTTGCAGATGAGTTCTTTGATCCGCTCAAAGTTATAAGCCTCACGAAAGCTCTCGGAAAAATCACATAATGCGTCGTAGCTGATACGAAGCCCCTTTCCGGGGTTTCTGAGTACATGGAGCATCTCTACTCTCTGAAGTTCCGATTTGGGAATACCAAGGTCTCTTATCGCCGCAACAATATTTATGGTATCACGGCTCTGCAGAGCTTTATCCCATAAAGCCGCCCTCTTCTTTTCCTCAGCGACTTCTTTTGAGCCGTATTCCATTAACAGATATTCTCTGTCTGACTGGGAAACATAGCGGACCATATCTCCCTGACCGTTTTCCACCTCACCGGCGATGGGGGCATAAAAGCCATTGCTCTCTCCGGTGAAAAAAGAACCACGGATATAGGTTGCGCTATGAGATATGGCATCCTGCCTCTGGTTTAATGCTACAACCAGTTTGTCCTCTTCTCTTCTTTCCATGCTCCGCTCCTTCTTACTGCTGTGCTCTCGCTCATCATCCTCTGTATGTATATGAAAAATAAATTTTTCTTTTATTTTGCGTAGGCAAAATAAGCCATAAGCTCACATAAGCGCCAAAGCGCCACCTGCCAAACAGATACAGAAGAAGTGTCTTATAAGACAGATAGAGAGCATAACAGTAATACAGAGAGCATAAAGACAAATGAAAGAGATATAAAACATAAGAGTAAATGAAAGAATATACAGAGCATAATAGTAAGTGAAAGGAGTATAGGGATACCATAAGATATTCTATATCTGTATATATATATAAGGGGATGGAGTATATCTGTATATATATCCTCTTAGTCTATACTCATCCCCATAGAATACTATACCATGAAAGATTCTTTATCTATAGAGATTTATTAAATCTCTATAGATTCATTAAATCTCATAAGATTCATTAAATCTTTAGAGATTTATATTCTTAAAAGGAGATTTATATCTTTATACAGAGAATTATTCCTTTATTCTTAGAATTATTATTTACGCCAAAATCAGTCAAAATTGATCCGATTTTTTCACCCCACCCGGGCAGGAACCCAAAGGATTTTTTTATTTTTCATATATATACATAAGGCCATTGTCTAATAAACTAATTAGACTTTTACATTTACGGATGAGGTGATCATTATGCAAAAACCCTATTACGCCGTACTTGAGATACGGAAACTTCACGGCATGGGTTCTCTTCGCAAGATGGAGAGACACAATACCAGAGATTACGCCATGAGTCATGTGGATGAAAACCTGACTTATCTTAACCGTCAGCTGGTTTCTACCGGTGGTCTGTCCTATGAAGACCGCTGGCGTCAGATAATTGAAGACAGAGAGATATCAACCGGCAAGCATATAGCTATCAGAAAGAACTCTGTTACGGCTCTGGATATCGTTACAGCGATGAGTCCGGGAGCTGAAGAGGCTCTTAATATCAATATTGACAGCTGGTGTGATAAGAACAGGCAGTTCTTTGAGGACACCTTTGGTGCGGATAACATCCTGGCAATGGAGCTGCATATGGATGAGGTTGATGATACCCCGGAAGGACGCAGGGGCATCCATATCCATACCCTCATCGTTCCTTTGGATGAAAGAGACCATCTGTGTGCCAAAGCTCTTACCGACCGGCCCGTGCTTAAGAGATACCAGACGGAATACGGCAAGGCCATGAAAGAGTTTGGTCTTACAAGAGGAGAAAACTGCTCCAAGATCCATCACTCCGACAGGAGAAGATGGTACCATGCCGTAGCACAGATCTCCAGACAGAAGGCTCCCCGTATCAACGACGGCGAGACAATGGAACAGTATCTTGACAGACTTGATACGGTATTTCAGGATCAGGCTCTGGCTGCTGAGAAGCTGGTCTCCGATTATGAGAGAAGACTTCAGCTCTCTCAGACCCGTCAGGCACAGATCTTTTCCGAATATGCCTATGCAGTCAATCTCCAGCATATCCTTGAAGAAGAATATAACGGGGATATGAGACTGGTCAATGACCGTCTTAAAAACTATCAGCTTATGGAGAATGCTGTTCCCCGTAAGAATCTGGATACCATGATCGATAAGATGCTGGAAAAGTATCCTCCCACCAATAACTTAAACTTCTACCGTAAGGCAAAGAAGAAAAAACACGCAAAGTGGGAATCTATCCCTGATGAGACCACAAACAATACCTCGCCTGTCGGAACAGAGAGAGATCTTCTTTTGGATGACGAGGAAGAAAAGAAACCCGCTCCCGAACAGGTATTCGGTCAGGGGCAGGAACTTCCCGGTCTTGAGCTTCCTGAAGAAGAGTTTGTGTTCAGAGGCGCTACCGGTGAGATATTAGACGATTAAAAGGAGTCCTGTTATGAGTAAAGCAACCCAGATCAACTTAAAATGCCGTACCAGGGTTAATGGAAAGCCGGTCGTATTTTACTATAAGACCGTGATCGAACCCGTTGAAAGCGGGGGTCATGCCGGCGTTGATATTTTCCAAATCGCCTCAGATGAGACGCTTTTGGTAAAAAAGCACTTCCGTATGTCTATTCCCAAAGGAGAGAACAGAAAGAAAGCGTTAAGCTGGTTTTCTCATATGCGTAATATTGACGATATGATAACCAGGGAAAACGGTACTTTGTTCGTCTGGGATAAACTGACCAACCGTTTTAATGCTATGTGATGGCGTAATGCGAAAAAATTTTTTTCATATAAGAGATTTTTTGAGGAGGATATCCCGGACATTAACGAGCTTTTAAGAAGGCAGGATTGTCCGGGTATCATCATAAGCGATAAGATCCCAAAAGACTGGTCGTCTATGGGGCGTATGACGCTTCAGACTTGATATCAGCTTTAGGGATGCGGTTTTGGGAGAGAAAAGACTCCGGCTTAACAGCCTTCCGAAATTTTGAATATTTTTATTTTTCATATATATGTGTAAGCAATAACACATACCGCAGAGCTTTCGTAAATATGAGGGCAAAAATTCCTCTTCCCGGATTATTATGAGCTCTTATGGTATAAAACAACACAGGCTCTGCCTGAGAAAAGGAGGAATACATTTTATGTCAGAAAGCGCAATCGAAAGGAGTGTCGTAACCGCTCTTGACGCACGAGATGGTAAAGAGATTATCTATCGGTTAAACAAACTTGCGACAGATTACCTGCCTCTGTTTGAAGATCCTGAGTTTATCGATAAGATAAGTTTAAAACCTACGGATGAACTTATATCATTGCATAATCTTGCAAGAAAGAAATACCACTGTGACAACCCGGAAGGGGATGATGTTGTCTCCCTTAATATGATTAAGCTGATAAATCTTATTGTTGGCAGAATCGTCTTTGCCAAAGAGATCATTATGGAATGCTGTGATGAGTACAGTGATATTCCTTATGTGGAAAATGGAGCTATAAATATTCTTACAAAGCAGGAGTTTACAAAGGATTATACTCTTGCTGTTAAAAGACCGGTTAACTACATGATCATAGATCGAAGAGATATTCCCGCTTATTTTTACTTTATCAATAAGATCACAAAGCCCGGGGCCGATCCTGTTGAGATGATTATTGTCAATAACGGGTATGACCCCACTGTTTTGGACATGGAAGAGGTCCGGAAGTTTATTGATAAAAGAA
>ODAJ012187025.1_pt1 | contig 18394 bp, 17 predicted proteins | sample 1539241 | NCBI WGS metagenome assembly ODAJ01 (sample SAMN02144231, study PRJEB22623) | gut metagenome | biome: sheep rumen | host: Ovis aries | place: New Zealand | reverse complement strand
GTACCGGAAGGTGAGAACAGCTACGGGTATGACGGCCTGGAGGTCAAAGTCGGTGACCGGACCTGCGTGACCGAGGATATGTTCTATACCCTGGATCCATATCTTGTCCATACAGAGGACGGCGGCAGCTTCCTGTATGTGGTCACAACCTACGATAACGACTATACAGCCCTGACGGTATTTGATATCGGCGGCACAGATCCCGCTGAGGTCGGGACTGTCGACAAGTCCGGTACGGCTGCCGTATATCATCAGGTCCTTGATGATGACGGAGAGGTCGACATGGATGACAGCTTTACAGACCGTTTCCCCCTGCTGGATCCTGCCTGCATGTACCTGTCCACCAGAATGGACCTGATGAGCAGCTACAGCGCCTTCCGCGCTTATCAGGCAGGCGGGGACGGCATGCCGGTGCCCCTGACCGACTATTATGAGATCAGTTCCGGTATCACCCTGACCAGCAAAGTGGCCCTGACCGGGGAGGTTGTTGATACACAGACCGGTCAGACAACCGGTGAGGAAAAAGAGATTCCGGCCGGAAGCAAATGCAGCTTCTGGCATACCAACGGAACAGATACTGTAGACATGACGCTGGAAGACGGGACCGCGGTCCGCTTCCATGTTACCCGGGAATGGCCCCAGACGGTCAACGGGACCGACCTGCTGGAAGCCTTCGACGGCACCATGTTCGCGGGATAAGGAAATGACAGCAGATTTATACGGATCCCGGGGCAGTGAATGAGCTGCGGGTGACCGGGCAGAGGAAAACAGCGATATCTGAACTGTATAAATTCGGATATCGCTGTTTTCTGCTATACTGAAAGATATAGCGGCGCTGCCGGTTTGTAAGCGCGCTGATCAGGTACCCCGGGGGAAGGACAGAGGAGGAGTGCAGGCATGAAGAGCGTAGAAGAATACAAAGCGATATTTTACAGGCAGCTGGCCCTGGATTACTGCTGCCGTCCGGAGGAGATCCTGAGCGGCCGCAACCAGTTCCATGTCTACAGGCCCCTGGAAGGCAGAAGACAGTTCCGGACAGAGGAGGACTGCCTGCTCAAAGCCGCCTCGGTCCGGGGCAGGATCCTGATCACGGGCCGGGCGGACATTGTGGAATGGTGCAGGGACAGATACGCCATGACGGAAGGCGCCTGGTTCATGGAGCCGCCTGTTATGAAGGAGCTGAACCGCATGCTGGAACAGCATGGCTATGAGATCGACCAGCTGCATCCTTTCTTCCTGTCCTTCCGGGAGGGCCCTGCGCGGACTGGGGCATACCAGATCCGCTGGTACCGGGACGGGGAAATCGAAGCTTTCCGGGGAGACGCCCGTTTCTCCAACGCTTATTCCTTCTGCCCCACGGCGCCGGACAGGATCGGCGTCGGGGCTTTCCGGGACGGGAAGCTCCTGGGCATGGCCGGCGCCAGCGCGGACAGCCCCGACCTGTGGCAGATCGGGATCGATGTCCTGCCGGAGGCCAGGGGCGGCGGCATCGGCGTGATGCTGGTCAGCCTGCTGCGCAATGAGATCCTGCGGGAGGGCAAAGTACCCTTTTACGGCGCTGCCGTTTCCCATGCCATTTCGCAGAGCATCGCGGTCAGGGCCGGATTTGTGCCGGCCTGGGCGGAACTGACCACCCGCAGGATTCCTGTATAAAAATGACAGGAAAACAGGATACTGCGGATATTTCACAAGGCCCCGTGAAAACCCCGTGCGGCACGGTGAATTAACCTGGAATGTCGGGTTTTAACAGGGGCCGCGGGGTTATAATAAAAGTACGCGAAAAATGATCGCCCTGCAGGGGATCATAATAATACTGATACAGTCAATGGGAAGGTGAGGACTGACAAATGAAATACGGTTATTTTGATGACGGCAGACAGGAATATGTCATAACAAGGCCCGATACGCCGGCGCCCTGGGCCAACTATCTGGGATCTCCCGAATACGGGGCTCTGATTTCCAATAACGCGGGCGGTTACAGCTTCGCCAAATCCGGCGCCAACGGCCGGATCCTCCGCTATGTGTTCAACCGCGATGACCAGCCCGGACGCTATATTTATATCCGGGACAACGGGGACGGCGATTACTGGTCCGCCTCCTGGCAGCCGGTGGGCAAGGACCTGGCGGAATATAAGAGCGAGTGCCGCCACGGCACAGGCTATACTGTGATCAGCGCGGAATATCACGGGATCCGCAGCGAGGCCCTGTATTATGTGCCGCTTGGAAAGACCTATGAAGTCTGGCAGCTCACCCTGACCAATCTCTCGTCCGCGGCCCGGCATCTGACCGTGACCGGCTGCGCCGAATTCACCAACCACAGCAACTATGAGCAGGACCAGGTCAATCTGCAGTATTCCCTCTTCATCAGCAGGACCCTGTTCGAACAGAACCGGATCCGCCAGCAGATCCACGGAAATCTGGACGGAATCAATACAGACGGGAAGCGGGACAGCATGGCCGAGCGTTTCTTCGGTCTGGCCGGCGCGCCGGCCGCGTCCTGGTGCGGGGACCGCTCTGCCTTCCTGGGAAGCTACCGGGGCTACCGGAATCCGGCCGGCGTGGAATCCGGCGATCTGGGCAATGTGGGCAATTACTGCGGGAACAGCTGCGGCGCTCTGTCTGCCGTGCTGACCCTGGAGCCCGGCCAGACGAAGACCCTGGCCTTCCTGCTGGGAGAAAAGAGCCGGGAAGAGAGCGCTGCCATCATGGAAGCCTACGCGGATCCGGCTTCTGTCTGCCCCGGTGAGCTGGAAGAGATCCGGACCGACTGGCATCAGAAGCTGGCCCACTTCAGGGTAAAGACCCCCTGCCCCGCCTTTGATACCATGATCAATACCTGGAATGCCTATAACTGTTTCATGACCTTTACCTGGTCAAGGGCCGCTTCCTTTATTTACTGCGGACTCCGGAACGGGTACGGCTACCGGGATACGGTCCAGGATATCCAGGGCGTGATCCATCTGGAGCCGGAGGCGGCTGCGGACAAGATCCGTTTCATGCTCTCTGCCCAGGTCCATCACGGCGGCGGCCTGCCCCTGGTCAAATTCACCCATAACGCGGGCCATGAGGATACGCCGGAAGACGCCTCCTATGTCAAGGAGACAGGGCATCCGGCCTATCGGGCGGATGACGCCCTCTGGCTCTTCCCGACCGTCTACAAATACATGGCGGAGACCGGAAATGTGGCCTTCCTGGATGAGGTGATCCCCTTCGCGGATAAAGATGAAGCCAGTGTTTATGACCACCTGAAGCGGGCGCTGGATTTCTCCCTGGAGCATCTGGGTCCCCACGGCATGCCGGCCGGCCTCTATGCCGACTGGAATGACTGCCTGCGGCTGGGCGCCAATGGAGAATCCTCTTTCGTAGCCTTCCAGTTCTACTATGCCTTTACGGTACTGCGTCAGTTCGCTGCCAAAAAGCAGGATACAGACTATCTGGCCTGGCTGGAAGAACAGCAGCAGGCCCTGCACGAGAAGCTGATCGGACTATGCTGGAACGAGGACCGCTTCATCCGCGGTTTCACGGAGGACGGCGAGGTCATCGGCGAGCGCACTGCCCCGGAGGCCAATCTCTGGCTCAATCCCCAGAGCTGGTCTGTCATCAGCGGCCTGGCGGATCCGGAGCAGGCGGAAAAGGCCATGGAGAATGTATACAGCCGGCTGAATACGGAGTACGGCGCCATCCTGATGGATCCTCCCTACAGGGCCCATGCCTTTGACGGGGCCCTTGCCGTCATTTTCAATGCCGGCGTCAAGGAGAACGGAGGCATCTTCTCCCAGTCCCAGGGCTGGCTGATCCTGGCGGAAGCCCTGCTGGGCCACGGGCAGAGAGCCTTTACCTATTTCAGTGAGAACGCCCCTTCCATGCAGAATGACAGGGCGGAGATCCGCCGGATCGAACCCTACTGCTACGGCCAGTTCACCGAAGGCAAGGCAAGCCCCCGGGCCGGCCGTTCCCATGTGCACTGGCTGACCGGGACCGCGTCTACGGTCATGGTAGGCTGCGTAGAGGGTATCCTTGGCATGCGCCCCGACCTGGACGGCCTGCGGATCGCCCCCTCCATTCCCGGAGACTGGAAGGAACTGGAGATCGAGAAGGATTTCCGCGGCAGAAAGCTGCATATCCGGATCGAGAACCCGGACGGCAGAGAATCCGGCTGCAGGGCCATGACGGTCAATGGCCGGCCGGTCGAGGGTAATTACGTACCGGAGACCATGATGACGGAACAGACACAGATCGTTCTGACCATGTGACAGGGAGGCAGCAGTTAAGATGGATAAGATTACGATTGAAAAGGGAAGTACAGCGGAATCCATGATGCTGCCCCTGTACGCCCGGGCATTCTGCGACCGCTATTTTCCCCGGACCTTCCGGGATCCGGAGGCTGCGGCACTGATGGGCAGGCTTGACTATGATTTTTCCGCCATTGAGAATGCCTATGGTCCGGCCCAGATGTCTGCCTTCGCTGTGAAGGTACGGATCCTGAGTGAGCTGGTCAGAGGGTATCTGCGGCTCCATCCCGGTGCCCTGGTGGTCAATCTGGGCTGCGGGGCGGATCTGACCTTCGGCCTTGTGGACAATGGCAGCTGCCGGGGGCTGAACATAGACCTGCCGCAGGTGATCGAAGCCCGGCAGCAGCTCATTGCCTGCCGGGACAGGGAAGAAAATCTGGCATGTGATATGTTCGATCACAGCTGGATGGACCGGGCAGACGCCGGAGAGGGAATCTGTATCCTCTGCGGCAGTGTGCTCCAGTTCTGCCCCCGTGACAGAGTCACGGAACTGATCGCTGCCATGGCGGAGCGCTTTCCCGGCGGGATGCTCTGCTTTGACTATGTGACGGAATCTGCCGCCCTGCAGGCCAATCACCAGCTCCTGCAGGCTGCCGGAGACCGGCCGGTGCCGGAAGGAAAGCGGATGGACTTTGCCCTGTCCGCGCCGGCCAGGGAGCTGCAGGCCGTCAGTGAAAAGATTACCGGCGTGACAGATATCCATAAACTGCCGGATTATATCAGCAGGTCCAAAGAACTGCCCAGGTCCGCCAAATTCATCTATACGGCGGCCTTCCGCAAGGGCACCCTGCGTTTCGCGGAGGTACGTTTCTGAGGTCCCTGGGATCCGGCCGGTGAAAGGAGTGATTATGATGAAAAGAAGAATTCTGATGACGGCAGCCGCCGCCATGCTGGCAGTTTCCCTGCTCCTTGGAGGCTGCGGCAGCAGGAAGGCGGACAGTCCTGCCTATGACGGGTATGAGGAATCGTATGAGGATGGAGGTGCCGGAAACGGTGCCAATTATAATAATACGGAGGCGGCTTACGACGAGGCGTCGGAAGAAGATTACGATGTGGCTGCGGAAGAGGCCTATGCTGCGGACGAAGCCGCCGGCGCGGAAGAGAAAAGCGCCTCGAAAAGCGGGAAAGAAGAGGGTCAGACTGATCCCGGCCAGGAGCAGAAGCTGGTCTATACCTGCAATCTGACCATCGAGACTCTGGAATTCCAGGAGACTTCGGACGCGGTCCGGAAATCCATCACGAAGTATGACGGAATCATTGAGAACGAAAACACCAGCGATTCCGACCGTTACTGGTACAGGGACGGAAACAGACAGCAGGCTGCCAAAGAGACCTATATGACCATCCGGATCCCTTCGGAGCATTATGAGGAATTCCTGACCGATCTGGAAGGGAGCGGGGGTAAGATCACCCAGATTTCCAAATCGGTGGAGAACATTACCAAATCCTATAATGACCAGTCTGTCCTGATCGAATCTCTGGAAAAACAGGAGAAACGTCTGCTGGCCATGATGGACGAGGCGGAAACGATCGAGGATATGATCGCGGTGGAAGCCAGACTGACAGAGGTCCAGACCCAGCTCAATCAGGCCAGGACCCAGCTCAGTTACATGGACAGCCAGGTCAGTTATTCCACGATTTATCTGTATATCGATGAGGTGGCGGATTACAGCAGCCATGATGAGCAGAGCTTCGGAGAGGAAATTCTGGAAGCGATCGGGGATTCCTGGAAATCCTTCTGCTCCGCCCTGAAAGATCTGCTGATCCTGTTCATCTATATGCTGCCCTTCCTGCTCCTGCTGGCACTGATCATCTACGTGCTGGTCCGCCTGATCCGCTGGCTCCTGAAAAAGAGAAAGGATAAGAAAGGCGGCAATGGCGGCAGCGGCGGCAGGCCGGCCCGGAAAGGGACCCTGCTGGCCCGGACACCGGCCGCGAAAAGCGACGTTCAGCAGCCGGACAGGACCCCGGCAGAGGCGCCTGGCATAAAAGCGGAGGAGGCCGGGAACTCTGATGAGAACAGCGGCGCGGAGCCCGTTTTGACAGAGCAGCCGGCAGCGGATACGGCAGAACCTGCGGATACACCGGAAAAAGAAGCGGCCCAGGCCGCCCGGGCAGACCAGGATCCGGACCCGGAGGAAACGGGACCCGACGGGGAATGAGGAAGGCCTCACTTTGTTTTGCATACTTCTGTGTTATCGCTTATAATAGGTCATAGTAAACAGCCGGGCAGACAGGCTGAGCAGCACGGAAGTGCAGGCAGCAGGCTGCCGGGCCGGAAACACACAAAACAGGGGAACTGCTTTCGGGCGGTTCCGAAGAAAAGACCAAGGAGCTGAAACATGGAAGAATTACTGGATATCCTGAATGAGATTGATGACTCTATTGACTATGAAAACGAGAAGGCACTGATCGACGATCACCTGCTGGACTCTTTTTCCATTATCACGCTGGTGTCCGAGCTGGAAGAACATTTCGATATTGAGATCGACGCCGCTGAGATGACACCGGAAAATTTCAATTCCGCGGAAGCCCTCTGGGCCATGGTGCAGAGGATCCAGGAAGGCTGAGAACTGATTCCAGAATAGAATAAGAGCCGGCCGGCAGCATTTCGAATGCTGCCGGCCGGCTTTCTTTCTTCATGTCCGGGCAGGGTTCCTATCCTGTCTGTTACAATTACTTTTCTTCCCGTATATAGGTATAGAACAGGTCATCGTCGTCGACGACTTTACGGATCTGCTCATACAGACCGGAGGATTTCTCCCGCATCTGGGCCCGCAGATCATCGGAAATGGTCACGATCTCGGCCGCTTTGGCAGGATTGCCGCCGCCGGTCTCGATTTCATGAATCCTGGATTCGGAACGCTCGATGGCCTGTTCACGGGCGTACTCTTTGGCGATGTCCGCTGCCTCATCGATGATTGCCTGCTGTTCAGGCTCCAGACTGTTATAGAAATCATTACCGGTCACCAGGGCCAGCAGATGGGGCAGGTGGTTGGTCTCCACAACATAGTCCTGGACCTCGTAGAATTTATTGGAAACGATGACTTCATAGGGATTTTCCTGGGCGTCGACCGTATGCTGCTCCAGGCCTACATACAGCTCCGCGAAAGCCATGGGCGTCGGGTTGGCCCCGATGGCGGACCAGAACTGCATATGGTAGTTGTTCTCCATGGTGCGGATCTTGATTCCCTTAAAATCATTCAGGGATTCAATACGGACATTTCCGGTCATGACACGGAAATTCTGGTCTGCCATGGCCAGAAGGCGCACGCCGCCTTCCTCGTAGATTTCATTCACTTTGGTCATGAAAGTCTCATCGTCCAGGACTTCATGGAGCTGGTCCAGGTTGTCAAAGGCGCAGGGCAGGTCGAACAGGCACAGGCGGGGCAGATAACTGACTTCCGGCGCCGTATTCTGGACCAGGAAGGGAATGTCGCCGCACTGGACGGATTCCAGCAGCTCGGTATCGCCGCCCAGGGTCGAGTTATGATAGACCTGAATCTTCATCTCACCGTTGGAGAGACGGTCCACTTCTTCTGCAAATTTAGTTGCGTATAAGCCGGTAACGGTATCCTCGGGACTGGCCGTGGCCAGGACCCAGGCGTATTCCTGTCCGCTGTCGCTCCCGCAGCCGGTCATGATCGGAATGGAAGCGGCGGTCAGCAGGATGACGGACAATACCGCGGTAAACTTTTTCAGTTTTTTCATCTTGGACCTCCTTTCTCAGAGCAATACCAGTGAGAACCACGGGACAAAAGTAAAGAGCAGCAGGGCAATAAGAAACATGATGATCATAGGCATGGCTTTCTGGGCAATGTCGATGACCGGTACCTTGGACAGGGAGGAGGCAACAAAAAGATTGACACCGATAGGCGGCGTTACAAAGCCGATGGCCAGGTTGACGACCATGATGATACCGAACTGGATCGGATCTACGCCAAAGGCCTGGACGGCCGGCAGCAGGATTGGCGTCAGGATCATGATGGCCGGTGTGGTATCCATGATCATGCCGACAATCAGCAGGATCACGTTGACAATCAGCAGTACAGCTACCTTACTGGTAAAGCTGGTCGTGATCCAGACAGATACAGTCTGGGGAATCTGCAGCAGGGTCAGGATCCGGCTGAATGCGACGGAAGCGGCCAGAATAAAGAGAATGGGGGTATAGGTACGGGTCGCCTCTACAAAAATGGTCCAGAGCTCATTGAATTTCAGTGTCCTGTATACAAAAAGGGAGATGATCAGGGAATAGGCGACAGAGATCGCCGCGGCTTCCGTGGGAGATGTGATACCGGAGTAGATACATCCCAGGATGATCACAGGTGTCAGCAGGGCCCAGATCGAATTAAAGAAGACCTTCACGAAACTCTGCTTGTGCAGTTCATCTACGATACGGTGGATCGATTCCTTGTCCTCCCCATGGCGCTTGCAGTAAAAGATGGAATAACCCATCAGAATGGCGCCGACGGTCAGTCCGGGAATAACGCCGGCCAGGAACAGGTCCGATACGGAAGCGCCGGCTGCCTGGGCATACAGGATAAAGGGAATCGACGGCGGGATGATGACGCCCAGTCCTCCGGACACAGCGACCAGGGCCACCGTAAATTTTTTATCATAACCCATTTCCAGCATTACGGGAATGGTCATGGAACCGACGGCCGCCACCGTGGCGGGCGCGGAACCGGAGATGGCACCAAAGAAAAGGCAGGTGGCGATCACGGCGCAGGGGATACCGGCGGTCAGATTGCCGATGAAATAGGAAAATACGTCAAATATTTTTTTGGAGACGCCGCCTCTTGCCATGATGATGCCGGAAAGCACGAACAGAGGAATGGCCAGAAGGGTCGTCTGGTTGATGCCGCCCAGCATGGAACGGGTGATATAGACGCCGGAGACTGTAAAGGACTCTGTCAGCAGGGACGGCAGCATGGCCGTAATGCCGACCGCGATACCGATCGGGACGGCGATCATCAGCAGGATGACAAAAATTACCATGATCAAAGCTGTCATTTGTGTCGGTCTCCTTCCTCGGTCTTATGTCCGGACCGCAGATAGTTCAGCTCATCGAGAAAGGCCTGGACAGACCGGATCGTCATCAGGATGAAGCCGACAAAAGGAGCGGACTGGATGTAATACATGGGCAGCAGGAGGGCGGAACTGACAGCGCCGCTTTTGACGGTCAGCTGCAGATAGGTCCACGAATAAGGAATCATAATGATCGAATAGGCGCAGATGATCGCGTAACTGACCATTTTGAAGACCGTGGGGATCCTGCCCGGAAAGGCGTTCTGCAGCTGGTCGATGGAAATCGAGATATGCTTTTTGATACAGAAGCTGGTGGACAGGAAGCAGGACCAGACCAGCATGAAACGCGCCAGCTCGTCAGACCAGGTCAGTGAATTGTTGAACACATATCTGGCAGCGACCTGAATGACCATAATGGCTGCTATGCCGATCAGCAGCAGAGCAAGCAGGATCTCTTCCAGATATTTGTCGATCCATTTGATGACTTTCAATATGAGTACCCCCTTTCAAATGAAAAAATTACCATATATAGTTAATAAATGTTTTTTATACAGTATATGCGAGTAGAATGTCATTTTATTAACATATTTTTTTGTATATTATATAACATAACTGCTTAAATATCCACGCTGTACCTTAGATATATTGCATAAGCATCGCACATAAAATATGAAATACGAAATGAGGGAGGAACCGGCGGAGAAAATGAAACTTGTGGAAAAAGAAATTCTGATATATAAATAAGTAGTATTATTTACAGACCTTTTAAATGATAAGGAGAATAAGGTATGAGTATCAGAATCGGAATATTAGGATATGGCAACCTGGGCAGGGGCGTGGAGAGCGCCATCCGACAGAATCCCGATATGGAGCTGAAGGCTGTCTTCACCAGAAGGGCGCCCGAAACACTGAAGATCCGCACGGAAGGCGTCGGCGTTTATCACGTGGCGGAGGTTCCTTCCTTTAAAGATGAGATTGACGTGATGATCCTCTGCGGCGGCAGCGCAACGGACCTGCCGGTCCAGACACCCGAATACGCGGAGATGTTCAATGTTATCAATAGTTTTGATACCCATGCCCGGATTCCGGAGCATTTTGCCGCTGTTGACGCGGCGGCCCGTAAAGGCGGGAAGATCGGTATCATTTCCGTGGGCTGGGATCCCGGTATGTTCTCCCTGAACCGTATGATCGCGACAGCCTGCCTGCCGGAAGGCTCCAATTACACCTTCTGGGGCAGGGGCGTCAGTCAGGGACATTCCGATGCGGTCCGCAGGATCAGCGGGGTCAAAGACGCCAGGCAGTATACCGTTCCGGTAGAGGCGTCTGTTGAGCAGGTCCGGAAGGGTGAAAATCCGGTCTTCGAGACCCGCGACATGCACACCAGAGAATGCTTTGTCGTGGCGGAAGAGGGGGCAGACCTGGCCCGGATCGAGGAAGAGATCAAGACCATGCCCAATTATTTCGCGGATTATGATACGACCGTCCATTTCATTACGGAAGAAGAGATGAAGAGGGACCACGCCGGACTTCCCCACGGCGGCTTCGTCATCCGGAGCGGCGTCACCGGTTTTGAAAAGGAACACAGGCAGCTGATCGAGTATAAGCTGACTCTGGATTCCAATCCCGAGTTCACCGGCAGTATTCTGGTGGCCTATGCCAGAGCGGCATATAAGCTGTCACAGGAAGGACAGAGCGGCTGCAGGACTGTCTTTGATATCGCCCCCGCCTATCTGAGCCCCTTAAGCGGCGAAGAGCTCCGGGCTCATCTGCTGTAAGGACGTAATGTGCTGATAAAAAGACGGGAGAAAGTATAAAACGGACAGTAAAAAAGGCTTTCATTTCCGGTGTCAGATCCGGTAATGGAAGCCTTTGTCTGTATGGCCGCGTAACGGAGTATTAGTCCAGTTTCAGATCGCCGTCCTTGATCCAGCCCGCTTTGCGCAAAGGGATCGCGATCAGAGGGGTCAGGATGCCGGGCAGGATAAAGGAGATCAGAATCAGGCCCAGCCAGTCAAGTCCTGTAATAGAAGCTTTGGTTCCGGCCGCTACATCCGCGACCCAGCCCGCGTAGACGCCGATCTGTCCGACCAGTCCGCAGGTGCCCATACCGGACGCGACAGCGCTGGCAGGGTTGTTCATCTGCAGATGGAAGACGCAGGTGGCGATGGGACCGGTAATGGCAGACGCCAGGATCGGGGGCAGCCAGATCCTGGGATTTTTGACAATATTGCCCATCTGCAGCATGGAGGTGCCGATGCCCTGGGAGACCAGGCCGCCCCAGCCGTTTTCCGGGAAGGAATAGACCGCAAAGCCGATCATCTGGGCACAGCAGCCGGCAAGGGCCGCGCCGCCGGCCAGACCGGTCAGACCCAGTGCGGCGCAGATGGCGGCGGAAGAGATGGGCAGGGTCAGGGCGATACCGATCACGACAGAGACGACAATGCCCATCAGGAAAGGCTGCAGCTCTGTGGCCCACATGATGATCCCGCCGACCGAAGAAGCCGCCGTGCCGATGGCAGGCGCAATCAGCGCGGACAGGCCGACACCGACAAGAATCGTCACAACCGGGGTGACCAGAATATCCACTTTGGTTTCTTTGGAAACTGCTTTGCCGAATTCTGCCGCGATGATCGCGATAAAGAGAACAGCCAGGGGACCGCCGGCGCCTGCGCCGCCGGACAGGGTCGTGCTGCCCAGGGCGTTGGCTGCGTATCCTACCGTTGCCAGTGAGAACAGCACCAGGGGCGGCGCCTGCAGGGAATAGCCGATCGCGACTGCCATGGCGGCCCCGCTCATGGCGGAGGCGTAACCGCCGCAGCTGACCAGGGCTTCAATCCCCAGCTGGGTGCCCAGTGTGGACAGGATGGTTCCGACCAGCAGGGAAGCGAACAGACCCTGGGCCATGGCGCCCAGCGCGTCGATTCCGTAGCGTCTGGCGGAGATCTCAATATTTTTCCTTTTCAGGAACGCTTTGAACTTTTCCATAATTACCTCTTTCTGAATACTTCTGTCTGCCCCGGCGGGCAGCCAGACAATAGGGATATATGTGTCTTGACACATATATTGACATGATTATCTACATTGGCAGGTGGTTTGTCAAGATGACCGGGCCGATTCGGGAACTTTACACATGCTCATTTTTCAGTACAATCCGATAAGAAATTCCTCATGCGGAACAGAAAAGATCGGGATTCCGGCAGCTGTCAATGTTGAAGACGGCAAAATTCCATGGTATTCTAAGGAAGTAAATTTGCAGGACGGAACTGGGTTCCGGACTTTGTGAATAGAACTTGAGAGGAAAAGACATATGAAGAAGAAAGTAATGGCAGTCGTACTGGCCGGGATCATGATCCTGACAGCCGCCTGCGGCAGCAAATCCCCTTCTGAAGACAGCGCTTCCGAGGCTGTTACAGAGGAGGAGTCCGGCCAGGCGGATACACAGGAAGATAAGGAAACGGAGAAAGTCATAGAATCCGAAAAGACAGTCCTGGAGGACGGCAAGACCTACCATATCGGGATTGTCCTGCAGAACGATCATGGCGCCTACGCCAGAATGGCGGAAGGTTTCACGGAGGAGATCAACACACTGCTGCAGGGAGATGTTACTGTGACCGTGCAGGATGCCGGCGGGGATGACCGGCAGATGGGCAGGATCGTTACAGATTATATAGCGGAAGAAAGAGATGTGATCGTAGCCGGCGGCTACGGAGCCCTGCGGACCGCTGCGGATGCGACAGACAGCATACCTGTTCTGGGCACCTGTATCTCGGATTATATTTCCACAGGGACTGTGGATTCCAACGATGAGCCCGGCGGCAACGTTTCAGGTGTTAATGACGTTGTGGATATGAATCGTCTCTATGAGATGATCAAGGATATTAATCTCAATGACGAGAATGCACAGGGAGAGATCCGGCTGGGCGTCATTTATACGGACGGCGACCCCAGCTGTGAATATGAATATCAGCTCCTCAAGCTGGTGGCGGAAGAAGATGCCCAGGTGAACGGAACAGCCCTGACTCTGGAAAGGTATCTCTGCAGTGAAGAGGAGCCCATGGAAACGGTACTGGAAAAAGCCTGCTCGGAGTGCAATGTCCTCTTCCTGCCCCCGGATGCCAGTATTGCCACCAAAATGGATCAGTTCAGAGAGATCACTGTCAGTCACAGCATACCGGTTGTTACGACAGACAGCTATCTGTGCCGGGCGGGCACCTATGCCTGCCTTTCGGTCGATTATCTTGTCGAAGGCAAGATCGCGGCCCAGATGGCTTATGAGATTCTGACAGAAGAGGAAGATGAGAATCCTGTCGCGCAGATGTCTATCCGTACCGCCATTGAGACGGAAAACCGTCTGGGAAATCCCGGCGTGGCCGAGGCGATCGGCAGACCGCTTCTTTATTATATGGATCCGCTGACAGATGACGCGGCTGACGCTTCCACAGGTCAGGCTGCCGTGGAAGAATATGGGGACGGTACGGAACCTTATGATGACGGTGCCGGTTCCTATGAAGACAGCACGGAATCCTATGACAGCTACGGGGAAGCCGGGGATTACGGATATGAAGAGGAATCCGGTGAAGACGGCGCTTATGATGAGGCCGGAGAGCAGGATGAATCGTATTAAGACGCAGTTGATCGGGCGGGTCTTCTCCGGAAGGCCCGCTTTTTGCCGGATCATATGAAACTGCTGTACGCGGCAGATCCGTATTTCATGAAGGCGCTCTATTAAGATGTAAGACAAAATTTCGGATAAAAAAGAAGCAGACAGCGCTATAAAGCAAAATATCATTCTAAATATCACGGAATCTAAATAATCAGTGTTCTTATCATATGCTATAATGGACTTATCACATAATAATTGAAACTGTTTACGTATTATCAGACATCGAGGAGGTTTCAGCGAATGGATTCCTGCACATCAAAGACCCTGATACTCAAAAAAGCGATCCTTTCCAGGTATAAGAGCATCCGGCAGTTCGCCGGCGAGATGGAGATTCCCTACAGTACCCTTGTGACAGCCCTTGAACGTGGGATTGAAGGTATGGCCTACAGCACTGTGATCAGAATGTGCGAAGCCCTGCATCTGAATCCCATTGATTTTTCCCCGCTTGACAGCGGCGGAACGATTTCGGATCAGATTACAACGAGAAAGGTCATGGACCGCTATAACCGGTTCAACAGAGCCGGCAGGGACAAGATCATGGGAATCATGGATGACTATCTGCAGATATCCGCGTATGTGAGGACAAAAGATCTGGATTAGATCCTGCAGGATTGGAAGATGGAGGAAACAGGGGACGGAGAGCAGTATTTTCCGTCCCCTTACGGCGGCGGCCTGCACCGGAAAGCCTTTATTTATGCCTTTAATTTAAAAAAAGAACTGATTGACGTCCCGAATGATTTATGCTATTGTATGTCTTGAGATTGTCACAGGTCTTTTTTTTATGCTCTTTTTGCATGAATGCGGAGAGCGGAATGGCAGATTATTACGCGGAGGTGCATATAAAATGCGTACAAGAATTACATTATCCTGCACAGAGTGCAAACAGCGCAACTATAACACAACAAAGGACAAAAAGGCCCATCCTGAAAGAGTCGAAATGAAGAAGTACTGCAGATTCTGCAGAAAGCACACTGTTCATAAAGAGACCAAATAAGGAGTACTGCATGTCTACGAAAAATAAGAAAGAAGAAAGCAAAGGATCTAAATCCGGCTTCTTTCAGGACGTAAAGACTGAGTTCAAAAAGATTATCTGGCCTGACAGAGATACGCTGGGCAGACAGCTGCTTGCGGTCGTATGTGTTACAGTCGTTATGGGTGTTCTGATCGCGGTCATCGACTTCGGCGCGCAGAATCTGATCAACCTGATCACGACCATCGGCGCATAAGCCGGATCACGGATAATCGGTTGAGGTAAGTGAATGGAAGAGAAGAAGTTAGATTCCAAACGCGGCGGTATCCGTGTTAAGGTCGGCGTTCTTCCGGGCGTACGGGAGATCAGGCGTCCTGATTTCAGCAAAAAGGCGGCTGATATCGAAAAGGCGGAGACAGAACGCATGGGCGATCCTTCTGCTGTTTCCGCGGAAGATACAGCCGACGCGGTACAGATGGCAGGTGTGGAAGAATCCCTGGATGCACAGGAAAACGGCGGAGAGCGCCTGGATGAGAGCGCGATCACGGATGAACCCAAGTGGTATGTGGCGCATACATATTCCGGGTATGAGAACAAGGTCAAGATCAATATTGAGAAGACGATCGAAAACCGCCGCCTCGAAAAGCAGATCTTTGAAGTACGGGTTCCCATGCAGGATGTCGTTGAAGTCCGTAACGGCGCTAAAAAGGTGGTTCCCAAAAAGCTCTTTCCCGGCTATGTCCTGGTCAATATGATCATGAACGATGAGACATGGTACGTTGTCCGCAACACCAGAGGCGTTACGGGATTTGTAGGACCGGGAAGCAAGCCTGTGTCACTGACAGAAGACGAGATGAAGTCCCTTGGCATCCACACCAAGAACATTACAGTCGACTTCGAAGTCGGCGACAGCGTCAGAGTCGTTGCCGGCGTCTGGAAAGATACCGTAGGCATCGTTCAGAAGATCGACTACAACAAACAGTCGGCGACCATCAACGTGGAACTGTTCGGACGGGAGACCCCGTTTGAGATCGGTTTCGCGGAGGTCCGTAAAGTAAACTGATCTGCGGCAGACCGGTTTACGGTAATTTCAATTCGATACAGTGGCAGGACAATCGTGTCCGGGCCTGATGTATACACAACAGTGGGAGCAGCGAGCCGCTGCGAAGAACCACAAAGGAGGAAAAATGGCTAAGAAAGTTACAGGTTACATTAAGTTACAGATTCAGGCCGGCAAAGCGACCCCCGCACCGCCGGTAGGTCCCGCGCTCGGACAGCACGGTGTCAACATCGTTGAGTTCACCAAGCAGTTCAACGCCAAGACCGCTGACCAGGGTGATCTGATCATCCCTGTTGTCATCACTGTCTACTCCGACAGAAGCTTCAGTTTCATCACAAAGACCCCTCCGGCAGCTGTACTGCTTAAGAAGGCAGCAGGCCTGCAGAAGGCTTCAGGCGAGCCCAACAAGAATAAGGTAGGCTCTGTTACCAAGGCACAGGTTCAGGAAATCGCTGAGTTAAAGATGAAAGATCTGAACGCAGCATCTCTGGAAGCTGCCATGAGCATGATCGCCGGTACAGCCAGAAGCATGGGAATCACCGTTACTGAGTAACGCGCTGCAGATTGGAGGATGAAAGAATGAAACACGGAAAGAAATACCAGGAAGTAGCGAAGTTAGTTGACCGCACTACTTTATTAGAGCCCGAAGATGCGATCGCACTGGTCAAGAAGACCGCATCCGCAAAATTTGATGAGACAATTGAGTGCCATATCCGTACAAGCTGCGATGGCCGTCACGCGGATCAGCAGATCCGTGGCGCGGTTGTTCTGCCCGCGGGTACCGGCAAAACAGTCAGAGTCCTTGTATTCGCCAAGGGCGCGAAGCTGGATGAGGCTGAGGCAGCAGGCGCTGATTTCGTAGGCGGCGCGGAGCTCCTTCCCAGGATCCAGAACGAAGGCTGGCTTGATTTCGACGTAGTTGTTGCGACACCTGATATGATGGGTACCGTTGGCCGTCTGGGCCGTATCCTTGGACCGAAGGGCCTGATGCCCAACCCCAAGGCTGGTACAGTTACCATGGACGTCGCCAAGGCGATCAAGGATATCAAAGCCGGTAAGATCGAGTACAGACTGGACAAGTCCAACATCATTCACGTTCCGCTCGGAAAGGCATCTTTCACCGAGGAGCAGCTGATGGAGAACTACAACGCGCTGATGGCAGCCATCGTCAAGGCTAAGCCCGCCGCAGTCAAGGGTCAGTATCTCAAGAGTGTAACTCTTGCAACGACCATGGGCCCCGGCGTCAAGATCATCGCGAACCGCTATTGATCATAACCTGGACATACCCGGACGCGGGAGCTGAAAAGCTCCCGCGTTTTTCAGTTCCCGCATGAACCGGGCGTCAGACTTCTGGTTCACGTGAACCGGGCGTCAGACTTCCCGGTTCACATCGGCGGTCCCTGAACATAACAACACAGGCTTTTCGGGATCCGGAGATTATGCAATAATGGCAGTATGGCTGCGGCAGAGCCGGGAACGCCGGCAGTGCGGACGGCCCGGAGACTGGAAAAGGCGGCCGGAGGTAATATGAAAAGAAAAGAACATTGCAAAGCATATCAGATTGCGGCAGGCCTGCTTGCCGCTGCGGTCCTGACAGGCTGCGCCGCGACGGGCAGTACGGTCAGTGAAACGCCGGACGACGCGCAGATGGCTGCCTCTACTGCGGCCATGGCGGCGGAACCTTCTTCGGAAACGGTAACGGAGAAGAAAGAAGCGGCCGGGACAGACACTGCTGCGGAAGGGGCCACAACGGCGGCGGCAGTCGCGAAAGCGGATCCGGCCGTGGAAAAGCACACCGTACAGAAACAGAAGAGCCCGGAGGAGATCGCTGCCGAAAGGGCCGCGGCAGTCAGCGCGGTCCGTCTGGGAGATACCGGGGAGGATGGCCTGGTGTTCACCTTCGCAGGCGACCTGACCTTCCATACAGGACAGAATCCCGGCGCCCAGGAAGCCTATGACAGCGGAATACGCTCCTGCTTTGACCAGGCAGCCCTGGACATCATGGACAGCGCGGATGTTTTTGTCGTCAACAACGAGTTCCAATATACAGACGGGGGATCTCCGCTGGAAGGCAAAAAGTACACCTTCCGCTGCAGCCCTTATACAGCAGAGTGGCTGCAGGAAATCGGCGTGGACCTGGTGGCCCTGGCCAACAATCATATTTTTGACTATGGGGAAGAAGGCTTTCTGGATACGCTGGATACCCTGTCCGGGAACGGCATGCCCTATATCGGGGCCGGGTATGATCTGGAGGACGCGGTCCGGCCTGCCTACTACGAGGCAGACGGAATGATCATCGCGATCCTGAACGCGACAGAGATAGAGCGATATGAGAACCCTGATACCAGAGGGGCTTCGGAGGATGCCGGCGGCGTGTTCCG
>ODAJ011918667.1_pt1 | contig 18395 bp, 19 predicted proteins | sample 1539241 | NCBI WGS metagenome assembly ODAJ01 (sample SAMN02144231, study PRJEB22623) | gut metagenome | biome: sheep rumen | host: Ovis aries | place: New Zealand | reverse complement strand
CATGAAAGGTATCGTCCTCGCCGGAGGCAGTGGAACACGCCTCTACCCAATCACCAAAGGCATCTCCAAGCAGTTGATGCCTATCTATGATAAACCCATGATATACTATCCGATATCAGTACTGATGTTGGCTGGTATCCGTGAGATACTCATCATCTCCACACCGTTTGACCTGCCAGGTTTCAAGCGTCTGCTCGGTGATGGCTCCGACTACGGAGTGCACTTTGAGTATGCTGAGCAGCCTTCTCCTGACGGTCTCGCTCAGGCTTTCACCATAGGCAAGGACTTCATCGGCAATGATAGTGTATGTCTCGTCCTTGGCGACAACATCTTCCAGGGTGTCGGCTTCACCAAGATGTTGCAGGAGGCTGCACGCACAGCAGAAGAGGAGAAGAAGGCAACCGTCTTCGGCTATTGGGTAAACGACCCTGAGCGCTATGGCGTGGCTGAGTTTGACAAGGAGGGCAACTGCCTCTCTATTGAAGAGAAGCCTGAGCATCCTAAATCCAACTACGCCGTTGTAGGTCTTTATTTCTATCCAAACAAGGTGGTCGATGTGGCAAGCAAGATAAAACCCTCCGCTCGTGGCGAATATGAGATAACCACCGTCAACCAGTGGTTCCTCAACGATAAGAAACTGAAGGTGCAGACCCTCGGCAGAGGCTTTGCATGGCTCGATACCGGTACCCACGACTCTCTCTCTGAGGCTTCCACCTACATCGAGGTACTCGAGAAGCGTCAGGGCTTGAAGGTTGCTTGTCTCGAGGGCATCGCCTACCGCAAGGGCTGGATAGACGAAGCAAAAATGCGCGAACTCGCTCAGCCTATGCTGAAGAACCAGTACGGCCAGTACCTCCTACAGGTCATAGAAGAAGTTAAACGTACAGGAAATCCTAATATATAATTGTCAACTTTCAATTATCAATTTTCAATTAAACAACATGGAAGTAATAACAACCGCCATTGAAGGTGTATTGATTATAGAGCCGAAGATATTTGGCGATAAGCGTGGCTATTTCTTCGAGAGTTTCTCTCAGAGGGAGTTTGATGAGAAGGTGGCACCCATCCTTGGTCACACCATAAACTTTGTGCAGGACAACGAAAGTTTGTCCAGTTACGGAGTAATGCGAGGCTTGCATTTCTAGCGTCCGCCATTTACGCAGAGTAAACTGGTCCGTTGTGTGAAAGGTGCTGTGTTAGATGTCGCAGTAGATATTCGCAAGGGCTCACCTACATACGGACAGCATGTTTCATGTCTGCTTTGTGGTAACGATATGGTCAATGATGATGCAAAGAAAAAGTTATCGTTAACGTCATCGTTATCGTGCGATGCTATAGCAGAAGCTATCCATCGTCAGTTCTTTATACCTAAAGGTTTTGCACATGGCTTCGCTGTATTAAGCGAGACAGCAGTGTTCCAATATAAGTGTGACGAATTCTACCATCCAGAGGCAGATGGCGGCATAAGTATCCTTGATGATAGTCTGGGCATAGATTGGAAGATACCCACAGAGAAGGCTTTGCTCAGCGAGAAGGATACGAAGCATCCTTTGCTCAAGGATTATGAATCACCATTTGTGGTTTAATATAAAGGGCTTTTTATTTTGTGAAAATAATTATTCATACTATTTAATATCGTGTCTTCAACTTCAGTAAATAACAAGAGAATAGCGAAGAATACACTATTGTTGTATTTCCGTATGCTGTTCCTGATGCTCATCTCGCTCTATACCAGTAGGGTGATTTTGAATGCATTGGGCGTAACAGACTATGGTATTTATAATGTTGTGGGTGGTGTTGTAACAATGTTCACTTTACTAAGCGGTTCACTTAATGCAGCCATCAGTAGATTTATAACTTATGAGTTAGGAACTGGTAACAGTGCAAAACTGAAAAAAATATTTTCTTCAGCTGTAACTATTCAGGGAGGATTGGCTTTAATTATAATACTGATAGCTGAGACTATAGGATTGTGGTTCCTTAACTATAAAATGGTAATACCTGATGATAGAATGTTGGCTGCTAATTGGTGTTTTCAGTTCTCAATCATTACTTTTGCCATCAATCTGATTAGTGTTCCGTATAATGCTGCTATAGTAGCACATGAACGTATGTCAGCATTTGCCTATATTTCCATATTAGAGGCAGCAGGAAAACTGATAGTTGCGTGGTGCATAGCGTTAAATCCGATAGACCGTCTGATATTTTATGCTGCGATGGTAGCAGTAATAGCATGGATAATCAGAATGGTTTATGTGTCTTATTGTAAGAAACAATTCGAAGAGTGTACATATCACTTTATTTTTGATAAGATGCTACTAAAGCAGATGTTTGGTTTTGCTGGATGGAATTTTATAGGTGCTTCATCACATGTTTTGCGTACCCAGGGCATAAATATATTGTTAAATTTATTTTTTGGCCCTTCAGTAAATGCTGCGAGAGGCATTGCAGTAAAAGTCAACGCATCAATTACTGGATTTGTTCATAATTTTATGGTAGCTCTAAATCCACAGATAACAAAGTCATATGCATCAGGAGACAAAGAGTATATGTTTAAGCTTATGTATCAGGGAGCAAGATTGTCTTTTTATATATTATTGCTTTTAGGATTACCAATATTGATTAATACGCATTATGTTTTGGTTGCGTGGCTTAAGTTGGTCCCAGAACATACAGTCCTTTTTGTACAATTAACACTGATTTTCGCCATGAGTGAGAGTATTAGCAATCCACTTATCACAGCTATGCTTGCCACAGGTAAGATCAGGAACTATCAGATTATTGTTGGTGGTTTACAAATGCTGAATCTTCCGATAGCATATGTTTGTTTGTACTTAGGGGCGATGCCAGAATCTGTTGTTATAGTAGCTATTGCACTTAGCCAATGTTGTCTAGCTGCACGTCTTATAATGTTACACAATATGATAGGCCTGAAAATCACCTATTATATTAGACGCGTGTATTTTAATGCAATTACAGTTACTGTATTATCTGCTATACTACCAATATTATATGTAAAGTATTCATCAGAAGGTTTTTGGACGTTCGTTATAGCATCATTTTTATCAATAGTATGCACAGTGTTAGTTGAGATGTATGTAGGATGTACGAAAAAAGAACGGCAATTAGTTTACAGTCATTTATCTAAAATCATAGGTAAAATTCGTGAAAGATGATAGAAATACGAGACCCTAAAGACTGTTGTGGATGCACCGCTTGTGCTAATGTATGTGCGCATGACGCGATAACGATGAAACCAGATGCACTTGGTTTCCTGTATCCAAGTGTGGATAAATCAAAGTGTGTTGATTGCGGTTTGTGTAATAAAGTGTGTGCTTTCAACGAAGATTATGATAAATCATTGAATTTACCGACTCCAGATGTTTATGGCGCTCGTCACAAGGATATTGATGAAGTTATGAAATCTCGTTCAGGTGCAGTATTCGTAGTTATTAGCGATTATGTGCTTGAACGTGGGGGAGTAGTTTATGGTGCAGGATACTCAGACCATTTTCGTGTTGTGCACAAGCGTGCTACAACAAGGGGAGAACGTGACGAATTTCGGGGTAGTAAGTATGTACAAAGCGATTTGACAGATATATTCAAACAGGTTAAAGAAGATTTGAAAAATGGAAGGGTTGTGTTATTCTCGGGAACTCCTTGCCAAACTTCCGGATTAAATTCATATATAGGTAAGAAACTAAGATGTAATCTTATCCTTATTGATATAGTATGTCACGGAGTGCCTAGTCCTTATGTCTGGAATGATTATTTAGATTATTTAGAAAGTAAATATTCGGAAAGAATTATTAGAGTGAACTTTCGCGATAAAATAAAATATGGTTGGAAGGCACATGTTGAAACTTATACGTTGGCAAGTGGAAAGATTCGTGTGAGTAATTTATTTACCAATTTGTTTTATAAACATATAATGTTTAGATATTCATGTGAAAAATGTCATTTTTGTAATTTGTCTCGCCCGTCAGACGTAACTTTGGCTGACATGTGGGACAGAGAAAATAATTTTCCAGATGTGAATAGTGATAATAAAGGAGAAAGCCTTATTCTTGTAAATACTGTAAAAGGACAAGAATTGTTTGAAGCTATCAGTAGTAAAATACAATATTTCTCAACAGAGGTAGAAAAACTAATGCAACCAAATCTGAAGACTCCGTCAAAGATAAATCCAAAACGTAGGAAATTTGAAGAAATTTATCAAGAGAAAGGGTTTGAAGATACGATTAAATATTTTGGTTTTATTGGCTGGAAAGCAAATCTTAAGAAGATTATAGGATTTATTTTAAAATCAAAAAAAAGAATCCTAAAATAACAAAAACGTGACAAAGTCAACATCAACGACACTTTCTAAACGTGTGGAAAATTCGGTTACAGGATACGAAAATGCTATATGATGATTTTCTTGATGTGAAAATAATATTTCAAAATAAAGTCATCTTGTTTTCACTTCCGTAATGGATAGAAATATTAGAAGAATATGAAGATAGGAATACTTACATTTGATTATTGTAATAACTATGGGGCGGTTCTCCAGGCATATGCTTTGAGAGCTTACCTTGAATCTTTGGGACACGATGTTAGTTTTGGAGAATATCAATTGCCCAAACTCCTCCATCGTTATGATTTCATTCCCTGTCATGTCAAGGATAGAAGTCTCATAAGAAGATTGAAATATTATATTTCTTGCATAAGGAAGTATCGACCATGGAAAAAAAAGAAAAAGAAGTTTCAAAATTTCAGAAATATTTATTTACCAACGGTTTCATTGCAAGATGAAAGTGTAAATTTGTGGGTTGTGGGAAGTGATCAAGTATGGAATCCAAAGATAACGAAGTGCTATGATGATATTTACTATGCCAACGGAAATTTAAAACAACCATATTTGTTTTATGCAGTCAGTTGTCCTTCGAATTTATTGAATAAGGAGATTCTGCATAATATCAAGAAAAGGAATTATCCTGTTAGTGTCAGAGAAGCCTATATGGTTGAAAAATTAAATGCGGCAGGTTTAGCAAGTGAGTTGGTTCTTGATCCGACATTACTTCTTTCTCATAAAGAATGGGATAGGATAGTCGATAGAACAAATACAGAAAAAAAATACATTTTTTCATATAACCTGTCAGGAATTAAACAATTACCTATTGTGGCAAAACAAATTAGTAATAAATATGGCTGGGAAGATATCTCAGAAAATTTGCCGTTGCGAGATGCTGGTCCTATAGATTTTGTAAATTATTTTAAAAATGCGGAAATGACATTAGTCAGTTCTTTTCATGGAGTAGCTTTTTCTATAATATTTCAGCGTCCCTTTTTCTTTTTTCCGAATCATGATGAGAGAGATGAAAGAGTGTTTTCCTTATTAAAGCTATTAAAACTGGAAGAATGTATTTTTACAAATGATTCCGATATAAGTGTACCACATATAGATTGGGATATAGTTGGTAAAGAATTAAACATTTTAAGAGAGAAATCAAAAGAGTTTTTAATTAACAATATAAAAAGGTATGATTTTCATTAAAAGAATAAAAAATAGAATAAGCCAATTTATGATAAAACACAACAGAGAAGTGTTGTATATGTTTAGGTCGGAATTATTGAAAACAAAGATATCAAATTGCAGGGATAATGGAGTAACTAATGAAAAATTAGCTGATAAAGAAGTTGTAATATCATTGACAACTTATGGTAAACGTTTATATTCAGTGTCCCTTACAATAGAATCTATTATGCAAGGCACGATGAAGCCCAATCGTTTGATTCTATGGCTTCAAGATGATTTAAAGGAAGAACCTCTTCCTTATTCTTTACGCCTTCAAATGAAGAGAGGCTTAGAGGTTCGTTATACCAAAGATATTCGTTCTTATAAGAAATTAATACCAACATTAAAACTATGTCCTGACAGTGTGATAATTACTATTGATGATGATGTGTTGTATGAAATAGATACAGTAGAACGATTGGTGTGTGCCTATAATAAAAATCCAAATTTCGTTTATGCATCTACAATAAGAAGAATATCCTTAAATTCCAATGGAGATGTTGAGACCTATAAAAAGTGGAGACGTGCTCAAAATAGTGTAGCCCCATCAAATCTTAATATTCCAATAGGAGTAGGTGGCGTTTTATATCCGTCTGGTAGTTTATCTGACGAAGTCTTTGATGAAGAAACTTTTATGAAATTATGTCCGCAAGGTGATGATTTGTGGTTCTGGTTGATGGCAAAGAAGAATGGTTATATGGCATCTAAGATTTTTACTCATGATAATTTTGGACGTGATTTTTTAGAGAATACGAATGTACAGGATATAGGTTTATATAAATCAAATTTTAGATTGGGCAATGACACTCAATTTAAGAATTTGATAGAACAGTGTAACGCACGTGAATTCCTTACATGATAATAAGATTCGATAAGTCATTTTAATAAAAATACCATAACAAAAACATGAGGGAGAAGGAAGAGAAGGATTATAACGACACGTTGGAGGTGCCTGGCATGAGCGAGGTGGACAGCAAGGTGAAGAGGTTTCATGCGTTTTCTCGTGCCTTACTATACCGCGATTGACAGGGTAAATGCGCCATTCCAGATATAGCAGTTCGTAAAGGAGGTTCGCTCCGGAGAGTGCGAGAGCTTCATACAGCGTCTTAAATCATTCTTCGCAGGCACACCATACGAGATGGTGAAGGATTTAGAGAACCATTACCAGAACGTGCTGTTCATAATCTGCCGTCTGTTAGGTTTCTACACCCATGCAGAGTACCACACCTCCAACGGCAGGATAGACTTGCTCGTGGAGAGCAACGACTATCGTTACGTCATGGAATTCAAACTTGACGGCACAGCCGAGGAAGCCCCCGGGCAGATAAAGTCGAAAGACTATTCACTGCCGTTTGCTATGGATGACAAGCATACCTTCCTCATAGGCATGAATTTCTCGAAGGAGACGAGGAACATAGAGAAGTACGTGATAGAAAAGAGATAAAAAAACGAAATATGAACAAAGAATTTAATTACAGTTTTATCATCCCACACAAGAACTGTCCAGACTTCCTGCAAAGGTGTGTGGACAGTATTCCTGAGCGTGATGATGTGCAGGTAATAGTAGTAGATGATAACAGTGATGCAGACAAGAAACCTGCATTAAAAGAACGTAAGAACCTTCAAGTGATACTTCTCGATGCGACAAATTCTAAAGGCGCAGGCAGAGCACGTAATGTAGGTTTGCAGCATGCGGAAGGAAAGTGGTTGCTATTTGCAGATGCGGATGATTATTACAACAATAATGTTCTTGGTAAATTGGATAAATATAAAGACGAAGAGATTGATGTTTTATATTTTAATTTTTTATATATAGATGGACTAAGTGGTAAAGAGTTACAGTATCCTAATATACAAGGACAATATAAAGAATTTGATGGAAGTGAAATCTCACGAGATCGAATTAGATTTTTGCAAAAATTTCCATGGACAAAAATGGTGAAGCACTCATTCGTTAAAAAAAATAGCATACATTTTGAGGAAACTCCAAATGGAAATGACATATTTTTTTCAATGAGTGTTGGATATTTTGCAAATAGAATTTTAGTAGAGAAAGAAGTTTTATATGTATATTTAAAAAATGAAAATAGTCTTGTTAATGCAAAAAACAAACCATTCTCAAGCCATCTTTGCAAGATTACTCATAGTATGCAATTAAACAGCTTTTATAGTTTTATTGGTCATCCAGAATGGCAAACGCGTATAGTTAGAATTCTTTTAAACCATATTGATGAGTACGGAGTTAAAATCATTATTCCCATACTATTGAAAAGCCCTGTGATTTGGAAGAAAAGAAACGAGTGGGTAGATTATTTTCGGAATAAGGGTAATAATAATTGATGCCCAGTTATTATATGTTAGATTTCATTGAATGCTTTTAAATGAAAAAACTTTTTAGTTTTCCAATATTCATAATAAAGACATTTGTTCTTTTTGGTTTTATATATGAATATGTACCTTATTTTGCGCCAACTCCTCTTTTGTCGTCAAGAAAAGTTGGTCTTGTAGTCGTTTTGCTCTATTTTTTATTTAGGGGATATTCGGTAACCCCCTTTTTTAGAAATAAACAATTTATGTCCATTGCTATTATTACAGGCATTAGTATCCTCTATAGTTTCATTTTAATGCAGTTGAATAGTGGTAGTGGCGAGCCTATAATTGTATGGTATGTGTATTTTATTGCATATGCTATATTAGGCACTATGTTATTTGTAGGCTTCTTTAATTGGGACTATGACAAGTTGATAAAATCTATAGCTGTAGTTACATTATTTCAGGCAATATGGTGCATATTAACCTATTATGTAGATGGAATAAGATTATTAAACTCAACGCTCTTTGTGGTATCGGAAGAAGAAAATATTGATTTCTTGACTATGAGTAGATTAAGGTCGATAGGAGCTGCAGGGGCTGGGCTCTCTGTTCGTCTAGCATTGTCATCATTCTCTTTTTTGTATTTATTGATAAAGAAGAAATATGTGGTCTTTTGCTCAGCATCATTAGTGATATGCTTTTTTGCAACATTTTTGTCAGGTACGACGGGTGTACTTATTTTTTTGTTAGCGCTACCAGTTTCGTTGTATTTAATGATGTATGGGCGGAGAGGGGGCTTGACATCATCTTTACTAATTGTTGTGCCGTTGTTCTATTTTTATGTAAATTCAAGTTCTTTTTTTGATGACTCACAGTATGAAGACCTAACATATAAGTTGACGAGCCTTTTAATGGATAAAGGTGAAGATAGAACCATACAAGCATTAACAACAGACCAAGTCGTATCTGGTATATCACTAACAACTATAATTGGAACTGGTCTGAGCAGGGGAAAGACAATGTCGGGCGAAATGTGTTACCATGATGGTGGCTATGTGCGTAATTATTTTGGTCTTGGACTTGTCATGTCAATAGTTTTTTATTGTGTTTTGTATCGTGCTATGTATAGACAAAGCAAATGGTTGACACGTTCCATACGCTATTTGTTGTTTATCTATATATTAGTTTGCATGATTATAGAATTTAAGGAGCCTTTTATGTTTTCATATATACCTCTATTCGTTTTCCAAATACTTGTATTAGCCGAACGGCAAGAATTATTGACACAGAAAAATTGTTAATATATAAGTTTATGACAAAGATAGTATATTGCGCTCATTCAAAGATTCCATCCAGAGAGGCTAATAGTATTCACGTGATGAAAATGTGTCAGGCTCTGGCTAAGCAGGGCTTGGATGTTGAATTAGTGGTGCCTAACCTTCAGACAGAAAAAGGAAATCCTTTTGTTTTTTATGGAGTAGATAATATTTTTAGAGTTAAATATATAAAATGGTCCAGGATTAAACTAGGCGTCTTCTTTTATTCATTTCGTGTACTTAGATATCTTTTGAAGAATAAGAAGGATGGCATCTATGGGAGGGATTTGACCTCTTGCTTCGTTACTTCATCGTATGGAATACCTACGATTTGGGAATCACACTCTCCTGTGGATTATATGGGTTTTCCCTATGTTTATTTATTTAAGAGAATGGTTAAGAGAAAATCGTTTGTAAAACTGGTAGTCATAACCTCAACTCTAAAACAATTTTATATTGATAAATATTGTATTAATCCAGATAAGATTGTTGTTCTTCCTGATTGTTCTGATGCGATAGATATATCGAAAATTAGCCCGATACATATCAAATCAAATGACTATAAGGCTAATGTGGGTTACATAGGGCAACTTTACCCAGGAAAAGGAATGGAAATACTATCAAAGTTAATTCCTCACTGTCCAGACGTGATGTTTCATATCATAGGTGGAAATGAAAAAGATACACAAAAGTGGAAGGAGAACTTGAAAGGAATCCAAAACGTCATTTTTCATGGTTTTAAAAAACCATCTGAAACAGCATCGTATGGTCTGGCTATGGATATTTTAATTGCACCATATATGCGAAATGTTCAGGGCGCTGGGTCTAGCTTTGAGTGTGACCTAAGCAATTGGATGTCTCCACTAAAGCTTTTTGAGTATATGTCTTATAAGAAACCAATAATAGCGACAGACCTTCCTGTTTTACATGATATTTTGAATGAGAATAATTCCATTATGTGCAATCCTGATAGTATTTCAGAATGGGTGGATGCAGTGTATCGTTTGGTGGTCAACTCGGAAGAGGCAAAACGGATAGCAAATAATGCTTTTAATGATTTCAACGAGAAATATACATGGAACATTAGAGCGGAGAAAATAAAAGAGTTATATAGAAATTGTTTTATTAAATAAAATACTACATGGCAGAAAAATCGATTATTCAGACAACAAATCATCCATGGTTGGCTGCTGTACTGAGCTTGTGCTCCGACAAAATGTACTTGAGAATAAAATGGTTTGCAAGAAGGATGTCATACAAGTTAAATCTTAAGAACCCGCAGACTTACAATGAAAAACTGCAGTGGATTAAACTGTATGACCGCAACCCCCTTTACACTACTCTCGTTGATAAATATCGAGTGAAAGAATATGTGGAAGAAAGAATTGGTGCGGATTATGTGATACCTCTTCTTGGCTCATGGGACAGAGTAGAGGATATTGAATGGGAAAAGTTACCTGCACAATTCGTGTTGAAAGTTAACCACGACTGCGGAGGTCAAGTTATTTGTAAGGACAAATCAAAATTTGACCAAAATCTTGCTATAAAGAAATTGAAGGAGTCGTTCAAGAAGAACTATTATTTAGAGGGTAGAGAATGGCCATATAAAAACGTTATACCTAAAGTGTTTGCAGAAGCATATATGGAAGACGAATATGGCGAATTACGTGATTACAAATTTTTCTGTTTTGATGGAGAGGTGAAGGCCATGTTTGTAGCGACAGAGCGTAATAAAGGCGGTGAGGTAAAATTTGATTTTTTTGATGCAAATTATAACCATCTTCCTTTTACACAGGGACATCCTAATGCTGAGATTCTCCCAACAAAGCCGAAAGGATTCGAAGAAATGAAAAAGTTAGCTTCGAAACTAAGCAAAGGTTTGCCTGAGGTTCGAGTAGATTTTTATGATGTAAATGGTCATGTTTACTTTGGTGAGTTTACCTTCTTCCACTTCGGTGGTATGGTTGAATTTCATCCTGTTGAATGGGACTATACTTTTGGAAGTTGGATAAAATTACCTACAGATAATAAATGAATAAGAAAAGGATATTATTCGTCATTCCCAATTTGTCTTATGGGGGGGCTGAAAGGCAATCAGTAACTATTGCAAGATTATTAGCCAGTAGTGGTTATGAAGTGAGCTTTATTACTTATTTTCAGAATGAAGCTTTTGTTGATTTGCTGGAAGAAGCGGGCATTAGAGTTGATTCAATCATATGCAATGGGTTAATGCGTGTGATTAATGTTTACCATTTTATCCATAGAGGTCATTTTGATGTGGTGATATCTTTCATGCAAACACCGAATTTTTTAAATAATTTTTCTGCATTAATTGGTAAAAAATGGAAAGTTATTACTTCTATTCGGGCTACCCCAAGACAAACAGAATTACAATCAATTCAAGGGAAGATATATAATTATTTTTATCGTAAAAGCGATATTATAGTTTGCAACTCTGATAACACGCTTAAAGTATTTGCTAATATAAATCCTGTTTGTGGTCAAAAGCTAAAAACGATTTATAATGCCGTGCAATTGGGTAAAATATCTTCTGTTTATAGAATAAGGAAAGATAATAGGGTAAATATTGTTGTAGCAGCAACAGTATCCAATATTAAAAACCCGAGAGGTCTTCTCGATGCTATAATTCTGATGAATGATGATGAGAGGAAACATCTTCATATTGATTGGTATGGGAGAAGAGAAAGTGTAATAGGAGACCACAGTGAATACGATAAAGTTGTAGAGTGTATTGAAATTAATCACCTACAAGATGTTATTTCACTTCATGATTCAACTAGAGAAATAGCCTCTATTATGAATAAAGCAGATTGTGTTGCGCTATTTAGCAGATTGGAAGGCTTGCCTAATGCTATTTGTGAGGGCATGATGCTTGGCAAACCAATCATTATGACAAGATGCTCTGATTATGACATTTTGGTTGAAGATGGAAAGAATGGTTTTTTATGCATTTGGGATAATCCGGAATCAATTAAAGTCGCATTAATTAAATTGTCTAATCTTAGTGTGGACAGACTCGTTGAGATGGGACGTATGTCTAAGAAAAAAGCTCAAATGTTATTCTCTGAGGATTCAATTTCTAATAAATGGATTAAAATAATAGAGGGTAATTAGTATCCACCGCTGAATAAAAATGAAAATATTAGTTTCTTGCGGCACTCTTATGTCAGGAGGGGCGGAAAGGGTCTTGTCCGTCTTGTCCAAAAGTTTTGCGGATAATTTTGATGAGGTTGTTTATTTGACGTGGATAGATGCGCCAGATTTTTATCCATTAGACAGCAGGATCAAAAGAATTTGCGTAGAGCGGGAATGTGGCAGTAAATCGAATATAAAGAAAGCATTATGGTTCCGAAAACATATTAAGCGAAGTGATTATTCACTTATATTGTCGTTCTTAGAGCCTTTCAATGTTTTAATATGTTTGGCTTTGACTGGAATAAGTATTCCCATTATTGTTGCTGATAGAAACGATCCAAGATGGGTATGGAATGGCTTTTTTCAACGAAAGTTACGCTTGATAGCATATAGAAAAGCGAAACGAATTATCTGTCAGACTGAAAATAATCAAAGTTATTACAAGGGAGGCTACCTGAAAAAGTCAATAGTAATTTATAACCCAATCTTCCTACCAGAAGAATATAAGGGGAAAGCTTTATTGACACCAAAGGAACATAGATTTGTATCCGTGGCAAGGTTGGATGAGCAAAAAAACTTGAAAATGATGATTTCAGCATTCGCTGAATTTTATGCTAAAAATAAAGAATATTCCCTTACTATTTATGGTGAAGGTTCTTGTCGTAAAGACCTTGAAGCTTTCATAAGGAGTAATAATTTAGGAGGATGCGTTTTTTTGCCAGGAGCAAGGCAAAATGTATGGGATTTAATACTTGATGCTGAATGCTTTATTTTGTCAAGCTGGTATGAAGGTATGCCAAATGCTCTCTTTGAAGCAATGTGTTTGGGATTGCCATGTGTTTCAACACGAGTGTCGGGTGCGAAAGATTTAATTGAAAGTGGGAAGAATGGATTACTCGTTGATTTGAACGATACTCAATCAATGACTGAAGCACTCAATAAGATAGCAGAAGATAAAAAGACGAGAAATACTTTAGGTGAAAATGCAGTGAAAGTTTTCGATGTGTTACAATTGAAAACTATCAGTTCAAAATGGGTTAGTCTGTTTGATAATGTCTTAGAATGAAAAATATAAAAGTTGTTCGAGCAACGACAATTCCGATGTCTCTTGATGCCTTCTGTAATGGAATGCTAAAGGAACTGTCGGAGAAATATGAGGTGGTGGCTCTGTCATCGCCAGGTCCAGAGTTCCCTGCTATAGAGGAACGAGAGGGGGTGCGCACAATTAAGGTGCCGATGGAGAGGCGTATATCAATAGTCAAAGACATAAAGGCTTTGATAAAGTTAATAAGTGTATTCCGTAAGGAGAAGCCGACAATGGTGCACTCGATGACGCCTAAGGCTGGATTGCTATGCATGATAGCAGGATGGCTGACGGGAGTACCTGTGCGTGTACATACTTTTACTGGACTGGTATGGCCTACGGAGAGAGGATTGAAGCGCAAGATTCTTATGCTCACCGATAAGTTGACATGCGCTTGTGCTACGCACATCATACCTGAAGGCGAGGGCGTAAAGAATGACCTTATTGCAGGGAAAATAACCGCGAAGCCGCTGAAAGTATTAGGCTATGGTAACGTGAAGGGCGTGGATATGGAAAAATGCGCACGAAAACCGGAGGTGATGGAGATTGCGGAGAAACTTCGCAAAGAGGATTGCTTCACGTTCCTGTATGTGGGGAGAGTGGTTCGAGATAAAGGCATTAACGAATTATGCTCTGCATTTGAGAGGTTGCATAAAGACTATCCGAAGACGAGGCTAATTTTAGTCGGACCATACGAGGATTCGCTTGACCCGATAAGTGAGGAGTCAAGAAAGATAATTGACGATAATGGAGATATAGAGGCTGTTGGTGCAAAAAGTGGAGATGAACTTCTTGCCTATTATGCTGCGGCTGATTGCTTCGTGATGCCAAGCTACCGAGAGGGATTTCCTAATACCGTACTTGAAGCAGGAGCAATGGGGTTACCATCTGTCGTAACGGATATCAATGGTTCGCGTGAGATAATAGTGGATAGAGAGAATGGCGTGATAGTGCCATCACAGGATGCTGATGCTCTATATGAGGCGATGCTGAAAATGCTGAATGATAAAGAAAAACGCGAATATATGGCAAGCAATGCACGAAAGATGATTGCCGACAGATTTGAGCAGAGTTTTGTGCGCAAATGCTTGTATGACTTCTATGACGAGATATTGAAATGACTAGTGAAACAGAAAAGACTTTGTTTCAGTTGCTACAAATAGCATTGACTAATAGCAACGAGAGACAATTGCCAGATAACATAGAATGGGAGAATCTATTTGAAGTAGCTCAGAATCAAGGGGTGATAGCCATAGTGACTGATGGCCTGCAGAGGGTGATAGATTCGCAAAAGGATAGTAAATTGTTTCAAGATTCAGAGGAGTCTCAGTTATTGTTATACAATGTGATAGGTGTGACACTTGCATTGGAGGATACTTGTAAAAGACAGTATCTGTCAGCAGCGAAACTGAGTAAGTTATGGCATGAGAATGATATAAAAACCTTAGTGCTAAAGGGAATGGCGTTTGGTAGTTATTACCCTAATCCTTATCACAGACCATGTGTGGATATGGATTGTTATCTTGGTGGAAAATATGAGGAGGGAAACAATGTGATTGAACACCAAGGTATAGAGGTAAAAAAAGAGGACTACAGGCACTCAACTTTCTTCTATGGTGATGTGCATGTGGAGAACCATAAGATATGCACTACGGTGAGGGGAAGGAAACAGAGGAAAGTGTTTGAGAAATATCTTAGGGGACTATTAGAGAACGAGGAAACGACACGAATAGGAGAGAGTAGTCTGGAGATACCTTGCCCGATGTTTAATGCCCTGTATTTCTTACAGCATGCACATAGACATTTCCTGAGGGAGTGCATAACCTTGAGATATATCTGCGACTGGGCAATGATAACGGATAAATGCAAGGATAAGATAGACTGGAATGAATTCAGAGCCATTGCAGGGCAGAATGATATCCTTAGTTTTGCTGAGAGTCTGTCAAGGTTGGGTAATCTGGTATGCGGAGTGAAATGTGATGCCTTCATCAAGGATTATGAGCTTCAGCCTCAAGACCGTATGTTACTTAATGACTGCTATGCCATTTCTGACAATATGATAAAGTATGGGAATAATTTCAAGGCCCATCTCCAGATGGTGAAAAACCTCATCAACCAACGCTGGAAACACAAGCATTTCTCTAAATACTCCTTCATCACGGAGATCCTCACCTCCGTCTATGGAGTGTTCTTCGAGAAAAATCCTGAGATAGACTGATTATTATGTTATATACGTTAGCACATATACTGAGAGATAAACTGAGCTGGCTATGGCTTATGATAGAGAAGTTGAACTCATGCCTATTCTATATAAGGTATGGGAAGGAACTTAGAGGCTTCTCGTTTAAGGAAAATCCAGAGGGATACGAGATTATCCCCATAAAGAAAGTCCCAACAGAGGAGATGGCGGAATTCTTCAGCCAACAGCCAGAGGAGGCTTTCACGTTCTTCCATCCTCACGGATTTGACGCGAAGAGCATCAAAAGACTACAACAGAACAGGTCATTCCTCGCATACATACTGCGAGACAAGAAAAACGGCAAGATAGCTGGCTATTGCTTCAACAGAAGCTTCTTCCACGGACAGGGCTTCCGAGGCAGAATGGTGGACATCAACTACCGAGGCAAGGGACTGGGCACCACCATGAATAAAATACTCAATGAAGTAGGCTTCGCCATCGGCCTCCGCCTCTTTGAAACGGTATCTAAGGATAATGTAGCTTCATATAAGTCAGCTCTTTCTGCAAGTAATGTTAAGGTGGTGAAAGAGATGGAGGAGAATGAGTTGTATTTGGAAATTGTGAAAAATTAAATAAATACTATAATGAAAGAAATTAACATTGTATTTTAAAGATGAAGATATACCATTATACGAGCATAGAGGCCTTAGCTATGATTCTAAGCAATCAAACGTTTAGATTTGGTCGCTTAGATACAGTTGATGATCCTGACGAGTTTTCGTACAAGAATACGTACGGAATCAATCCTGCGCAATATATATATGTGTCATGTTGGAGTAACAATCCCCAAGAGAGTATACCTCAATGGAAAATATATGGTAATAATCAGAAAGGTGTAAGAATTGCTTTAGATCATGAAATGTTTTCAATTTCTTATGAGGAAATAGAGAAAGGGAGAATAGTACCTTATCTGTTATATGATGGATTCTTTTCTGATAAGGATTATATGGCTTCATTGCCGTATGTGAATAATCATACGCAACATGAGTTCTTTAAGGCTGTGTGTTGTGTTGATGAGCCTAAAACGGAAATGGAAGGGGAATACATCAAAATCGACAAGAAGACAGGTACAGACTTAGGAAAGATAGGCATCTGCAAGAATCATGATTGGCATTTCTTGAAAGAACATCGTTTTAGAATATGTGTGGTACCAAAGAGAAAGTACAATGATAGAGTTACACCATTTGATGTGGCCTTCAGGGATAACACCCCCTACAAAGAGAAGTTTGTTGATTTACCAATCAATAAGAATGTATATAACGAAATGGCAATCACTCTTGGCCCAAAGGTCGGTTCTGACGGTGAAATAATTGTCAAAGCTTTGATGAGCAAATATCTCGGAAGAGAGGATTGCAAGTATAGTGTCTTTAAGGGCCTAGTTTAGATGGAAGTATTTTCCATTGGATTCCTGCTGCTTTTTCCCAAGGATTATGTGGAATGGGGTAAGGAGTGCGGTGAGAGGGGAATAAAATTTACCGGTTCATGGTTATATCAAAGTTAATTTGAGATGAAGAATATTTTCAAATGTTTGTTCTCACATAGGCACGGCTTTTGTCAAATGAAGCCTGTTATCATAAAAGATGGTATTAGTCAGGAGATAATAAATGCTATCGGTACCTGTTATGATGAATTATGCATAAATCTAAATTCTATATATGAAAGATTTTATTCCGGAAGTAAACTGTTCATGCAGTATGATATAGAAAAAGAGTTATGGATTCATTTCGCTAATAGACGACTATCGGAATTCGAACAAAATGGGCAATATTACCTTATATTTAATGATCTGTTGTTGTCTGGGCATTTACCTTGGAATCGTATTCTAGACATGTTAGAATATGTTTGCAAATGGGTGAACATGAACATTCCCCATTATGATTACTTAAAAGATATTTTAAATGATTTTGAAGCTAATATCAATGATGAGTTTGACAGATTGGATTATGGTTACAGGATAGTTAATCATTGTGTTACTGATATTACAGCAGATGCAGAAATAGAGGCAATTAATGAGGCCATAAATAATTCGAAGGACAATGTAAATGTTCATCTGCAGAGTGCAATAAAGAACTATTCAGCACGCCCCAATCCCGATGTCAGAAATTCAATAAAGGAGTCTATATCAGCTGTTGAGGCTATTTGCAGAGAACTGACAGGAGAGAATACATTAGGGAGCGCTCTGAAACGACTGGAGGATAATGGTGTAGTAATTCATAAAATGCTTAAGGATGAGTTCGTAAAATTCTATGTTTATACAAATGACCCCAGTAGTGGTATTCGTCATGCGCTTATGGATAATGATGGGACTTATGTGCCTTCGAAGGATGAAGCATATTATATGATAGTTTCTTGTAGCGCCTTTATCAATTATTTGAGACGTAAGGTCGCATCGTAAAATAATTATATATAGTTTGACAGTGTTTTTTTACTACAATGGCAAGAGTGAATATTTTTGTTAGTTCTACATGTTATGATTTATCTCAGATAAGAGATGATTTAAAACGTTGTATAGTAGAATTAGGCCATAATCCTATTTTATCGGAACTCAAAGATTTCCCCGTTGACCCTATGAAGTCAAATTCGGAAAATTGTATAAATGCAATTAATAATGAAGCTGATGTTTTTGTGTTAATTATTGGAGATCGGTATGGATCTGTATTGGAAACTGGAAAGTCTATAACTAATACTGAATTTATTGCTGCTCTTTCTAAAGGTATACCTATTTATACA
>ODAJ012181246.1_pt1 | contig 18405 bp, 17 predicted proteins | sample 1539241 | NCBI WGS metagenome assembly ODAJ01 (sample SAMN02144231, study PRJEB22623) | gut metagenome | biome: sheep rumen | host: Ovis aries | place: New Zealand | reverse complement strand
AGAACTTCAGATTCCACAAAAAATACTCACTCCTTATTGTAGTAAATGGGATAATTTGTAAAAGGCTTAAATCACTTGCGAGACATAAAACCTGTCGATATTTGCAGAAAAATCACTATCTTTGCAACTGAATTAATTCAGAAAGATATGAATCTTAGAGACATCAAGAAAGACATCGAGTACGTGATTGGCGCATTCGTAGACGACTGCACCCTGTTCCTCAACGTGAACCCCGGCAAGAATGCAGACGAGATTGCAGGCCTCATAGACAAGGCTGTGGACCTTTTCAATGACCTCCGTGAGAAGGTTGTGAAGAGCTCCGGCGCAGAAAAGCCCAAGGTGTGCTTCACCGCCATCCGCAAGGAGCTGTTTGAAAAGACAGACGCCCTCTACGACGAACTCAGCGCCGCCGTAAAGAAAGGCCTGGGAGAATAATTCTGGCCGATAATTTGCTGAAAATCAGCTGATTATAAATAGTCGGGTGCACCTACAGGTGCACCCGATTTTGCGTAAATAGTTGAAGGATAGCGACTTATGCGCCAGCGCGGGCCGCTAGAAGTTATACATGTACTTCAACCCAAAGATGAGATTGGTGCTGTAAACCCAGCCGGTGCCGTCCGTGAACAGGCGCACGCCGTCTTCGGCCCACTTGGAGGAGCCGTTGGTGTCTATCTCGTAGTCCATGAGGTAGTCAAACATCACATACGGGGTAATGGTGTGGTGCTTGTTGGGCTCGATGTCGGCGCCAAGGTTAAGGCGCAGGCGGTTGATGTAGGCGTGGGTGTAGCCTGTATGGGTGTAGGCGTAGTACTCCCTCTTTGAGTTTGACGTGGTCTGGGCGCTGCCGGAAACCGTGCCCCAGGGGTCGTTGAGGGCTGCACGCGCTTCAAAGGACAGCGAAGGAGTCACATACCGGAAACCTTTGTACTTTACGCCGATCCTTGATTTGAGCGCTAGGGCGTTGCGGGTGCTCTGGTATACGTTGAGGTTGTCGTCGGCATTGTGCGTGAACTGCAGGCGTTCGCGTAGCGAGAAGCTGAACAGTCCGGCCTTGAGCGTGCCGGTGACATCGGCCATAAACCTGTGCCTTGGTGCCCAGAAGCCGGTGTAATAGCTGTCGTCGGAGAGCTCCTTATTGATCTTGTAGGGGTTGATAAGGGTGTATCCAACTCCCACTTTCAGGAAGGAAAGCGGCTTGTAAGTTACGCCAAGGGTGGTTCTGATGCTCCCAAGGCCCGCAAAAGAGCTGGCCGCACGGACCTCTTCTTCGGCCTCAATGTGAAGGCCCTTCTTTATCTTGTAGTCAACGCCAACGGATGCGCGGCCGCCGGTGGAAAAACTCTGGCCGAAAGCTGCCGCGGGAATAAGCAGCGCCAGTGCTAAAACAATCTTTTTCATCCTACGTAGTCTTTTGCGCGGGTTACGGTGTTCACGGAATTGCTCTCACCCTTTCCCAGCCTGTAATACACTTTTATCATTGCCGAATCCTTGAGGAAGTCCACGTGGCCGATTTCCACGTTCTCCACCTTCACGCCGAGGCGCTTTTCAAGATCTTCCACAAGCTCCTCCCTCTTTTCCGGAACAATTAGGTCTATCCTGTCGTACTGCACCAGCTTGGTGGTGACGTGCTTCACAAGGCTCTCGCTCTCAAGCACGCACACCAGAAGCAGCATGAGGGCGTTCACAAGCGCCATTACTCCAACATTTCCCCAACTTAGGACATAGTGCGGGGCGGTGGCTATGTCCACCACGTGATACAGCGGCGCAAGGCCGTTTACCGCCGCCAGGGCAATGATTATGAAAAGGTAGGTCATTTCCCTGATGGGAACGGTTTCCGTGCGGTAGCGGATGACCCCGAAAATGGCAAATAGGCCCAGCGTAAGGCCAACTCCAACCTCCACGTTACCCATTATGTACAGAAGGGTAAGCATGGCCGAAGAGAACACGATGAACGTGAAATAGTAGTCGCGTCTCCTGCTCTTTTTGTAGTAGAAGAAGTGCACCAGGATCCAGCACACAAGGAGGTTCAGGGCAAAGCGGATGCCTAGTTCCCCAATCTTCTGGGCGGTTGTCATCATGGCGTCCGTGATGGTTTGGACATCCAGGAGCATGTCGTCCGCGACATCTACGTCACCGAAGGCGGAGAGGTCTTCCTGGACAAAGCGGAATAGTTTGTCTATCATATAATTACAAGTTTTTTGCCGATGGTTTTTTCAATGGTCCTCACCTTCACCTTGAACCGGCCGCTTTTGGCCGAAGGGTCCGTGAGGGTTTCCGCGATGCAGTATTTGCTTACGCGGACGGGCTTTATCCGGTGCTCCAGGAGGATGCCCTTCATCTGGCTCTCTGCGTGGCCGTCCTGCTTCAGCTCAATGATCACGGCATCCTGCAGGCTGGTCTCGTGGCCCGTGCGGAAGTTTGTGAAGCAAAGGGCCATGTCAATGGTGAGCCTCTCCGTTTTGGCGGGATTCACCAGCGTGATGCGCCTAAAACGCGTGTCCAGGACCGGTGACAGCTGGTCCACCGTGAACCAGGATTTGGCCGCCAAATAGTCGCAGGCGGCGGCATCGGCCCTGAAGTCCATAAGTTCGGCCTGGGGTATCTCCGTCCTTTTTTTCTTGGTGCGGCCGTGGTTGTTCTTGCGCTTTATTTCCAGGAAGGTCTGGCCGGACTCCACGTAGGTACGCGTACGGACTTTCTGGCGCACAAGACGCTTGTTGTGGTGGTCCAGGAACATCCTGAGCCCCGCGGTGTCATAGTAGACGGAGGTGTATCGGCTCACTTTCTTCCCTTCCACCACAAGAGCCCTGTATCCGGCCGCCGCGGCATCCCTGAGGACAGACACCAGCCCAGCCTCATTGGTAAGGTACTTGGTGTCTGTCCTGTTAAGGAGCTTCACGGAGTCCATCTCCTCAAGGGTGATGGGCCGAAGGGCTTCTATGGCCTTGTCAAGGGCTTCTGTGACGCTATTTTCCGGCATCCTGGGCTATGTACTCGTATTGTTTTATGCTCAGGAGTTTCCCCTTGGCGCTGTAGGTGTACTGGACCTTCTTGCGGGAGAACTCGTTCCACTCGAAGGTCTTGTAGGTCTGGAGGCGGTTGCGGTTGTCGTACACAAGTTCCTTGGATAGCTTGCCGTCCGGAGCGTACTCAAAGCGCTTGCGCCACTTCTGGCCGTCGGAGTTATACTCAATCTCCTCAATCTTCTTTCCTTCGGCCGAAAAGGTGGTAACGTGGTCCAGGACCTTGCTGGTGCCTTTGGGGTCTGTGTTCCACTCCTTGATGACAAGGTTTTTCTTGTTGATTTTGGGGGCCTCCTGGGCATAGGCGCCCGGGATGAACAGCAGTGCTGCAGCCGCTAATATGATTAGTCTTTTCATAATAGGTACAAATATATGAAAATAAACTAAATACTGCTACCATGGACGCCCGCCGGGGCCGCCGCCATGGTTCCCGCCGCCACCCATGCCGCCACCGCCGGAGTAGCTGCTGAGGCTTACGGAAGATCCGCCGCTCACGCTGCAATCAAGAACGCCCATGCCGTCCCAGATTGAGGTGCCACCGCTGGTGGTAACGCCGCTTTGGACGGTAGGCTGGGATGCGCCGGATATTACCATTCCGCTGCCGCCGCTTGACGGGGTCTTGATAGCGTGGGTGGTGCTGTCCACTGTAATGGAATACCAGGTGTTCTTGTTCCAAGAAGACGCGCTGTAGCAGCTCTGGGAGAGGGATGCGCCGTTTTCAATGCCGCCTATTGCAACCAGAGTTCCTCCCGTGAGGTAGATCTGGTATCCGCCCTCGGAGTTGGCGTCAATGCCGACTTCCGGGGAAGTGGCGCCAATCGCATACACAAAACCGCCTTTGATGTAGATGTTGCCGTTTGCGTCCATGCCGTCGTTGCCGGTGGAATATGCGCATACGCTGCCGCCAGTTATGGTCATGTTCCCGGCGCAGTTGATGCCGTCATCGGCCTTGGAATAGCCGTAAACCGCACCGCCGGTGATATCCGTTGCGCCCTTGGATTCAATGGCTTCATGGCTTGATGCCGAGGCGTTTACGGTGCCGCCGTTGAAGTGGATGTCGCCGTCGAACTTGATGGCCTTTGCGCTCTTTGAGTTGTCCGTGGTGGTTGTTGCCCTGGGGCCGAATCCGCCGCCTCCGGACGACGAGCCGTAGTTGCTGCCGGTAACGGTGACGCTCACTGTGCCGCCGTTAAAGTATGCCACGGCGTCTCCTGTGATGCCTTTTCCGCCCTGGCCGGAGTTGGTGACGGTGAGGGTGCCGTCGTTCATCTTGAACACTTGGTCGGCCTTTATGCCTGCCGAAGCCTTGTAGTCAGAGTCCTCGGAGTCATAGGCCGTTCCGCCGGTGGCTTTTACGGTGGTGGCGCCGCCGTTGAAGACTACCAGGGAGTCGGAGGTGATGCCCTTTTTCATTGCGGCCGAAACGGCGATGTCTATGGTGCCGCCGTCAATGGAAACGGCGTCTTTGCCACGGAGACCGTGCCCCGCGCTGCTTCCGGCAGTGATTTTTATGGTAGGGGTGCCCATCACGCGCACGTAATCATCAGAGGTGATGCCGGCCTTGCCCTGGGCGTTTTCGGCCGTGACGGTGAGGGAGCCACTGCCGGAGAAGATGAGCTGACCCTCAGAGAAGAACACGGCCTTTAGGTCTTCTTCTCCGGTTGCCGAATAGGCTGCGGAACTGCCGTCGGCAAGGGCGTTGGTGCCGCTGAGGACCACATAGCAGCGCTTTTTGCCCTGGTTGTTGATGGCCGCGCCACTGGGGTTGGTGAGAGTGAGGCCGTTAAGGACAAGGGCCTGCTTGTTGTTGGAATACAGTTTCAGGGAACCGCTGGATGAGCTTCCGGAGAGCTCGTACTTCACTTTTTCAGTGGTGCCGGTGTTGTCAACGGTGACATCGGCCCCGCTCACGGAGACAATGCCGTTGGTGTCACCGGTGACGGTGGCGCCGGAAGAACTCCACACAATGGAGATTGTGCGGTCGAAACTGGTATCAGAGATCTCATCCTCGTCGTTTTCAAACGAGTCTGTGTCTGTAGAAGGTGTTGAGGAAGCCGTGCTTCCACTGTTACTGATGATGCTCTCTTTGGAGCAGGCTGCCATGGCTACCGCCATGGAAAGCAAGAATACACTAACCTTCTTCATAGCCTTAGGTTTTTAGTTACACGTTTTTATTTCCACGTTAACTATAACCAAAAACCCGGCCAAAAGTAACCTTGCCCCCAAAAAAACAGTTATTTGGTCTTGACAGTGGCGATTCCGCTTTTGTTGATGTCAATTTTTTCGTAGGTGAGCTTGGTGGCGTCAACGCTTCCTACGCCGCTTATGGTAATGTTCACATAATCGGCCCGACCCTGGAGATCGACATCACCTGTGCCGCTTACGCCAACGTAGAGATTGTCTACATCAAGCCCGGTTGCATCTATGTCCGCGGCGCCGCTTACCATGACGCTGAGCCCGGGGACGGAGATGTTCTGCAATTCGCAGTCTCCGGCGCCGTTAATGGCTATCTTGAGGTCCTCATCCTGCTCGATGGCAATTATCGTGGCATCGGCGGCACCGTTTACCGTAACGCTGGAAAGGACAGGAGAGCCAACGTAGATGTCAAACTCTTCGGCCACAATCTGTACGTTGTCTTTGGTCTCAAGATAGAGGGTGCCGTCAGTGACGTGGAAATCCAGCAGGCCGAAAACTTCCTCGTTGGCCTCTACCTGGACGCCGAAACCGTCTTTTTCCTGAACATACTTGAGGTCTGCGTGCCCGTTGAGGACAATCTTGTCAAAATCCGGGAACTGGAGTTCCTGGTCAAGGTTCTTGAGTATTACCGGACCTTTGCACACGACACGTTTTCCGCCGCTAAATGAAGCGAAACATCCGCTGATAAGGGGGATGGCCAGAAGGGCTAGAAGTATCTTTTTCATTTTGCCGAAGGTTTAGTCTTTCTTTCCTTTGAAGAGTTTGTCGGCCCCTTCCTTGATGTCGTCCACAATGTCTTTTACGGAGTCGGAAGCTTTTTCGGCGGCCTCGGTGAGCTTGCTGTTCCACTCATCCTGCTTCGCTTTCTTCTCTTCCGGGGACAGGGCGCTGTATTCCTTTACTTTGTCAATGGCGTCGCTGATGGCCTCGTTGGCTTTGTCTGCGGCCTGGAGTATCTGGTCCTTGAGGGAAGTGGCTTTTCCGGTGTCATCGGAGCCGGCCTCTTTCTGCTGAGCCAGATGGCACTCCCAGGCCCAGGCGGCCTTGAGGGTTTCCTCTACGGTGCGGGTGGCCTTCCAGCCCATTTCCTCGTTGGCAAGGGTGGGGTCGGCCCAAATTGCGGTGACGTCGCCGGGGCGGCGGGGGGCGAACTTGTGCGGCACCTTTACGCCGTTCACCTTCTCAAAGGCATTGACAAGCTCAAGCACGCTCACAGGGCGTCCTGTGCCCACATTGAACACCTCGCAGTCCTTCTTCATCTTTCCTTCCATCATGCGGGTGACGGCATAGACGTGTGCGCGGGCAAGGTCCACAATGTCAATGTAGTCCCTCTGGCAGGTGCCGTCCGGGGTGGGGTAGTCGTTGCCGAAGATGTTAAGGCACTCGCGCTTCCCGATTGCGGTTTGGGTGATGAACGGAACAAGGTTGTTGGGCACTCCGCGGGGAAGTTCACCGATGAGGGCCGAAGGATGTGCGCCGATAGGGTTGAAGTAGCGCAGAAGAATGCCTTTCAGGGCGCCCTCGGAGGCTTTTACGGTGTCCCGGAGGATATCCTCGCACATGGTCTTGGTGTTGCCGTAAGGAGAGGTTGCGGGCTTTCTGGGGGTGTTCTCCGTTACGGGGACTACGTCGGGCTCTCCATATACGGTTGCCGAAGAAGAGAACAGCACATTGCAGCCGCCCGGCTGTGCTCCGGCTACTTCCAGCACGTTCAGAAAGCTTTCCAGATTGTTCTTGTAGTACATGAGGGGCTTTGCCACGGACTCTCCAACGGCCTTGAAGGCGGCAAAGTGGATGACGGCGTCAATATGATATTTGCCGAAAAGTGCTTTTACGGCCTTGAGGTCGCAGAAATCCATCACCTCCAGGGGAAGGTCTTCGCGGCCGGTAATCTTCTTTACGCCTTCAAAGCAAGTGCGGTCGCAGTTGGAGAAATTGTCGGCCACAACTACGTCATAGCCTGCCTCCAGCAGTTCTACAGTCACATGGCTGCCGATAAATCCGGCGCCTCCGGATACAAGAACAGTTTTTTTCATGATGTTATTAAGATTTGGTTTTATTTTTCTTCTTTGCCGCTTTTGCGCGCTCCCTCTCGATATACCTTTCAAGGCGCCGCTGCTCCCTCAGGGACTTTCTCTCCAGGCGACGCAGCATCTTAAGTTTCCTTGCGCGTTCCCGCTCAAGTTTTCTCTGCGCCTTGGCGGCCTGTTTTTCTTCGTATATGCGGTCTTGTTCGGCCCATTTGGCCTCAAGGGCCTTTTGCCGTTCGGCCTTCTTCCTGGCCCTTTCTTCGGCTTTACGGGCCTTCTCCGCTGCTTTCAGCTCCTTGGGCGAGAGCGGCTTAGCCGTGGAGAGGGAATCTGCTGCCCCGGCCGAAAGGGTGTCGGGGAGGGCCGTTGCCAGCGTATCCGCAGCCTTGCCAAGGGAATCGGCCACAACCGCCGTGGAATCAGTTACAACTGCCAGGGAATCAACCGCCAGCGAGTCAATTGGCATGACGGCCGAAAGGGAATCCTTCAAGCGCCTGCGGACCACCTCAAGGGAATCCCTTATTGCTATGTCGCGGTATATCCGGTTGATATGGCCGGGGAAGTAGATGTCGGTCTGCTTGAAAGTGGTGTGGGGCCGAGCCAGGTAGGAGGTGCGCTGGCTCTTTCTGGGCTTCAGCGACGTTACGGCCTCCGGGGAATCCGGACGTTTTTCGGGCTCCCAACGATATCCCTTGAGGGTGCGCTCTCCCGAGGGAAGTTGCACGGAAGGATAGCCGTCGTTCTTTGGATTGTCGTAGTAGTAGATATGGTCAATCTCGCCGTCCGTGAACGTGGCGTAGAGCATCTTGGAGTCCACTTTGTTGACTGTTGCAAGCGCCCCGTTCTCTTCAAGGAAGAAGATGCTGGAGGCGCCTCCAAGGGCGTCGAAGCGGGTGAGGGCCTGCGTAGAGTCAAAGTATGCAACCATTTCCGTGCCGCTCACCTGGTCATAACTCAGGGTATCTTCCTGGATGGTAATGAACGCATTGGACAGCAGGTGCGCTTTTTCGGCACGCTTGTTACGAATCACAAGGTAAATGCTGTCGGCGGCGTACTGTCGGTTGCCGTCGGTGAAGAAGATGGGGTCTTTGTATATCCTGGCAAGGGAATCGAGGTCGCTGTAGGCCAGGGAGTCTCCCCTCATCTGCATGTTGCGGCGGAACATCTTCACATTCCTGGTGCCCCAGATAAAGCCCACCTTTGTGGAGTCCTTGGGGGCCGAAAGGGTGGTGTCCTGCTGTACGCCAAGGGTGTCGGTGGGGGTGGCCAGTGTGTCTGCGGGAGATTCCCGGTCGGGGCCGGGAATGACGGCAGTGGAATCCGGAATGACGGCTATTGTGTCTGCGGGAGCGTCACCCCCGACCTGATCGGGGGCCTTTATGGCCGTAGTGTCTGCGGGTGCCGAAACGGAGTCGACAGGTGCCGCCAAAGAGTCGGTTGGCACAGACAGTGAGTCTGCAGGAGATTCCCGGTCGGGGCCGGGAATGACGGCAGTGGAATCCGGGATGACAGCTGTGGTATCTGCAGGTGCGTCACCCCCGACCTGATCGGGGGTCTTGGGGGCGGGAGGCGGAGCGGGAGCGCCCGAAGCGCCGGGCCCACCCGGAGCCGCAGGGTCGCTGGGCTTGCCGGGAGCATTCGGCCCACCGGGGCCACCCTTGCCCTTCTTGGCGGCATTCTGGCGGTTGATGTCGTCTTTTGCAGCATCGGCCGCAGCCTTTGCGGCAGCTTCGGCCGCCTTGCGCCTGTACTCCATGATGGCGTCTCCGGAGAGGTCCTTCTGCCGCTTTTCAGAGTCTTTGACCCAGGCTTCCGGAATCTCAAACTTCTTGTAGGCGCGGTACACAAGGACATCGGCCCCAAGATACAGGGAATCCGGCTTCTGGTCTTCCTCCTCAATCACGGACATTATTGCGGGCTCCCGCTTGAGGGTGGCCTGCTCCAGGGAATCCGTCCACTGCAGGAAACCCGCAAGGATGTACATGTTCTGGACGGTGTCCATAACTTCCACCTTGCCAAGCAGTTCCACGTTGTTGAGGGCCCTGTAGTAGTATGCCGAATCTGACCAGGTTTCCTTCTCCTTGGTCAGCGTATGCACCTTTTTCCGGAACATGAAGAGCTCTTCCTTGCGGTTGTACCAGCCGTCGTCGGCGCTAAGCATCTTGTCGTCCTGCCACATGTCCGTGCCGAAGCCGAAATAGGCCGTGGAAAGGTCTGAGCGGTACTCCAGGCGGGACGTTTTCACAAACGTGGTGTCCATGTACATGTTCACCTGGTCGTTGAAGACAAAGAGCTTGGCCTTGGAGTCGTAGGTGCCGTAGAGGCTTTCTATCACCTGGCCGTCCTTGTCCCTCATGGCTCCGCCGTCCTGGAAAACCGCCACGGAGTCCTTGGTGTTGTAGTCCAGGTACTTGGTGCGGAGGGTGTTCTTGTCTTCGTCTTCAAGCTGCACAAGGTCTCCGCGGAACTTTGCAAGGTCCTGGTCCACCACATACTGCAGGGTGTTGCTGGAAAGGGTTGTACGGTTTTGGATAATGCGTACGTGCCCCATGGCATCTATGATGTTGGTGCCGATATTCCAGTATGCGGTGTCGCAGAGGAGGTAGGTGTCGTGGTGAAGGAAAGTCGCCGGCCCCGTCACTTTTCTGAAGCTTTCTCCGTTAATCTCAAGCAGCTGGGCGCTTTCGGCCTTGAGGAGCATCACTTTGTCCTGTGCAAAAAGCGCCTGCGGCACTGCCGAAAAAGACAGTGCCAGCACAACGAGAAGGCTATGAAGGGCTTTTTTCACTATTTGCGGGCGTTCCAGCTTTCACGGGAGAACTCGCACTCCTTGAACATGGGGTCTATGATGATGTAGGTGCCCTTGATTTTCTCTTCCAGGAAGGCGTCTACGGCCTCCATCTGCTTTTTCTGCCTTACGCCCTCAAGGATCTGGGTGTAGTCGTTTTCAAAGCTTGCGGTATGGGCGGGGATAATCTTGTCTACGCGGATTATCTTGTACACCAGGTTTCCCTGGCGGCCCTGAAGGTAGCCCTCGTTGTCCAGGGACTCCACGGGCTCTGATATCTCACCGGGCTTAAGGTCCTTGATGGCTGCGTAGTCTGCGGGCTTCAACTGATCTATCTCAAAGTAGGCGCTTCCCGTTGAGGGGTCCGACATCTGACCTCCGTTGGTGCGTGACGACGGGTCCTCGGAGAAGAAGCGTGCGGCAAGCTCAAACTTGATGTTTTCGGCAAGGATCTCCGTCCTGATGCTGTCCAGGCGGTGGAAAGCCTTCTCCCTGTCGTCGGAGGTGTACTGAGGCTTCAGGAGGATGTGGCGGGCGTTGAACATGTCGCCTTTCTTTTCCAGGACCTCAATGATGTGGTAGCCGTCCGGGGTTTCCACAATCTGGGATACCATTCCGGGCCGAAGGGCCATTGCGGCATCTGAGAAAGCGGGCCAGAAGATGGACTTGGAAGCCATTCCAAGCTCTCCGCCGCGCCTTGCGCTGCCGGGGTCTTCGGAGTAGATGCGGGCAAGTGTTGAGAACTTTTCTCCGCCGATGATTCGTTCACGGAGGTTAAGGAGCTTCTCCTTCACGGATACTGCCGCCGCGGCGCGGTCCGGGTAAATGCAGATCTGGCTGAGCTGGTATTTTACCGGCACCACGGGAAGGTCTTCCTGGGCGGTGGTCTCTATGAACTGCTGAACGTCATAGGGGGTAACCTCCGGGATGCGCTCTGCCACCTGATACCTTTCCTGCTCTGTAAGGCTTTGCTCCTCAAGGGCTTTGCGCCATTCCTGACGGAGTTTGTAAAGGGGCTTGCCGAAGTATTTCTCCATTTCTTCGTCGCCGCCCAGCTGGGTGCGGAACCAGTCTATCCTCTGTGAGAGGTTGCCTTCCACCATGTCGTTGTTCACAGTAAGGGAGTCCAGCCTGGACTGCATGAGGAACAGCTTGGCTTCCATCATGTTCTGGAGAATCTCACAGCGCATGTCTTTGTCGGAGCCGGACCCCGAGGCGCGCATCTGCTGGACTTCAGCCTCGATGTCGGAGAGGAGTATTACCTCCCCGCCTATTGTGGCCACGGTTTTGTCTATGACGCCCTTGTATTTCTGGGCGCTAAGCGTGAGACCGGCCGAAAGGCATATTGCTAAACAGAGAAATATACGTTTCATAATCAATAAGTTACAAATTTGTTATTCTTGCGGGCGTCTTCCAGGAGGCTCTCTTCAAGGGAGAGCTGGAGCTGGTGGCGGCGTGCGCTCACCACAAGGTCCCGGATGCGTTCACGGCAGTATTCCAGCGGGGCTGTCTTGCCTTCCGGAACAATTTCGGCGATGTATGCAAGATGGAGGTTTCCGGAGTCGTCCTTGATTTCCGCGAAACCGTTTTTGATGGAGGAAAGAAGGGCCTTGTAGTCCACTCCAAGTTCCTGTCCAAGGGTTATGGCGTCCATCCAGGTGTCGGACATGTCGGCGTATTTTATGGCCGATGTGTATGCAAGTTGTTCGGCCTCGGTTACTTCGGTGTCGTCGGCCGAAGACATGAGGCTGCGGATGCGCTTCAGGAGGCGTGAATCCGCGGGGATAATGAGATATCGGGCCTTGATCACAGGGCGCTCCAGGGTGAATTTGGAGGCGTTTTCCGCATAGAAAGCCTCAATTTCAGCGTCTGTCACAAGGGTGTCCAGCCTCTGGTTTATGTAAAGTTGCTCGTAGCGGTATTTGAGGAGGGAGCGGCGGTACTGCTCCAGTTCCTTGGTCACGTCTTTCTCCGAGGCCGATAGCTGGGCTTCGGCCATGTCTACAAGAAGGAGGTCTTCGGCCCAGGCCTTGATGTAGCGGGCGGCAAGATTGGCGCTGTCTTCAGGGGAAACGCCGGTGGGGATGAATTTCTCAAGCTCGCTTCTGTGGAGCCTGTGGTCTCCGGCGCGCGCCACCACCTCTCCGCGGAAAAGCTCCGCGGTGGCTTCGGAGAAGCGTCCCACGCCCTTGCAGGACGCGAGAACCGCCACGGCACAAACCATTATGAGAAACCGTTTTGTCATTTGAGCCTTCCTTTTGTCATTTCGAGCTACCCTTTTGTCATTTCGAGCGAAGTCGAGAAATCTCACAAATATAATCAATTTTTGCCGATTAATTGTATGAGGCTTTCCAGGGCCGGTCTTACCTGGGAAGGTTTGGCGGCGCAATTGTTTGTCATGATGGAAAAACTGATGCGCGGCTTTCCTTCGGCATCAAGCACATAACCGGAGTAGCAGAGGACTCCTCCCATGGAGCCGCTCTTGATGCGGAACTTCCAGGGAGTGAGGTTCTTAAGTACTGTGAGGGTGCCTTCTCCGGGGCGGGGAAGCGACTCCACAAAGGCCTTGTTCCCGCTCATTGCGGCAAGGTAGCCGGCCATCCATTCCGGAGATACGTTTCCGGCCCTTGACAGCCCGCTGCCGTCCTTCTGGACTATGCCGGAGGCCTTTCCGGGAACTATGTCGTCAAGGACCTCGTTTATGGCAACCAGGCAGCTGTCGTATACGGCGATTCCCGTGGCGGCCTCGCCCATTGCGCGGAAAAGGGCTTCGGCGTAGAAATTGTCGGAGTCGTAATTGGTTTTCCGGCAAATCTGCGCCAGGGCGGGGGACTGTGTGTGGCCGATGAGCGTTAATTTTTCGTCGGCCCCGGTCTTTTCGTCACCCCTGTTTTTTTCGTCACCCCTGTTTTTTTTGTCACCCCCGACCCGATCGGGGGTCTTATACGTCCCGGTCACCTCCCACCCCGTGGCCAACAGGTTCTTGTAGAACTCGTGGGCGCAGGTGAGGGCGCCGTATTTGTTTGCGGCCTGCTCTTTCTTCGGCCTGCGGTCTATTGCGTAAGTGCCTGTGAGAACGGCCTTTGAGCTAAGGTCGGAGGTTTGCATGAGGAGGCTGTTGCCGCTTCCGGCGGGGCCTGTGGTGCCGCAGTTTTCAATCTGGAGCCAAGGGGTCTCGGGGTATGCCTGGACCATGTTTACAGGGTCTCCCACCTTTGCCCCGGCGCTAACCTCAAGGTCTATTGTGTTTTCATAGAAACTGAGGGCGCTGGAGCCTGCGGCATAGTAGGTCCACACGTCTCCATATTCCCAGCCGATGTTCTCCAGGCCGCCTTCCCAGGCGCTTCCGTCACCAACCACATTGCCGTCTATGCGCTTTATCCCGGCTTCGGCCAGGAGGGATTTCCATTTCCAGAAAAGGGCTTCGGCCTTGTAAGCCGTGGAGTCTGCGGCGCCGATTGTGGGGTCTCCGCCGCCGATTATGTAAACGTCTCCGTGGAGCGTGCCGTCCTCCCCGATGCTGCCCCTGTAGCCAATTCCGGTTTCAAACCTGTACTCCGGGCCGAATGCCCTGAGCGCCGCGCCCGTTGTGACAAGCTTCATGTTGGACGCCGGCACCATGCGCGTTGAGGAGTTGTACGCGGCAATTACCTTCCCGTCATTGCCGGCCCATCGTGCGTCATTGCCGGCTTGACCGGCAATCTCCATAGCGCAAACGCCCACTACGGCGCCCTTCAGTGGCCCGTTATTAACCTGGCTCTCAATATATTGCGTAATGCTCTGGCGCCACGCGGCATCCTGCGCAAACGCGTCAGACGCCCCGGCGGTCATCGCCAGGGCCAGCATCACTGCCGTAAGTCTTTGTTTCATGCAATCCATAATGCAAAAGTAGCCATATTTTTGCACAAATGGTGCCAGCCCGGCCGCCCAAGTGCAAAACAAGGGTGTTTTTGCACCTGAGAAGGCGGAAACGGCGGCTCCAGGTGCAGAAAGGGGGTGTTTTTGCACCTGAGGAGGCAGAAACGGAGGTTCCAAGTGCAAAACAGGGGTGTTTTTGCACCTGAGGGGGCGGAAATGGCGGTCCCAGGTGCAGAAATGGGGTGTTTTTGCACCCGGGGAGGCTAGGCTTTGAGTCTGGGAAATCCTAACAGGATGGAAAGGCAGGCCATGATGCCAAGGGCCAGGGGATAGTAAAGGTGGCCGATTATGGACAGGGCCGAAACCCCTGAAAGCCCGGCGGCCATGAGCATCTGGGCACCGTATGGCAGGATGCCCTGGACAAGGCAGGAGAAGGTGTCAAGGATGGAAGCCGTCTTGCGGGGATCAAGGCCGAAACGGGAGGAAATGTCCTTTGCCAGGGGCCCCACGGTAATGATTGCTATGGTGTTGTTGGCCGTGCACATGTTCACCAGGGAAACCAGTGCGGCAATGGATGCGCTGGCGCCGCGCGGGCCGTTGATCCGGCGTGTAAGCCGGCCGATGATGAACTCAAGCCCGCCGTTGTAGCGGATTAGTTCCAGAAGCCCTCCGGCAAGAAGTGAAACTATTATGAGTTCACCCATTCCGCCAATCCCGGAGCCTATTGCCGAAAGCCATCCCACAAAGTTGTAAGCGCCTGTTAGCCAACCGATAACGCCGTTTACGCCTATGCCCACCGCAAGTACCGTAATGACGTTTACGCCCATGATGGCAAGCACTATCACAAGAAGATACGGCAGCATTAGATACCAATCGGCCCCAAGGGTTTCCGGGGCGGCGCTGATATTTCGGCCCAGGAAAACATACAGCACGGCAATGACCAGTGCCGCGGGTGCCGCTATCCAAAGGTTTACCTTGAATTTGTCCTGCATGGAGCAGCCCTGGGTTTTGGTGGCGGCAACGGTGGTGTCCGATATGAAAGAGAGGTTGTCCCCGAAGAATGCGCCTCCCACGATGATGCCGGTTATGAGCGGGATGCTTGACCCTATTCCGGCGGCTATGCCTGCGGCAATGGGAACCAGCGCCACAATTGTGCCCACAGAGGTGCCAATTGCCATTGATACAAAGCAGGAAGCCAGGAACAGGCCGGCGTAAAGGAGGTTTCCGGGAAGGACGCTCAGGGTGGCGTTCACGGTTGCGTCAATGGCTCCGATGTCCTTGGCGGTGGAAGCGAATGCCCCCGCCAGCACAAAGATCCATATCATCAGAAGGACGTTGTGGTTGCCTGCTCCGGCCGAAAAAATGGCTATCTTTTCGTCGGTCTTGTCTACGCTGCGGGTGATTAACATGGCATAGGCCGTGGCAATTATGAACGCCGCCGCCACAGGTACCTTATAGAAATCCCCTGCCAGGATTGAGCCTGCCACATATACAATCATGAATACCAGCAGCGGGCTTAAGGCAAGCCAGCCATTGAGTTTTTTACCGGTGAAAGGTCCCGGAGCACCGGGCTCTGTGTGAATTGCCATACAACTACCAACTGTGACGGGTGCAAAGTTAAGGATTTTTAATTATCGGCAAAAATTATTACCTTTGGACTGACAATGAATTATAGCTATGAACACATCTGAACAGTTTGTAATTACCATCAGCCGTGAACTTGGTTCCGGAGGCCGCACTGTAGGCCGTAAACTTGCAGAGGCCCTCAATGTCCGTTATTCAGACAAGGAACTTATCCATGAGCTCATGAAGCGTTTCAACCTTACCGTTTCCGGAATAGAGAAACTCAAGGGAGAGAAGAAGTCCTGGATCTCGGACTTTATCCAGATGGTGGCCCCAGTTCCCAAGATGTCCCTTTTGACCGGTCAGAAAAACGGCAAATACATGACGGAATTCCGTGCAGATGTAACATCGGCCGATATTTTTGAAGCGGAATCCGATATCCTCAAGGCCATTGCCGGTGAAGGCTCCTGCGTCATCGCCGGCCGCTCCGGATTCTTTGTGCTCAGGGACTGCTCCAACAAGCTGGATGTATTCATTACCGCTTCCAAGGAGCACCGCGTAGAGCGTGTTGCCCGCAAGCAGGGCCTCACCACGGAGCAGGCAGCTATCCTCATAGACAAGATTGACCGGGACCGTGAAAACTATATCAGGAAGTTCGCGGGCATGAGCCGATATGACCTTCGCAACTACCACCTTGTCCTCAACATGGACAACCTCACGGAAGACCAGGCCGTCGACCTTATCCTCAAGTATATCGGCAAATAAACCGCCCCTCTGCAAGCCCCTCTTTCGTAATGCCGGCTTGGTGGAGGCTAAGTGTTTGCTTGTGAGTCGTTTATGGGGTTCTTTGGGATTACCGGTTTTCCCAAAGAACCCCATAAGTCGCAGATTGTTAGAATGTTAGCCGCCACTGTGTCGGCATTAAAACGTGCGCAGGCGGTACTGCCGGAAGAAGAAGGTTGTCTTGCACCGAAGGGGAGAACTAGAATTGTAGCAAGACACTACCAAATCAAGGGAAGAATCCGGTATTTCACTTTCTTCTTATACTCGGAATAGCCTTCCAGTCCTTCTTCCAGAACCTTTTCCTCATTGCGGATTCGCTTGGCAATCACGGGAAGATATCCAAGCATTATGAAGAAAGAAATGGGAGATGCGAGAACCAGCGGCATGGTGAGGAACAGGATTGTCGTGGCCATGTACATCGGGTGCCGGACGATTCCATACAATCCTGTATCGATGACTTTCTGATTCTCCTGCACCTCGATGGTCCTGGACAGGTATGTATTCTCCCTGAGGACTTCGGCATAGAGAAGATAAGAAAGCAGAAACAGTACTGCAGCCACCCATACGGCCCAGTTCGGCAACACCCACCATTGGAAACGCCAATTCAATCCTGCAACGGCAAAGGATGCGATGAACAGCAGCCCGCTCAAAGCGACAACGGTTTTTTGTTCACTTTCCTTTTCCTTGGCGTCCAAGCGTTTTCTGAGCAGGGCCGGATTCCTGCCCAGCATCACCAGACCGGCAATGAGCATCGGCACAAAGAGAATCCCCATCAGCAGCCAAGCCTGCCAAAAATGCAGCGACCCTGCGGGCAAAAACAGTAGCAGGCCGACGAGGACAAGTCCTCCTGAAAACTTCGTGATCGCCTGGATGAACAATCCTTTTTCCATAAGAAAATGCGTGTTTATGATTGGGCTTCAATGATTCGCCGGGCAACCTCCTCCGGGCGGTCTATCAGCAGTTGTCCGTGGTTCATTCCGGGGAAAACGGTAATCCTTGCATCAGGGCAGAGAGAGATGAGGTGTCTTACCTGCGGCTTTGCAACGAAGGCCTCTTTGGTTCCATACCAAAACTGGATGTCGGCGCCGGTGATTGATTCCAACTTGTTGGTATAAACATCTTTGTAACCGTCCAGTACGGCCTGTCTGCCACCGAAGGGGAAGACTTTTCGGCATTCATCCAGAAGGACGTCGAAGTAGTGTGAATGGAAGACCCGTTTCCAGAAGCCCGTCCATTGGTAACAGGTCCAGACATTATAGCTTTGATAATGACGCAAGGGGCCGACCAGCCATCTGGGCAGCGGCAACAAGGGCGCGGCGTCCATTATGGCGTGAGAGATGGTAATCTCATTCCGTTCCAGGATTCTGGATAGGATCTTGCCCCCGAGGGACAAACCGTAAGCGCTGTCGAGCTGTCCTCCACAATGTTGCCGAACAAAGCCGATAATCTGCCCCGCCTGGTCATCGATGGAAGTGAACCGGGTGTTGACACCAATCGTAAAACCGTCTACCTGGACGGCTATTATGCGGAATCTCTCTTCCAGTAACTTGATAAGCGGCAGGAAGATCTGGTAAGATACACCAAGGCCAGGTATCAACAGAAGCGTCGGCGCTTCAAGATTACCAAATAATTTGAAATCCATAGTGCCGGATTATTCCTTCTTGTCTTTAGATTTAGGAACTCTCCGTTTTTTCCACTTTGGTTTATCATTCGTGGCTCTTTCCCCGTTTTTTATGACTACAGAGTGAGTCCCGTCAGGGTTGACTACAGTTGTGGTGTTGCCATTATTTATGGCTATGGAGTGAGTCCCGTCAGGGTTGACTATAGTAGTGGTGTTGCCGTTATTTATGGCGGTGGAGTGAGTGCCGTCAGGATTGACTATCGTTGAGGTTGTGCCGTTATTTATGGCGATGGAATGAGTCCCGTCAGGATTGACGACAACAGTATGTTGTGCATATGCGGATAAACTCACCATGCACAGAAGACTTATAAGAATGCGTCTCATAATATCCATATAATATACCAGTGTAAATATAGCAAATCTACAGCAAACTGTATCTTCAGTTAAACTCGTATTTAGCGTCTAATCAAAATCAGCCACAGTTTTCTCCTTGTCCCAAACGATCTCCTGACCTATAGACTCGCTGCTGGTCTTCAGGTATTC
>ODAJ011953884.1_pt1 | contig 18427 bp, 34 predicted proteins | sample 1539241 | NCBI WGS metagenome assembly ODAJ01 (sample SAMN02144231, study PRJEB22623) | gut metagenome | biome: sheep rumen | host: Ovis aries | place: New Zealand | reverse complement strand
CTTGCAAAGATTTCTGCAAATGTGTATGGTGGATATTATGTTAACAACGATGATGCACAAGGAAGGGTATTTAATGGTAAGATTATTAAGCAGGATTACGATGTACCTCTGCGGAATGAAAACATCTACGGAGGTGGTATTGTTATAACAAGTAGCGGAGCAAGGTACGGCATGGTGTCCTATCTGTCAAGTATGCTTGATGGAACAAGCTATGATGAACTTGACTATCGTGGTTATAACATCATGAAAGATGGCGATTTCAATATTAACCATGATGGCTACGTCTATCGTTTTGTCACAAAAGACCCGTACAGCTCATCAGAAGCATTTTATATTGACAAGTCGTATTACAATGAAAATGTTGGATATAATGGAGTTTATTCTGATAAATGGTATCTGAATCTTTGCACCGATCCTGAAAATGATGATAAACTTGTTGATCCTATATACTGGTTCAATTTAACTCTCATCAGTAGTAATGGTACGAGCCTTGGTATAAAAACCCTTTACATTAATAGGTCGAAACTAAAGAGAATACTACAGAACGCAGGATATAACTTGTAATTGAATTTGTGTAATAAATAAAGATAATGATTATGAAGTACAAAGATTTCATCAATGGTGGTGTTAAGTACCACTTCGAAGAGAAGGACGAAAAGCTGTACCTTCTCAGCGTAGAGATATGGGGAAAAGAGTTTGTATTTCCCGATGGAGGCATTGCAGAAAAAGATTCTGTTTCCTCAGAACAGATTGTTGATGGCAGCATACAACTGGAAGACTTGTCCGATGAAGCCAAGGCTCAAATGGTTAACGAAACCATCGGAGAGGAAGCCGCACATGAATTGGTTGCAAACATCATAGCGGAACAAGAGGGTAAGCCATCTAATAACGAGAATGGTGGAGGCACTGACTCTGGAGACTAAGAATGAGTTTTACTCTATTTATAATTCACTTAATGTTTAATTTCTAATTTTTGTACTATTATGACAAAAGAAGAATTAAAGAGCCTGATTGGTTCAGTTGAACTTTCAGCAGTTGTTGGCGACATCATCGCCTACATCGTTTCTAACCGCAAAGCCGTTGACAGCGCACTGGCAACTGAGGCTGGCAAGATTTCTACTCTTATCGGTAGCGATACTGGCAAGAGCGCTCGTACCATCGCCAACGAGGAACTGGCTGCTCAGTTGATTCCTGCATCTGCTCAGGAGGCTCTTGACACCTTGCAGGAGATTGCTGCATGGATTCAGCAGCATCCTTCTGATGCCGCTGCAATGAACACGGCTATCAGCAACCTGACCACCTTCGTAGGTACTCTGCCTCAGGACACCGAGGCAACAACGGTTGTTGGCTACATCACTGCCGAGATTGCTGCTCTGTCAGCTCAGATCAGCGGTAAGAACGTATCTGCTTCTGGTGAGACTGGCGCAGACGCACTTGTTGAGGCTTCTGCTTCTAACAATGCCGTTACCGTCAACTCTACTCAGAAGTTGAAGGATGCCGTTGCTGCTGCTGAAACTGCTCTCCAGTTGGGAGACTTCGATACTATCGGCGCTACTGCTGCTCACAAAATCGTGAGCGATGCTATCACAGCAGCCGAGACTCCCGCATCAAGTGGTGACTAATCTCTCGCGGACTGGCAGGGCAATAGGTTATCCTAATGTCTTTTGACTGCCCTGCCAGTCATTTCTAAATGTTTTTAAAGACACTTTAAAAGAAAATAATTATGGGTGAATCTGCAATGACTACTAAGCAGGCGATCACGCAATGGCTCACAACTTCGTTGACGAATGTGCTGACGGAGTTTTGGTTGGCAATAAAGGCAGTATTTGCCACAAAGACCGAATTGAGCCAAAATGCCGACGATCACCTGCATCCAGTAGACATAGACTCTCTCACTCCGTCGAGTACGTTTGTGAAGAACTCCGTTATAGGCATTAATGGTGTGTTATATCGTGCGCTTCGTAACACGAGTAACCTGCCAGTTACGCCTCAAATGAGTGGCGGTCAGTTCGTTGTTCACACTATCAACGGAAAGACTGCACTTGTCATTGCTGACTTTACACTTGATACTGATTGGGAAATCTTCACAGATGCCTCAATTGAGTATTGGGTGGCAAGTATCAATGCAGCATTGGATGCGAAACAAGCGACCATCAGCGACCTTGCTACCATCCGACAAAAGGCAAACTCAGCGTTGCAACCTGATAAGACGTACACGTACAACAATCAGAGTTACACGATTGATGCCATGATGCAGGAACTTGTGAAGTTTATGTCGAAGACGATTGTGACGAAGAACTAATATTTATCATTTAATAACAAAGTATTATGGATGGAATTTCAGCACTTAATTCATTGAAAGAAGTTCAGAGTAGTCTTATACTCGGAGCGCCTTCTGCCGATCAGCGCGTTATGATTTTCAATGCTGATGGTACACCTGCCAAGCAGTACCCTGCACAGCAGTTGATTCAGGATTTGGCAAAGGCTGGTAGTGGCTATGGCACTTGCTCAACCGCTGCTTCTGTAACCGCCAAGACGGTTGCTATTTCTGACTTTATCCTTTTGAAGGGTGGTATCGTAAGCGTTTACTTCACCTCGGCTAACGAGGCAGCAGGCGCAACTCTCAATGTCAATTCTACTGGCGCAAAGCCAATCCGTGCCAATGGCGCAGCCGTACAGCCTGGTCTTATCAAGGCTCAGACGGTTGTTCAGTTCCAGTATGACGGAACGGCTTTCAACATCGTAAGTATGTTCGGTCTTGAACAATCGCAGACAGATGATTCTCTGTTCGTTGATATGGGATTGCCAAGCGGTGTTAAGTGGGCGAAGTCAAACATCGACCTCACTCAGCCCAATAAGTTTGCTGCCAGTCCTTTCCAGTATGAGTGTTCGTTTGTCTCTTGGGGTAACATCGAAATGTTCAATCCGAAAGACAACTCTTCGTTCGAGCACAACTGGGGTGGTGTCAATGCAGAAGAGCCTTGGTACGATGGTCAGGTCTATGGCAGTACCCCAGGTAATGCTCTGACTGCTAACATAGCTCCTTCTCAGGATGCTGCTCGCGCAAATCTCGGTGCTCCTTGGCGTATGCCAACAACTGGCGAATTTGCTGAGCTGTTTGCCAACATCGACTATGTTCAGGCTGATGGCACTACGGTTATTGATGCTGCAACGACTAACAAGCTCGTCACCGTCAATGGTGTCGTAGGTCTCTACTTGAAGTCGAAGAATAATGGAAACTTGCTCTTTTTTGCTTGCTCTGGCCTCGGCGGTGGTACGAGTTGGAACGCTCGCGGTTCGCTCGGCTACTACTGGTCTTCTTCGTTCAGCTCTGCTCGCGGTGCTCGCCTCTTGCGCTTCAGCAGTGGTGGTGTCAGCCCGCAGGGCAACGACAATCGGTACAACGGGTTCGCTGTCCGGGCGGTTCAGTAATATTATTCCGCCCAAAAAGAGAACAAGGAAGAACCTTTCATTATAGGAGTGCGCCACAAGGCCGCACCCTGCGGCCACAAGGCGTGCTCCGTTAATGAAAGAACATTTAAAACAACCTAAAGAATTTCCTATGACAATAGCAGAAATAGTTGAATTAGAAAGCGCAAGACAAGAAGAAAGTTCTTGGAACGTTATCCATTTCGTAAAGGAAGGTGATTTTTATCGCGCCCATGATTGGTCTGCATGGCTAATGTCCGTATATCCCTTTGGTGAGGCAGTTGAAAAGCCGCTAAAGGTAATAGCCAAGAAGATGAAGGATGGTTATATTGACGCATTTTGCGGATTTCCTGCTTCGTCAATTGGCAAATACATTCCTCAGGGTATGGACTTTCAGCCAGTTAGCGACACTCAAATTGATGTAAGAATAGAATTTCCTGCCGAAATCGGAGAGGTTACATTTGAGAACCTGAGTAAAAAGAAAGAAGACTGGAAGAACGGATTGACTCTTACAGAGGGTAAGAAGCAGCGTCGAGAGAATCGCGAGGACACTGAGCAAGCCCCTCGTATAGTCCGTTTCACTGACATTATTTCGAAGATTGTATCTATGCCTATTGAAGATATGTCTCCAAAGGAGGCTTGGGATGCTCTCAGGGAATTGCGCAGACAAGTGACAGCTCTGTTTTAGGTCAATTATTCAAGAGATAAGGAACGTTATTATTAATTACGAGGATGGTTCGGAATGATATTCAAAGGTCGCACGTCCTACTACTTAAAAAGGTGGCGGGAAAAATCAAAGATACTGAATGGTTTTGCAGTATGCAATCCCTTTTGGTGGTCGTGCAAGGCTGTGACCGAAAGCTCTTTTTTGCTTGCTCTGGCAACGGCAATGGTACGAGTTGGAACAATCGCGGTTCGAACGGCAACTACTGGTCTTCTTCGTTCAACTCTGCTCGCAATGCTCGCAACTTGAACTTCAACAGTGGTGGTGTCAACCCGCAGAACAACAACAATCGGTACAACGGGTTCGCTGTCCGGGCGGTTCAGCATACAATTCTGACTATCCTTTTGTTATTCTTTGTAAATTATGGTGCTTTCTCGGCAGCAACTACTACTCGATCTGTATCAGGCTTTCTTCGATGCGAAGCGTCACAAGAGCAACAGATGTTATGTCAAGTCATGGGAATCCAACTTAAAGGAGAACATGGAAGAACTTTGCGGCGATTTATATTTCCGTCGCTACAAGCCTCTTCCATCGAAATGCTTTATAGTAGACTACCCCAAGAAGCGAGAGATATTCGCTGCAATGTTCAGGGACCGAATTGTGCATCACCTCTATTTCAACTACACACATGGTCTGTACGAGAGAACATTCATACAAGACACATACAGTTGCATCAAGGAACGTGGAACGCATTATGGAATAAGCCGAATTACGGATTTTTGCCGAAAGGAGAGTCAAAATTGGCAACAGAAGTGCTATGTAATGCACCTCGATATAAGAGGCTATTTCATGCACATCGTAAGACAGAGGTTACTGGATATTGCTACAGCCTCATTGCGAAAGATGTCTACCCATCGTATCAGCAAAGACTCCAAGAAGACTTGGGGCGATGCTTTGGATATGGATTTCGTGATATGGCTAACGGAAATAATCGTAACGCTCAATCCGAAAGAGAATTGCATAATTGTTGGCGACAAGTCCAACTGGATAGGGTTAGACCCTGCCAAGAGTATGCTGAATCTGGAGGATGGTCTTGGTCTTCCCATCGGAAACCTTACAAGCCAGTTGTTCTCAAATGTTTATCTGAACGTTTTCGACCAGTTTGTGAAGCGAGAAATGAAGTGCAGATATTATGGCAGATATGTAGACGATGCTGCAATTGTGAGTTCCGACAAAGAGTATCTATTGAGTATTGTTCCCAAATTGAGAGAATTCTTGAAATCAGAACTTGGCTTGGAACTTCACATGGGGAAACTGGAGGTCAGCGAGGTTCATCATGGGGTAGAATTCTTGGGTGTTTTTATAAAGCCTTACAGAACGTACATTTCGAATCACTCGTTAGAGCGGATGAAGAAGAAAATATCGGAGTTCGATTATTCGAGACCGATGAGGGTGCTGCGTTCCGTGAACAGTTACTTGGGTATTTTCACACATACTGCTTCATGGAATATAAGCAAGAAACTCCTTATGAGGAAAGAAATATTGCGTATCGGAGTGTTCAACGAAGATATGACTAAAATAGTAGACAAACATTTATTTTTTAACACTTTTAATCGTATTAATTATGAACAAAGTACAAGGAAAAAAGAGCGAATTCGCACCAGTTCGCGAAGACGCAAGCAGAGTAATCGTCAGCTACGGCTTCAATGCTATTGACGAGGAAAACGCTACATGGAACGAGATTTACTTCTACAAGAAGCAGATTTCTCAGTTGCCCTTTGCCGCTATCAAGTCAGCTATCATCGCTGACATTGATGCCGACACAGACGCAAAGATTCTCAACGGCTACGAGTGGACTATCCTTCATGGTGACGATGAGGGTAAGACCGTTAAGGTTTGGCTCTCAAAGGAGAATCAGAACAATTTCAAGGCAAAGCACGATGCTGCCAAGGAATATCCTGATCTCGTAACGTTCCCCATGAAGTACAAAGTATCTGAGGACGAAGAAGGAAAGGCTCTCTACGAGATTTTCCAGTCGTTCGAGGAACTTGTTCAGTTCTACCTTGGTGGTCTTGCCTACATTGAGTCCTGCTATCAGGCAGGTTGGGCTTACAAGGACTCTGTTGATTTCAGCATTTACCAAACCCCTGAAAATACGGAGGAATAAGCCATGATGGTAATGGTCTATATAGCAATGGCAATCATCGCTCTCTATACGGGGGCGATGATACTCCATACCAAAGAGATACCTGATAGTATTTCGGCTACCTCTTACACGTTGCCAAGTGCAGGAAAGTGGGTATTCTCTGCGGTGTTTGGTTTGGTTGGTATTCTGATTGCGCCAATGTTGATGGAGATTAGTTCTGAAAACACTAAGTTTCTTGTATTCCTTACGATTGCAGGAGTCCTTGGTGTTGGTGGTACGCCTCTGTTGGTGAATGAAAGAAACACCATCCATAATGTTTGTGCTGTCATAGCAGGATTGGCTTCGCAGTTCTTGGTCTATCTTAATAGTCCGCATCTGCTGTTGCTTTGGTTCTTCTATGTTGGCTATACTCTCGCGGCGAAGGATGGCAGTAAGAACCTTTTCTGGGTTGAGGTTGCTTGTATGCTTACTATCTTTGCTTATTGTATCATCCATTAAATTTTTCATTATCATGGAAAATGTCGCTTTATCTCTCTGGCCTTATGCTGTTACCATTCTGATTTCGGTATTTGGCACTTACTTTGCATCCATCCATAAACTTAGGGTTAGGGTGGCTGTACTTGAAAGCAAGGTTGAGGCATTAAAGCAGCGTGTCGACAAACACAGCATGAAAACTGATGCAATCCTGAATTCTCTAAGCGAGTTAAAGGATGAAATCGGTTCGAAACTTGGTGAGATAGCTGTTGACATTGCCAAAATCAACACTACTTTGAGTATCATTGATAAAGGTTAGTGCTATGAAGAAAGTCAGCTTGTGGTATCGTGAGGCTAAAGCACGCTGGAAGGCGCAGACTCCAAAGGTCTTCAAGCGAGTCCAAAGGGTCTGTGCCTTTATTGCTACTGTTGCTCTTGGAATCAATACGTTTTGTACAATGGGTAACGCTGTCATGCCTGAATGGTGGGTAATGGTATATCCTTATCTGCTTGGTGCTTGTGCTGCTTTGTGGGCAGGGTATCAATTTACTCAGCAGTATGGCAATGATGGAAAGCCTGTCATGCCTGACATGACTCCAAGGAGTTCCAGTAAGAAACGAAAGAAAGAGTCTGGCAATACGATTCTTGACCATGACGATTTCTAATAGGTATTTTGTGGGGAAGATTTTTAGTTTAATCTATTAAATAGCAAAACAATGAGAACGATAAAAAGAATTTTTGTACATTGTACAGCCAGTTCCATCAACGCATCTGTTCAGTCTATTTTGGCAGAATTCAGACGCAAGGGTTGGCGTTATCCAGGCTATCACTATCTGATAGACAAGGAAGGTAAGAGAACTCAGATTCTCCACGAAGACTACGTTAGCAATGGCGTTCAAGGTTACAATTCAACGTCGATTAACATCGCTTGGATTGGTGGTATTGACAAGCAGCACCCGAATGGTATTGACAATCGGACAGAAGCTCAGAAAGCGGCTCTTCGCGAGTTGCTTATTGAACTACATAAGAGATACCCGACAGCAAAGATTATGGGGCATCGTGATATTTCTCCAGACAAGAACCACAACGGAAAGGTGGATAGTTGGGAGAGAATCAAGGAGTGTCCTTGTTTCGATGCAATGATAGAGTATTCAGACATTCAATCAATGTAAGTATGAAGAAATCTGTTTGTTATTTATTCCTATTCCTCATAATTAGCCTCGGTGTTTCCCTATTCTTCAATTACAAGCAGTATAGGGATGCCAAGGCTATTCCAGAAGAGAAGGTTGAGACAAAGACTGAGACCAAAGTTGAAACTAAGGTTGACTCTTTCATCAATCCTACACCAGTTAGTGTGAAAATTGGGAATAAAATCAGCGTGAAGAAGCACAATCAGAAGCAAAAGTCGGAATTGATTTCACAAAACGACATTGATTCTGACTCTATTCCTGAGATAAATCCTGATGGAGATATAGTTGAGACTGATTCCACGTTTGAAATTCCCATCACGCAGAAGCGTTACGAAGATAGCTGTTATGTTGCCTACATCAGTGGTTATCATGCTTCTTTGGATAGTATATATATAAGGAGTAAGATTATCACAAATAATATAACAACTACGCTTACTCGCAAGAAAAAATGGACTATCGGTTTACAAGGTGGGTTTTATCTTACCCCAAAAGGAGTTCAGCCTGGTATTGGATTAGGTTTTGCTTATAATTTATAATATGGAAATGTTTTTGTGGAAAAGAATCAGTTATCTCATTTCTGTTGATGAATGTTTTTTTGGATTCATACGTTTAAAATTTAAGTTAGTAAAAGCAGAAGCGGTCATCCGTGAGGACAACCGCTTTTTTTTATTTAATGAACCTCTTGTCGATTTTTTGGTTTTGTGCGAATACAATAACATCGTCACCATTAAACTTTACGTTGAGGTTGGCTGCTTTTAAGAACTCCTTTGTCTTTTTCTTAAACTCCCCATTTCCAACTTCACTTGGATAGTTTCGTATCATTGTTATTTCTTTTTTTGTTTCCATAGTAAATATTTGAATAGAAGAAAAACGTAAATAAATGTAATCATATCGTAGAGCCATGCAGCGATAAATCCACCAACGATGATCCACGAAAGGAGAGATAGGTACTGGACTTTCTTATATGAGGTAACGAATAAACCGCTTGCGTTATGTCTGCGTATTGCGTAGGTGATAAGGGCAAACGCGCATAAGACACCAAGTAAATAGATTTGAAGTGTTTTCATTGTTTATTCTCTTTTCGTTTTCTATATTTCAAATCTTTGTAGTAGAGTTGAAGCCTATGCCTCGCGAGTCTGATTCCTTTGGCGACAACAATGTAAGTGGCTTCAATAAAGTTCAAATCGGTTCTACGCTCATATACCATAGCAACGAGGACATCTTGAACCAATAACTGATGAATAGCATCATCGGCTGAATGTTCGTCAAATCCTCTTCCATAACAAACCGTTCGGCTCCTGATACCTGCCATATATGGATAAGCCCAACCGAAATCGTAGTCTTCGATCACTTTCTGAAAGAATTCCATAAATTGAAAATCCTCCAGTTGCATCCTCTTCTGTACGATAATGTCTTGTTCTGCGACCATGATTAATCTTCGCTCATATCAAACTCATATTCTATCCGGCTCTCTCCAGTAATAGGATTCCAGTATTCTTCCTTGACGTGCAACCATCGCCATTTGCCTTTCAGGAAAGCGATGTAGTTCTGTACTGAGGTAACAGCATAAACGTTTCCTTCTTTTGGTATTGCATCGTCGATGGTTTCTATGCTACCCATATAGTATAATATAATAGGTTCGTTGTGACTGCGATAAGAATCATTGGTCTGTATCTCATGCCATGCGGCATTGTGGGCGGCTTCCATTGCTCTGTGCATCTTATTTATGTAGAACTCTCGTAGTTCTTCGCGTTTCTGCTCTCTTTCCTTATTCTCTTTGTAGAGCTGACGCAATAACATGATACCAATTACCATAACGACAATTAATACTGAGTACTGAAAAATCTCTAATATCATAATATTCCAAATTTAGATGTGTCATATATACCTTGTGGGGCTTCAAGCGCGAGACCTCTTGGGATAAGGTCACGGAAATCTAAATGGTATTCACAATTCTTATCTATCATAGAAACACTTGGACGATAAATATTATTGAAAATGTACTGGAACTCACGCGATTCTTTTGGTGTAATACTATTCAGTGGACGCAAGTATGGCTTAAAGTCACCGAGTCCGACATTATGAATATTGTAGTCGTACATGATTTCTAACTGAGGAATGTCAAGCATCGGGCCTGATTTGATGCCTTTTAGTATTCCAACGTATTCTTTATCCCAATGCGTCGTTACAAGTCCTTTGAGTCCATACGGCAATCTTGCGCATAGGTCTTTTATCAATAGTTCTCGTTCTTCCTTTGTCATAATCTTATTTCTTTTCGTTACACTTAATTACTTGCCAAGGAATCTGTTTGGGTGGTTCTGGGAAGTCTGGTGCTGCCTCGAAATACTTGCAGTTGTATATTTCATGCCAAAACTCCTTAATACGTTTCCCCTGCACACATATAATAGGGAAGTAGCAATAAGGTTGGCTTCCGTATAGGCATTTCAGGCATATACATTCCTTTTCCTTCATCACTTATTTCGTTTTATTGCGTCACGGCTTGGAAAGAAGTCTTTCTTGTCCTCTCCACACTTTCCGAGTCTATATCTATGCAGGTGGCAGAAATCCTTTCCACCATAGTTTTCGCAGTTTTCGCAAATTCGTTCAATCTTCATTTACCGTATATTTGTTTTATTTCCATTAAATCGTTCTTATATTGATATGCTATTTCTTCAACGGATTTTGATGTGATGGAGTAGAAGGTGTCTTGATAATCCCTTTTTCCAACTTCTCGAACTTTTCTGTCTACACGTTCCTGACTGATGATGTCAGGGTATAGTTCGTGTTTATAGAGTACGTGAAGAAAACCATAGAAGCATAGAATCTTGTCGGACTCGACCTTTGTCGTTCTACCTGATGCTTTGATTTCGTTAGCAAGTTCAATAAGTTGGTCTACTATGTTCAGGCGTTCCTTAGTCTCATTGGTGTTAATAAGAATATCAACAAGTACATTGAACATGATGACCTTTACGTCTTGTTCCAAAGACTTTATTAAAACATCACACAATTTATTGTAACAGAAATCGTTTATAATGTTATATAAATCGCCATCTGTTCGTTCAAATTCATTGGTTATATCTTTTATGTCTTTCTGTATATCATCCATAATAAGTATATTTAAACCAATAAAGATTCTCCATCTTTGTTCCAGTAGTGAACTGTTTCCAATTCGAAATCGAGCTTTTCTGGAAAATTAATGCTTAATTCTGTAGAAGTCTTTTCATAAAAGTATTGTTGCACTTCATGAAAATAGTAACGTGTAACAACCGCTTCTTTTACTCTGATGTGCATACGATCTTCTATCTCAATATCGAAATATCCCATTTCTCGCTCTCTCATTGTAACAACAAAATCGCCCCTTATTATCTTATATATTCTCAGGACACAATTGTGATCGCTGTTGTATTGCCTACGAACATCAACGCCAAGGGCTTGCATTGCCTTGGAGTCTTGGAGTTTTATAGGATATACGCTAAAGAAATATCGTTGATTCTGCTTTTCATCGTTCTCCAAAACAACAAAATCCTTACTGACAGAATACACTCTTTGGAATCGTTTTCTGTCTTCCGTGCGAACAATGTCACCTGGGCGCAATCTCCGTGGAGAAAATATCATGTCTGCCATAGTCGTTATGTTTGATACTTGTTATCGGTTTTGAATTACAGATTCAGCCTTGTGCCGCCTTGGATGGCGGCTTGGGGCTGAATCTGATAGATGGTTTATTTGTTCGGAATGATTTTCTGAACCGCCCGGACAGCGAACCCGTAGTACCGATCGTAGTAGCCCTGCGGGTAGACACCACCACTGTAGAAGCTCAAGCCGCGAGCATCGCGAGCAGAGCTGAACGAAGAAGACCAGAAGCTGCCGTCCGAACCGCGAGCGTACCAACTCGTACCATGGCCGTAGCCAGAGCAAGCAAAAAAGAGCCTATTACCATTCACCTTCGAAGTAACCTTGTAACCATTAACGCCATTGATGGTTTTGCGTTCCCAAGTACAATTATCATAGAGTTCTTTGAAGTCATCATCTGTAGGCATCTGCCAAGGCTTACCAAGATTGATCGTTGCTGCATCATGCTTCTCGTCAAGGTTGCCATCGAGCTTCGCACCTTCTGTTTTCTCATAGGTGTCTTCATTAAAAGAGTAATCAAACGCTTCATCATCATCACCCCAATCCATATTCTTCGTGTTAGGATAGTGGGGTTCTGTATTGCCCCATGAGAAGAACGCTCCATAATCTTCTGGAGATTTTGCACCAATATTTCGGTCAGCCCATAGATTTCCAGATGGAAGACCGAGGTCAACTGCTTTGGTTTCTGTTCCATAAGAGAGTCCTGGAGCCATTTTTTCGATAATTGGCTCTCCAGTTTTTGCATCAACACCGATGACTTTCATTAAGTCACCTTCAATAAGGAATTTGTAGGCTTCACGGCAGAAGTCTATACTTTTCGGTTCGTCTGAAATGCCAAACTCTTTCAGAAGTTGCATTTTCAATTCTTGGTTCTGATTCATACTATTCATTTATTAGTTCTGGGTTATCGTATTTATTTCCAATAATCTCTATGTTTTTAGGAAAGATACAAGCGAATGTGTTCTTCTTAGTTCCTTGGCAGAACACGAATTGTCCGTAATAGTCGTTGTATTCAACATAGCCTATGATTTCGTTGGTTCCAAAATGCAAACGCAAAACATCACCTTCATAGACTTTATTGCCGACATAATCGACCAAACCAGTGAACTGTCCGATGGTGTCTTCTACTATATCCGTTTCTATTCCAGTAGCAGGATCGTAAATAGTCCATTTCTCTGTATGGGGGTTGCGGGCATAGTGACGAAGGTCGCCATATACCCAACCTTCGCCTCTGCACTCGCTAATTGCTCTGAACTTTATTTCTCTCATAGCGTTATCTTTTGCGTTTCTTACCTTTATTACGTTTGACCTGATACTTGGTCTTTCGGTTTCTTTTTCTGTCATCCACTTTGTAACCGAGGATGCAGCCGCCTCCGAACAGACAAAAGAGGAAATTGAAGATTGCAGCCATAGACTACTTGATTTTGTTGAACTTCTTGACCAACTTCAAATAATCTCTTTCAGTCCAATTCAGTTCGATCCATGCTTGTTCCAGTTTCTCCGAGAACTCCTTAGATGCTTTCTTAGCACCAATGATGATTCCGAAGGCGAAAGTCAGTATTGCTACTACTGCGACTGCGATAATTAATGTAATGCTCATAATCTATATGTTTTTATTAAATTGACATTCAATCTTACAACCTTCACAAAGAAATTTTCTTTCTTGTTTCTATTCATAGTTACTATCCTATCTTTTTAATAATATCTATTCCACGAATACCATTGTAACCTATCAGTTTGGCGTAGGGATAATTGACTACCTTCTCATAAGCAGGTTGAGGGTCGAATACGATATTGAAATTAATATCACAAAGGACACTATGCAGATGATCAATTGGATGCTCATTCGGATTTGTGTACTTTGGTGAATATACAGAAGCCAAGAACAAACCGTTGATGCCATACTCAGGCTTGATAGCATCAAGCGTAAGTTCCTTCAATGTCTGCGTGTCCTCATAGACGTTGGCGGTAGGGTTTTCAAGGAAACAAGCATTTGGATTGTATAAATACTTTCCAAGTTCGTAGCCATTCTCCTTAAAGAACTTTTCGGTTTCCACAAACCAGTCATCATCAAACTCTATGAAGTTTGGCACTTCCTCGTATTCCTTACCGAGTAGGGTGGCGATAGTACATTTCCAACAATCACCTTTGCGAGGGTCATCTATTCTTTGATATATCTTTTTCATTCTTTTCTCTTCTTTTTACGATATTCTATTATTTCTTTTGCTATATTCAACTTGTTTTCATCATCCTTCCACAACGCTAAAGCCAGTTTCATCCGTGCTTCGTCGAGACATTCTTGGCAGTAAGGGTGACTTGGAATGTCCGGGTCAACACATGGAAAGAAAGCTACAGCTGGTTTTCCACATTTACAGCATTTACACTCACTCGCTTTCATTAGCTTCATAGCTTAGTTGTGCAGTAAAACAAAGCCATCCACAAAGAATACGGTCTTGCATTATATCGAAAAAAGGCAGGACGTGGAACTCCCATCCTTCGCACATTATTGTAAAGTGGAAACTCAAATGTTTGCCAGTATATAAATCCGTCTTCATTATTTGGGGTTGTTTTCAATAAAGTCGAGTAGTACACCTATAATCTGATTGTATGAGAGTTTTTCTTCTTTCGAGAGAGTTCCTACGAATTCTCCGAATTTGAAGAGTATCTTATCTTTTGTTTCTTGTTTCATATCTGTTTGCATAAAGTTTTGTAACCATGAGTTCTGATCGGGATTGTCCGTTGATGGGATTATTATATCCCTGAACCTTTTATTGAACGGCTTCAATATTTCTTGTAAATCTTTCTTCTGTTCGTCTGAAAGGATGAATTTGTGCTTCAACGGCATTATACTACCAAACGGAGCGTTAGGTAATGGAGAATCGCGAGGAACAATGTCACCACGAACGTATATCGGTTTTAAAGAACCAAAATGTTCTTCTGCGCTTTTGAGTAGTCTCTTTGCGTAATCTTCATCAATCCTATCAAATTCTTCCTTCGAAATCATAGATAATCGCTCTCAAAAATATTATAGTCACTACCGACACAAATAGGCTGCAAGCCCAAGCTCAGATAATTGTCCGTGAATTTTCTGATACTTTCTTTCCAGTACACCTTGGCACAATTCAAATCGTTCCATATCAGGTTATTCACGTTCTCAATGAACTTGATGCAGTCATCAACATCATAGTAGTCCTTGCCGCATTTCGACATCAAGCCAATCTTATAGAGGTCACAATAGCCCAACGTCTCACGGATCATAGCAAGTGACTTGTTGAACTGTATGATAGGTTCAATGGAGGCGAATGTCTTGATACCCATATCGTGAATCAGGTGCATGGCTGCTTGGCGGTCAATATTCGTTGAAGCGTATGGCTCCATATCATCACGACCAGTAAGTGAAAAGCCTACGCAAAGCAAGCCAGTTTCCTTGCCAGTATCAAGAATAGATTCAACATATTCCTGCTCATATACCCAATCAGCCATCTTCGTGAGGATTGTAACTGGCACTCCTTCATTCATGGCAATCACAGCGCAACGTTTGGTTGCCTCAATGGTTTCTGGTAGGCATGGGTCTGTAATAAAACAAAAGAAAATACCTCCGTCAGTTATCAGTTGTTCGCGATTTTTAATTAGTTCGCGTTCAAACTTCTGTACTGCATCATCCAAGTTATAGAAGCAGGTGCGCAGCTCAGGCTTACCAGAGCCTAATGTGCCTTTACCGATTCCTTTGTCAAGGAAACAATAGAGACACTGGTTAGAACATCTGCGATATATGCTAACAGAGTGTTTCGCATATTCTCCTGCCGCTTTCTTTGGTGACTTGATGACTAATCCCATAATATCTATTTCTTAAATCCTCGTAATATATCGAAAAAATCCATTGCGCCAGTGTCCGGCTTCGGAATCCGAGGTGAGAACAGATACGACACCTTGCGGAACATGGAAGCAAAGAAACCATTATTGCAGGCAGCATGGCGTACCATGTTCTCAATAACAGCCTCGTTGCCCTGATGGTGGGCGAGGAATCTTTTGTTCTCTCTGTCGTAGAACAGAGCAAAGACAACAAGATTGCTGTCCTGCTCCATTTCTGCTTTCAGATTCTCCAGTGTCTTGCTCATAGTTTGGATTCAACAAGTGTGACAAAATCACCTACGGTTTTCAAGTCCTCATATTCACCATCATGGATCGTGATATTGAGTTCTTTTTCCGTACACATAGCCATTTCGGTCGTATCAAGAGAGTCCATGCCGAGGTCTTCCTTAAAACGAGCCTCAGGTGTTACTTCTTTTTCTGTCAGGCAGTTCTTATCAATGATAATGTCTGCCACTGTTCTGAAAATCTTTTCGTTCATAATTCCTTATTTTATTGTGTTAATCTAATAGCGTTCTCGAATTGTATTCTTGCGTTTCTTGGAGAAAGGTTGTAGATGCGGTTCTTCATTACCACCTTCACTTCCTTTTTCACACGGTCAACTGACTGGATGATAACCTTCACGAATGGAGCGTTCTCATTCTCGTTGTGTGTGCGACCTTTGAAGGTGTTATAGAAGAGATTCTTCACTTCTTTATCTCCAGTGGCATCGACAATCTCCGTTACCTGAGTGTCAAGGCCTCTTCGGAAACTGACAACATATTCTATGCCGTAAGTCTTGATTCTCATGGCTTATCGCTCTTTAGTGGTGAACTTCTGAGAAAGAACGACTGCATAGCGCGAATGGTCGTGGTTCCATACTCTCTGAGCAATCTTCACATAGTACATTTTATCCTTTGAGAACTTGCTGCCATCAGCAAAGATGTACTTCTGCAAGAGTTCAATGACTGGCTTGTATTGAACAGCCTTGATGTCGTTGGAATATTCGCAAACATTATATTCAAAGCCCTTTCCGAATACCAGTACGAGCATATTGGTACGGTTGTCTTTCTGTATAGTCATTGAATTCAATCCCTGAGAGTCGAGCAATTTCACCAACTCATAGTTAAGAACCATCACGTTCTTGCTCTTCACTGATATGCGAACCTCGTTCTCTGATGGCATGGGGTACTGCTTTGCTCTCGTAGGCTTTGTAACGTCTACGAGGTCAAGACCAGCCCAATCATGCTTTACGACCAACCCTTTCTTATCATCGAATGGATAGATTACCTCACTCTGCTTCTTAGCTTCTTCCTCTCGCTTCATACGCTGCTCCTTGCGCTCCTGGTCTTCTGCTATCTGCTGTGCCGTTGTTTCCATCGTCCTTCTGTTATCAAGTTTTAGAATGGTGGACTTCCAACGCTCATTCATTTTATCCCAGAACTTCAATCCAAACTGAGGATTGCTGATCTTCGTTGCATCGAACGAATATGGGATTACCAGTTCTGCGGGAACGACAGCCAAATATTCATCGAGGCTGTCTGGATTCTCCGTGTACTTAAAACTCGAATAGAACCCAGCGAAGAGTGTGTTTACTCCGTTCTCACTCAGAAAACGTTTGAACTTTTTTGTGGTTTTACTATCCATAACATTATAAAAATTAAAATGAGGACAGAGAACCTTGGAGATACTTATGTGGTACTCTATCTCTTCCAGTTCAAAGCCCTCAATATTTCTATTTATCTTGTCAGGAGTACCACCTACTGACTGATTTCGCTGCAAATATACGAGCTTAATTTTATACTTCCAAATCGCCGTTTGTAAAATATTATGATTATATGCACACCATATGACGTTATATGACGTTATATGACAAAACTTTAACTTGCTTTAACCTTGAAGCCTTGAAATAATAAAGTTTCTGACGAAAGTTAAAAGTTATATGACGTATATGACGTTATATGACGTTATATATACTTTGATGTTAAAATGTAAATTTTTGTGAGATTGAAAAATTTGGAGGAGACCGAATTTTGCCATATCTTTGCAGCGTTCTTTGAAATTTTAGACAATACATAAGCAAATCAGCGGGTTTTCTCAAAAGTCACTTGTTGACGTGTAAATAAGCTCGTACATTTGCACTCGAAGTCAAGACCGCTACGTTGACTTGTAACGAGATTTTTCTTCTAACAATATAGAAGTGAGGGGAACTAAGAAAGGAGTAGCGGCTTTTCGAGGTTTCCCAAAACTTTTTAGGTAGGTGTATGAATCAAACCCTGAATATCTCGATAGACCTGCTAAAACAACGCAGGAATGACAAGGCTGCTTTTGAAATGCTGTCTTGTGCTCTGTTGATAAAGAGGGCTTATAAGAATTCTGTACTCTACCTGAACGTAACTCACGTCATGGAAATTTTGGGTGTGTCTTACAAGAAAGCCTTGAAGGTTATAGAATTAATGAAGACCGATCCATTATTCCAGTACAATCAAGAAAAAAATTGCGTCTATATAGGCTCTGTGAAAGGTGAATCTTTCCAAACCTATCATAGGCGCAAAAAATATATTGCCCTTGTTGGTGACTGCGTGAAAGTGGAAATCAGCGAGGATGATTCATTACGCAGGGTTACTTGTGAATTAAGAAACAAACTTCTTATTCTCGCAATGCGCAAAAAAACGTCTGAGAGCTTACTCGTTGGAGATTATGGAACTGCTATGGAACAGACGAAGAGTAGTGCATTGAGTCTACGGAAATTAGGGGCAACTTTCGGAATGAGCAAGTCATCTGCTTTCAGATACGTTACTGGACTTGTTGACACAAAGAGAGTAGGCAAGAGCGATATTGTAGCTGAATGTGTCATTGAGAACCTTGATAGCAAGTCTGAAAGTGACTGGTACAAAAAACACCCAAAACAGAAACTTGCAGTATGGCGTAACGCTCATGGTGCATGGTCTGGCTGGGTTGTTTACGGCTGCGTCTATTCTATTCTGAACGTTGTTGATTCGAAGAGTTTTCAGCACATTATCTTTAACCACAAAGGACGTGTTG
>ODAJ012087250.1_pt1 | contig 18428 bp, 7 predicted proteins | sample 1539241 | NCBI WGS metagenome assembly ODAJ01 (sample SAMN02144231, study PRJEB22623) | gut metagenome | biome: sheep rumen | host: Ovis aries | place: New Zealand | reverse complement strand
CTCGGCAATGTCGCGATACTCCTTGTTCTTGTTGATACTCTTGGTAGCGTAGTACTCGCGGTAGGTCTCGCTGTCAAACTGATTCTTCTCACCGTTCTTGATAGTGAAGAACGCTGCCATAACGCCTACGCAACCCAACTGGTCCTTCAGGTTCACCACGTAAACCTCGTCACCAAACGATGTGAGATACTCACCAGCCGATGCACAAAGTCCGTCGATAAGCATATACACGCGCTGTCCACAGTCGTGAGCATAGTCGATAGCCTGCTGGAAATCGTTCTTAGCCCAAGCCGAACCGCCAGGGGTGTTAATCACCATGATATGAGCACGGCAGTACTTATTGTCGGCAGCCTCCATCATCCAGTCGCGGATCTCCTTCGAGCCGTATGAGCAGGCATCGCCATTGCGTGTGATAGGTCCGTCTATTGGAATCACGTTCACAAACGGCTCCTTCATCAGTGCAAGCAGGTTGGTGCCCCATCCGTCAGTGCGAGGTATAACCTCTCCGTCCTCAGTCACCTGTGCATCGCGTATAACCTCTCCACTCCCGCCAGATACCAGATAAGGCTGTTTCTTGTCAGTCACGCCGATGGCAATATGGTTGTTGAAGTTGTGCATCAACGTAGGCAGCAAGCCGTGAACAAACTGCGGCATTACCATCCAGTGCTTTGTTGTGAAAAGTTCGTAAATCATATTCTTTCGTTTTTATTCAACTTTTTCCGCAATTTACTATGTATCGCCGTGATTGTCAAGGGCAAACCAAGCAAGAAGAAATTTCTACACCTTTCACTTTAGTTCCGGCGTTCTGTGAGTGGCCGGGAAACCGGTAAACAATTTGCGTCTGTTCTGCTCGCAGACTGCCTTGCGCTGGCGCTCTGCTGCAGCTTCTGCGTTGGCTGCATCCTGCGCCTCCTTTGCCTCGCGGGCGCGTATCGCGTTATATATAGGTGTGTCTACGGCTGCGTCGGCAAGTGCATCAATGTGCTCTTCGATGAAGTTGCAAGCCGTTGCCATAGCCTGCTGTGCATCAGTCATGGAGTCACGTCTTGCCAGCTTCTCTTTTACAGGAGCCAACTCCGTTCTTCGGCTTTCCACATAGAGGGCCAGTGCAGTACGAAGCATCGACAACAGCTCATCGTAGACCTCTGCGTCAACCTCCTTCGTAGCAGCACCATTGTTGGCATACGCCACCACTGCCTTCAGCAGCTTGCCGCCGATGCGTGGCTTCAAATAAGTATTCTGGCAGAAGCGGATATCTCTTACCAGTGCTACATACGCCATGCGCTCACCCTTGATGTCCAGGTATTCATTCAGCACACGGGCCGTCTGGAAAAGCAAGTCCTTATGCAGGTAGTAAGCGTCAGCCTCCTGCCACTTCTCGGTAAACACATTATCGCCTTTGGCGTCTGCCTCCAGAAACAGCAGCAGTGAGTCTATGGCGCGGCCTGCACTCATGTAAGCATCCTTCACCACGTGCTCTATCTTCTTCTGGTCTGCAGGATCGTAGCCCTCTGCACTCACCTGGTTCATGCCACCGCCCTCGTTGAACGAGACCGTCAGCAAGCCGGCCTTGTGCGACAACATCTTGTAGAACACAATCTGCTGACAGATACGCAGCAGTCTGACAGTCACCTGATCCAGCTTCGGAACATCCTTTTCCTCCTTTGCCTGGGCAGTACATGTCGGCTCAACCAAACCTGCCTGCACGCGGTCCATACGTTCTGTCACGTCGGCATGAGGCACTTTGGGGTCTTTCTTCGCCTTGCCTGTCGGTTTGATGGTCGTCGATGTGATGTCGCCGTATTCCTTGCGCAGTCGCTCATACTCGTTGCAGAGATGCTGATACAGCGTGGTGCCAAGCAACGGCTCCAGAGCCACCCGCTCTTCCTCTTCCACATAACCGTAGATTTGGTCGGGTCTGCTCCACCGTGCCGTAGGCATCAGCGATATGATTTCGTTTTCGCTTCGTATAAACATAGCTATATCGTTTTACCGCAATATCGTGATTTCTAAAGAAAAAGTCAAGGGCATTTTAAATACATCTTCCCATCCTCATAGCAGAACACAGGTTTTCCGCTAAGTTCGCAGATCCTCGCCGCCTGCTCGCGGTCGCTCTCGACAAACAGGGTCGCCCAGTCTGACTTCTTATACTGATGCGCCTTATATCTGCCCGGGTACGACGTGGCATTGCGCTCTTCACGACTATCAGCCTGAAACATAATCAGGTCGTTATATTGTATGCCGTGTCTTTTCAGCCATCGCTCGGTGACATCCCGGTACTTCTCCAGCCTGTATGTAACGATGGCCCCAATCGGCGTGGTGGGCACCACCATCGGCACGGCATGTTCAAGGTAGTACTCGTAGGCTTTGGTGTCACGCTCCGACGGCGGGTCTTGGCACAGCACACCGTCAATGTCCCACATCATGGCCTGTGTCTTATGCGCATGATGGTGCATGATGTTCCACTCATAGAGATACCACCGCTCGCCTGGCACGTAGATATCCTCCAGCCAGATATTCACCAGTGCCTTGGCATCTCTGCCACGGGCAAAGACACAGCCGAACAGAATATCATACGGCCCTGTCATCGTAACCAGCATCTTGCGCGCCCTGACAATGGCAGCACCAGTGTTGACGGTATCGTCTATCACCAGTACTTTCCCCGGTCTTCCCCTTCCAAGCAACGTCTGTCTGTCACCGCACGACATGATGTTGCCGTCAAGGAAATCATCCAACGAGGCACATCGCCTGCCCAGCAACTCGGCCACCATCAGTGCGGCTATCATGCCAGAGCGCGGTATGCCGACAATAATGTCTACATCCTGCGGTATCTTCCATAGATTCCTGCGGATAGCGTCCGACAGGTCTTGATAACTCTTGTATATCATAGCTTGAACCTGAAACTTGAAACCTGCCACTATACCCACAGGGCTTTATGCTCCTCCAGCCACTCTTTCGGGTCCTTCCCTTTCCAACTGCCATGACCGAAATGCAGGGCATAAGGGTCTATGCTCAACTCACGGCGCGGCAGGCCGTGGCGTCTCACATCCTCCAAGAACCAGCATCCCGTGTCATACGCCTTGTCGGGAGACTTATAGGTCAGTGCCCACATCTTCGGGAAGTTGAAGTAACTCACACCCTCCTCCTTCATCATCGGCACGTTGACAAAGCAAAGGAACGGCAGCACCCTCTCAACAGTAATCCTGAAAGCCGACATGTGGGGCTTCACCTGTCCGACGAACGCCTGCGTCTTATCCCAGAAACTACTGATGTCCTGCTTGATGATCACATCCGAATCCATCAGGATAAACGGATTTCGACGCTTGTTCACAAGCCACTGCACCGTCCAGCAGTGCTTGGCCGACGCCCATCCGTTTCCAACGTCCACCTTGTCAGGGAACTCCTTCAGCCATTCGTCGAAGTTGATGATCTGTCCCTTGGTATTGTCGATAACCTCCACACCGTCCATCGGCTCAAACGGTAGCTTGTCGCTGTTGTCGAATACGATTATGCCAACACCAGGCGTATGCTTCTGCAGCGAACGGATGCAGCAGCGCGTCATCTCTGGTGTGTTGTAGTGGACGATGCACACCGTAACTCGCTGTTCCTTGTTGCGCTCGAAGGCTTCCATGTAAGCCTGCTTCTCAGGCGTCGCCTCGTTATATTTAAAGAATCGTCCCTTGTACTTCTTTCGGAAAGCATCCATATCAGGCTTGTTGCCAGTACCCTTCGTCCACTTGTTCATCATCCACTCCTCAATGGTTTTCGTGGCGTAGTGGTGCAGAGTGGCCACGTTGAAGTCGTATGGCTGGAATGGCGATGCCTCGCAAGGCTGCCACGTGGCTGTATAGCAGCAGCGCGCCGTATCGGGAATATGCGGATTGCGCCCGAAGGAAATCTCACCAAGTCCACCCCTCACGATGCTCTTGATGTGGTTGTTGTTGGGGAAGTCATACTGCACGGCCTTGTCCAGTGGCAACGGTTCCGTGAAGCGCTCCTTCACGCCACGTCCGTCATCATACACCAGTCCGCAGTCACCATAGCATTTCCAGTTCACCAGCACCGTATCGGCATCAGTGCCCGTATAGAAAGCCAGCCACTGCTTCACCGTCATCACGCTGTTCACCGTCAGAAACTCGTCGAAGTCAAAGAACGCTATCCAGTCGTACTGACCGCCATACTGGCGATACATCTCGTTATATGCCACGACCTGCACGCCCTGCCTGTTTCTGTAGTCATGGATGCTGACCTTATGCTCGGCGATTCTGTCGCCGAGAACATCCTCGAAACGTTCCTCCCCATCGTGATTGTTGTCACAGATGTAGATATGGTCAAACCCCAGTTCAAGGTAATGCTCAACCCATTCTCGGGCATATCTGTTCTCGCGCCGCCCGATGGCTACCAATGCTATCTTCATGTCGTTATTCCGTTATTTGTCCTGTATGCCCAGCTTTCTCTCAATCTCCCTGTGAACCATCTCCGCCCTTACCTTCCAGTCGTAGATCTTCTCGTTGTCATTCAGGCAGACCATTCCCGCCTGCGGGTCACGGATAATCTCTGCCAGCCGCTGTGTCGGCGTTTCATGGTCGGTATAGTGCCTTGGTGGACGGTGCTCTACATACAATCCCTCAAAGTGCTGATACAGCATGTAGATATAGTGATTGTAACTTCGGTCGTTACGCTTCAGCGGCGACAGGTAATAGGTTATCTCGTCGCCATGTCTGCGCCATACCTCCTCACAACTGCTCTTCCTGATGGCAGCAAAGATATGCCCCGTGTCGGGCCACTTCGCTGTATAGTGCTTGCCGTAGCGCCCCGCTATCATGTTCAGCTGATACATGCACTTCCTCTGGAAGATATTCGGATTCGGTGGATACACTCGCTCCGTTATCTTCTGGCATGGCAAGAGTGTGCCGTCCGGTTCTGCCTGACGGAAAAAGTCCTCCGGCTGCAGCGGACTCAGCGGAAACATGTCATCATTCCCGTAGATAAAGTATTCCGACAGACCTGGTATCTTATGCAGGAACATCTCAATGCACGGACTCGCAAAGCATGGCAGCATGTTTGCCGGCATAAACTCCCGATGAAACACTGTCCTCACCTCCGGCTGTATAGCGCCTTGCGGTTCTGCCGCAAGGTTCTTCATCCACTCCTGCACCTGGCTTTCCTGTGCCAGCAGGATATAGATGCGCCTGAGCCACGGCATAAACTTTATGCAGCACCTCACCAGCAGTTCCTCAGTACCCCACGAACGGAAACGCTCGCTCTTTGTCGCATCCCCTATATGGAAGCGTTGGTATTCCCGCCGCCACTCAGGGTCAGCGGGAAATACCATCGGTATTACTAAGTCAATATCTCTCTCCATGTCTCGTCACGTTTTTCTTACCAGTATCGTAGCTGTCCACCAAGCCACCCTTGCCGTACACGTCAAAGGTTGCCTTGATGCCGTTTGTTCGCAGGTCTTCCAGCAGGTCGCTCTGACGGTCGATGCTCTCTTTCAGTGATATTACCTGCTCCATGCTCATGCCGGAATCGCCACCGCCCAGCGTGCTCTCAACCTCCTCAAACTCATCCAGATTACCATCGGCAAAGGCTCTCACTCCCCTACCCCTACGGCGCATTGACGAATGACTGAGGCGACCGCCGTTGTATAGCGTCTGTATCGACTGCCAGATGCCGTTGTCGTCCATCTGCAGCTGTCGGGTAGTGTGCGCGTCGATGATGGCCTCCCTACCCTTCTCGCCTACCAGGTGGAACTCCGGCCCGTTGGTGATGTGTGTCTTGGCGTTCTTACCCATGTAGCGTGCGCGGTACGTCTTTCCGTCGGCACTATCCACGTTGTACTGTCTGCCAGGCGTCAGCGTATTCGGATTCGTAAACTCATTCACGTTACCATCGCCATACGTCAGCATACCCGTTGCCATACGACCGGCTCCCACTGAGGCACCCGTCACCTGAGAGATTTGGCTCTTCGACTTGGCAACCTGACTGACGGCCAGACCCATCAGTCCACCGAGCAAGGCAGTCATGGCGGCAAAGGCGACAGGACCGGCGATGGGGCCTAACTGTGAGGCGGCCTTACCCAGAATACCAGGCAGTTCAACCTTGGCCTTACCCTGTTGCAGGAAGAGGTCAGTGGTCAGCATGCCGATGGCCGTCTGTCCTGCGGCTTGCAGGGCAAACAACTGGAACTTCTGCGAAGCACTCAGGTTGTCGTTGGTGACAGTCTGGTAAGCCAGTCCGTACATGTTACAAGCAGCAGTCATAGCCGCAAACGAACTCTGCGTACTGGTCTTCGTCTTCTTGTCGGCATTGGTGGTAGCAGCTACCTCTTTGCTGGCATTGTCCACAACAACCTGCGTCTTTCTGTTGGCTGCGTCAATGGCGGCCTGCGCCTTCTGATCTTCAATTTCCTTTATCTTGTCGGCTTCCTCCTGGCTGTTTGAATATGGATTGGTGACAATGCTCGGTAATCCTGCCAGATTCTCTCCCATCTCTGACAACTTCTCAGTACCTACGGCAACGTGATTATCCCAGAGCTCAGTCTGCCAACCCATAATCTGCTCCTTCTGTTCCTCGCTCATCGGCCAGTACGACTTCGGTTGCTCTGTAGATTGTTCAACGTCGATAGGCTGAACGGGCGATATCACCTGTCCGCTCTCGTCAACGGCAAATCCTTCTGCGTTGCGATTATAGGTTTCGCCCATTCCTTCTGCCGGAGTGCCACCCATCACACCTGCCAGATTGTTTACTGCTGCTGTCAGAATGTTCAGCGCCGATGTATTGGCGTCGATGCTCTGGTTCTGAAGCAAGGCGTTAATCTGGTCTGTTATCACGTCATTGATCTTGGCGTTGATATCATCCCATGCTTTCTCCAGAGCTTCCGCACGGGCGTTCTCCTGCTCTATCTCATGCTCACGCTCCAGAGCCTGACGCTCATCAAGGTATTCATAGTGGGCCTGTGCATCGCTGGTACCTGCATTATCAATGACAACGTAGGTGCCCGCACCTGGACCGCCCTTGCCCGTCAGGTCCATCTTGGCGCGCTCGTTATAGTAATCGGCATTGCCGGCGTTGGAAGCCTCGAAGATGCTTTGCAGGCTTGAAGCCAACAGATTGCCCCACTCCTTCAACTCGGTATAGAGACGGTTCTGAGATTCCTCAACCTTGGCAGTCAGTTCCTCTTCCAGTTTCAACAGCTCGGTTTGCTCCTTGGTGGTAGCCAGATTGAGTGCCATCTGAACATGCTGTGCATCCTGGCTCTTGCGCTTGGCTTCCTCCAACTTACCCTGCTCTTCCAGTTCTTTCGACTGCTGTTTCAGTATCTCTACCTGAGCCTGTCCGCGTTTACGCATCAGATCATAGTATGCCTTCTGCATCGACATCTGTACCTGCATCTGCTTGATAGCCAACTTGTCGACCACACGCTCCGAAGCCTGTCCTGCACCGATGAGCGAGTTCGCACGGCTTACCCTACCCTGTTCAATGCCAAGCGTCGAGATGGTCTTGTCGAAAGCCTGCTTCATGGTGGTCTCGCCGTCTGGCATGAGGATATTGTTCCACATGATTTCGGCTTCCTTCTTCAACTGCGAGGCTTCCTTCTTGATAGCATCCTGAATGGTGTCAAAAGTAGAGCGTAACTGTGCCATCAAGCCCTCCTGCATCTGCGGATTCTGCTTCATCTCCTCCACCCATGCCGTCAGTCCGGCTTCGGCAGCACGCTGCATCACCTCCTCGGCAGTTGTCGAGTAGGCGTTTTCAGCCTCGCCCAACAGGAACGTCATTTCCTTAAACGCCTCTTGGGCTTGCTTCTCGTTGAACTTCGTCATGTCGGCATTCTTCGCCATCAACTCATCGCGCTCCTTGCTCATGTGCGCCGTCAGGATACCCATCGTCGTGAGGTTCGTCTGCAGATCCTTTGTGATACCGTTGAACGGACGTTCCTTGTCGATGATATCCTGAATGGCCTTCATGTGCTGACCGATGGCGTTGCGCTGACGCAGGAAGTCCTGCTCAATATCCTTATCCAGATTACCATAGATGCGGTCCATAGCGGCCTTGCTCTTCTTGCCAACGTCTTCAATGAACTTCACTGTCTGGGCAATATCCCTCTGGATAAATGTTGTTGTCTCGCCAGTACGCTCCGATATGATGTTGAAGATAGCCTGCTGTTCAGCCTGCGTCACTTTTGCACCCTTCTTGGCATATAGCTGCTGCAACTCGGCACGGCGCTGACGCCACTCAGCCTCATTGGCAATGGTACGGTTGCGTGCCTCTGCCTCGCTGATTTCCTCGTCGTTCTGAGCTTCCTGTATCTTCGCCTTGCGCTCGGTATAGTAAGCATCCAACTCATCCAGGTAATACTTCATCTCGTCTCTCACCACGCGGCTTGCTCTACGCTGAGCCTTCGGGTCGAGCCAGTCGCCGGTGTTCGTCAGGTGCTTGGCATGAAGTGCATCTTGTATTTTCAGTCGTTCTGAGTTATACCACTCAATGGCGTCATTGGTGGTCTTGATGTTCTTGCGCACGGCGTCGCTGATGAACTTTGCATCCTCCGACAATACCGCCTGTACGTCTGCACCGTTGGCCAGAGCCTTTACGCGCTCCAACATCTCCTTACGACGGGCTACAAGGTCGTCACCGTTCCACTCTGAGTACGGAGAAGTCACTTTGTTATAATCGCCATAGGGGTTGGATTTGCCGCCACCTGGGCTGTAGTCAGCCTTTTGGATAATCTTACGATACTCCTTCAACTGCTCGTCACTCAGAAGCCATGACTCAGCAACCTTGCGCTGTGCCTCGTCCAACTGTTCCCCACTGGCTTGCAGTGCGCTTCGTAGCGCATCCTGGTCGACCACGAACTGACGAACCTGTTCTACATTCTTCTTGTCAATGTCAGGCTTCCATCCTGCAGGTGCCATCTGCTGGTCGGGTGTTTTCTCACGGGTCTGCTGCCAAGGAGCACTCCATCCTCCTTGCTGCTGACCGCCAAACAGGTTAGGAATGTTGACGCCACTGCCACCACCTTGCGGCTGAAGCATCAGCGGTGTGTTCTGCTGTTGCTGCTTGATATTCCTCACAGCATTGCCTACCGTGCTGGCAACCTTGCTGACAAGCGTGTTGATATTATTGGCAAGGTCATACTTGATGGCTCCCTGAATACCGCGCAGGTCAGAGCGAAGGTTTGCCGTCTGACTCATAATGTCGTTATGCTGGTCTTTGGCATCATTCATGTACGAAATAAGTGCAGAACGAACACCGCTGACACTCTTCTTTGACAGTTCACCGTCGGCAACCAGTCGCTCCAAGAAACCATTGAGTTTATTGTTGAACTCTGGTGCAAGGACGATGCCACCGCCCCAGCGCTTATCAATCTTCTCGATGTTCTGATCGACAAGACTCTTCAAACTGTCAGCAATCCTCTCAACGTCGGTACCGCTCTTTGCGCCAGAGCGTACACGGCTAACAATCTTTCCGTAGTCGGCACTCAGGTCTTCGTCGTATTCCTCTTGGATTTTCTTCTCCTTCTCGGCAATACGACGCTCGTAGGCTTCTTCTCGGATGCGCTTTGCTATAAGGGCATGGGCATCTGCCAACTGGATAGCAGATGAAGTCTCGCTGAGCATATAACCCAGATATTTGCCGTACTTATCATTGATTTGCTTGATAAGGTCAAGGCGATTCTTCTGCGCAAGGTTGGACTTATTCAACGGCTCAAACAGACTGTCAAGTGCCTTCTTCTCATCGGCCATCTTCTGATTGAATCTTCCAACCTCTGCAGCAGCTTCCTTGGCGGCCTTGTGCCACTCCCACATTTTCATGGCCAGCATGGCGATGGCAGCGATGATGGCGCCGATGACGTTCTGCTTCATAGCCAGATCCATCTTCTTCCACTCCATTCTTGCCAGTCGTGTACGTGCTGTAACCAAACCCAGCTTCTCGCCTAAGACACCAAGTGACGTTCCGATGCCTGCCATGCCAGCCATCAGTGCTGTTGTCAGCGTCTTAAAACCACCGCCAATACCCATAAAGGCTGCACCTATCTGCAACTTCATAGCAGCAGCGTAGGTAAGCATCAGTTTGAAACCAATGGCTAACGGGCCATCAGAGGCAAACCAGTCGGCCATCGTTCGCAGTCCGTCGATGATTCTACCGAGGAAACGCTGCGCTGAGTCGCTGACAAACCACTCTTCAATGCTGTTTTTCAGTCGCTCCCACTTGGCAGCGGTTGTCTCGTTCATATTGTTATACTCGTTCAACAGAGCCGTATTCTGGCGATAGGCATTATTGGCAATGCCCAACTGCTTCTCCAGTTCGTCAACATTCTGCGAGAGCAGACCGAATACGATACCGGCACGTGCGCCCTGCTGGTTCAGTTCCTTCATAACCTCCTGCATGGTGGCATTCTTGCCCAGCATCTCCTCCACGTGGTCGGCCATGGCGTTCATACCTTTCTCCGTTGAGGTGTCGTACTGCTGTACGCTCTCGCGCATCTTCTGGAAGATAAGCACCATTGCGTCCATAGCCCTACCCTGCTCGAACATCTCCTTCAGACTACGCTCCGTCACACCGATGGCGTTGGCTACAGCAAACGAGTTGTTCTTGATGGCGGGGATCATTCGTGACAGCGCCGTTGCCGACATCTCCACACGACCGCCCAACGCATCGACAGTAGAACCGAGAGCTGCTATCTGGTCAATGGTAATACCAGCCTGAGCTCCTACGGCACCTACACGGCTTACAAAGTCTGTGATAGGTCCTGCAGCAGAAGCACTGTTGGCACGAAGGGCGATGATGGTAGAACCGACTTTCTCCAGTGTCTCGCGCACGTTACCACCGTTTCGCTCCAAGTCACCAGTGGCGTTGGCAATCTTCATCAGCGCCGTAGCACTCTCGGCTCCCATCTCAGGCAATGCCGTAATCAGTTGGTTGGCAGCCTCGGTGAAACCCTCAATCTGTTCCTGAGTCTTCATACCCAACTGTCCTCCTTTGGCACTCAGATTGAGAAGTTCGGTCAATGGTGTACGGGTGTCAAGTTTTGTCAGCGAGTCAGACAGGCGTCCTACCTCGTCAGCCGTAAATCCTGTGGTCTTACGTACCTCACCCATCTTGTCAGAGAGCGTCATCAGGTCGCCCATCGTCACCGTAATCTTCTGCATGGCGACGGCTGCACCGACGTACAGACTGATGTATGTCTTCAGTCGGCTCCATGCCTTGTCAAAGGCAGCGACGGTTCCTTTGGCAGAGTTGCCGAGGTTCTTCATCTCCAGGTCGCAGGCTTTTATCTTCTTAGCCAGTTCATCGAAAGCCTTCTGCCCTTCTTTGGTGGTGCGGTCCATGCTCTGCAGTTTCAGACGGCCCTGCTCTACAGCCTGCTTCAACTCGTTGTACGAACGGCCTTTAGGACGGTCAAGCACTTCCTGAACTTCCTTGCTAATGGTGTTGACGCGCTTTAACTCTATGTTGATACCGTCGATGTCGCGCTGCAATTTCTGCCACGACCTACCGCCCTTCTCCACGCGCTGCTGCAGTTCTTCGAGCACTTTCTTGGCCTGTTTAAGCTCTTCGGTACTACCACTGAATGAACCGCCACGCACCTGCTTTCCGATGGTGACGGCCTGACGCAGCGACATAGCCTGCTGTGCGGCTTTCTCTGCCGACTGCCCAGCCTTTATCAGATATTCGTTGATCTTGGCGATTGTGTCGGCATTATCCTTCTGTGGCAGGGAGTCGCGATATTTCTTTAGCGCATCGGCCTGCTTTTTTATCTCGTTGGCACTGGCGTTCTCATCCTTGCCATCCTTAAAGAAATTAAAGGCTTCCTGCCCCTCAGTCTTAATAGCCTGCTCCTGCAACTGACGCACCCGCTTCAGGTCTTTCTCATAGCGTGCCAGACTGGCTGCTGCCGTATTGGGGTCATCAATCAGTCGCTGCCAGTATTGTTCCTGTGCTTTCAGTGCCGACGCCGACAAATCCCTTGTGTTATACAGCTGCTTGCGCATCATCGTGTCATTCTCCTGACGCTTGCGGGCAGCATCGGCGATGGCTTGTGCCTCCTTGCGGGCTGCACGTTCGGCTTCTACTCCGTATTTCTTGATGTGTTCCTCGGCATCCACGATGGCAGCTTTCAAGCGCTGATACTCCGGACTCGTAGCTGCCAACGTCTGCTGATACTGCTTGGCGGCTTCAATGGCGTTACGGATGCTACCCTCGCTCATCAGCATCTTATTGCCGTATATCTTCTGAGCGTCGGTCTTCACCTGCTCTGCGGTCAACTTCTGCTGTTCGTGGACGATAGCCTCCATGTTTGCCTTGGCCTCTATGTATGCCTGGCTGGTACGCTCGGCTCCGTCCATCTGCGCCTGCCAGTAGCGGTGTGTTTCTTCCAGACCGGCATCCGACAGCTTACTGAGATCGACCATGCGGTCTTTCATCATGTGCAACTGCGCAGCAACTTGCTGTGCGCTACGGGCGGTTTCCAGTCCATATTGCTTCATGTGCTCTTCGGCACGAATGATGTTATTCTGCAAATCTGTATATGCTGCATTGGTGGGCTTCATGGTAGCCAACAGTTGCTTTGCAGCATTTACCGACTCCTGTAACTCAGCACCCGACAGCGTTCTCAGGTTCTTACGACCCAGACGGTTGGCACTTGCTTCAAGTTGTGCCTGAGTCTGTTTCTCCTGTTCGGCATTGATGCGTTTCAGGTTGCGTTCTGCTTCCTTGAAGGCACGGCTTCCACGGGTGGCACCGTCCATCTGTGCCTGCCAATAACGCTGTGTTTCAGTCAGCCCCTCCTTCGACAGACGGTTGAGTGCCGACATGCGGTCCTGCATCTGCTTATGCTTCTCGGCCAACAACTGCTGGGCTTCTGCCTGTTTTTGCGCTGTGCGCGCTGCCTCGATGCCTGTGTCCTTCAGGTGCTTCTCGGCCTTAACGATGCGCTCGGCCAGTTGGTTGGCTTCGTCGCTACCGCTCTTATAGGTCTGGATGAGTTGCTTAGCGGCTTCAATGCCCTGTCGTATCTCGGTCTCGCTCAGCGTACCCAAGTCGTCCACCTTCAGGCGGTCGGCGATGGGTTGCGACAGCTTGGCAACCTCGGCATTCATCTGCGTCAGTCGCTCGCTCAGTCGGTTAATGGCGTCGCCACGCTCCTGCATGGTCTTTGCATCGGTAGCCTCGGTCTCTATCTTCTTTTTCAACAGTTCGATGGCCTGCTTCACCTTCTCGATGCTGACGTTCTCCGACTGTGCCATCTCAATGGCGGCTTCGGTCTCCTTACGATTCAGGTTGGTGATGGCCTGTGCGTTCTGGTCGAAGGCTTGCGTCAGGTCGTTGATTTCCTTTTGCAAATCCTCAGCCTTCTTGCGCATCTGCGTCATTTCTTCCTCCGACTTACGTTCAGGAAGAACCTCGCGCATGGTGGTGTTGATGGTCTCGTCGCTGCGGTTGATGACGCGCTGGGCATTTCTGCGGTCTTTCGTGGCCTGGTCGCGGGCTTCCTTCATCGGGCCCATCTTCTGCAGTTCCTCGTTATACTCGGCCTGTTTCTGAGTGAGGCGTGCGGTCACGTCCGACTGCTCTTTCTCAGCAGCCGTCTCGCTCTTCGTCATCTTCTCCAGTTCCTCCTGGGCTTTTCTCAACTGCTCCTTCTTGGCAGCGAGTTTGCTGTCCAGATCCTCTCGGCGCTTCAGCAGCTGCTCCATCGTCATCTCTGCATCGGCAGACTCCTTCACGGCCTGCGTCTGCTCCTGAGAGGCTTCGGCATTTTTCTTGGCAGCCTTGGCACCCTTCTCTTGCAACTGTGTGAGGCGTTCGGTGTTGCCGGCCTTCTGCTGCTCCAGAGCGGCTATCTGTTCGTCGATTTGCTTTTTCTGCTGGTCAACGCTGACATTATCTTTCTTCGCCTTGGTATTCACCTCGGTAGCCTGAGTCCCGCTCTTCACGGCTTGGTATTCCTCCCATGCAGCCTTGGTGCGCTCCTCCTGCTTCACCACATAGCGCTGACGGTATGTCTCGGCATCGTCAAGTGCCTGACCTCTGGCAGTGCGCTTGCCGTCCTTCTCTTCAGGGCCGCCTATGGCATTGGCCTTGTCGAGACGCTTCTGGTATTCCTCCTTACGTTTTCTGAGGGTCTCGTCTTCCTGACGATATGCCTCACGCAGGCGTTTTACCTCTTCCTCCTGTGCCTGGTCTGCAGCGGTCTGCTCCTTGGTGGCAGCGGTAACACCCTTCGAGATGTTGGTAAGTTCCAGCATACGGGCACCGCGCTGCTTCAATGCCTCCGGATCAACGGTGACTTGCAGGGCACCGAACTCCTTGTCGTAAACACCTCTCTGAATCAATCCACCGTTCTTGCCGGTAACGAGGCGGCTTACGATTTCGCGAGCCTCCTTATCGCTACCGATACCGTAGTCCTTCTTGAAGGCATCTATCAGGTCCTTAATCTGATTTTTGCCCTGCAGCGTAAAACGTCCGCCACCGACACCGCTTGGGTTGATGGCCTTGATTCTACCCATCAGGTATTGCTGGGCCTGCTCTATGTTAGAAGCCTCCAGACCTGTGTCACCCTTCAGTTTGAGGGTTGACATCTTTCGCATTTCTTCCAATGCAGCCTTGGCTTCCTCTGCCGTCATCTTCATGGCCTGTGCCTCTTCCTTGGCGGCTTCGGCACCCTTCTTGGCGGCTTCGGCTCCCTTTTCATCAGAGGCGGTCAGGGCGTCGCGCTGTTTCTTCAGCGCCTCGATGGTGCTGGTCAGTGCGGCATTATCCTGTGTGAGCTTCTCTACCTCCTGCTGTTCCTTCTTTGAGAGCTTCACCTTTTTATCGGTGGCCTCGTTCTGCTGCTCAGCAGCCTGTGCGGCTTTCTCAGAAGCGGCGGCAATCTTTTCTTTCTGTTCAGCTTCCTTCTGTTCCAGATCGTTCAGTTCGCCCGTCAGCTTATTAATTCTCTCCGTCTGTCCGGCTTCGCGCTCACGGGCCTTTTCCAGATACGATTGAGCAGCCTCGATGCGTATCTGCTGGTCATCCACACCCTTCTTCTGTTCAACGGCCAGGAATCCCGTATGCTCGTCGAAACGCATGGTGGCGAATTTCTTCTGCACCACGTCGCTACGCTCCAGCGTCTGTATCAGCTTACGGGCTTCCTCCTCCGTTATCTGGTAGTATTCGGCCAGCTGCTTGATAGGCTCGGCGGCCTGGGCGGGGATAAACTTATCCTCCGTCACGCCCTTTACCTTCTTGATAATCTCGTAGAATCGGTTGGCCACGTCGAGCAGGTCATCCATCTGCTTCTTCTCGTCGCCCAGACCCATCGCGGTCAGACGGCCATCCTTGCTGCCCTGCACGCGCTTCAGGGTTTCCTCCCACTGGCTGATGCTGCCAGCACCCTTCTTGCTCTCGGCCTCTATCTGCTGACGCTTCTCGGCAATGGCATCCTGAATGGCTTTCAGGCGGGCTTCCAGTGCCTTGACCTCCGAGTCATCCACCTTCGGCTTGATGGGCTCCTGGTTGATTTTCTTCTTGGCATCGTCCACACCGCTGGTATCCACAGTCGGCTTGACGGGCTGTTTGCTCAGGGTGTCAAGATCCTGCTCCAGTTTCTCGACCTCCTTCTCAAGACCGCTCACCTTCTCCTGCTGCTTGCCTACCGCCTCGGCATGTTTCTCGGCTTTCTCAGCGGCTTTCTCAGCGGCTTTTGCTTCCTTGCCTTGCTCCTTCGTCAACTCGTCCACCTGCTTTTTCAGTTCGCCCACCTTGGCCTTCTGTTCGTCGTATGCCTTGATGGTGCGGTCAGCCTCGTCGCGTTTCTGCTCGGCATCCTGCTTGGTGCTGCGGGCGTCGGCTATCTTCTGGTCGCGCTTCTTAATCACCTCGTCCAGATGCTCCTGCAGCTCTATCTCGTCGCGTATGTCGTCGAGTTCCTTGCTGCGCTGGGCCTTCTTGTCGCTCAAGCCTTTCATCGTGGCCTCTATGCCTTCGCGCTCCTTCTTGGCAGCCTGCATGGCAGCCTCGCCGTCGGCATGGCGCAGGTTGATGCTCTCCTGCGTCAGTGCGTTCGACAGTCTGAGTGCATCCTGCTCAGAGGCTATCTCGCCTTTTAGACTACGCTCGGTGGCAGCCACCATATCCACGGCCTGTGCCACCTCGTTCATCTGTGCTTTCAGGTTGCGCCACTCCTCGCTATTATAGACAGCAAGACGCGACAGGTCTTCCAGCACCTCCTTGGCACGGGTCAACTGTACGGTGCTGACGGAACTGCCGTCCTTCAGCGACTGCATCATGGTCACGATATCCTCCTTGGCACGGGTCACGTTGCGGTCGGTGGCATCCATCAGGCGCTGCAACTGGTTCCAGTATTTGCTACCTGTCTCCACCGTGCTCTGCACGAGCTTTGCAGCGTTATAGACAGACTTGTTGAACTTGGCCGACATCTGGTCAAGCGTACCTTGGTTGAACTCCTTAATACCCTTCGACAGCGTGTCGATACCCTTGGTATATTCGCGCATGCCTTTCTGCAAAGCCTCCCAGGTCTTGGTTTGCGCTTTCAGTCTGCCCTCAATGTCGGCAATGACCTTTGCAGGCGCTCCGGCAGCCTTGGCGTTAGCCAGCTCCTTGTCGAGCTTTTCCTTGGCTACGCGGGCGTCATCGCACGCTACCTGCAGCGATTTCATTACTGGGTTCGCCTTACCGGCGTTGGCCACAAAGTCAATGTGGATAAGTTCGTGACGTGTTGCCATATATCTTGTATTCTGTGTTGGTTTCTAATGATGGTTATCTGTCAAATCTGCCACGACGCTGCCGTCTGAAGAGGGCGCGGTTCACGGCATCGTGGGCATCCTGATTGTCGCCCATAGCGTAAACCATGAACATGGTTCCGGCAAAGGAGAACTCCCTACGGGCCACCGATGCGAACTTGGCGGCCTGCGTGCGCATCTCTGTCACCACGAAGGGCTTACCCCTGCGTTTACGTGTTGGCACGGGAATAGGCTGCCAATACGGTTGTGGGATGTTGGGCACCGGACTGTCGTAGGGCTCATTCTTGCCTACGGCCAGTTCTACGAACCTCGAATAGTACAGGTACTTGGCAGCAAACACCTGCGTGTCGCCACCGCTCGTCGCCCATGTCTTCCACCACAGCGAGCGCTTCATGGCTCCTGTGCGCACGGCATTCAGTCGCTCCACGTTCTCCTCGGTGTTCTCACGGCTGATGCGCTCGAAGTTGTTGATCCACGACATGATGCGTTCATCGCGCCAGTCCCATTCCCAGCGTTTCACCTTGTCGCCATACTTGTCGCTGGCCCAGCCCTTCTCCTGTACTTCCGAAATCAGTGCCATAGTCTTACTCGTCTTCGTCTGTGCTGACTGGTGGCATCTTGTCCATCAGCCTTACCGTCACCATTGCCAGGCAATGCTGCCAACGGTGTTTCAACTCCCCGCCGTGACGTTCTATCACGTCGAGTCGCTTATATAGTTCAGCTTCCAGAAGTCCTAAAGACCCAGGGCCTTCCTTGGGCAGGTCGTGCTTCTTCAACTCCTGTTCGCAGAAGGCGAGGAAACGCTGTGTACGCAGGTTGGCCGATTCGTGCGCCTTGCGGATGCGCTCCGCCAGTCGCTTGTAGTAAGCGGCATCGTGGGGGGTATCCTTCTTGTTGCCGTTATCCCCTGATTCCGTGGTACCATTGTTTCTACTCATACCCTTTATTTCTGCCATCTTCTCCAGCAGCGCCATTGCTGCCAACTCTGCATCGTCAGGCTCCGGTGTCATTGGTGCAGGTGCAACGTCCTCTACTCTCAGCGGCTTCGGCTCCTGCTTCTGCTTTTTGTGGAATATGTTCTTTAATGATTTCATGCGCTTAAACTTGAAAGTTGAAACTATGCTTCGCCACCGGCGATAGTGTCTTTTGTACCCGTCTTACTGTTGTCAAGTGTTGTGAGTGTCTGCTGCTTGATGATAAACTCAGCGTGCGAATCCCACTTGTTAAACTTCGGGACGATGTTCAGGAAATGCAGATACAGCTGCTGCTTCGGGTTCAGCTGCTGCTGCTTCAGCAGGTGCATCTCACGCAAGGCCGTACCACCGTTCGATGCTGCCACCATAGGTACACCCACCAAACGGGGGTCTACCTGCAAAGCTAAGAAAATAGGCGAAGTAGAAAGCTCCAGTTCCTCCTTGCCGGCCTTCACTGAGTCGGTCTTGGTCTGTGCCACGTCCACAATCTCTACGTTATAGTGGGGCTTACCGTCCTTTCCTTCCCACTTGAACTGGCGCATCATCTTACCGTTATTCTCACGCTGCTGCAGGAAGTTCTCCACATTATTGTCCAGTTCGTCGATGTACTTGTCCTGTGCATCCTTGTTGCCAGCCATGCCTTCATCGGCGAAGATCATGTTCAGGTAGTCCAGCGAGATATAAATAATCTTGCCCC
>ODAJ012189033.1_pt1 | contig 18442 bp, 13 predicted proteins | sample 1539241 | NCBI WGS metagenome assembly ODAJ01 (sample SAMN02144231, study PRJEB22623) | gut metagenome | biome: sheep rumen | host: Ovis aries | place: New Zealand | reverse complement strand
ACTTTCTTCTTACCAATAACTAAAAACCTAAAACTATAAATATTACTACTAACCTAAAACAATCTATTAACTTTTGACGATGCAAAGGTACGACGGTTTTCGCATTCCTGCAAACAATTTAGGCCAAAAACGAGAAAAAGGGCCCCATTCTTGACCTAAATCAAGGTTTTGTGTGCGCTAACACACCCGTTTAGCCCTTTTCCAACAATACTACGGCGTAAGCGCTGATGCCCTCCTGACGCCCCGTAAAGCCCATTTTCTCGGTGGTAGTGGCCTTGATGGAGATGTTGTCAGGGTCGGTGCCAATGACCTCGGCCATGCACTGCTGCATCCGGGGAATGTGGGGGTTCATCTTGGGTTGTTCGGCACAGATGGTGGCATCGATGTTGCCCACGCGGTAGCCCTTGGTGGCAATGAGTTCTACGGTTCGGCGCAGTATGACCTTGCTGTCCATGCCCAGGGTATCGTCGCTGGTGTCTGGCCAGTGGTAGCCTATGTCGCGCATGTTGGCAGCTCCGAGCATGGCGTCCGAGACGGCGTGCAGCAGCACGTCAGCATCGCTGTGACCCAGGAGGCCGAGACGGTAGTCAATCTTGACGCCACCCATCCAAAGTTCACGACCCTCCACCAGCCGGTGGACGTCGTAGCCCATTCCTACACGTATGTTCATACTCTCTCTCTTAATACTCCGTCTTGTCGGTTTTGTCCTGCCACATATCGAAGGCCTTGCGGGCCTCGCTCTGCATGAAGACCTCGCTGGGCTTCTTGCGATCCTCGGGTTTCAGCTCCAGTTCCTGGTAGATGAAGTCGTCGTCAAAGCCGATGCGTGCGGCATCCTTGCGGTTGTTGGCATAGTAAATCTTGTCAAGGTGAGCCCAGTAGATGGCACCCAGACACATGGGGCAAGGCTCGCAGGAGGTATAGATTTCGCAGCCGGAAAGGTCGAAGGTGCCCAGCTTCTGCGTCGCATTACGTATGGCCGTCACCTCGGCATGAGCCGTAGGGTCATTGTGCAGGGTGACGCAGTTGGAGCCCTCGGCCACAATCTCGCCCTGACGGGCAATGACGGCGCCGAAGGGGCCGCCACCATTCTTCACGCTATTCTCCGAGAGCTCGATGGCTCTCATCATCAGTTCTCTTTTCTCCATATCTTACGTTGTCTTTTTAAGGTTTTCGTGCAGCAAAGGTAAGGTAATTTTTCCATTCAGCCAAACATTTCTCGCATGACGAGGGGAAAAATTCCCAAAAAAGATTAATTCTACAGCCTTTTCTTCGTTCTTTTATATTATTATATGTACCTTTGCGCAAGATTTTGCGAAGGCCCCCGGGCCTTTGCGTTGATGTATTATATATTTTTTAGATGTTTTATTAACAAGATGAACGTAATTACAAAAAGCATTCAATTGCCTGATGGAAGAACCATCACCATTGAAACCGGGAAAGTGGCAAAGCAAGCCGACGGCAGCGTCGTGCTGCGCATGAACAACACCGTGCTGCTGGCTACTGTTTGTGCCGCAAAAGATGCAGTTCCCGGAACTGATTTCATGCCTTTGCAGGTAGATTATCGTGAGCAGTACAGTGCCGCCGGCCGTTTCCCCGGAGGTTTCACGAAGCGCGAAGGCAAAGCCTCAGACAGCGAAATTCTGACGAGCCGCCTGGTTGACCGCGTACTTCGTCCGCTGTTCCCGTCCAATTATCACGCAGAAGTTTTTGTCAATGTCATGCTGCTCAGCGCCGACGGCGTTGACCAACCCGATGCCTTGGCAGGTTTTGCAGCATCGGCCGCACTGGCATGTTCAGATATCCCCTTCGAGTGCCCCATCAGCGAGGTGCGCGTGGCTCGCGTGAACGGCGAGTACGTCATCGACCCGACGTTCGAGCAGATGAAGCAGGCCGACATGGACATCATGGTGGGTGCTTCGGCCGAGAACATCATGATGGTAGAGGGCGAAATGAAGGAAGTCTCCGAGCAGGACATGATTGGCGCACTGAAGGCTGCCATGGCTGCCATCAAGCCCATGTGCCTGCTGCAGAGCGAGCTGTCGAAGGAGCTGGGCAAGGACGTGAAGCGCGAGTACAACCACGAGGTGAACGACGAGGCCCTGCGCGAGCGCATGAACAAGGAGCTCTACCAGCCCGCCTACGACATTACGAAGCAGGCACTGCCCAAGCAGGAGCGTGCCGATGCCTTCGAGAAGCTGCTGGCCGACTTCAAGGAGAAGTTCTTTGCCGAGCGTGCTGAAGCCTCAGAAAACACCGAAAATTCCGAAACCTCCGAAATCTCCGACGAGGAGTACGAGGCCATGATGGAACGCTACTACCACGACGTAGAGCGCGACGCCATGCGCCGTTGCATACTCGATGAAGGCATCCGACTCGACGGCCGCAAGACGGACGAGATTCGCCCCATCTGGTGCGAAGTAAGCCCCCTGCCAATGCCTCACGGAAGCAGCATCTTCACACGTGGCGAGACGCAGAGCCTCACCACCTGCACGCTGGGCACCAAGCTCGACGAGAAGCTCGTAGATGACGTGCTCGACAAGAGCTACATGCGCTTCCTGCTGCACTACAACTTCCCCCCGTTCTGCACCGGCGAGGCCAAGGCTCAGCGCGGCGTAGGCCGTCGTGAAATAGGCCACGGCCACCTGGCCTGGCGCGGACTGAAGGGCCAGATACCCGAGGATTTCCCCTACACCGTACGTCTGGTCAGCCAGATTCTGGAGTCGAACGGTTCCAGCTCCATGGCAACCGTTTGCGCCGGCACACTGGCACTGATGGACGCCGGCGTACCCATGAAGAAGCCCGTCAGCGGTATTGCCATGGGACTCATTAAGAACCCCGGTGAAGAGAAGTATGCCGTACTCAGCGACATTCTCGGCGACGAAGACCACCTGGGCGACATGGACTTCAAGACCACCGGCACGAAGGATGGTCTGACGGCTACGCAGATGGACATCAAGTGCGACGGCTTGAGCTTCGAGATTCTGGAGAAGGCGCTCATGCAGGCAAAGGCAGGCCGTGAGCACATCCTGAAGTGCCTCACCGACACCATCAGCGAGCCGCGTGCCGAGCTGAAGCCTCAGGTTCCGCGCATCGAGCAGATTGAAATTCCCAAGGAGTTCATTGGCGCCGTCATAGGCCCGGGCGGAAAAATCATCCAGCAGATGCAGGAGGATACCGGTGCCACCATCACCATCGACGAGATTGACGGCGTAGGCAAGGTGCAGGTAAGCGGTCCCAACAAGGAGAGCATCGACGCTGCCATCGGCAAAATCAAGGCCATCGTGGCTATTCCCGAGGTGGGCGAGGTTTACGATGGCATCGTGCGCAGCATCATGCCTTACGGCTGCTTCGTCGAGATTATGCCGGGCAAGGACGGATTGCTGCACATCTCAGAGATTGACTGGAAACGCCTGGAGACCGTCGAGGAAGCCGGCATCAAGGAGGGCGACCACATACAGGTGAAGCTCCTCGAGATTGACCCCAAGACGGGCAAGTACAAGCTCTCGCACCGCGTGCTCATTGAGAAGCCCGAGGGCTACCAGGAGCGTCCCGCCCGCCGCGAGCGTGGTGAGCGTCGCCAGCGCCCTGAGCGTGGCGAGCGTCGTCCCCGCCCTGAGCGTGGCGAGCGCCATGACCACCAGCAGGCCAATGCCAACGACGAATATCACGAGCCCAGCAAGGAGCCGAAGGACTTTACCGACACGCTCGACAAGCTGGATTTCTAAGAATCATTCAGTAATGATATTAGGAGAAGCACTTATACCCTCGTCAAAAAGGAGTGTAAGTGCTTCTTACGCCAAAAGATAAAACAGTTTTGTATCATCATATTATGAACGAAAAGCCCATCAAGATTCTCAGTGTTGACGACGAGCTGGACCTCGAAATGCTGTTGACACAATACTTCAGAAGACAAATCAGAAAGGGTGTCTATGAGTTTATCTTTGCCCACAACGGACTTGAAGCACTGGCCATGCTGCTGAAGCACCCCGACACGAGCATCATCCTGTCGGACATCAACATGCCCGAAATGGACGGTCTGACGCTGCTCACCAAGATTAACGAGATGCGCAACCCCGCACTGAAGTGCATCATGGTGTCGGCTTATGGCGACATGGGCAACATACGCCAAGCCATGAACAACGGAGCCTTCGATTTTGCCACCAAGCCCATTGACCTGGACGACCTGAGCCTCACCATCGAGAAGGCCGTAGAGCAGATTAACTACATACGCCAGTCACAGCAGGAACACCACCAGCTGGAGACGCTGAAGAACGACCTGGCCGTTGCACGCGAGATACAGCAAGCCATTCTGCCCCGCATCTTCCCGCCATTCCCCGAGAAGGAAGCCCAGATAGACATTGCTGCCTCCATGCTGCCCGCCAAGGACGTAGGGGGCGACTTCTATGACTTCTTCTCCATCGACGACGACCACATTGGCTTCGTCATTGCCGACGTGAGCGGCAAGGGCATCCCCGCTGCCATCTTCATGGCCGTCAGCCGTACACTGCTCAGAGCCACGGGCATCAGGGGCGACCGTCCAGGAGCCTGCCTGAACTACGTCAACCAGCTGCTCTGCGAGGAGTCCATCGACAGCATGTTCGTCACCGTGTTCTACGGCATCTATGAGTTCTCCACCGGAGACATTACCTACTGCAACGCCGGCCACAACCTGCCCTACGTCGTCAAGAAAAACGGCAAGGCAGAAGTCGTGAAGACCGTCACCAACCTCATGGTGGGTGCCATGGACGACGTGGAGTTTGTTGAAGGAAAGTTCCACCTGGAGCAGGGCGAGACGCTCGTACTCTACACCGACGGCGTCACCGAAGCCTTCACGGCCGACAACAAAGCCTACGGGGAAGAGCGGCTGGAGCAGCTGCTGCCTACTTTGTACGGTCAGAGCAGCCGCCAGATTATTGACCGCGTGCTGGAGGATGTCAGCGCCTTCGTCAACGAAGCACCGCAAAGCGACGACATCACCATGCTTACCCTAACCAGAAAGTCGTAACCACCCCAACCAAGAATAAACATTTTTAGAGGCCATGAAGCGTCAGTACATCGTAGGCATTGCTGCTACACTGGTTCTGATAGGAGTGATAGCAGGCGTAGGCGCACTCTACCTGAAAGAGCGCCGCCAGACGACACAACTGGAAGCCCAGCTGCGCGAGCTCAGCGAGAAGGAGAAGCGCCTGACCATCGAGCGCAGCGTAAGTGCCCAGATGGAGGAGATTGCCTACGAGCAGAAAGCCATGAGCGACGAGCAGCGCGAGACGGCCAACGAGCAGGCGCGCATAGCCAACGAAATGAAGATGCAGTCTGACCTGGAACGTCAGCATGCACTCATCGCTCAGGCGCAGGCTCAGACGTCTGCCCACGAAGCCCTGGAGGCCTCACGGCGTGCAGAACGCCAGCAGGAACTGGCCGAACAACAGCGCGAGCAGGCAGAGCTGGCACGCCGAAAGACCGACACGCTCAACTACCAGACCCTGGCGCGCTCGTTAGGGTCGCTCTCTACAACCCAATGGAACCTGGGTAACCACGAGCTCTCCACCCTGCTGGCTTACGCCTCCTACAACTTTGCACGCCGATACCATGCTGACTTGTACCAGCCCGCCATCTACGAGGCACTGATGCAGGCCAGCAACAGCAGCCGCCGGTGGCCCGTCGGCGTGGGAGCCATAGCCAAGATTATACAACGCACCAGCGACTCCAACTGCTTCGTCACCATCAGTACTTACGGCGAGGTCATGCAGCACGAGCTGGCCGGTGCAAACCTGCAGACACAGGTCATCTTCAAGGACAAGCGTTACGACTTCCGCGACTTCGTGGAAGACAGCAACGGCTCGCTCTTCGTGGTCAGCCGTACCGGCCAGTTGCTCCACATCAGCAACACGTCCGTCGCCACCTATCAAGTACCCGAAGCCTCTCATCCCTACCGCATCTACAAGCTGGACGACAACAGGCTGCTCGTCGTGGCAGAACGCTCGCTCCACGTGTTCAACAAGCAGAGCAAGAAGTTCGAGGCTCCCATCGCCCTGCCTTTCCGCTCTTATGCCGTGGGGCAGAACCAGCAGGAGTTCATCATCTTTGGCAAAGGCCGGGACATTGTAAAGATACAGAAGCACGACCTGAAACTGAAAACGGGAAAACTGCCCTTCGAAGGGCAGGTCTTCTCCTACGCCTACTCACCCAAGACCGGAGCCGAAACCTACGGCATGGTCAGTGGGGCCATCTACTACGTTGACCGGCAGGGCCAACAGCGACGCCTGCTTGACCACCGTTCCAGGGTGTCGAGCGTAAGTTTCTACGGCGCGCGCCTCTTCTCTGCCAGCTTCGACGGGACGGTCAACCTCTGGGACTTCAGCTTGGCAAAGGTTGACCCCATCCGCCTGCTGACCACCAACAGCTGGACAGTAAGCTTCGTGCTCAACAGGGAAACTCAATGCATGTGGACAGGCGACCAAAACGGCAACCTTACGCGTACATTACTTGATGTGCAGCAGATGGGAAGCCAGATCAAGCAGCAGCTGAAGCGTAACCTGTCGCGCGAGGAGTGGAGCCAGTACGTAGGCGAGAACATTCCATACGAAACGTTTAAATAAAAACATATAACGCCCATAGTCATGAAGAGAACAACCGCCCTCATCTGCCTCCTGCTGGCCGCCCTCGTAGCTGTGGCTCAGGGTGTGCCCCTCATGCACAATTACACGGGTCGTGACTATGGCGCCCACAACCGTAACTTCGCCGTGGTTTGTGGCGATGCCGGCGTCGTCTATGTGGCCAACTTCGAAGGACTGCTCTATTACGACAAGTCGCGCTGGCAAACCATTCACACACAGGGCATTCACCGCCTGACAGCACTCTATCGGGACAAGAAAGGCCGAATCTGGGTGGGTGGCTACAACTATATAGGTTTCATCGCCTACGACGCGCAAGGCCGACTGACGCTGAAAAGCGTGACGGCCGACGGCAGCGTGCCCTTCCGGGGTCAGGTTGACGTCATTTGGGAAGACAGCGACGGCTTTGTCTGCTTCCAGATTTCCGACCACAGCGTCTTCTGCGTCCAACATGACAAGCTGGTCCCCGTGGGAGCACTGGCTCCGGAGGTTCAGGCGATGCCTGGCACGGCGGAGTATGAAGTCAACCAAGTACTCACCCTTGCCGACGGCTTGCAGGCAGTAGCAACGATGGGGCAGGGCGTACTCGTCTTCAATGCTCAGGGAGAACTGCTTCACCACATTACCGAGGAGTACGGGTTGTGTAATAATAACGTGAACCAAATTGCCTACGACGGCCACGGCCACCTCTGGGGAGCCACCGACAACGGCGTCTTCTGCATCTCGCTGCCCTCCATCTACTCCAGCTTTTCAGCCAACGAGGGGCTGAGGGGCGAGGTACTCGACATAGAGACCCTCAATGGTCAACTCTACGTCGGCACGCTGAACGGTCTCTTCTACTGCACGGGCAGCACCTTCCAACCCGTGGCCGCCATCAAGCATGCCTGCTGGCAGCTCTGCCCGGATGGAGGCACACTGCTGGCCGCTACTACAGGCGGCATTTACCGCATCACGGACGACGGTCAGGCCCGTCAGCTCACTACGGCCAGCAGCACCGCCGTACTGCCTGCTCACGACGGGTTCTACAGCGGCGAACTTGACGGTCTGTTCCTCTACAAGGGAACCTTCCGCTCGGAGGTTTCCGATGCAGAGAAAGTGACCATGCTCCATAAGGATGACGACGGAAACATCTGGGCACAGAACCTCTACGGCCACATCTGGCTGCAGACAGCCGGCTCACAGCAGTTCAGCCAATTACAGATAGACGGTCAAAAGGACGAAGTCAATACGTTGGTGTTCGGCCGGCGGGACATCTGGTGTGTCAACATCAACGGCGTGTGGCGATGGAACGGAAAAAAGATGGTGGCGGCTGACAGTAAGACCCGCCAACTGTTGGCTTACCCCTCCATTTCCTATACCGACTACGACGGTAACATCTGGCTAACCGATGCCGAGGGCCACAACCTGCACGTCATCAAGAACAACCAGTTGCGCGCCAAGTATGAGAAGTTCATACTGCCCCTGAAGGACTACGTCGTACGAGCCATTGACCGCAAGAAGTCGCACCTCTGGGTAGGCGGCAACTTCGGACTCATAGGCCTGCGCGACAAGCAGAGTGACCCAGTACTCACCACCAAGCCGCAACTGCTCTTGCGCAGTGTCATCATGCATGGCGACAGCATCGTCTGGGGAGGCTTCGGCAAGCAGCCAGAGCAACTGCCTACCCTCGAGAGCAACGACGTTCAGATATACTACTCGCTCGACTACGGACTGCAGCTGGGTTCCACCCTCTACCGCTACCGTCTGAACGGCGGCGACTGGACAGTATGGTCGAACAGAACCTTCACCCACTTCATGAACATGGCTGCCGGCAGCTACACCATGGAAATTCAGGGGCGCGACCCCATGGGGCGCCTCTCAAACACGGTAACGCTGCAGTTCGACATCCGCGTACCGCTGCTGCTGCGATGGTACATGTTCCTGCTCTACTTCCTGCTGGCAGGCCTCATCATCTACCTGCTGGTAAGGTGGCGCATACACTTGCTCGAACAAGACAAGAAGAAGCTGGAGAGCATCGTACGTGAACGGACAGCCGAGGTTGCTCACCAGAAGGACGAACTGATGCGCCAGGAGAAGATGGCCACCGTGGGTAAGCTGACACAAGGCCTCATTGACCGCATCCTGAACCCCATGAACTACATCAGCAACTTCTCGAAACTCTCCTCTGGACTCATCAAGGACGTCAGGGCCAACATTGAGGACGAACAGCAACACATGGACCCCGAAAACTACGAGGACACCATGGACGTGCTCGACATGCTGAGCCAGAACCTGAGCAAGGTGGAACAGCACGGACTCAGCACTACGCGCACCCTGAAGGCCATGGAGGAAATGCTCAAAGACCGTTCGGGAGGCCTCGTCATCATGGACCTTATCTACATGCTACGAGACGACATAAAGATGCTGCACCAGTACTACCAAACGGAAATAACTGAGCACCACATCAACATTGTCTTCGACTGCCAGCTGGAGTGCCTCGAAATCAACGGCAACGGCGAGCAGCTCAGCAAGACCATCATGAACCTGCTGGGCAACGCTGTCTATGCCGTCGCCAAGAAGCATACCCGCATCGGCCAAGACTATCAGCCCGAAGTGCGCCTTTCCGTATCAGTGCCCGCCAGCGGCAAGTCTGTCACCATCACCGTCCACGACAACGGCATCGGCATCGAGCAAACCATCGTCAACAAGATTTTCGACCCCTTCTTTACCACCAAGACCACCAGCGAAGCCTCCGGCATCGGGCTCTACCTGAGCCACGAAATCGTGCAGAACCACGGTGGAACCATTACGGTTACCTCAGAGAAGGGACACCATACCGACTTTGTCATCACCTTACCTTTACCTCAACCTCAAAAATAGATACGCTATGGAAGAAACTAAAAATCAGAACATCGAGGCCCTGCACGCCCGTATCAAGCAGCAGGAGAAGCTTGCACAGTTAGGACTGCTCAGCGCTGGCATTGCCCACGAGATTCAGAACCCACTGAACTTTGTCATCAACTTCAGCAAGATGTCGGAGAAACTGCTCAGCGACCTGGAGGACATCGTGGCCGACAACCAAGACAAGCTCTCGGCCGACGACCACGAGGAGCTGGCCGACATCATGACCGACCTGAAGGAGAACATGCAGCGGATAGCCGAACATGGCGAACGGGCCATCGACATCGTACGCGGCATACTGCTCATTTCGCGCGGAAAGGACGGTGAACGTCTGCCTACCGACATGAAGCGCCTCGTCCACGAGTACGTCTGGCTGGCCTTCCACGCCATGCGTGCCAACCATAAGGACTTCAACGTCGCCATACGCGAATCGTACCAAGAGAACCTCAAGCCCGTCATGGTCATACCTCAGGACATCAGTCGCGCCGTGCTCAACACCATGAACAACGCCTGCTATGCCGTCTGGCACAAGGCGCAGAGCACTACCGACTTCGAGCCCGTTATCAACATCAGCATCACGAGTACCGAACAAGAGCTTACCATCAGTTTCCAAGACAACGGCGAGGGCATGAACAATGAGGTAAAAGAGCGACTGTTCGAAAACTTCTTTACCACCAAGCCAGTAGGTCAGGGTACTGGTTTAGGCATGGGCATTACACGCGACATCATAGAAAACCGCCATGGTGGCCACATCAGCTTCGAGTCTCACGAGGGCGAGGGTACCACCATCACGTTCACAATACCCATCGGCAAATGAAACAACTACTTCCACTCCTGCTGACCATCGTCACACTGCTGTTACTGCCTTCGGCAACAGCCAGCGCCCAAATCAACGACGAGCTGCGCCACATCTACTCGCAGGCAGAGAACGATATTGCCATAGGCCGACTGGAGGAGGCCCGCCAGGCATTGCTCGACCATCTTAACGACTTCCATGGCGATCTGCTGCAGGGAGTTTATCGCATGCTCGTCTTTTGCGCACTTGGGCTCGACGAAGATGAAGAAGCCGAGAAATACGTCAACCGACTGCTTAATGAAAACCCCTACTACTCCACTACGGCGTCCGACCCGCAGCGCTTCATCGACATGATTAACCGCAACAAGAGCGGACGCTATGCCACCATTACCACGGCATCCAGCCAGGCAGAGAACCTCAACGAGTCGCCTGTTCCCGTAACGCTCATTACCGAGGACATGATTCGCATCAGCGGGGCGCGCAACCTGAAAGAGGTATTGTTGGCTTACGTGCCAGGCATGACCAGCGTGGACTGTAACAACGACATCAGCATCGCCATGCGCGGCATTTACAGCGAGGGCCAGGAGAAGATGCTCCTGCTGCTCAACGGTCACCGACTGAACAGCTACGCCACCAATGTCGCCGCCCCTGACTTCAGCATCTCGCTTGAGAAGATTAAGCAGATAGAGGTGCTGCGCGGTCCGGCCTCGTCACTCTACGGCGGCGTGGCCCTCACGGCCGTCATCAACATCATTACCAAGCAGGGCATTGATGTTGACGGCGTCAAGATGCGTGCCTCCGCAGGCAACTACGGCCAGCTGCGTGGCGACCTGCTCTTCGGCAAGCGCTTCTTCGACCTCGACATCGTGGTGTGGGGAAGCCTCTATCGCGCCAAGGGCCAAGCCTACAACGTACCACTCAATGAGACAGGACTCAAGAAAAGCAGCGGCGATGTCTGGATAGGACGCATTGGCAGCAAGCCGTCCTACGACCTCGGCATTACCCTCAACTGGCGGGGGCTTTACTTCCTTTACAACACTCACTTCTCACAGGTACACTCGCCTTACACGGCCTCTCACACCTTCTCGCCCTACGATGCCGACCGCTACATCAGCTTTCGGGGACTTTCGCCCAGCTTCGCCACCCAGAACCACCATACGGAACTTTCCTACCACCTCAACCTGCCGGTCAACACGCTGAACGGAAAACAGTCACAGCTGAACCTCAGCGCCACCATCAACTACGACCTGAGCGACATGACCCACTATCAAGTCGTCACCGACTCGGCGGTGCAGAACCTTGGAACCATCATGGGACTCCCCCTTTCCTTCAACGATATCCTGTCCGACCAGACAGGCGTCTTCCGTTACCAGGACGGACAGGAAAACAGCCTCGGCCTGCAGGTAAAGGGCGACTACAACTATCTTGACAACGATGTGCACAAAGGCCATCTGGGCTTCGGTGCCAACATCAGCCGCTTCAAGCTGGAGGACTCACGTTACGCCGTGGGCATCAACTACAAAGTCCCCGCCATCGAATATACCTCGTTCTATTTATGGGCACAGGATATGGGGTTGGGGCACCTCTATGACCTCAATGACGTGGCGAAAGGACATGAGACCAATGCTGATGCCTACGTCCAGATAAAACACCGCTGGGGAAACTTTATCTTCAACGGAGGCTTGCGCTACGACTACCGCAAACGTTTCGACGATGACGAGATGAACGAGCTGTCGCCCCGTCTGGCCCTCATCTACGTACAACCCAAATGGCACATTACGTTTAGCTACTCCAAGTCGTTTGTCGATGCACCTTACTTCTACCGCAAGACCAACCTCCTGCTCTTCGAGATGTCTGTGCTTGAGAGTATCGCTGCCGCCGAGGCCGACCATACCGTCATACCACCAGAATACACCCTGCTGGAGCCCGAGCGCTTGTTCTCTTGGCAGCTGAATGTCGGCACCACCGGACTTCTGCCGGGCCTCGATGCTGAGATTAACACTTTCTATAGTCGCGCCGACAAGCTCATCTATCCGCAGCGCCTGCTCCACGACAACCTGGGCGAGGGTCGCAGCTGGGGTATAGAGCTGATGGCGTCCTACCACCGAGGTTCCTTCGATGCATACCTCGCAACCACATGGCAGAAAGTGTTTGAAGCTGAATACTTTGGCTATTCCGTCGAGAAGATTCCCGGCATACCTTCGTTCAACGCCAACGCTGTGCTGGCATGGCGACTTTTCAAAGACCTGCGGCTGCATACCCACTTGGATTTTGCAGGCAAGTTCGACAGCTACATGATTGACCCTCTTTCCAGCCAATACAACATCATTAGCTTTCCTTCGCGCTTTCTGGTCGATGTGGGAGCCGAGTACCAGCTGGGCAAGTTCGAACTCTCCTTCAACGTCCATAACCTGCTGAACCACCACTACAAACAGTCAGGTCTTGGTTCAGGTCCCATTCAGCAGCAGGGCCTTTGGTTCATGGGGGGCATTGGCTACAAGTTCTGAACTTCAGCTGTGGGTATAGCCCAAGGTCAGGAAACTGAAGCGCAAGTGGTGCTCCTTGGGGTGCATGGCTTGCGCACAAGCTATGAGCGTAGCGCCCGTAGTGGTCACGTCATCGACCAGCAGCAGGTGCTTGCCGTCCAGTTCGGGCGGCACGTCGGCACGAAACTGCTTCTCCACGTTCTTCAGGCGTTCCCAACGATCCAGGTGGGTTTGACTCTCCCTGAAGTGAAGCCGCTCCACGAGGTGCTCCGCTATGCTGATGCCCGTCTCGCGGCTGATACCTTGGGCAATGAGCAGACTCTGGTTGTAGCCGCGCTGCCGCTGTCGCTCAGGGGTCAGCGGCACGGGCACTATGAGGTCTATGCCGTCAAAGAATCCGCTCTCCCTCATCTCGCTGCTCATCACGCGGCCAAACGTGTAGCCGATGTCGGGTTGGCTGTGGTACTTCAGTTCATAGACTATCTGGCTGGTTCGGGTGCCCGGGGCGTAGAAGAACCAAGCCGTGGCACGCTCCACGGGTACGAGCCCCCAGAACAGCTGGGCCATGGGGTTGTCTTCCGGACAAAGGTGATACTCCGTACGAGGCAGTTCTGCGAGACACGCTTTGCAGACGTGCCACTCATCGACGTCTAACCTTTCCTCGCACATCACGCAGCGTCGCGGAAAGAAGAGGTCGCACACTTCACTCCATATCTTCGTCAACATCGAGACACTGGCTGATTAGGTCGTAGGTAAACCCTCGCCCGAGGGCAAAGCGCAACAGCTTCTGGTTGAGTTCGTAGTCAGACGCGGCTTTCGTGCTCTTGCGCTTCTGGCGCAGCAGGGGGCGCAGCACGCTGAGGTACTCCTCGTCGCTGACTTCGCTGAGCACCTGCTGTCTGATGTCCTCGCTGATGTGTTTCTGGAAGAGTCCCTGCTCCACTTTGCGGCGTCCCCAGTGGTTGTAGCGTATCTTGTCGGTGACGAAAGCCCTTGCGTAGCGTTCGTCATCGACGTAGCGCCCCTCTACGAGGCGCTGCATGACGCGCGCCTGAGCCTCATCGTCAATGCCCCAGCGGCGCATCTTCTCCAGCATTTCCCACTGGCAGTGCTCACCCCTGGCACAAAGGGCCGAGAGCTGCAGCAGGGCTTCTTTCTCTGTTACTTCTTTCATTCTTCGTTCACCTTTTTATTAGGTCATCGCTAAATAATAACTTGGTACGAATCGAGGTGCGAGGTTCGAGGTACGAAGTCGCCGTCAGGTAACGGTCACGACCGAATTCGTCACGGTGCAGGCAGACATCCTTGAGGCCGATGTCCTCCATGAGCCGACAAGTCTCAAGGCCCAGCCGCTCGTTTAGCTCCATAGCCAAGAGGCCGCCCCGCTTCAGCGCTCCCAGGGCATAACGCCCAATGCAGCGGTAAAAGACGAGCGCGTCATCGTCGGGTACGAAGAGTGCCTCGTTGGGCTCATGGTCGAGCACGTTAGGCAGCATGGTGGCCCGCTCGCTCAGGCAGACGTAGGGCGGATTGCTCACAATGACGTCCCACGCTTCGCGGTCTGTAGGCGGCTGTAGCGCGTCCTGCTGCACGAAGTTCACTTCTGCCCCCAGGCGCTCAGCGTTCTGACGGGCTATGCGCAGGGCTTTGGTTGAGAGGTCCCAGGCCGAGACCTTGGCTCCCGACAGCTGCAAGGCCAGCGTACAGGCTATGCAGCCGCTGCCTGTCCCAATGTCGAGGATGGCGGTTGGGTGATGGGTGGTGGGTGATGGGTGGTGGGTGATGGGTGGTGGGTGATGGGTGATGTATCGGCAGAGCCACTCCGTCTCGGGTCTGGGAATGAGTACGCCAGGAGCTACCTGAAAGCTGTAGCCGCAGAAGCGGGCCACACCCAGAACGTACTGCACGGGCTCACCCCGCTCTAATCGAGCCACGAGAGGTTCCAGCTCGCTGAGTGCCACCTCTGCATCGCGCCCCATCAGCAAGTCGCTGAGCGTCAATCCGAATCGTTCCTCATAAACCATGCGGGCAATGGCCTTCGCTTCACCGTCGCCGTAGAGGGGCACCAGCCGGTGCCAGAAGTCCTGATATGTCATCGTCGTCTTGCTCGTCATACGTTTACGCCCGCAAAAGTACGAAAAAAAAGTGAATAAACGATGAATGATATTGCATTATGCATTATAGGTTACTCATTTACTGGCTATCATCATGCTGCTGGTGTTCGGCTTCGGGGCCTCTATCTTCAGGCCCGCCACGTGTAGCAGCACCTCCATGCCGTCAATGCCGTAGGGCAGGTGGCAGTAGGTGCTTTCGGGCACGTAGAGGCGCCCCCCCTCGCGCAACTTGCCGAGAAAGACAAATATCTGCTGCAGCAGGCTCTCAACGTCGAGAAAAGACTCCTCGCGGCTGAGGTCCAGCAGGCCCAGCTCGTAGCTGTCGTAAGCAGACGAGAGCTGATGCCCATCGACGACGGTGGCTCCGTCCTGCTGCTCGCCGCTGTCGCTGAACACGAGCGTGCTGCCCTCGGCGCCCATCTGGCTGAGCTGCTCCGCCAGGGGCTGACGGGCCACGACGTGGCCGTCAGCGGCCTTCAGCTCGTTGAAGAGCAGCTGCGGATAGTCCATCTCCAAGCGGTGCAGGAAGTGGCAGTCGTCCACCACCTGCTGTTCGTCATCGCTAATCAGGTAGATGATGCCGCCCGAGGAATCCAGGTCGTGAGTGTGCTGAATGAAGGGATCGCCGGCCACCCGGTGTAATCGCGCGCTGTGGAAACTCTTAAGCCTGCTGGCTATCTGCAGCACGGGGGCCGACTGCAGGTTGACGTCGTCGGCAATGATCAGACTCTTTATCATGGCCTTGCGCAAGGGACGGTAGGGCTTCTGCGCCTCCTGCTCAAACTTCTTGGGGTTGAGGTAGGCATCTAAGTGCACGTCGGTCTCGTGGTGGCCGAATATCTTCTCAATATAGTAGCGCGACATGCTGGCTCCCATGGGGCGACAGTTCACCTCGATAAGCACCGGTCCGTGCTCATCGACGATGTACTCACCGTGGACGGCCCCCCACTCTATGCCGATGGCGTCAAGCACCTTGTAGGCGTAGTTGATGAGGCGCGAGTGGCCTATGTCGAGACGGCTGATGCTCTCCGTGTTCTCGTACAGGTTAGTACCGTTCATCGGTATCTTGTTATACTGCCATAGGGAGACCAGCCGGTGACGCCCGCCACAGGACACGGTGTTGACAATAAACTCCCTGCCCGTGATGCGCTCCTGAATGAGCACGTCGCTCACATGCTCATCTCTCTCGGCCAGATCCAGCAGACGGCCCGCAGCCTGCAAGGTCTCGTCGAGCCCCTCGCAGAAGAAGACGCTCTGCGTGCCGGAACCCCGCGAAGGCTTCACAACGACCTGCACAGTGCCCAGCTCGTCGTAGAGTTGACGGGCATCAGCCACGCTGCCGACCACGCGCCCACGGATGTGACGCAGGCCGGCATCGGCCAGAGCCTGGTGCATGGCGCTCTTCTTCGTCATCTTGTCTATGTTCTCCCAGCGGTTGCCACGCAGTCCTAAGTCGTGCGACAAGCGTGTAGCCAACTCCACACCAAAATCGCTGCCGGCAATGACCAGCAGCGGGTCGTAACGGCGCACCTGCTCAAGCACCTCTTCGTAGTTGGGGTTCTCGCCTATGACAGGAACGTCCTTCGGCATGCGGGCAAGAAAGAGCTCATCGTCCTGACGGAAGGCCTCACGCTCCTCCACTGTACCCGGGGGTATCGCAAGCAGAGCCACAGGCTTATAGCCACGCACCAGCACGTCGTCTATCAGGTTGAAGCCCGTAGAGAAAGGCTCCACAACAACTATATTTCTTTTCTCCATCATCGTTACATGTATTTGGTATGGTGCAAAGGTAGCGTAATTCTCTGAGTCCACGAAAAAAACTGAACGTTATTTTCGTTTTCAATAAAAATGTTGTATCTTTGACTCCGTCGAATGTACTTTCTCTCGGAAATGAAAAGAAAAGTCAGGCTTTTCTTTTGCATTTCTCTCGTTTATTCGTACCTTTGTCGGAAAAACAGAAAGAAGCTATGCTGGTTAAAACATATTGCGCAGCCGTCAACGGGTTGGAGGTTACTACAGTTACAGTCGAGATAAGCATGTCGCGCGGAGTACAGTTTCACCTGACGGGACTGGCCGATACAGCCGTCAGGGAAAGCTACGACCGCATAAAAGCCGCCCTCATCAATAACGGCCTGAAAATGCCCATGATGGACATTACGGCCAACCTGTCGCCCGCCGACATCAAGAAAGAAGGCTCTGGCTACGACCTGCCGCTGGCCATCGGAATTCTGGCCGCTAACGACAAGGTGGCGGCTGAGCGACTGGACAAATTCATGCTCGTAGGCGAACTGGGACTTGACGGACGTCTCATGCCCATACGCGGTGCACTGCCCGTGGCCATTCGCGCCCGCAAGGAGAAGTTTACCGGACTCATCGTGCCCAAGCAGAACATCCGCGAAGCCGCCGTGGTCAACAACCTCGACGTCTATGGCATGGAGGACCTCATGGAGGTCATCAACTTCTTCAACGGCCACTCCGCCCTGGAACCGACACGCATTGACACCCGCAAGGAGTTTTACGAACAGCAGAACCACTTTGAGCTCGACTTCAGTGACGTGCGCGGCCAGGAGAGCGTCAAGCGAGCCTTAGAGGTGGCAGCGGCCGGTGGCCATAACCTCATCATGATAGGCCCTCCAGGCTCCGGAAAGTCCATGCTGGCCAAGCGTCTGCCCAGCATACTGCCCCCGCTGTCACTGGCCGAAAGTCTGGAAACCACACAAATACACTCTATTGCCGGCAAGCTGGACCGCAACACCAGCCTTATCAGCCAGCGCCCCTTCCGTGCTCCCCACCACACCATTTCGCAAGTCGCACTGGTTGGCGGAGGCCAAAACCCGCAACCCGGTGAAATCAGTCTGGCCCATAACGGCGTGCTCTTTCTTGACGAAATGCCTGAACTCTCGCGCTCCGTGCTCGAAGTACTGCGCCAGCCCTTAGAAGACCGGAAAATAACCATTAGCCGTGCCAAGTACAACGTGGAGTATCCCTGCTCGTTCATGCTCATAGCCTCGATGAACCCCTGTCCCTGCGGCTACTATGGCGACCCCACTCACAGCTGCGCCTGCACGCCGGGACAGATTCAGCGCTACATGAACAAAATCTCGGGTCCGCTACTCGACCGCATCGACATCCACTGCGAAATCCAGGCCGTGCCCTTCGCCCAGCTCTCGCAGATGAAGCCCGGCGAGCCATCGGCGACAATCCGCGAACGAGTGATAAAAGCCCGCAAGATTCAGGAGGAGCGTTTCAAGCCCTTCAAGGGTATCCACTCCAACGCCATGATGACCGAGCGCATGCTCCACGAGTTTGCCGAGCCCGATGCCGCCTCACTCGACATGCTTCGCATGGCCATGGAGCGCCTGAAGCTCTCTGCCCGTGCCTACAGCCGCATCCTCAAGGTGGCCCGCACCATTGCCGACCTCGCCGGCTCAGAAAAAGTCCAATCCATGCACATCGCCGAAGCCATCGGGTATCGTAACCTCGACCGCGGTGACTGGGCAGAGAGAGGACTTTGATTTTCGATGCTAATATATAATAAGGTATGGACGA
>ODAJ014774088.1_pt1 | contig 18447 bp, 19 predicted proteins | sample 1539241 | NCBI WGS metagenome assembly ODAJ01 (sample SAMN02144231, study PRJEB22623) | gut metagenome | biome: sheep rumen | host: Ovis aries | place: New Zealand | reverse complement strand
TGCGAGATGATCTTTCACACTTTTCGTCTCAGAGCAAACAAATGCTGGACGTCTTTGCAGATAGGCAGATGCAAGAACCTGGAACCCTATAAATGGTTTTCTCCATCTACGCGTTCCGCTTGGCACCAAAAATAATGATTGACGTAAAAACACTTCATTTCTACATGAATCCGTCATTGTTTCGACACCTGTTTCCAGCTGGCAATTCTCGTATCATGACAGCAGAAAAACGCTCAGACATGAAAGCACAGTCAAGATCAACCTCGCTACCGGGGATTACGCGCGGACACATGAGCAGTTTCGGGATAAAAAGATGAGCAATAAAGAGATGATTGACTATATTGCGGCACATGACAGGTGGCGGCAAATGCAGCAAGGCCGATAGATCATGTGCCAGACCTGTTGTTCACACGGTCCGCACCGGCTTTGGTATAACTCCGATCCGTCAATTCTTCCCTTTTTCACAGATATATGCCAAATGCCCGGTTTTCTCTTGAAAACCGGGCTTCTTTGACGAGCTATGAAGAACTCCCCTGCTGTAGCAGGGGAGTTCTTCATATGTACTCTCCAGTGTCTTTCATCCGGAAGCCCGCTTCGAAAGTGCAATCCAGTGCTTCCGCAATCTTGTTCAGATCGGATTCGGAAAAATTGTCCCTTTTCATCTTATTATTTAGGTTCTGCGGACTGACGCCCAGTTTTCTGGCCAGTTCGGCTTCTGACATGTTTCCCCTCTTAACTAGCATAATGCGAATTTTTTCTGTCATGGATGAATCACCGCCCTTCAAGCCAATAATACACGAAATAGTGGTATTAATCAATATGCAATTTTATAAACAAAATAAAAAAATTTATTTTCGGATAACTCGTGGAGTTGACAATATAAACTTATTAGTGTATACTCAAAGATGAAAGGAGGCCATGAGTCCAAAAAAAGCGGTATGCAGTGGTGCCACACTGCATACCGCAGCACAGAAGCAATCCAAACAAAATGAAAGCCGTCTGTATTCACATTGTACCACTTGATATTCCGGACTTCAAGTGCTCTTGCGGGATCAGCGGCTAAAGGAGTGAAAACATGATTGATAAAGTAGTTGCTGTTCATAAGGGAGACCCGAACATCTCTCTTGATTCGAACAATACTATTCGAGAGCTATGGCGCACCGAATTGAAAGGACACTTGATCTCGCAAAAGGATGATCCCTGCGTAGTCAGGCTCCTGCATTTTACCGACGACTATTATCCGGGAGGTGATGCTGCATGAGAAAAGCAAAAAGAAAGCGGAGGAAGAGTAAACGTTTTATGTCTGCCGGCTCTGTTATCCGCTACCTTCGCGTTCGCAACGGTCTTTCTCAGACAGACCTCTCGAAACGCTGCGGTGGAAAAGTGAGACCGAATGATATCTCAAAAATCGAAAGGGGCTCTTTTGGAGTTCAGATTACACGCTTATAAAGAAGGATGTCAGAATGTCCGTTGATTTGACGATTACCCAGAAGGGGCTCTTTAAGAAAACGCTTCCTCTTTCCGTCATACTGGGAGACAGACTCCATTATGGCAGCTATGATGCCGGGTGGCGGCTGGCACAGGATAAGCTGGCAGAAAAGGAATTCACTGCGTTTTTACCGAATGCCATTGCCAGAGGTTTCAGCGTGACGTGGAATGCCCAGGAGAAGCATCGTGTGGACATTCGTCTCCTTTCCCCCACCGGTCGCAAGGAGATCAGAGAATTCTATGCTACTGTTGGTCGCATCATGCAATACTGGAACGCAGATCTTTGGGTTGAAGGTGAAAAGGTCAGCTTTGACCACTGGATGGCGGGGTTGAACGATTTCATTGACTTCAACACGCGCACTTTGCATAGCTTCTGCCAAAAAATTAATGACGGTGAGAGCAAGGAATTAACCCTGTTTTCCGCATTCTGGCCCCTAACAGTCGGGGAAGAAGAGGCGCTTCGCTTTACTAATGATCCCGATGCTTTTGAAGCTTGGCTCCATGAGAAACAAAGCGTTGACGCATACTATGTCGGCCCTCGTTTCTATCAGACGGACGATGGGATCATCGGCCGTTATGTTCTCAGCGAGGACTGCCAGAGCATTTTCCCCTTGACTCCTTCGGTTCCATTTGGCCTGACTGATCCGGGCACCGGCAAACAGCTGGTTTGTGACAATTATCAGGTGGCCATCTTCTCATCGACCGAAGATGAGATTATCGGTGAACTGAGTTTTGATTCGTTCATCCAACGGCTCCCTTCGGAAAAAATCACCCGGTATGACAAAAAGAACAATCTCATTGCGCCCTTGAGCCTAGGTGAACTTCAAAAAATACTTGGTGATTAGTTTTATCCTCTTGCAACGGAGACTATTGTTTCTGTGACCAAAAAAACACAGTCCACCGTCCGGTGGGCTGTGTTTTTTGCCGTTATGGAGAAGAATGTGTGCCCGCGATCGTTCGGGTTATGAGGCCGACGAGCGGAGCGCGTTGGAAATTGCGCCCTCGCGCTGCGGGCGGCAGAATCCACGGAAAGCACATCCGAACGCGGGGGAGTTAATACCGATAGACCTCGAAGCCGAACATCGTGGCCAGCGCCTCGAGCGTCCGGGCGTGGCGGCCCTTGATGACGGCAAAGTGGGGTTCAAAGCCGTCCAGCACGCTCTGCTCCACGATCTCGCGGCTCGGCGAATCGGTTTTGACGACGATCGAGGTGCCGATGAACTGCTTGGGCTTGTCGAGCGCCTCGCCCTCGGTGATAAAGAAGCGGAAGCTGCCGTCCGGTTCGCGGCCGATGCGGAACACCGTCGCTTCCGGGAAGGCCTCGCAGCCGAAGTCCATCGCCGGGCCGATCTTGCGGTTCGGGTGCACGCCGACGACGGCGCCGGTATCCCGGCGCGCCAGCGAGCAGGCCGCCGCGCCGCAGTGCCAGAAGGTGATCGTGTTTTCGCCCTCGTCGAGGGAGACGGGATCGCCGAAGAAGACCGGCTCGCCCGACAGCCGCATCCCGATCCACATGGACAGCGCGCCGTAAATGTCGGCCTCGCAGGCGGCGGCTGTGCCCTCGTCGTTCAAAAGACTCAGCACCGTGCAGACCGGAGTGCCGAAGGCCGTGAAGAAATCGGGCCAGCAGCGGGAGGCCAGCGCGCCGATCCCGTGGCCGGAGACATAGTCGGCGTAGGCCTTGTACAGCCGCGCGTGGTCGAGGCAGTTGCGCTCCGGGGTCTTCTCCAGACCGCAGGTCGCGCAGCGGGTCTTTTCCAGATATGCGGCGCACTCGTCGTCCGAGTAGCCCTTGGCGGCGTCGATGAGCTCACGGGCCTCAATGGCCTCCAGCTCCACGCCGAACACGCTCATCAGCTCCTGATCCAGCGCGCGCCCAAAGCCAAAGCCCTGCGGCGTGTGGCCGACGGCGGCCATTTTCAGGCTGCGCATGGCCTTCTTCACGCGCGCCGCGGCAAGCACCGCGCCGATCTCCCGCTGCACGCGCTCCTCCTCCGGGGCACCGAAGAGATAGGCGAAGGGTCGGTCGTTGAAGGCGCGCAGGGCGTTGGCGGCGGAATAGGCGCCGGTCAGGGAGTTGAGGCGCAGGCGGCCGCCGTCGATCACCGGCTCGCGCAGCGTCCACAGCAGCATCGGACAGTCGAAGCGCCGCAGCACCTCGGACATATAGGCGGCGTTGGCAAAGGTCAGATTCTGGAAAATGATCAGATCGGGCTGCTTTCCGTCCAGAAAGGCGCGCAGCTTGTCCAGACTCAGCAGCATCTCCTCCGGGCAGACGACATCCTCATCCAGCCCCCGGAGCAGCGCGCAGGACGCGGCGAAGCGATCTCCCGCGCTCTCCAGATGAAAGGTGGGCACGCCCACCGGGACATACAGCGCGGTAAAGGCAGCAGAACTCATAGAAACCTCCATCACAGAAAGATAATTATTATACGCTGTGAAATATAATACCCCGCCTTGCGCGGACTGTCAACCGGAGTCCGGTTCTTTTCGCTGTTCCTATTGACAAACCGTGGGGCGGGAAGTAAACTTTATTTGCTTAGACCTTTTAAATAAAATCGAGCAGGAGGAACTTCCATTGACTGATATCAAAGAAGTCTGCAAAGATATCCGCTGCGACATCGTGACCAGCATCGGTCATCTGGGCGTCGGTCATATCGGCGGCTGCCTGTCACTGGTGGAGCTGCTGGCCGTGCTCTACTTTGAAGAGATGAACATCGACCCCCAAAACCCGAAGATGCCCGGCCGCGACCGTCTGATCTGTTCCAAGGGACACGCCGGGCCCGCCGTGTACGCCACACTTGCCAACCGGGGCTATTTCCCCAAGGAGGAGCTGCTGACCCTCAATCAGGGCGGCACGCAGCTGCCCAGCCACTGCGACATGAACCTCACCACCGGCATCGACATGACCACCGGCTCTCTGGGCCAGGGCTTCAGCTGCGCCGTCGGCGCGGCGCTGGGCTCCCGGCTGGAGAAGGACGGCGCGACGATCTACGCCATCATCGGCGACGGCGAGAGCCAGGAGGGCCAGATCTGGGAGGCGGCCATGTTCGCCGCGGCCAAGAAGCTGGACAACCTCATCGCCTTTACCGACTACAACAAGCTGCAGATCGACGACACCGTGGCAAAAGTCAACGACATCGCCCCGCTGGACGAGAAGTGGGCCGCCTTCGGCTGGAACGTGATCGACGTGGAGGACGGCAACGACGCCGAGCAGGTCCGCGCGGCCGTCCGGCACGCCAAGCTCGGCCTCGGCGGCGGCAAGCCCACCATGGTCATCCTGAACACCAGAAAGGGCTGCGGCGTCAAGTGGGTCGAGGAGCTGGGCTCCGGCAACCATAACGCCAGCTTTAGCGAGGAACAGGCGCTGGCCGCCGTCGCTGAGATCAGAGGGGAGGAATAAGACCGTGGAAATGAGAGCAGTTTATGCCGAATGTCTGGCCGAGCTGATGGCGCAGGACCGGCACGTCTGCGTCCTGGACGCCGACCTTGCCAAGGCCAGCGGCACCCGCAAGCTGTACGAGCGCTTCCCCGATCAGATGTTTGACTGCGGGGTTGCCGAGCAGAACATGGCCTCCATCGCGGCGGGCCTGGCAAGCTATGGCTTCAAGCCCTGGATCGAGAGCTTTTCGCCCTTCGCCACGCGCCGCATCTGCGACCAGGTCACGATCTCCATCTGCTATGCCAGGCAGAATGTCAAGATCGTCGGCACCGACCCCGGCATCTCCGCCGAGCTCAACGGCGGCACGCACATGAGCATGGAGGACATCGGCGTCATGCGCTCGATCCCCGGCATGGTCATCTTCGAGCCGGTGGACGAGGTGCAGCTGCGCGCCGCGATGCCGGTGCTGGGCGCCTATGAAGGCCCGGTGTATATGCGCCTGTTCCGCAAGGCGCTGCCGACCGTTTTCGCTGATAATTACCGCTTCGAGCTCTTCAAGGCAGACACGCTGCGCGAGGGCCGCGACCTGAGCATCTTCGTGTCCGGCTTCCTGACGAAGGACGTGCTGGACGCGGCAGAGCAGCTCGCCGCCGAGGGCATTGACGCCGAGGTCATCAACGTCCACACCATCAAGCCCATCGACCGCGAGACCGTTCTTGCCTCCGCGCGCAAAACCGGCGCGGTGCTGACGGTGGAGAACCACAATGTCATCGGCGGCCTGCGCTCGGCCGTTCTGGAGGCGCTGGCGGAGGAGAAGATCCCCGTCTGCGGCCTCGGCGTGCCCGACCGCTTCGGCGAGGTCGGCAAGCTCCCCTATCTGCGCGAGGTGATGGGCTTCACGGCGGACAATATCGCCGCGAAGGCCAAAGAAGCGATCGAGCTGAAGTGAGTGCAAATTAGACTTCCCCTTGTCAGGGGAGCCTATATGGAAGGAGATTAAAATGAAAATTGCAATCGGCAGTGATAAATCCGGCTTTGCCGCCAAGGAAGCCGTCAAGGCCTGGCTCACCGAGGCAGGCTTTGACTTTGACGATCTCGGCACCGTGGATCTTGAGCAGGTCCATCCCTACTATCAGGTGGCCTCCGAAGTGGCTCCGCTGGTGCAGCAGGGCGTGTATGACCGCGCGGTGCTGATCTGCGGCACCGGCGCCGGGATGTGCGTCGTGTCCAACAAGTACAAGGGCGTGTACGCCGTGGCCTGCGAGGGCGTGTATTCGGCAAAGATGGCCCGCGCCATCAACAACGCCAACATTCTCTGCATGGGCGGCTGGATCGTCGGCCCCGAAATGGCGGTGGAGATGGTCAAGACCTTCCTTGCCACCGAATGGTGTCAGGATCTCGAGGACTGGCGCGCGGCCAATATGCACAAGTTTGCCAAGCAGGTCAGCGCCATTGAGGACCGGATCTATGGTGAATGAGTTTGTTTACACGCAGCCGGTGAAGATCTTCTTCGGGGAGGGGCAGTTCGCCCGCCTCGGGGAGATCCTCGGCGAGCTGGGGCTCCGCCGCTGCGTGATCGCCTGCGGGCGGCACTTTGCTCCGCAGGCCGAGGCGCTGATGGAAAAGCTGGACGCGGTCTGCGCCGTTTTCGGTGCGGTGGAGGCCAATCCCCAGCTCTCCGGCATCGCGGAGACCGCGAGGCTGGCGCGTGAGCACGGAGCCGACGCCGTCATCGGCATCGGCGGCGGCAGCGCGCTTGACACGGCAAAATTTGCCGCGGCCATCGCGCGCGGCGAGGGCGAGGCCGAGGAGTACTACCGCGGGCTGCGTCCTTTTCCCTCCGAGCGGCTGAGCATGATCGCCGTGCCCACCACCGCCGGCACCGGCAGCGAGGTCACGCAGGTCTCCGTCGTCAGCTGCGGCACGGAGAAAAAGACCATCAACAACCCCGTTTTCATGCCCCGCGTCGCGATCGTCGACCCCTGCCTGAGCGCCAGCGTCCCTCCCCGCACGACCATGAACACCGGCCTTGACGCCCTGGCTCACGCGCTCGAGGGCTACTGGAGCCGCAATCATCAGCCCATTTCCGATCTGATGGCCATCGAGGCGGTGCGCGTCATCCTCGACAATTTGGAGACTGCCTACCGCGACGGCGGCAACCGGGAGGCGCGCGGCGCCATGGCCTATGCCGCCCTGCTGGGCGGGCTGAGCTTTGCCCTGCCGAAGACCGCTGCCTCCCATGCCTGCAGCTACCCGCTGTCGGAGGACTACCACCTGCCCCATGGCGAGGCCTGCGCCTTCACGCTCGACAGCCTCGTGCGCATCAACGCCGACGAACGGCTGGAATACCTGTGCCGCGCCGTCGGGCTGAAGGATACGGAAGAGCTCGCCGCGCGCATCCGCGCGCTCAAGGAGCTCGGCGGTCTGCGCCGCACGCTCCGCGATCTGGGCGAAGTCGACCTCGACAAGCTCTGCCGCGACTGCGCCGCGCATCCCCTCATGAACAACAACCCCGTCCGCATGGACGAGGCCAGACTGAGGGAGATGTTTGAAGCGCTGGCATGAAAGAAGATCTCAAATATACCTTCATGGTCACCGGCATGGTGCTCGCCTGGTCGATCTACTATGCCGTGTCCAAGATCCTTGTCAGCCTCACCGGCTCGGCGCTGATGGCCGGCTTCCTGCTGCGCTCGGCGGCGCTGGTGTTTCTGACGGCGCAGCTGCTGCTGGACAGGAGCTTTGCCCGTCTCTTTCACCAGGGCAAGGCCGTGCTGATTCTTGTGACGATCGGTGTGATGGGCTTTCTGCTGGATCTGTTTGCCAATCTCGGCTACCTGCACGGCAGCCTGAGCACCGGCACGGCGCTGCTCAAAACCGACGTGCTGATGGTCAATCTCGCCACCGTCATCCTCTACCGCAAGAAGCTCTATCTGTCCGACTGGATCGGAACGGCGATCATGCTGGGCGGCGTGCTGTTGGTGCTGGGTGTGGATTTCGGCGGGATGCGCTTTGCCTTCACCGACCTGTATTTCCTGCTCAGCGCCGCCTGCGTGTCCGCCAACGCCTTCATCATCAAGCACGCACAGGAGAAATACCACGAAGACGCGGACATGATCTCCTACTACAACAACTTTGTCGTGCTGCTGCTGTTCGGCTGCAGCGTCGGCCTGACCGGGCAGCTCAGTCCCGGCGCGCTGCATTTTGAGGCAAAAACCTGGTGGCTGATCGCGCTGGGCGGTCTGGCCCAGACGGGCATTTATTTCTTCTATTACCGCAATCTGAAGCACTTTGAGGTCTGGCTCGTCAAGCTCTATCTGCTGATGATGCCGGTGGTCAGCTGCTTCATCGGCCTGTTCTTCCTCGAGGAGGAGCTCACCGCCGGAAAGCTCCTGGGGATCCTCACGGTGCTGGCCGGGGCGGCGGTCATCCTGCTGCGCGCCCGCATCAACCACGAGGGCCGTCCCGGTCGGGATGCCGTCCGATAAAACAAAACCCACAAGGAGGTGTGAACATGCCGCTCAAGGGCGACAATATGATGGGCGTCAAACGCAACAACCGCAGCGCCGTCCTGCGCATCCTGCAGCGGCAGGGCAGCACCTCCCGCAAGCGCCTGTCCGAGATCACCCGCCTCACGCCCGCCGCAATCACGAAGATCGTCGGTGAGATGCTCTCCGAAGGCCTGCTGTCCGAGGGCAACGCCGTCTCCGGCGGCAGCGCGGGACGGCGCGAGATCCTGCTGCAGCTCAAGCCGGACGCGAGGTGCGCCCTGGGCGTGCTGATCAATCTCCGTCAGGCGATCCTCTCCGCTGTCCGGCTCGACGGCAGCGTGATCTTCTCCGAGGAGCTCGCCCTTCCCCCGCAGGCGGACGCCGACGAGTGGGTCCCGCGCCTGGCCGGGCGGCTGATGGAGCTGGTCGCGCAGCACGGCCTGCCGCGGGACAGGCTGATCGGCCTCGGCATCGCCGTGCGCGGCATCAGCTCTCCCGACGAGCGCAGCGTGTCTGACAGCTTCGGCGCGCTGCGGCAGCAGAATGTCGCGCTGTGCAGCCGCTTCGAGGCGCTCACCGGTCTGCCGGCTGTGCTGGCCAACAATGTCCGCGCTCTCTTTGCCGCGCAGCTTTTCCTCTCGCGCGAGGAGGACAAGGGCTCCCAGTTCTTCCTGCGCTGCGAATACGGCATCGGCGCCTCTCTGTCGATCCGGGATCGGATCTGGAACGGCGCCAGCCAGCAGTGCTCCGAGATCGGTCACATCCCGCTGGTGCGCCGGGGCGGCAAGCTCTGCTCCTGCGGCAAGACCGGCTGTCTGGAAACCGTCGCCTCTCCCGGCGCGATCCTTGAGGACAGCCTCGCGATCCTCTCCCCGGAGACAACGCCGGTGCTGTGGAAGCTCAGCGAGGCAAAGCCCCGGCTTGAGATCGCCGACGTGCTGGAGGCCGCGCGCAACGGCGATCAGGGCGTCGCCGCGGTGGTGGACCGGGCCGTCAGCGCGCTGGCCGGCGCGCTCAAATCGGTCATCTATCTCCTCGACCCCGAGCGCATCGTGCTCTACGGGCAGCTGTTTTCCGATTCTTACTATCTCGCCCGTCTGCAGGCGGAGATGCGCGAGGGCGTGGATCTGCGCCACAGTGTCTCGGTGGAAAAAAGCCGCTTCAATCTCAGCCTGGAAAACAAAGCGGCGGGGCTGCTGATGGTGCAGCGCTTTTTTGAAAACGGCGGCATGAGCGACAGCCCCTGACCGCTGCTGATCCCGGCGTGTGCTATCGGACGGCGGCGCATGCAAAGGCCTGCGGGACAGTGTATGTCTTTAAAATGAAAAAAGCCGTGCTATACTGCGATCGAACGTTTGAAAAGGAGATCGGGATATGATCCTGTATGTCAATGGAAGCAGCGCTGTTCCCGGCGACGGCAGCAAAGAGCGCCCTTTTCAGAGAATCCAGCAGGCGGCCGAGCGCGCCCTTCCCGGGGATGAGGTGCTGGTGGCCCCCGGCGTGTACCGGGAGCATGTGAATCCCAAGCACGGCGGGACGGAGGAGCAGCGCATCGTCTACCGCTCCGAGGAGCCTCTGGCCGCCGTGATCACCGGCGCGGAGCCCCTGACCGGCTGGAGGGATGAGGGCGACGGCGTGTGGTCTGCGCGCGTTCCCAATCGGATCTTCACAGATCGCAACCCCTATACGACCCTTGTCTCCGGCGACTGGTTCAACGCCGCCATGACCGCCCACACGGGGGATGTTTTTCTGAACGGAAAATCCCTCTATGAGGTGACGGAGCTCGAGAGCGTGCGCCGCCCGAGGCCCTCCGCGGCCTCCTGGGATCCGGATTTCTCCGTATACGTCTGGTATACTGAGCAGGATGGAGACGAGACGCTTTTCTATGCCAACTTCCAGGACAGAAATCCCAATGAAGAGACGGTGGAATTCTCCGTGCGTCCGGCCTGCTTTGCACCGACGGCGGAGGGCGTCGGCTATATCACCCTCTCCGGTTTTACCGTCTGCATGGCCGCGACGCAGTGGGCGCCGCCCACGGCCTATCAGGAGGGGATGATCGCGCCCCACTGGTCCAGGGGCTGGATCATTGAGGACTGTGAGGTCTTTGAATCCAAGTGCAGCGGCATTTCACTCGGCAAATACCGGCAGCCGGGCAACGACAACAAGTGGCTGCATTGGAAATATAAGGACGGCACGCAGACGGAGCGGGAGTGCATCTGCCTGGCCCAGATCGAGGGCTGGACGAAAGAGCGCATCGGCTCGCACACGGTGCGGCGCTGCCATATCCACGATTGCGGGCAGACCGGCATCGTGGGACATCTGGGCGGCGCGTTTTCCGTCATCGAGGACTGCTGCATCCACCACATCAACAACAAACAGAATCTGGCGGGCGCCGAGATCGGCGGCATCAAGATGCACGCCGCTATCGACGTGATCTTCCGCCGCAACCACATCCACCACTGCACCCGCGGTCTGTGGCTGGACTGGCAGGCGCAGGGCACCCGCGTCACGCAGTGCCTGTTTCACGACAACTGCCTGCCCTATGACTATTTGATGAATCCCCAGGCCATCGCGGCCATCGGCGAGGATATCTTCGTCGAGGTCTCCCACGGCCCGACGCTCATTGACAACAACCTCCTGCTCTCCACCCGGTCGCTGAAGCTGCCGACCCAGGGCGTCGCCGTGGTGCACAACCTGCTGGCAGGCTCCTGCGCCTGCGTCGGCCGCGGCGTTACGAACGGCTCCAAGTCGCTGCCCAGTCCCCGCTACACGCCCTATCATCTGCCCCACCGCACGGAGGTGGCGGGCTTCATGACGATCCTCCATGGGGATATGCGTTTTTACAACAATATCTTCGTCCAGCAGCCCGTGCATCGGCTGCTCCGTATCACCGGCGCAGCCATGAAGCATTTCAGGTCCTTTGAATGGGATGATATGAACGTGCTGACCGGGCTCTTCCCCTATGACGGCTATCCGACCGAGGAGGAGTGGAAGCGGCAGTTTGAGGGCTATTGCGGGATGGGTGCGCCTGCCGGCGACAAATACTATTCGTTCCTGCCGGTCTGGACCGGCGGCAACGTGTACTGCAACGGCGCAAAGCCCCGGAAGGGAGAGACGGATGCGGTCTGCATTCCCGGAAAAGTCTCGCTGACGCTGCTGGAGCAGAAGAACGGCTGGAAGCTGATCACCGATCTGTATCAGAAGCTGCCGCGGATGAACTGCCGCTGCATCGACACCGACGCGCTGGGCATGGCCTTTGAGCCGGAGCAGCGCTTCGAAAACCCGGACGGAAGCGCCCTGCGTCTGGACAGGGACTATTGGGGCGCCCCAAGAGGCGAAACCGTTCTGCCCGGTCCCTTCGCCGACGGCGCTTCTGCTGCGGAACGCCTGATCTGAGAAAAGCGAACAGAAAAGCCGCTGCACAGGCGAATTTTCGCCTGTGCAGCGGCTTTTCTTGCTTTTTGTCAGAGGGCGGCCTGCCGTGCGCGAAGCCGCGGGCAATACCCGCCGTTACAGCTGGCCGACCTGCTCGGTGAAGGGCAGGATCGCGATCTCCAGATTGCCGTTTTTGGTGCGCAGCGCGTCGATCAGCGCCTTTTCCTCGGCGGGGTCCTTCATCCGGATCCTGTAGGAGAGGCGGAACATGCTGCCCATGGCGCTGGTCTTGGCCCCGGCCTTCTCGGCCTTCACCAGGTAGCGGGCAAAGATCTCATCGAAGGCGCCGCTGTATTCCAGTGACTCCGGGATCGTGATGCGCAGAAGCTGATCGTCGGCGGCCTTCTGATCAAAGAGCCGCGTTTTGCCGAGCGCCAGATAGATGAGCGCGAGACAAACCAGGATCACGACGCCGTAGGCGAGGCAGCCCATGCCGAAGGCGATGCCCGCGCCCATGGCGACCAGGATCGCGGCGATCTCGTCGGCGCTGCCCGGCGCGCTGCGGAAGCGGATCAGCCCGAAGGCGCCGCCCACAGCCACGCCCGCGCCGATGTTGCCGTTGACGAAGGTGATGACCGCCGCCACAACGAAGGGGATCAGCGAGGTCACCAGGAAAAAGCGCTTGGAGGAACGGATGCAAAAGCTCATGAGCCAGGAATAGGCGATACCGGCCAGAAGCGAAACGCCTGCCATCAGGAAAAACTGCGCGGGCGTAACGCTTGCGGAATAGATGGAATCAAACATGTTTACTCTCCTTTTACTTCAAACGGCGGGTCTCATCAGCTGCTGCCGGTAGGCTTCGCCGTACTTGGAAAAACTGCTCTGATAGATGTGCCCGGTCGAGAGGATCTCCGCGAGCCACAGCGGCATCGCGTCCTGCACCTTGATCTCCAGGATCGTCCAGCCCGGAGGCAGAAGGGAGACGCCCTCCATCGAGCTCGTGAGGTTCAGCGCCTCGCTGCGGTAGCGGGGGTCGGCGTCGATGGTCAGGCGCAGATCCCCGTCCGGCTCAAAGTAGGCGCTGCGGTCATAGATGATCAGGCAGGCCGGATTCAGCGGATGGTAGAAGTCGCGGAAGGTTTTGATCTCCCGGCTGATCTGGCCGCCGTCAAAGACCTCGTCGTCCCCGGCGAAAAAGCGCTGCACCTCGGGGAGCGTCGTCTGCACGCGCCGCTTGTAGACGACGCCGAAGGCCTTGCGCTTGAGCTCCAGGAACACCGGCGAATCCTCCGTCGCGAGGCCGTAGGAGCGCAGGCGGAGCTTTTCCTTGTAGACCGGCTTTTCCAGACTGGTTCGGATCAGCCGGTAGTCCGGGGTGTCGTAGTAGAGCGAGGCGATGGAGGTCAGACCGAACTGATCGAGCTGCATATGTCCCGCCAGACGCTCCCGGACAAACGCGGTTTTCTCCGCGTCCAGCAGATATTTCATTTCGCAGCGCTTCATAACTGCGATGGGATTGGAAACGGTCTGAGCCATTACGCCCACCTCCGAAAATAAAGAATCTGTGCGGTGGATCTCTCCACGGCCCATACTATAACAGCCGCAGCTTAGTTTTAACTTAGGAAATCGACGGCGGCGGAAAAAAGATTTTTCTGGCGTTTTGCGATTGCTGTGTTATAATTATTCTGTTATGCACCGAAGGAGGAACGCACATGGACGAGGCTACGACCAGACGGATCGAAAAAAAGATTACCGAGCGCTTTGGCATCCGCTACCTGCGCGCCGAAAACGGCGCGGCGGAGGCGGAGCTCGAGCTGCGCGCAGAGGATTTTAACGCCATGGGCCTGCCCTTCGGCGGCATTTTGTTCAACCTCGCCGACTGCACGGCGGGCGCCGCGCACCGCAGCATGGGCTGCATGGGCATGACGCTCAGCAGCGAGTCCCGCTTCCTGCGCGGCTCGCGCGAGGCGAAAAAGCTCGTCTGCCGCGCCGCCGCCCGCAAGGAGGGGAGGACGATCGGCTTTGTGGACGCCGCGGTGACGGATGAAACGGGCACGGAGCTTGCGGCCTTCACCTTCACCTTCATCAACTACCATGGCAGCCTTTGAAGAGCTCGACGTCCATCAGATGACGCGGCAGCAGGCGATCGCGGCCATCGACGCGAAGCTCCGGCGCTGCAGAGGGGATACCTATCGCCTGAAGGTCATCCACGGCTATCACGGCGGCACCGTGCTGCGCGACGCGGTGCGGAAGCACTATGCCGGGCATGAAAAAGTGCTCCGGATCGAAATCGGACTGAACCAGGGCGAGACCGACCTGGTGCTGCGGGAGTTGTGACTATGGAAGGAACAAAAAAATACGGGCTCCCCGGGAGCGTGCTCAAGTGGGTCGCCATCATCACGATGCTCATCGACCATGTGGGCGTTGTGCTGTTTTACGGCTGGGCCAAGTACCGTCACGCCTGGGGAGCGGGCGTCGAGAGCCTGGAATTCTATTATTTCCTGCGCAGTGTGGGCCGTCTCGGCTTTCCGCTCTTCTGCTTTCTGCTGACGGAGGGCTTTATCCACACGCGCAGCCGCCGGAGCTATCTGCTGCGCCTGTCGGCCTTCGCGCTGCTCTCGGAGATCCCCTTTGACCTCGCCTTTCAGGGGACGTGGCTGGAGCTCGAGCACCAGAACGTCTTTTTCACCCTCGCGCTCGGGCTGCTGGCCGTGATGCTCTGGGACGCCCTTACGCAGGGCGGCAACCCGGACTGCCCGGCCTGGCGGGGCCTTGCCGCGATCGGCTGCGCGCTTGCCCTCGGCGCGGCGGCGCATTTCATGAGGACGGACTACGGCGCGATGGGCGTGGCGCTGATCCTCGCGCTGTATCTGCTGCGCGACAGGCCCTGGACGCGGGATCTGATCGCCGGCGGGGTGCTTGCGGCGATGATCCCCTTCGGCTCGCACTGGATCGAGCTGTTCGGCGTGCTGGCTTTCCCGCTTTTCCACCTCTATAACGGGCAGCGCGGACGGCAGATGAAGTACTTTTTCTATGTCTTTTATCCGGCGCACCTGCTGCTGCTGGCCTTGGCGGCAAGGCTCCTGTTCCCGGCCTGATTGCAGGAAAAAATTCAATTTTATTCACAAAAAAGATTGACTATTTTTGTGAACTATGCTATTATCCAATAGTTGCGGGGCATAACTGCGCCCAAATTGCGCCAGCTTCCGCAAATTCAATAAAAAAGCAGCGTTTTCGCGGCTTTTTTATAGATAAAATAACTGATGAAAGGAGGAAAACAATGCCCACTTTTAACCAGCTGGTAAGGAAAGGCAGAGAGCAGGTCACTTACAAGTCCACGTCCCCGGCTCTGCAGAAGGGAATGAACACCCTGAAGAACAAGGAGACCGACCTGAGCGCTCCTCAGAAGAGAGGCGTCTGCACGGCCGTGCGTACGTCCACGCCGAAGAAGCCGAACTCCGCTCTGCGTAAAATCGCCCGTGTCCGTCTGACCAACGGTTACGAAGTCACCGCATACATCCCCGGTATCGGCCACAATCTGCAGGAGCACTCTGTGGTTATGATCCGCGGCGGCCGTGTGAAGGACCTTCCTGGTGTCCGTTACCACATCATCCGCGGCACGCTCGACGCTCAGGGCGTCAACGGTCGTATGCAGGCCCGTTCCAAGTACGGTGCGAAGAGACCCAAAGCTGCGAAGAAGAAGTAATCACAACTTCAGCGGCAAGCTTGCCCTGTCGTTTATCTATATATTTGATCTGTGTGGATAAACCTCGGGGCGCTACGGACATGTCAGCATGTTCGAGTACCTGTGATTCCATTTTTTAATGAAGGAGGGAAGCAACGTGCCCAGAAGAGGTAATGTTCCCAAAAGAGAAATCTTGCCCGATCCTGTTTATAACAGCGTTCTGGTGACCAAGCTCATCAACGGTGTTATGCTCGACGGCAAGAAGGGTGTTGCCCAGAAGGTCGTCTACGATGCCTTTGACATCATCAAGGATAAGACCGGAAAGGAACCCCTTGATGCATTCACCGAAGCGATGAACAACATCATGCCCGCCCTGGAGGTCAAGGCCCGCCGTGTCGGCGGCGCGACCTATCAGGTCCCCATCGAAGTCCGTCCCGCCCGCCGTCAAACTCTGGCGCTCCGCTGGCTGGTGGACTACTCCCGCAAGCGCGGCGAGAAGACGATGAAAGAGCGTCTCGCCGGCGAGATCATGGATGCCTGCAACAATCTCGGCGCATCCGTCAAGAAACGCGAGGATATGCACAAGAATGCCGAGGCCAACAAGGCCTTCGCGCACTTCCGCTGGTAATCCTCACAGGAGAATCAATTCATGCCCAGAAAAGTTTCGCTTGAAAGAACCAGAAATATCGGCATCATGGCTCACATCGACGCCGGAAAGACGACCACGACAGAGCGCATTCTGTACTACACGGGCGTCAACTACAAAATCGGTGAGACCCATGAAGGCACGGCCACCATGGACTGGATGGAGCAGGAGCAGGAGCGCGGCATCACCATCACCTCCGCCGCCACCACCTGCTACTGGCGGGATACCCGCATCAACATCATCGACACTCCGGGCCATGTGGACTTTACCGTGGAGGTCGAGCGCTCGCTGCGAGTGCTGGACGGAAGCGTAACGGTCCTGTGCGCCAAGGGCGGCGTCGAGCCCCAGTCCGAAACGGTGTGGAGACAGGCTGACCACTATCATGTCCCCCGCATGATCTACGTCAACAAGATGGACATCATGGGCGCGGACTTCTACCGTGTGCTGCAGATGGTGCACGACAGGCTCAAGTGCAACGCCGTTCCCATCCAGCTGCCGATTGGCTCCGAGGAGACCTTCCGCGGCATCGTTGATCTGGTAGAGATGAACGCCCGCATTTATTACGACGATCTTGGGAAAGATATGCGTACCGAGGAGATCCCCGAGGATATGCGCGAGCTGGCCGAAGATTATCGCAATCAGCTGCTGGAGGCGGTATCCGATTTCGACGATGAGATCATGGAACTGTATCTCGAAGGCGAAGAGGTCCCCGCCGACAAGATCCGGGCGGCCATCCGGAAGGCCACGGTCGCGGTCAAAATGGTACCGGTGACCTGCGGCACTTCCTATAAAAACAAAGGTGTGCAGAAGCTCCTGGACGCGATCGTGGACTACATGCCCTCCCCGCTGGATGTTCCTCCGGTGGAAGGCACCCATCCCAAGACCGACGAGCCGGAGACCCGCCCTGCGGATGACAGCGCGCCCTTCTCGGCTCTGGCCTTCAAGATCATGACGGACCCCTATGTGGGGCGGCTGAGCTTCTTCCGTGTCTATTCCGGCACGCTGGAGACCGGCAAAACCGTTTTGAACTCCACGAAGGGCCAGCGCGAGAGAATGGGCCGCATCCTGCAGATGCACGCCAATCACAGAGAAGACCTCGAGCAGGTCTGGTCGGGCGACATCGCCGCGGCCGTCGGCCTGAAGAACACCACGACAGGCGATACGCTCTGTGATGAAAAGCACCCCATCATCCTGGAGTCCATGGAATTCCCTGACCCGGTCATTCGCGTGGCCATCGAGCCCAAGACGAAGGCCGGCCAGGAGAAGATGGCAGTTGCGCTCCAGAAGCTGGCGGAGGAGGACCCGACCTTCAAGACCTATACGGACGAGGAGACCGGGCAGACCATCATCGCCGGCATGGGCGAGCTCCATCTCGAAATCATCGTGGACCGCCTGCTGCGCGAGTTCCGGGTCGAGGCCAACGTCGGCAAGCCCCAGGTCTCTTATAAAGAGACGGTACGGCGCGCCGCCACGGTCGACACCCGCTACGTCCGCCAGACCGGCGGCAAGGGGCAGTTTGCCCACGTCAAGCTGATGATCGAACCCAACGAGTCCGGCAAGGGCTATGAGTTCATCAACAAGGTGACGGGCGGGGCCATCCCCAAGGAATTCATCCCCTGCGTCGACCAGGGCATCCAGGGAGCCATGCTCTCGGGCGTGCTGGCCGGCTACCAGGTGGTGGACGTCAAGGCAACATTGCTCGACGGTTCCTTCCACGAGGTTGACTCATCGGAGCTGGCGTTCAAGATCTGCGGCAGCATGGCCTTCAAGGAGGCCTGCGCCAAGGCCGATCCTGTGCTGCTGGAGCCGATCATGAAGGTGGTCGTTACCGCGCCGGACGATTATATGGGTGACGTGATGGGCGATCTCAACGCCCGCCGAGGCCAGATCACCGGTTCGGACATCCGCAACGGGACCGCCGTCATCGAAAGCAGAGTGCCCCTTTCCACCATGTTCGGTTATGCTACCGATCTGCGCAGCAAGACCCAGGGCCGTGCGACCTACAGCATGGAGCCCAGCCACTATGTCGAGCTGCCGAAGAACCTGCAGGAGGCTCTGGTGAAGAGCCGTGCAGGATACAGCTTTTACGAATAAACAATTATTTTACTAGGAGGAAATACTCATGGCAAAACAGATGTACAACAGATCCAAGCCCCATGTCAACATCGGCACCATCGGCCACATTGACCACGGCAAGACCACTCTGACCGCTGCCATCACCAAGTACCTGGCTCTCCAGGGCAAGGCTGAGTACACTGACTACTCTTCCATCGACAAGGCCCCGGAAGAGAGAGAGCGCGGCATCACCATCAACACCGCTCACGTCGAGTACGAGACCGAGAAGCGTCACTACGCTCACGTCGACTGCCCGGGCCACGCCGAC
>ODAJ014779356.1_pt1 | contig 18453 bp, 20 predicted proteins | sample 1539241 | NCBI WGS metagenome assembly ODAJ01 (sample SAMN02144231, study PRJEB22623) | gut metagenome | biome: sheep rumen | host: Ovis aries | place: New Zealand | reverse complement strand
CTTCGAGTTAAGAACCTCCCAGCTTCTGGCCATCTGGCGCGACATCCTCTCGCACTATCAGTCTCGCCCCGACATCCAGCAGCAATTAAAAAACGAGTTCTTCAGAACCATCGAAAGAGAAATCACCCCTCCTCCCTGAGCCCTCGCTCTTAGGTGCGAAAGAGAACAATAACTCCAGGTTTTTCCTCAAAAACTTGCAACTTTCAAAAAAACATCGTATCTTTGTAGCGAAAATTAAGGTTTACGATTATGTGTACAATAAGTGTAGAAGTCAACGAAAAGATGCTTCGTAGTAACGGTGGGGCTACTGATATGAAATTCTCGCACGACATGACACCCGAAGAGTTGTATGATGTCATTGCCGAGGAGATAGACCATATTTACGCTGTTGACTGATATGAATTATATCATTAAGCCGCGTGCATCGCAATGTAAGAGACGCTATCGATTCTATCTATCAGATTGAGTGCACTCTGCCAAGACGTAAACCTATATTGGCACGCTGGTTTGGCTACCACATGGCCAATACAAACAAATGGTACTTTGCATACAGCATTGATGGTGATACCATCACAATAGTTGATGCCTGTCATGCTCAAAATATGAAATAAGTTTTCCCATATCTGATACGATAAAGATCTCAGCAGTTGCTGAGGCTCTTTCGGCTTTGCCGCTCATTCCGTAAAGTCTTGAGAACTTTCTAGGCCTATACGTCAACGCTCGACTTTGTCGCTTATTCGAGTTTACGAGTCTTAAGAATTGGCTGTTTACTTACATAGGAGATAATCCTATACAGATATTAATAAGACAAAATAATAATATGGCAACACCACGTAGAGAATTTACAGAAGAAGAAATAGAAGCAGTCTGGCAGAAAGCTATTGTTCAGCCCAACAACGATCCTAATGTTTACAGAAAGGATTATGCTGGAGCATGGATTTGCAGAGGTCAATATGGCCAGCAGACCGCATATGGTTGGGAGATAGATCATGTACGTCCTTTATCTTTAGACGGCTCATACAATTTGTCAAATCTGTTACCATTACATTGGCAGAATAATTTGGCCAAAAGTGACGATTTTCCTGCATGGAGATCTGAAACTACTTCAGAAGGTGTTCGTAATGTAGAATCAGAAAAACGGTGGTTTGTAAAAGCTGAGGATTATGTATAGTTTTGGAGTACTTTATTCTTTCTGGCCGTTGGATAAAGAAACAAATCCGATAAATAATCCAGAAGAAATTGAAAGTCAGCCTCGCTCTGTCGATTTGAGAGCAGACTTACATATAAATTATTGGGAGCTTGACGATACCATCATTGATGGAAGACAATTCCTTGATTTTGGCTTAATGATTAGGAAAGTGGCCTCAGATGTCAATGCAGTTTATTTTTATTTTCCTTTTATTATTGATGACTGTAATGTTGAAGATTTAGGCAGCAGACTCAAAAACGAGGAGATGGTCAGTGCTCTGTTTAATGAAGACTATGATTGTGATAGCAATAAAGGTACGCCATATACGACGGTCCATAAGAAAGGAACAAAAGATGCTGCTTTTTTTCTTTATGAACTTGCAAAGACAAATTTGGAGATTCAGAAAATTGCTGATTATGGCTCTCTTTTGAAAATATCTATTCTTTCCAAACCACCTGTAAGTGCACCCGCTAATCCCGACAGCAATATATATATACGATTTCGATTGAAAAATATACCGATATCTGACATGTTTTATGAGGAAGAGATATCTAATGATTATATTCAAAGCGCCTTTTATAAAACAAAGATGTTAGACTTTAGGGTGAATGAGCGCCTTGAGATGAAAAACAAGTTGCTGGAAGTTCTAGAGACACAAGAACGTCATTTCGTTCAATTTGTGAAGTTTCATTTCTACTATATAGGTTCAACACGAAAGGAGAAAATTGAAGGATATGTTGATTATAACGACTGCCGATTATTAGATTATTCTACATGGGAGGATTATCTGCCATCAATAACAAACAAAGATAAGAGATTCTTATGTTATCACTGGAAGACTTATTTAGAAGATAAACCATTTCCCAGCTGTAGTGTTTTTATGAGAACCATCTTTAAGTCTTTGAATAAAAAGATCGTGACCATATATTCTGTTATAGCTATAGGTTTAAGTTTCATTGCCTCAGCAATATGGGGCATTTTATATTTATTGTTATTCCCTAATAACTAATTGTATGCTAACATCAGATTTAGTTAGAATCGCAGCAGCAGGAGGCGGTTTACGAATAGACTGTTCCAAACACTTAACTTCAGATATTGTAAGAATTGCAAGTGCAGCAAGTACGGGTGGTGGACTAATATGTTTAGAAAACTCTTCATGTCTTTTAACAACAGATAAAGTGAGGATTGCTGCAGCCAGCAAGGGACATGTCATTTTTAATGATATGGTATAAATATATATTAATGTGAATTCAGGAGTGGCAGGTCATATTTACTTGGCCATGCATTAACTTCCATTGATAAAGCCATAGATAACGCCATATTCTGACTATACTGCGTAAACGACCATTTTAGCGTAAGGTCATACAAAATATAATGTCTACCTTTGTCGCCAAATTCAAATTTCAGTTGATTGCACAGGTGGTCGTGTAACGATGCAGTTCGATGCTGCCAGTCAGAACAAACACAAACTAATGGGATTTAGAGAATACTATAACAATCACAAGACATCCACGATAGGAATAGCAACATTCTTGTTGTTTATGTTGCTGGTGGTGTTGGTGTGCTTCTTTCCCTACTGGTTCACCAGAGAGGGCAACCCTGATTTGTGCTTTAAAGACACAGGTGAGATAGGCGATACTATTGGTGGCATCATGGGGCCATTCGTGGCTATTATAGCTGCATTCCTGACATTTATTGCCTTCCTCATCCAGTACGATGCAAATGAACTTCAGAAGAAAGAGCTTGAACGGCAAAAGAAAATTCGGCAGCGCGACGAGTTCGAGGTGAAGTTATACAAGATGCTTGATGAGCATAAAGATAATGTGAACCATATTACAGCTGGAGAACTTCGTGGCAGGGATGCCATCCCCGAACTTCTCGGAGAATTGGCCTATATCTACAGTTGTGTACACTATGTGCTCAACAGCTTGCATGAGAATAAGCAATTTCAGCATGTACAAGGCGACCTAAGCAAAGTACTTCCATATCTGGAAAGTCTGTATGAAAGTCCAAGAACGGCAATAATGAGCCATTTGCAGCTTTCGTATAACCTCTTTTTTTATGGTCGTCCATACTACCATACAGTTGAGAATATGCATGCGGGTAAGGTCTTGTTGGAAGGTGAAGTGTTTAGTAGATTGAAGGATATTAAATATATAAAATCGAGTTATGGCTATACCAAATTTGTTTATGGCGAAGTCAATGCATTAAGTAAGTTACCATCGCAATATGAAGCATCTTTTCCGATGTTGAAAGGTCATAACGACCAGCTTGGTGTCTATTTCCGCCAGCTATATCAAACGATTAACTTTATAGCCAATGCTGATACGACTGTCTTTACGGAAGATGACAAGTATGCCTACGCAAAGCTCCTACGTAGCAATATGAGTGATACAGAGCAAGTGCTTTTATACTATAATTCTCTATCCGAAATGGGTGAGAGATGGAATAAACGCAATGATGGATCCATAACAAAGCGAGAAGATATGGGACTTATAGCCCGTTTCAAACTCATAAAAAACATCCCAGCTAATTTCTTCTTTTTTGGTAAATCACCGATGAGGAACTATAGCGAGGAAAAGAAATATTGGAAGGAAAAGGAAGGGAAGGATTTCTTTGAGCATTCTACCTTCTTACTAAATGGTAATTCAGTAATTGCTGGCAAAACAGCGTGATTGAGTTTACTACGGAAGTGGTATTTTCTTTGCAACTTATGAAGCGTTATGTTTGATAGAATTCTAATAAAATCCGGCTCAAATCCGGCAGAACGATTCTTGTCTATAGTTGACTTAGTAGATATGATGTTCTACTATGGTGAAGTTCATGTGATTGTTTCTCAATTTGAACTTCAGCAGCTTCTGGACACGTTTGGTGAAGACGTTCTCTATGAACTAGTCTCATCAAAAAGGTTGTTCTTGCATCCCTGTGGCCAGCACATTGGTGCATCTAGACATGGGAATCTTGAATCTGTCGGCATCTTTAGTCAGAATTTTTGGACGGTAGATGAACTTCTTTATAATTACCATAAACGAATAATAGACGACAGTCAAGAGAACAGCCGTTTTGCGGAGAAGTTCTCTAAGGTGTTGGAAGAATATAAGTTCCCTACAGGATTTCAAGCCTCTCTGTACAAGGATATAGAGAATGCGGACTTATTGTCACGTGCAACACAGGAGTTTATAAAACAGTACTATCCTGCCTATAAAAATATAGATGAGATAAGAGTGGAAGCACAGCCTGCTGAAAACTCATTTATGAGCTTCTATAAGATAAGAAGCAACCTTCGCATGGGTGAGTTGAATACCCTTCACCAGCAATCCCGTTATGACGATGTTTTCACTTATTCAACGGTGTTGATGTCATTAGGAGAGACACATGCAGATTGCTATGCGGCAACTGATTTAAAATCAGAACTGATAGCAAATCAAAGGTGGAGTGAGATATATAAACTCAGGATGAATGAGTCGATAAGCCAGGCTGAAGGTAGCAAGGAGCAAATTAACCATTTCAGGGAAATGACAGTAAATGACTACCTTTCACCAGGAATGGCCTTTGTTGAAGGAAGATTAGACTCGTATGAGTTATTGAAGGATATCATGAGCTGGGATACATATTATTTTAGGCAGTGGCTTTCTTCGATACCAACAGACCAGCCCTTGACCAGTGAGATGTACAAAGATATTCAGTCCCAGAATAGCAATAAGGTTTGGGTAAAGTGTTTACGAACAATAACACAGCTTGTTGCAGGTGCGATAAGCACTCTTGCCGGTAGCGGTCTAACACTGTTGGACGGGCTGGTTGGTGACAGGATGGTGAATGGATGGAGGCCTGCCATCTTTGTCAATAATATGTTGGCAAAACTTGAATACAAGTAATAATTACTATGATCCAACTTAACCCACAATACGAAGCTATATTCAATGCTCGGAATATTGATGAGGATTGCAATAAGATTGCGGACGAGATTAACGATGTTGCGAGGATGCAGATAAAGGAGATTCTGGCGGTAGGCATGTATAAGCAAGCCGTTACGCTGTATCTCCAACTGTTGAAGTCGATGGTGAATCATTTTGTGGATGATGAGCACTTCTGCTATTTCGATGATATGTACAGTCCAGAGTATTCCATGCAATGGATATATGAGGACATTATGAAATACGACACTGACCAGGAATCAAGAAGACTTCTTGAAGAGGGTCATAAGGAAATCCTTCAAAGCGAATGCTATCAGGAATATGGCTATCCAAGCTATATTGAAAGATAATTTGGGGAGGGTATTTTATTCCCTCAATGAGGGATTATAGGTATGAAAAGCAATAGGGAAACTTTTATGCCACTTATAACTCCTCCAATCAAGAATATCAAAGAAGTGGCAGAGCCGCTGAAGGAGGACAAAGGAACATCTTCCATCATCCGTCAAACATCATACATCTTTAGATATGAATATCGAACGATTCCATAACGAATTGGCAATGCGGTTAGGATTTGAGCGCATTGTGAAGGATAAGAGGATTTCGATTATCCTGGAGGAATCTGATAACCTTTGCGTGGTCCTGACTTTGCAGAGTGGTGAGGTCATTAGAATAAAGGCTTCAGCAAAGTCAGACGATGCGGAATTGCTGGCTTATCCTGAAATGCAGGATGAGATAAGAAAAATATCTGATGCAGTGCATGAGGCCTATATGGTAAGTATAAGCGGACTGAGTACATTTCCTAACAATAAAATATGAAAAAGACCTCTGTTGCCCCCCACTGTTTTGACTTCATCAAGACCAGAGGTTCGAGATAAAAGATATAGACAAACAATTAAAACATATTATACAAATTATGGATGCAGCAATTATTACAACTTATCGCTGTCCGATGCGATGCAAGATGTGTAACATCTGGGACAACCCCACCAAGACATCGGAGGAGTTTAAGCCGGAACTTTTGGAGAAACTACCTCACCTGAAGGGTGTTAATATAACGGGCGGTGAGCCGTTTATCCGTGAGGACATTGAGGATATAGTAAAGATTCTGCTGAAGAAAGCAGACCGTGTGGTCTTTGCCTCCAGCGGCTATTTCAACGACCGTGTTATCAAACTCTTCGAGAAATTCAAGAACTATCCCCAGCTCGGAATCCGTATCTCCACCGAGGGCCTGTCCTGCAAGAACGACGAACTCCGTGGTCGTCAGGGTGGCTTCGACAAAGGTCTGAGCACCCTGCTCGAACTGCGACGCATGGGCATCAAGGACGTGGGCTTTGGCATTACCGTCAGCAACCACAACTCGCCCGACATGCTCCAGCTCTACGAACTGAACCGCAATCTGAAGATGGAGTTTGCCACAGCTGCCTTCCACAACTCGTTCTATTTCCACAAGTACGACAACGTGATTACCAACAAGGACGAGGTGGTGGCCAACTTCGACGAGCTTTGCCAGCGTCTGATGAAAGAGAACAATCCCAAGAGTTGGTTCCGTGCCTTCTTCAACATGGGACTCATCAACTACATCCAGGGCGGTCGACGCATCCTGCCTTGTGAAGCAGGCAACGAGAATTTCTTTCTGGATCCTTTCGGAAACATCCTGCCCTGTAATGGCATGGAGGAGGACAAGTGGTTTGACTCGATGGGAAATCTTAATGAACAGAGTTTCGAAGAAATCTGGAACAGCGAACAGGCCAAGAAAGTACGCGAGGGCGTAGCTCACTGCCCCAAGAACTGCTGGATGATTGGTACCGTTAGCCCTGTGATGCACAAGTACCTCAAGCAGGTGGCCCCTTGGGTGCTGAAGAACAAACTCGCCGTCATGCGTGGCGGACGTGTAGACACCGAGCACATCCCGTTCTACCACGTGGGCAACAACGATACCCAAGGTGTTGGCCTGAACAATCCTCATCAGTGTACCGAATGCAATAACGATAAGAAATGAAAATAGCTCTGATAGGAGGAAGAACCTTTCATCAGCCGGATGGTATCGCCACCTTTATGCACAATCTGGCCGCTGAATTAGCAAAGATGGGGCACGAGCCTATCTACTATTGCGAGAGTGACCGGAATGAAGTGGAATATGTGGATGGATTCTGGGTGGTGCATCAGAAATCGCTGAAGAGCGCAGCCCTGTCTAAGATTGTTTTAGGATTACGGGCAACTAACAAGGCTTTGTTCAAGGAGAAAGGAGTTCGAGTATTCCATTATAATGGATGGGCACCGTCACTTTTAGCAGCCAGACTTCCTTGGATGTTTGGCAGAATATCGTTGATGCAGGGTCATGGCCTGGAGTGGAAAAGGACAAAATACAGTCCCAAGCAGCAGAAGGTCATGAAAATAATGGAGCGCATCACCGCTTCGTGGAATTGCAATCTTACGATGTGCTCGCAAGAACAAACTGATTTCTTCAAGACTGAATATGGCAAGACTTGTAGGACCATTACAGGAGCAGTGAATCTACCCGGAGAGCCGCAGCAGAGTGATATTCTTGAGCGTTTTGGCATTATCCCCAATAATTATGTTCTTTTTATGGGCAGACTTGTCCAGGACAAGAATCCAAATTATTTGATTAAGGGTTTTTTGGATAGTCATTATGGGGATAAGCAATTGGTGCTATGTGGTGACAATCCGCAAGATCCAACATTCGTGAACCAGCTAAAAGCTATAGCGGGGGATAATCCCAATGTTATATTTACGGGTGCGGTTTTTGGGGCGGACAAGGACGTTGTGTTCAGAAATTGTTGGGCCTATTGCTTGCCGTCCTCGCTGGAAGGCCTACCCATTTCACTTCTTGAAGGCATGAGCTATGGTAAGATTTGTATTGCTTCTGATATTGATGCTAATAAAGAGGCTTTGGGAGATAGTGGCTTGTGGGTAAAGAAAGAAGATGCACAGAGTATCGCTGATACCTTAAACATGCTCTATACTCATTACGATGAATATAGTTGGCAGGGCAAGGCGAATCTGGAGAGAGTTAAGGAGCACTTTTCTTGGAAAAAAAAGGCAGAGGAATATGTGGATTTTATCACTTCGTTGGAGAAATAATAATGGACTATCGTATAGAACAAGTCAAAGCTGACGCAGCCGCCTTGACTGAAATCCTGCAGTTAATGCACCTGTCTTTCGCAGGCCATTCAGAGAAATTCAGCCCTGAATACCTGAAATGGCAGTACGCAGACAACCCCGTAGGACAAATAGTAGGTTTCAACGCCTACAAAGAAGATGTTCTGGCAGCCCACTATGTCGCCATGCCTATCTATATGATGATAGATGGCAAAAAGACATTAGGACTGTTGTCCCTGAACACTGCCACACATCCAGAGCATCAAGGCAAGCGGTTATTCACCACCCTGGCCAGCAAGACCTACGAGTATGCCGCGGAGAATGGCTACAAATTTGTGATAGGAGTAGCCAACGCTAACAGTACCCACGGATTCATCAAGCACTTGGGATTCAAGCTGATTGGACCACTGACCTTCAAAATAGGTGTGGGGCGGAACCTCTACCAGCGGAAAGACTACACCTTTACCCGCTACTGGGACAAGGAAATCATGGACTGGCGACTGAAAAACCCTTCGATGAAGTATTACAAGAACGGTGATATGGTGGTCAGCCCCATCAAACCGGGCTTCAAGAAACTGGTGTATCACGATGCAGAAGGACTGGTGGCCCTTCCCAAACTCCACGGTCGCCCGTTTAACCTCTATATCGGATTTGGCGCAGACCTGAACAAAGGTACATATTGCGGCATCCCCAAGTTCATTGAACATTCCCCCTTTAACCTCATATTCCGCGATTTGACAGGAGGTACGTTGCCCGAAGTAACCAAAGACAACATCCTGTTTGAATTGCTGGATTTTGATGTAGCATAAGTATTAACCACTATTGTACATAGCGTATGAAAATCAAAACCGTCACCGTGGTAGGCGCCAACGGCACGATGGGCGCGAACGTGTCAGCCATCTTCGCGTCCTTCGGAAACGCCACAGTGTACATGGTCAGCCGTGACAAGGGAAAGTCGAAGAAGGCGACCATCAAAGCCGGCAAGTCTGTGAAAGCAGACAGTATTGTGAACCATCTGATTCCGGTGGACTACTCCAACCTGGACGAGTGCGTGAAAGCCTCCGACCTGGTGTTTGAGAGTGCCGCTGAGAATCTGGAGTTGAAGATAGAACTCCATACAAAGATTGGTAAGTCATTAAAGAAAGGTGCCGTGGCCTGCACGGGCAGCAGCGGCCTTTCCATCACCCGACTGGCAGAGTGCTATCCAGAGGAGACGCGCAGCCAGTTCTTCGGGGTACACATGTTCAACCCGCCATACCAGCTCACGCTGTGCGAACTGACTGCCTCGCCTTATAGCGACATGGCGATGTATGCGGAGTTGAAAGAGTATTTGACCAGCACCCTGTACCGCACGGTGGCAGAGAGCAAGGATCTGCCTGCTTTCCTGGGTAACCGCATTGGCTTCTACTTTATGAACGAGGCCTTGCAGTATGCTGAACGGTATCAGGACAACGGTGGCATTGACTACATCGATGCCCTGTTAGGTCCGTTCACAGGCCGCACCATGCCGCCTATCACCACGGCAGACTTCGTGGGACTGGACGTACACAAGGCTATTGTGGACAATATCTACGAGAACACCAACGACTATGTTCACGAGAAGTTTGTGCTGCCCGGCTATGTACAGAAACTAATTGACGAGAAGAAACTCGGTCGCAAGAGCGGAGAGGGACTGTACAAACTCATCAAGAACGATAGTGGTGACAAGCGGATGATGGTGTACGACATAAAGTTGGGCATCTACCGTGACGAGATTAAGTACTCGTTCCCGTTTGCCCTGCAGATGAAGAAGTACCTGCGTGACGGAGACTATGATGATGCCATCCGGGTGCTAATAGAGAACAAGAGTCAGGAGGCAGACATCTGCCTGCGCTTCCTGCTTCGCTACATTGTGTATGCCCTCTATACGGCAGAGCACGTGGGCTACGACTTGAGGGTGGCAGACGACGTGATGGCCACTGGCTTTACCTGGTGTCCTCCGTTCGCGATGATGGAAGCTTTCAGCAGGGTCTGTGACCTGGGGCAACTGATGAAAGAGCGGCTGAAACCCGAGATTGTGAATGCCGTGGACATTGACCACATCATTGGTGAGCAGATCAAGAGCAAATACGACTACAGAATCTATTTCAAAGCAAAATAAGTGAGCACTATGCAGAAGAAAATTTATATTATGGGTGGTGCTCAGACAGACTTTGAGCGCAACTGGACCAAAGAGGGCAAGAACATGATTGCCCTGTTGAAAGAAGCCGTTGAGGACGGTTTCAAAGACGCAGGCTTTACCTTCGACGAGATGGTGAGCCTGAACAAGGACAACCGAGTAGCTGCCTTTGTGGGCAACTTCATTGCGGAGCAATATATCAGTCAGGGACATCTGGGTGCTTTCCTTACGGAAGTGAATCCCGCATTCTATGGCGTTCCCTCTGCCAGATACGAGGCCGCTTGTGCCAGCAGCAGTGTGGCACTCGATGTCGCCATCACCAAGATTGAGGCAGGCGAGTATGACGTGTGCATTGTAGTGGGCTGGGAGATTATGAAGAGCGTGGATAGCAAGAAGGGAGGTGACATTCTGGGACGTGCCGCCTACTATGAGAAAGAAGGCAAAGGCATTGACCTGCCCTTCCCGAAACTCTTTGGACGCTTGGCAGATGCCACCATTGAGAAATACGGACTGGACAAAGAACGCTACCTGAATGCTCTGGCCAAGATTAGCTGCATTAACTACAGCAATGCCAAGCGCAACCCACTGGCACAGACCAGGAAGTGGTTTATGAACTATGAAGAGGCCAGCACCCGCGGCACGGAGAGCAACCCCAATGTGGGTGGACTGCTGGGTGTGAGTGACTGCTCGCAGGTAACTGACGGTGCCGCTGTGGTGATTCTCTGCTCAGAGAAATATGCGCAGGAGAAAGGCTTGAAAGACTTAGCCATTGTGAAGGGCTATGGGCATCGTACCGCTCCGCTACTCTTTGACAAGAAGATTGCAGACAATGCCAATAGCGAGTATGTGCTACCTTGGACCCGTCAGGCCTGCTTGGATGCCTACAAGCGTGCTGGACTGACTGTGGATGACATTGACGTGTTTGAAACTCACGACTGCTTCACCTCCAGCGAGTATGCTGCCATCTCCGCCTTTGGTATCACCGAACCCGGCAAGGAATGGGATGCCGTGGAGAATGGAACCATTGCCTTTGATGGAACCAAACCTATCAACCCCAGTGGCGGTTTGATTGGTTGCGGACATCCCGTAGGTGCTTCCGGTGCACGTATGTTTGTGGACCTGTATAAGCAGGTGACCGGCAAGGCCGGGAAGTATCAGGTGAAGGATGCGAAGAATGGCATGATGCTGAATATTGGAGGCAGTGCTACAACTAATTATGTGTTTATTGTTGGAAAGTAGCTAACAATAGTGACACTTCTTAAAAAAATCTTCCAATGACGACCATGCAGCCACAACCGATTCTCACCGATCTGGAGATTATGGAAATGCTTGATGCTTTCTACTCCGAGGCGCTTCAGTTTCTTGAGGTGCCACGTGAGCAGTGGGCTGCGGTGAAGGGGAGCAATATTTCTTTGATGACGAGAGAGGCTATTTCCGTATTTCCTGGACATCCCCCCACGTCAGCTATTATCCATTCAAGGGGGCAACATCCTCCAGCTTTGTGGTCAATCAGTTGAGCGAGCGTCCAGGACACCACGGAGAGCTGCCACGGTTCTCCATCAAGCCTTCGCTTGCCAGCAACAAATTCCTGTTCCGTGGTCAGTCACAATTTTACGATAAGTGCGTTCCCGGCATGTTCCGCTCCGAGAAGAATGTGGCCCGTCATCAGTATGTGGAAGACGTCATACAAATCAACGAGCTTGAAGTGTTGCTACGCCAGCATCCTCTTGTCAGACTTTTTGAGCAAGGCTTCTATCTGTTGCACGAGTTCTTCCGTTTCAGAGTGGATTATGAAGGACTTGCACAACATTACTACGGCCGCACGCCCATGCTCGACCTTACCAGCGATATAGAAGTAGCCAAGTTCTTCGCTGTGACATGGTTCAATATGAAGGAAGACCGTTACGAGAAATATACCGGCAATGAGCTTGGCGTACTCTATTGTTACGACCTTGCCCCCGATGCCTTTACCTGTCGCTACGGTCGTGACTACCTTGTGGAGACTATAGGCAAGCAACCCTTTATGTGCAGCGGCAATCAGTCAGGTTTCCTTATCCGCCTAGACGATACGAAGGACTTTAATAAGTTGCCTGAAGCGCGTTATGTGTTCTTCCGTCACGACTCTGCCATCACCGACCGCATCTTTGCTGCATCCGGCAATGGAGACAAGTACATGCCCCAGGAGATGCTGCGCACCCACTGGCATAGGCGGATGAATGATGAAAAAGCCAGAAAAAAGATTTCCACAGAAGCCCTGCAACTCAACTTCAAGAACAATCCAGGCGTGTCGCATAGCAGTATTGTCAAGGAATTGCGTGACAAGGGCTTCCATATCAGCAAGGAGAACACCCCTCTCTTCTCCGAAGAAGAACTTGACCTGTATTATGCTGGTGCATTGGATTTCTGGAGCGAGTTTTGTTCCAATATCCATATCTACAGCCCTGAAGGAGCATTGCTCCATAAGCATTTGATGAATCTGCCAAACGACCCACGTTACCGTTGGACGTTTTATAGAGAATAACAGTATTACGCCCACCAGACCTTACGCGCAGGTTGGTTGTGGCGATGGGGTAGTCTGAGGCTCCGCACACCTTGGCTACCCAGATATAAGGGGCGGGGCTCCGCTGATCTCTCATAAGATAACTCAAGGTTCAAATCCTGGTGAGACTGTCCTTTTACGAATGTTTTGATATAGGCACAAAGATAAACAATTAACAGAATTACTTACATGTTCACAGCACAGGTTTATAAAGTTCAGATAGTATGCCTTAGTGGCATCATGGAGGAGGTCTATACTGCCCAAGAGCTTATCCGTAAGTGCAATCAGAATAATGCGGAGCGAACGGGGAAAATGTTCCTGCTTCTGGCAGATAACACCATAGCCACCGATGCTGACGTGGTGATCGTTATTGTGGGTAACTACATTGAGAAGGCGGAGTTGATTGAAGAGGCTGTTAAGGCGGGGAAGAAAGTGATTCTGTTCTTCAGCAAGTATCAAGATCCTAAGAACACTATACCAGGGGAGGGAAAGGCTGTTGAGGCGTTTAAGAAAGATATGGAAACAAAGTGTTTTTGCTGCGAGTTTAATGGAAGGATATGTTTTGAGAATTATTTGAGAGCAACGCTTGAAAATATTGTCGGATAGAACAACATATGCGGCAAAGTCTTTTGCGCTGCTGTTTCTGTTCAGGACAAGCCATTCGCAGGTCTCTCATAAAACAAATCAAGGTCCATTAATTTATGTTATACCTGTCCTTTTTGAAGAATAAATTTACTCAATATTGACAAATGGATGTTCATAGTGACCTCCTACAAATATCATAGGAAAATAATTAGATGGCAGATTCTTTAAGACAAAAAACGGTCAGCGGACTTGGCTGGAGTTTTATAGACAACATAGCAAATCAGGGAATTACATTCCTTGTTGGGATTGTGCTTGCACGTCTTATTACTCCAGAGGACTATGGAATGATAGGTGTTATATTGATTTTCATAGCCTTGTTCAATAGTATAGTAGATAGTGGCTTTTCAAATGCGTTGATTCGCAAGAAGGATGCCAATGATATTGATTACAATACCATTTTCTTTGTCAACCTTGTCGTTAGTTTGTTGCTTTATGCAGCCTTGTTTGTCTTTTCTCCTTTTGTCGGACAATTCTTTCACCAGCCAAAACTCAACGTTCTATTAAAGGTAACAGGCGTTATCGTTGTTATTAATGCTTTTACAATCATCCAACGGACGATACTTGTAAAGGCAATTGATTTCAAGACTCAGGCAAAGGCATCTTTAGTTTCATCAATTCTGTCCGGTGTCGGAGGAATCACCGCTGCTATAGTTGGATGGGGAGTTTGGAGTTTAGTGCTTCAACAAATTCTCCGACAGTTGTTATACACACTGGTATTGTGGGTGTCAGCGCATTGGCGACCGTCATTACAATTTTCGTTCAACTCGTTAAAAGATTTATTTGGTTTTGGATGGAAGATTGCACTTTCTGGTATTATCAACACGTTGTGGAAAGAATTGTACCAAATTATCATTGGCCGCTATTACTCTATTGCATCACTCGGTCAATATACCCGTGCGAAACAATTTAGCGATGGGGTAACATACGGATTGCTAACTGTTATTCAACGCGTCAGTTTCCCATCGCTGAGTACCATACAAGATGAGGATGCAAGATTAAAAGCCGTACTTGTTAAGATAAACAAGATGACAATGTATATCATCGCACCCATATTGATAGGTCTAGCTGCCTGTTCAACTACGCTTCTTGAAGTTTTAATCGGCAATCAGTGGGGAGAAGCCGCAGTGTATTTAAAGATAATATGTATAGGAACGCTTTTGTCCCCACTTCGGATATTGGATGAAAATGTGCTACAGGTAAAAAAAGATTCCAGTACGGTTTTGATTTTGAATATTGTAGGAAAGACCTTCGCAGTTGTCCCTATCGTGTTGGGAATTATGTTCAATATAAAAATCATGCTTTTGGCATCAGCATTTATAAGCCTTTTTGTGATAACCCCAATCACGATTACTTATTCAACAAAGAAATATCTTCAATATGGTATAATAAATCATATACACGATTTGGGATTAATACTTTTACTTTCCTTCTTCATGGGTGGTGCCGTCTATGGCCTTTCGTTTATTCATTTGCCACTCTTTCTGATGCTTATTTTACAGATTGTCGTTGGTGTTACAGTTTATGTCGTTTTTTCGAAATTATTGAAGATTGATGAATATAGTGAGACAAAGGATTTTATTGTTTTCTATGTTAAAAGAGGAATCTCAAAGAAAAAATAAATGAACAAAGTGAATTTATGAAAGGAATAGTTCTCGCCGGAGGTTCCGGCACGCGGCTTTACCCGATTACCAAGGGTGTTAGCAAACAGTTGTTGCCCATCTACGACAAGCCGATGGTGTATTACCCCATCAGTGCATTGATGCTGGCAGGGATCAGGGATATATTGATTATCTCTACGCCTTACGACCTGCCGGGATTCAAGCGTTTGCTGGGTGATGGCTCCGACTATGGCGTACACTTCGAGTATGCCGAGCAGCCAAGTCCTGACGGGCTGGCACAGGCATTCATCATCGGTGAGAAGTTCATCGGTGATGACAGTGCTTGCCTTGTGCTTGGCGACAACATCTTCTATGGCAGCGGCTTCACCGGTCTGCTTCGCAAGGCCGTGAAGGATGCTGAGGAGAATAAAAAGGCCACCGTCTTTGGCTACTGGGTCAGCGACCCTGAACGCTATGGCGTTGCCGAGTTTGATAAACAGGGTAACTGCTTAAGTATCGAGGAGAAACCGAAAGAACCGAAAAGCAATTATGCTGTGGTTGGATTGTACTTCTATCCCAACAAGGTGGTGGATGTGGCTAAGCATATCAAGCCTTCTGCACGCGGTGAGCTGGAGATTACCACTGTGAATCAAGAATTCCTGAAGGGCGGAGAACTGAAAGTTCAAGTATTTGGTCGTGGTTTTGCTTGGCTCGATACCGGTACGCACGACTCTCTTGCTGAGGCATCAACATTCGTTGAGGTCATTGAGAAACGCCAAGGGTTGAAGGTTGCTTGCCTGGAGGGTATCGCCTATCGCAATGGTTGGATAAGTGAAGGACGTATGCGAGAGATAGCACAACCTATGCTGAAGAACCAATATGGCCAGTATCTGCTGAAGGTGATTGACGAAATGAAGGAAGAGACCAACTCCAACTTCTTCCGTGATAAGGGGCTGGAACGGCAGGCTACTGAATAAGAGAAATAATAAAAAAAAATATGGAAAAACAAATTACCGTCACCTCGCCGTTGCTGCCCGACCTCGGTGAGTTTAATGAGATGCTCAAGGAGATTTGGGCAAGTAAGTGGGTGACCAATATGGGGCAGTTCCACAAGCAGTTGGAACAGGCTCTTTGCGAGTACCTGAAGGTACCTTATATCAGCCTCTTTACGAATGGTACTCTGCCTCTGCTGACTGCTTTGCAGGCACTGCGTGTAACGGGTGAAGTGATTACAACGCCTTATAGTTTTGTGGCCACGACCCACAGCATCTGGTGGAACGGATGCCGCCCGGTGTTTGTGGATATTGAGGAGGAGACTTGTGGTATTGACCCCAACAAGATTGAGGCTGCCATTACGCCTAAGACTACGGCCATCATGCCGGTGCATTGCTATGGCAAGCCGGTGAAGATGAGGCAGATTCAGGCGATTGCGGACAAGTATGGTCTAAAGGTTATCTATGATGCTGCCCATGCCTTTGGTGTGGAGGTGGATGGTGAGAGTGTGCTGAATGCTGGTGACATGAGTACGCTTAGTTTTCACGCTACCAAGGTGTATAACACGCTGGAAGGTGGTGCGCTGGTGATGCACGACGAGCAGACCAAGAAGCGCATTGACTATCTGAAGAACTTCGGATTTGCAGGGGAGACAGAGGTGGTCGCTCCTGGTATCAACAGCAAGGTGGATGAGGTGCGCAGTGCATACGGTCTGCTGAACCTGAAGCAGGTGGACGGTGCCATTGCAGCCCGTCAGAAGGTGGCTCAGAAATATCGTGAGGCTTTGCGCAACGTTCACGGCATCCGTTTCTTCGATGATATGCCTGGAGTGCGCCACAACTACTCGTATTTCCCCATCTTCATCAATGCAGAAGAGTACGGCAAGACCCGCGACCAGCTCTACTTTGAAATGAAGGAAAAGAACGTGCTGGGCCGCCGCTATTTCTTCCCGCTCATCAGCACTTTCAGCACTTATCGTGGATTGCCCTCGGCAGCTCCGGATAACCTTCCTGTCGCAACGCGCATCGCCAACGAAGTTATCTGCCTGCCGATGCACCACGAATTGAGTGAAGAAGATATTAACAGAGTATTGGATATAGTAATAAAATAACAAGATATGAACTTCTACACAATGAAAGAAACCCGTGCTTTCCTGGAGAGCATCGGTATGCCGGGCGGTGACCTCTACGACCTGCCCACTTCTGAAAAGCGTTTTGAGGATGGCGGTCAGTACCGCTTCGAGGTTCCTGGCATTCAGGGACCCGCTCCGATGAAAGCCCTTTTGGAGGCGCTGGATGAATTTGGCATCCAGATTCACCGTGTGACCCAGACCAAGGGCATTATGTTCCTTACGGACGATGAAATCAAGAAGATGGTGGAATATGCCGAGAAATGGAAGGTGCAGCTGGTGCTGGCCTGCGGCCCGCGTGCTACCACCGACACTTCCGCTTCGGTGAAGACCGAAGAAGGCCAGCGTATGGGCTATCGCCTTCGTGGTCAGGAGCAGATTGTCCGTGGCATTGAGGAAATCAAACGTGCTGCAGCCTTTGGCGTGCGTGGATTTCTGATTTATGACGAGGGCTTGCTCTGGGCACTGAACGAAGCCCGCAAGGCCGGTTACATTCCTGCCGACTGCCACTTCAAGGTGAGTGCCCACAGCGGTCACGGCAATCCTTGTTCAGCCCACGTGCTGGAGACACTTGGAGCCAACAGCATAAACCCCATCCGTGACATTCAGATCCAGATGCTGGCTGCGATGCGTGCTGCCATCGATGTGCCCATCGACCTGCACACCGAGAATCCGAAGTCTTCCGGTGGCTTCATCCGTCATTATGAGGTGCCCGACTTTATTCGTGTGGCCGCTCCCGTGTATCTGAAGACCGGAGGCAGCGTTGCCGCAAACCACAGCTACGACACCACCGAGAAGGAAGCCCGCCAGCGTGCCAAGCAGGTATGTTTGGTTAAGAGAGTGATTGATACCTATTATCCCGAAGCAATAGTATCCCCTAAATAATGGAAAAACCTATAGCAATAGTCTTAGGTGGTACATCTCCTCACGTGTTGCTTGTCAACAAACTCCATGAAAGGGGGTTTTATGTACTGCTTGTAGATTATCTTCCAAATCCCCCTGCCAAGAAAGTGGCAGATGAGCATATTCAGGCAAGTACTTTGGACAAAGAACAGGTTCTTTCTATTGCCAAAGAACACAATGCCAGTTTAGTTATCAGTACCTGTATTGATCAAGCTAATAGTGTATGCTGTTATGTGGCAGAGAAATTGGGGTTGCCTCATCCTTA
>ODAJ012185513.1_pt1 | contig 18454 bp, 17 predicted proteins | sample 1539241 | NCBI WGS metagenome assembly ODAJ01 (sample SAMN02144231, study PRJEB22623) | gut metagenome | biome: sheep rumen | host: Ovis aries | place: New Zealand | reverse complement strand
TGAGCCTCTTGTCGGATTCGAACCAACGACCCCGAGATTACAAATCACGTGCTCTGGCCAACTGAGCTAAAGAGGCGGGTGGGCAGCTACTTACATCGCACCGCTACAACCAAGTACCTTTGCTATGTTCCCATCCTGGAGGATTCCGAGGGAGCTGGTCGTATAAGACTGCCCATGTTTTCGATTAAGCGGGTGCAAAGGTACAAAAAAAGTTCAAGAGTTCAAAGGTAAAACAGCCCAAAAATCGCGTTTCACCAGCCGAAAAAGCGTTTTTTATGATTTATTAAGAAAAATCACTTTGTATAGCACCTATATCTGAAATAAAATGCTTATCTTTGCAATATGATTTCACCAACAGAATATATTCAGCTCAAAGCGTTCGCAAGACAAGACGGACTAATACTCGGTTTAGTGTGGGTTGCAGCCTTCGCCTGCTTCATTGGCAGCATGAGTGATGCCTCCCTTCAGTTAGGCTTCGTGGTAGGTCTGCTGTCCACTCCTTTTGTAGTGTTCTATATGCTGCGCCATTACAGGGATAAGGTGCTCACGGGCACCATATCCTACAAGCGTGCCTTCGCCTTTATAGCACTCACCATGGTCTATGCCTCACTCATACTGGCAGCAGCCACCTTCGCCTATTTCTATTTTGTAGATAAGGGCGACTTCTTCGGCACCCTGATGGAAAACATCAAGATGCCCGAGGTGCAGCAGACATTCTCTGATGCAGGACTGAACCCTTCCGAGATAGAGCAGCAGCTCAGCATGGCGTCGCAGTCACGCCCCATCGACTTTGCCTTCAGCGTCTTCTTTGAGGGCATCGTCTTTGCCATGATCCATGCAGCCATCATAGCGCTGCTGGGGGCTAAGAGAGTTAAAACAGAAAACAAACAATAGATATAATGGACATATCAGTTGTAATTCCTCTGTATAACGAGGAAGAATCAATACCCGAGCTTTACAATTGGATAAAGCGAGTGATGAACGATAACAATTTCACCTACGAGGTGATATTCGTTAACGACGGCTCTACCGACCGCTCGTGGGAGATTATCGAGGGACTTGCCAAGGACGACCACCACGTTCACGGCATCAAGTTCCGTCGCAACTACGGCAAGTCGCCTGCCCTCTACTGCGGCTTTGAGAAGGCTCAGGGCGATGTGGTAATCACCATGGATGCCGACCTGCAAGACTCGCCCGACGAGATACCTGAGCTCTACCGCATGATAGTGGAAGACGGCAACGACCTGGTGAGCGGCTACAAGCAGAACCGCAGTCAGGGCGACCCTCTGTCTAAGACCATCCCTACCAAGCTCTTCAACGCCACGGCACGTAAGGTGAGCGGCATCAAGAACCTGCACGACTTCAACTGCGGACTGAAGGCTTATCGCTCAGATGTGGTGAAGAATATCGAGGTCTATGGCGAGATGCACCGCTATATGCCTTACCTTGCCAAGAATGCCGGCTTCGACAAGATTGCCGAGAAGCCCGTTCATCACCAGGCACGCAAGTTCGGCAAGTCTAAGTTCATGGGCTGGAACAGGTTTGTCAACGGCTACCTCGACCTCATCACCCTGTGGTTCCTCAGTTCCTTTGGCAGAAAGCCTATGCACGTATTCGGTTTCCTCGGCTCGCTCATGTTCTTCATCGGTTTCATAGCTGCTGCCGTCATCGGCGCCCAGAAGCTGTGGGCTGTGAGCCACGGCATCCCTGCCCGTCTGGTAACCGACATGCCTTACTTCTATATCTCGCTCACCATGATGATTATTGGCACCCAGCTGTTCCTTGCTGGCTTCGTAGCCGACCTGGTGAGCCGTTCTTCTCAGGGCAGAAACGAGTATCAGATAGAAAAAACCATCTAACCCCCCACTCTTTTATAACTTTTCTCCAGTGTCAAAAATCAAAAGCATACTTGCCATCCTTGCTGCCACGCTTCTTGTGGCATGCTCATCCGTTGACTGTGGCACCAGCGGCAGGGTGACGTGCAACTTTGCCATTCAGGACGAGGACGGCAAGTCATACGACATACCCTACTACCTCTCAGTTACCATAACGAGGAGTATCGACGGCAGCGACACCACTCTTATCAACAAGCAGTACGCCATCTCTTCGCTCAATCTGCCTATGAGTTACGTGGGTGAGAGCGACACCTACACCTTCACTATTGAGGACGACCTCGATAACCCCACCGTCACCGTCACCGATAAGCTGACCATCAGCAAGACCAACAAGCCTCACTTTGAGGATGTGGAGTGCGTGGCACGCTATTACCACACCATAACCGATATAGAGAGCACCACAAACTATATCGAGGATTTCGAACTAAAAAACAATTCAGTAACCAATAATGCGTCAGTCACCAATATCATACTTCGCGTACGCCCTACTCTTAAGTAGTGTGCTGCTGTTTATGCCTGCCACTGCTCAGGCTCAGCGCAAGAATATCGTGGAGCAGCCTAAGGACAGCATACGCCTCTTCCAGGGCGTGCAGGTGTCGTATGACCTCGTGGGTACGATAATGCGCATGGCGAGCGACTACGGGCAGTATGAGGGAGCCGTGAAGTTCAATCTCAAGAACAAGTTCTTCCCTACCTTTGAGATGGGTTACGGCACTGGCGAGCACGACACCGACGAACTCTCCACCATTCACGCCAAGACCAAAGCCCCTTACTTCAAGGTGGGTATGGACTATAACCTTGCCAAGAACAAGAACGACGGCTACCGTATTCTTGCTGGCTTCAGATATGCCTTCACCAAGTTCGACTTCGAGTGGGATGCCAACCCTAAAGACCCCGCGTGGGGCGGCACTCAGGGCATCACCATCAAGGAAGAGGGATGCAACTGCCACTGGGCTGAATTTCTCGTGGGCGTGGATGCCAAGATATGGGGACCTCTGCATCTGGGCTGGAGCGTGCGCTATCACCTCAAGCTCTCAACCAAGGAAGGTGAGCACGGCAACGTGTGGTACATTCCTGGTTACGGCAAGCGCAGCAACACCATGGGCGGCACGTTTAACGTAGGATTTGAATTTTAACGTATGAAGAAGAAAACCATTATACTCCTCCCCCTTATCGTCGTGGCTATTGTGTGTGCCGTGGTGTTCCGCAAGAGCGACATCGGCATGACTTATCACAAGTCGTCAGGACTGGTGTTCGGCACATCCTATAACATCACCTACCAGAGCTACAAAGACTACTCCAACGAGATCAAGGCTGTGCTCGACTCGGTTGACAACTCACTCTCGCCCTTCAACGAGAAGAGCATCATAACCGCAGTAAACGAGAACAGAGACGTGCAGGTTGACGACGACTTCATCCGCGTCTTCACCCTTGCCCGTCAGGTGCATGACGCCACCGACGGAGCGTTCGACATCACCGTGGCACCACTGGTCAACGCCTGGGGATTCGGGTTCCGCAAGGGCGACTTCCCCACCCCTGCCGAGATTGACAGTATGCGCACCATCGTGGGCATGGACAAGGTGAAACTCGTGGGCAGGAAGATAGTCAAGGCTGACCCCCGCATCATGCTCGACTGCTCTGCCATAGCCAAGGGATATGCCGTTGACAAGATAGCCCTCATGCTCAAGCGCAAGGGCGTGGAGAATTTCCTTGTCGAGGTGGGCGGCGAGATAGTAGCCGCTGGCACCAACCCTAAGGGCAAGGAGTGGAGCATCGGCGTCACCAAACCCGTTGACGACTCCCTCTCTGTCAACAGCGACCTGCAGATGATTCTCACCATGACCGACTGCGCCCTTGCCACCTCAGGCAACTACCGCAACTACTACGTGAAGGACGGTCACAAATACGCCCACACCATAAACCCCAAGACTGGCACCCCTGCCGAGAGCAACAGCCTCTCTGCCACCATCGTAGCACCTTCATGCGCCGAGGCTGATGCCTATGCCACAGCATGCATGGTGGTGGGTAAGGATAAGGCGCTGCAGATTCTCAACAGGCAGGCTGACAAGAAATATATCATCATCTACGACAACAACGGCAAAACCGAGTGGGTGGTAAGTCCTGAACTGAAGCTCACCGACAAATAACTCTATCGTCCCACCTAATAAATCATAGCTTATGGCTTTACAGAAAGACAAAATAGCACGACTGCCCCTCTTCATGGGTCTCTCTGAGATAGACCTCGACCGCATATCCAGCGAGCTGTCTTTTTCCATTCACCACCACAAGAAGGGTGCCGTGATTGCCGAGGCTGGCAAAGTGTGCAGCGGACTGATAACCGTCACCATCGGACAGGTGGCGTGCGAAACCGTCTCTGACGACCACTCTTACCGCGTAGTGGAGGAGATACACAACATACACACCATAGAGCCCAACAAGCTCTTCGGACTGCAGTTGCGCTACGCCTCTACCTACCACGCCCTCACCTCGTGCGAGACTATCGAGATATCCAAGGAGGGTCTGCTTGAGCTCCTGAGCACCAACTTCATCGTAAGGCTCAACTACCTCAACATGCTCTGCCGCAGTTCGCAGACCACGGAGCACAACCCCTGGAAGGCGTGTCCGCCTAACCTCGAGGGCCGCATAGTGCAGTTTGTCAAGAACAGGGTGAAGCACCCTGCTGGCAGCAAGACTATCTACATCACCATGAAGCGCCTTGCCAACGAACTGTGCACCAGCCGCCTCGAGGTGTCAATAGCCCTCAACAACCTTGCCAACCAAGAACGCATAATCCTAAAGCGCGGAATAATAGAGATTCCTGCGTTGCAACTACTATAATTATAATGAGCACCAATACAGCTAACAATCCTTTCTTTCAGAAATATGGCACGCCGCATGACTGTGCGCCGTTTGACAAGATTAAGCTCGAGCACTTTGAGCCTGCCTTCCTCGAGGGCATAAGGCGCGACAACGAGGAGCTCGACAACATTATCAACAACCCTGAGGAGCCTACCTTCAGCAACACCATCGCCATAGACTACGATGACGAGAAGGAGCAATATTTCTCTCTGCTTGATAATGTGTCAACCGTGTTCTTCAACCTGCTCTCTGCCGAGACTAACGACGACATGGACGAGCTGGCTGAGAAGATACAGCCCATACTCACCAAGCACGATAACGACATCTCGCTCAACCCCAAGCTCTTCGAGCGCATCAAGTATGTGTATGAGCACCACGGCGAGCTGACCGACGAGGAACAGACGCTCCTGCAGAAGACCTACGACGGCTTCGTGCGCTCAGGTGCACTGCTCGACGAGAAGGGCAAGGAACGCCTGCGCGCCCTCACTGAGGAGGCGAGTATGCTCTCGCTGCAGTTCTCGCAGAATGTGCTGAAAGAGAATAAGGCGTTCACCCTGCACATAACCGACGAGAAAGACCTCGACGGACTGCCCGACACCCAGATACAGGCGGCGCGCGAGGCGGCTAAGGAGCGTGGCAAGGAGGGATGGGTTATCACCCTCGACAGCCCCTCCTACGGTCCCTTCATGCAGTATGCCAAGAACCGCTCACTGCGCGAGAAGCTGTATATGGCGCGCAACACCGAGTGCACACACAAGAACAAGGCTAACAACCTCGAGATATGCAAGCGACTGGTCAACCTGCGCCGCGAGGTGGCACAGCTCCTGGGCTATGAGACCTATGCCGACTATGTGCTGCAGAAGCGCATGGCGAGCAACACCAAGAATGTCTATGACCTGCTCTATAAGCTTATAGATGCCTACAAGCCTACGGCAATAAAGGAGCGTGACGAGTTGCGCGCCAAGGCAAGGCAGATGGAGGGCGACGACTTCCACATGATGCCTTGGGACACCGCCTACTACTCTCACAAACTGCAGCTTGAGAAATACAACATCGACTCTGAGATGCTGCGCCCTTACCTTGAGCTCTCTAAGGTCATAGAGGGCGTCTTCGGACTCGCCACCCGTCTCTATGGCATCACCTTCAAGGAGAACCCGTCCATACCCGTGTATCACCCTGATGTGAAGGCTTACGAGGTATTCGACAGGGACGGCTCATTCCTTGCCGTGTTCTATGCCGACTTCCACCCCCGCAAGGGTAAGCAGGGCGGCGCATGGATGACCGAGTACAAGGGTCAGAGCATCAACGGCAGGGGTCAGAACATCCGTCCGCACGTGAGCGTGGTGATGAACCTCACCAAGCCTACCGCCGACAAGCCAGCCCTCCTCACCCTGGGCGAGGTGGAGACCTTCCTGCATGAGTTTGGTCACTCGCTCCACGGCATGTTTGCCAACACCCGTTTCGAGTCGCTCTCAGGCACCAGCGTGTGGTGGGACTTCGTTGAGCTGCCCTCACAGTTTATGGAGAATTTCTCGCTCGAGAAGGAGTTTCTGCACACCTTCGCCTTCCATTACCAGACGGGCGAGCCTATGCCCGACGAGCTCATCGACCGCGTTATTGCCAGCCGCAACTTCAACGTGGCAGGTGCCTGCCTGCGTCAGGTCAGCTTCGGACTGCTCGACATGGCTTACTACACCCAGAAGCAGGAGTTCACAGCCGACATCATCCCCTTTGAGAAGGAGGCGTGGAAGGATGCCATCATCGGCAAACAGCTGCCTGACACCTGCATGACCGTGCAGTTCTCACACATCATGGCTGGTGGCTACTCGGCAGGCTACTACAGCTACAAGTGGGCTGAGGTGCTCGACGCCGACGCCTTCGCCGTATTTAAGAAGGAGGGCATCTTCAACCAAGCCACCGCACAGCGTTTCCGCGACTGCATCCTCTCTAAGGGCGGCACCCAGCACCCCATGACCCTCTACAAGAACTTCAAAGGCTCTGAACCCACCATCGACGCCCTGCTGGAGCGTAATGGGATAACGACCCCCTAAATTCCCCCTAAAGGGGGACTTAAGAGTTAGCTATGGTATTGTCCTCTAACTCCTTCTAACTCCCTCTAACTCCCTCTAACTCCTAAAAAAACAAATGACCAAGCAACATCTATTAGACCAACGCTACCTCCGCATGGCACGCATCTGGGCTGAAAACAGCTACTGCAAGCGTCGCCAGGTAGGCGCACTCGTGGTGAAAGACCAGCGCATCATCAGCGACGGATATAACGGCACACCAAGCGGATTCGACAACATCTGCGAGGAGAACAACGTGTCGTTCCCCTACGTGCTCCATGCCGAGGCTAACGCCATAACCAAACTGGCGCGCAGCCACAACAACAGCGAGGGCTCCACCCTCTACGTCACCGCATCGCCATGCCTGGAGTGCTCCAAACTCATCATTCAGGCTGGCATCAAGCGCGTCATCTATGGCGAGAAATACCGCCTCGACGACGGACTGAAACTACTGGAGCGCGCTGGCATCGAAACCAAATTAGTGGAGGTGGAATAGCCACCGTTCGCCTCGCGTCAGCGAGGGGCTGTAAGTTCCCGTTCCCGTTAACGTTCCCGTAAAAAACTATGAACAAAAACCGATATATGCCGTTGATTCTGGCGATGTGCGTCATCGTCGGAATACTCATTGGCACCTTCTATGCCAACCACTTCTCTGGCAACCGTCTCAACGTCATCAACTCAGGCAGCAACAAGCTCAGCAACCTGCTGCACATCATCGACGACCAGTATGTTGACACCATCAACATCAACGACGTGGTAGAGAAAGCCATACCCCAGATACTGGCTGAGCTCGACCCCCACTCCGTCTATATCACCGCCAAGGACGCCGAGTTGGCGAGCGACGACCTCAAGGGCTCGTTCTACGGCATAGGCATAGAGTTCCTCATCAATAATGACACCATATCCGTGCAGAACGTCATAGCAGGCGGTCCTGCGCAGAAGGCGGGACTGCTGGCTGGCGACAAGATAGTGACCATCGACGGCAAACCCTTCGTGGGCAAGGAGTGCACCAACGAGGAGGCTATGCACCGCCTCAAGGGACCAGACAAATCAACCGTCACCGTGGGCATCAAGCGCTACGGCTCAAAGGAGGTGAAGAACTACACCATCACGCGAGGCGAGGTGAAGACCAAGAGCATCAGCGCCACCTATATGCTCAACGAGAAGACGGGCTACATACGCATCAAGAACTTCGGCGAGAACACCTATGCCGAGATGCTCGTGTCGCTGGCTCAGCTGGCTAACGACGGCTTCGAAAACCTCGTCATCGACCTGCGCGACAACACAGGCGGATACCTCGAGGCTGCCGTGCAGATGGCTAACGAATTCCTGCCCAAAGACCGCCTCATAGTCTATACCCAGGGACGCAAGTCGGCACGACAGAACTACAACAGCGACGGGCGCGGCACCTACCAGCATCTGCCACTCGTGGTGCTCATCAACGAAAACTCCGCCTCTGCCAGCGAGATATTCGCAGGCGCCATGCAGGATAACGACCGCGCCACCATCGTGGGCAGACGCTCATTCGGCAAGGGACTGGTGCAGCAGCAGATAGCCTTCCCCGACGGCTCCATGGTGCGCCTCACCATAGCACGCTACTACACACCGTCAGGGCGCTGCATACAGAAACCCTACTCGGCTGGCGAGACCCAAGACTACGAAAAAGACATAGTGGAGCGCTACCAGCACGGCGAATTCTTCTCCAAGGACAGCATCAAGCACGAGGGACCAGCCTACCACACCATAAGCGGCAGAACCGTGTATGGCGGCGGAGGCATCACGCCCGACATCTTCATACCCGAAGACACCACCGACGTAACCTCCTACTACCGTGCTGCCAGCATGACAGGACTCATCATGCAGTTTGCACTCACCTACACCGACGAAAACCGCCTCAAGCTCAACTCCTTCCGCGAGATGCAAGAGCTTGCCGACTATCTGGTGAAGCAGAACCTCGTCGATAAGTTTGCCACCTATGCCGACAAGCACGACCTGCAGCGTCGCAACCTCATGATACAGCGTTCATACAACCTGCTCGAAACCCACATCAACTCACGCATCATCTACAACGTGCTCGACGAGCAGGCATGGACCGAATACCTCAACCTCAAAGATAAAGTAATAAAAGCAGCACTCGAAGTGCTCAACAAAGATAATTAGGGAACCTAATTCTTGCGCTCCTAACGGTGCTCAGGCGAGCAAAGCTCGGAGCCTAATTCCTAATTCCTAATTTCTAATTCCTAATTAACTTATGAGCCCTGCCAAGCTCGCCAAGCGCTCCCTCCGCGCCCACATAAAGACCATCATCGGCAGCTACTCGCCCCAGCAGTTGCAGGCATACTCCCATGACCTGCAGCAGCGCCTGCTCACCCACCCCAAGGTCTGTGAGGCAGACACCCTGCTGCTCTACCACTCCCTGCCCGACGAGCCCAGCACCCACCAACTCATCGACACCCTCCACCGTCAGGGCAAAACCATCCTCCTGCCCAAAGTCATCTCACCCACCCAGATGACCATCCACCCCTACCGCGGAGCACAGTCGCTCACCCCAGGAGCCTACGGCATACTCGAGCCCAACACCCCCGCCATCCACCTCACCCACATACCCCTCACCCTCATTCCAGGCATCGCCTTCGATGCCACAGGCAACCGCCTCGGCAGAGGCAAAGGCTACTACGACCGCCTGCTCAAAACCCTCACCACCTACAAGCTCGGCATCTGCTTCCCCTTCCAGCTCCTCCCCACCATCCCCACAGGACAGTATGACGTGCTGATGGATGAAGTGATTTTTTAGGAAGTTAAAGGAGTTAAGGAGTTAAGGAGTTAAAGGAGTTAAGGAGTTAAGGAGTTAAAGGAGTTAAGGAGTTAAGACATTACCATCACTTGTCGAGAAACTCTTTTTGCTGAGGTCTCATGTATTGTCTTAACTCCTTAACTCCTTAACTCCTAAGCTCGAAGAGCGATAACTTCTCTTTAAAAGCAAAGCCCCCATTGAGGGGGCTTGCTTTTAAGGCTTCGGCTTCACCTTCTCCGCCAGGTCGATAATCTTGTAATCAAACCCAGTGCCAGAGATGGCGCGTGAGCTCAGACCAGAACTCTTGCCCGTAGCAGCATTATCCACTGAGCGGGTGTACTCAGGCGTGAATCGCACCCTGCCGCTCTTGATGTGCTCGGCAATGCTCCACTCATCCTTGGTCAGAGCCCCCGAAGTGCTCACCGCAGGGTAGAAATAACCCAGACGCTCCAGATGAATCTTGCTTGAGTTGGCTATCTCGTAAGCCATCACCTCAGCCATCTCGATGAGCACCGCATACACATCACTCTCCTTCACACTGACGTTAGCCTCAATGCGCTTCGCCAGCTCGTGAGTGTCGATGATGTTAGGGCAGTAGGTTCTGCCATACCACAGGTTGTTAGCCGTCTTACGCTTGTCCTGACGGACTGCTACAAATACTGACATAATTAAAATCTCCTATCTTTAATAATTAAACATAACTTTAAGGGGAGGGCTGCCTGCAGTTGCTTTGTCACCTTGCGTGGGAGCTAAGCCCCCAGCCCTGGATGCTAAGTCGCCGCACTCGGAAACATCGCTCCTGCATCCCCTTATTATCTACATACAAAGTTACTAAAAATCAGCGAATTATGCAACTTTTTCTTGCACTTTTTTCGCCCTTTCCCGCAACTTTTTTCGGTTGCTATGCGAGGAGCATGACAGTAAGTATTTTTGAGTTTTTCAGCCACAGAAAGAAACGTGTAAGACGTTGCATAACATACTCTTAGATATAGAGTCTTGAGTTTTTTAATGTAAAACTCTATAAACTTTGTTTCTTTTTTATATAATATAAAAAGTTTTATGGAAAATAGTATAAAAAACTCAACGCATATAGCGAAATCAGCCGTCGTTACTGGCTTTGCAACCAATAAGACGGCTGACCGAAAACTCAAAACTTCATTTGGCAGAGTTATAACGGCTGTAGCAGTTTCGTCTGCAGATAGTCGGCAATGTCATACTTGGGCTGGTCTTCCGGCGCTTGCTTTTCACAGAAGTCGCTGACCATGAAGTTTGCCAAATCCTTCATTCCGTCTATTGCCTCTGTCCATAGTGGGATGGCATCACGGTCAGGAATGACTATCACCTCCCTACCCCGCAGCGGAGCAAGAACACTGCGTTTGAGCATGTTCTTACTGCCCGTGGCAAGCCACGTAATGTGCGGATAGGCTATAGCTCCGAACAAGGCATTCTTAGGACTTTCAACCAATGCCAAAAGACTGTTGGGATATTGCCTGAGCAGGTGTTCGCCAAACAAGCATTCGGAGCGGAATTCAGCATCCCCCGGCAGTCTTCCCTCCTTTGCCCATATCTTGCCAAGCCAGTAGGTGGTATTCTGCAGGCAGTGGCAGAAACGAGGCGACTGAGGATTAGTGTCGTAGCCCTGCACCTTGAGGTTGCACACCCGTCCCCCGATGTCAATGTTGGGAAAGACGGTGAGATTGTCCATGTCGTTCATGGAGTAGCTGCCTATACGGTATTCCTCTGCAGCCCACCTCACCAACTCGGGGTTGAACATACGCATGAGACACTGGCAGAGCGAGTTCTCCACCGTCACCAGCTCATTCACCATCCCCTGAGGGATGTACGTATATACTGGCTCCTTCGGTTTGGGCTTGGACTGAGGTTTTGACATTGGCATGCGAGGGGCACTCACACTTATTATGCCAAACCTGCCGGAGAGCCAACTGCATGCCTCCTTGAAGTCGCACTGCTTGCTCTGCATCACGAAGTCTATGACCGACCCGCCCTTGCCACATGCAAAGCAGTGACAGCGGTTCTCGCCACTGCGCTCATAGAGCGTCAGCGAGGGGTGACGGTCCTCATGCCATGGGCAGAGTGTCTTGCGTAATGAGCCCGCCCTGCGCAACTCACAGCCCAACGCCTGTGCCACCTCCGTAATAGAGATGGCGTTCAGGCGCTGTATGTCGAAGTGTTCATACGTACTGTTCATGACTCAATGAGTTTAAGTTTGAAATAGACCATATTACCATACTCCACGCGGCTGTGCGTGAGTGTTTCAAGACGGTTGTAGAACTTAGACCTGCCAACAGGGTGAAGCAGCGAGTCGGTGCAGTAGTTCTTGTAAGCCCTGAAAAGAGAATCACCCGTGACTGTGTACTCCTGCGGCTCACACATCTCGCTGAGAAACAGTCTGACACTGTCTGACTGCATGAGGTACATGTTGAGCGCCTTCCTACAGATGTCACTGCTGGTAAACGCCCTGCGCTCCAGGAATCCAGGCAAGGCACTTAACACCCAGTTGAGTATGCCAGGCAGTTCCTCCTTGAGCTTTAAAGCCAGCTGGTCGTCCTTCTCCTCTTCGGTGATAGTCACGTCGTATGGAAGGATGAAGATGCGGCGGAAATAACCACCCGTAACCTCGGCACGTGGCATCTGGTTGAACGCGGCAAAGAACTTGCCGTAGTTGTTGATTTCACGCGGATCACGATACTTACGCTCTATGGTTACACGTTCGCCCGATGCCAACTGCTTGAGCACGTTAGGGTTCACGTCCTTGCCGCTCTCGTGGCTTATGTTCAGCATCTTGCCCTCAATGCCTGCACGCTTTATGGCATCGTTGGTAAGGTCTGACAGACTCAGGTAACTCACGTTACCCGACCCCAGCAACGCCTCGATAACCTCCAGCGTCACCGACTTGCCGTTCTGTCCCTCACCCTTCAGCCACAGCATCTTCTCCATGCGGTGGTCTGGCATCAGGCAGTAGCCTATAAACTCAGCCAACACCCGCTGTGCCTCCTCTTCAGGCAGCACACGGTCAAGGAACTTGTGCCACCGCTGACACTCAGCCGAAGGCTCATAAGCATAGTTCAGCGTATAGAGGAACATATCCTCCTTACGATGCTCACGCAACTCTACAGTTCCGTCACTCCTCAGTTCCAGAGTGCCGTTAAGGGCATTGAGCCACACCTCGCCTGCAGGCACCCTGCGCTCATAATATCCCTTCACGTTGAAGGCGACATTCTCATACAGCTGATTCATGAACGCATGATCCTTACAGTTCGATACAGGCAGACCACACTTCACAGCACAGCTGTCAACGAACATCTTCCACTTAGCAGGCACTATCACCTCCCAGTGACTGCCCGTAAAGCACATCACCTGCTGTTCGGATTTTGCACGCTGAGAATAGTCCGTACAGAGTAGCAACCCGTCAGCCGACTGCACCACGGCATCCGTCACCAGCTGCCTCAGCTGTTTGTCGCAATGCCCCTTGGTGGATGCCACCAACTGCACTATCTCACTTTCGTGTGACACCACGCCCTCAACAATCCTGTCAAGCGTCAGTCCCACCATTTCCTGCTCACGCACTGAGCGCTGAGCTACTAACTTGCCAGCCTTGTCAGCCAGCTCCTGCTCCAAAGAGCAGGTCACTTTTTTGTCTTCCATTGTTAATCTAATTTTTATGGAAGTTATGTCTCGCACTTCACTCCCCATAGACGATTTCAGAGAGTGATGGGCTCCGTGCTCAGAGTAGTTCCCTAAAACACGCGCGGCATAATGTTGGAGGTTTACTTTTTGTCAAGGGCACAAATACGAGATGTGACCTTCACTTTGAGAAAAGCCTCCTTTTTCTGTCACACTGCCACTAGACAAAAAAACCTAGAGGCTGAGTAGTCGTCCTTGTATCGCCACCGTAAAGCGGTTGTTACAATCTGACGAATACTTTGCCTCTAGGGTCTTGTATTCTTGAATTCAGGAATTTCTCCTCCCGAATCTGTGTGCAAAGGTATTAACTTTTATCCATATAGCCAAATATTTTCAAGAAAAGTTACAAAAATATTTTACCATAAATTTTTGCAGAAACAAAAATTATTGTTACTTTTGCAGAGTGTTCCTTAATATAAGGGCACAAGACATATTGCTCAATTGCCTAAGAAATCACCACCTCGAAGAAAAGCGAGCAAACTACACATCAGAAAGAGTCGAACCTTATAGGTGTAGGCTTTTCCATATTGATGTGTAGGTTTGTGGTGAACCTCTTAGGCGTATGGCGAGAGCCTACGCTTTTTTATTTGTGTTGGCTCTGTGGAGTGAAACTTTTATCCTATTAACTAGAGCCGACGGGCAACGGCATATAAAAGCCCAAATAAAACTATGAGAAAACTGTTTTTTATTTTATGCATGGCAATTTGCAGTGTTTGTCTTACTTCTTGTGGAGACGATGATAAAGGTTCTAGTAGCGGTGGGTCTTCTTCTGGTGGTGGGTCTTCTACCGATGGTAGTGGGTCGACTATAGTGGACGGAGTTCATGTTAATCCCCGTAAACTATTGACTTTAGATTTATATAAACAAGATAAGACAGATGAGAAAATACATTTTGCTATGTCTTATGACTCTAAAGGAAGATTATCGAAAATCAATGCGACATATGGCGAATGGTCAAACGAATTACTGAATATTGACTATGATCTAAAAGTTCTCTCTTGCTATTTTGATATTAACGAACCTTATAGATATTCTTATGGAACTGAATCACTGCCATATCGTTTTCCCTTTTCTCTAAATAAATATGGTTTTATTTCCAGAATTAGTAATTGTGAGTTTTCGTATAATGATGCTGGTTATCTCACAGATGTCAATGCTGTCGAGGATGTATGGACATTCGCATATAGTGAAGGAGAAATAATCAAATACATGGCAGAAACATTAAAGACGGGTAATTTGCTGATTTATTATGCATATTATGGCGAAAAGGATGGAGAATTGTACTTCACAGTAAATAGTACAAATAAATCTTATAAAAGGAATTATTGGTCACCCAATGATTGGCGTACAGTATCATCTTTGATATTATATCATGCTGGACTCTTTGGAAATATTAGTAAGCATAGTCAAAACCTGTCAGCTTATTCAAATAAAGGTGCCGTTATTGAGCAATCTAATAGTAATAATAAAGTAACTGTACATTGCTCTTTCAAAATCGAATAATGATTTAAGGACAACAATAGAAGTGGTTAGTGGGACTAACCACTTAAAAAGAAAAGCCGATAGAGCACATGTTCCATCGGCTTATTTATTTCTCTCTATCCCCCTCACATATCACCCTTGCCATGATAAAAAATTCCCTGATAGTGCAACACACCATCAGGGAATTACGTTTCTTTAGCAACGGAACTTACAGCAGGCTGAAAGACTGAAGCTCCTTGGTTAAGGAGAATACACCATTCTGAATCTTCTCTAACTGGCGCTGGCGTGGCTTGTGCACACCTGCTGCATAGTGCCACAGCTGACGTTCGTTAATTCCAGTTATGCGACTGAGAGCCGCCTTGGTGAAGATATTGCTGTAGTAATTGATAAATGTAGCAGCATCAATGTGAAACTTCAAGGTTATTTCACCTTTTAATGACTCGGAGGGCTCTATGCCGAGTTCCTTGCATGACTCAAGGTAAACCTTTACAGCCTCCTGCATGTTCTGCTCTATCTCGTGAAGATTCTTGCCCGTAGCTATAACTGGAGCTCCATCTACGTATGCGCTGAGATTGTCTCCTGCATACTCTACTGTCACCATTACTTCTTTCATAAGTTCTTTCCTTTCTATTTCTTTATCCCAGCTTGTCTGAGTATTGAATAATACGTACCTTTCTCTATGCCTTTATTGCCATGGTCGGGTACTACAGCTACATGAATGCCATCGGTATATACCATATGACTGCCTGTCTGGCGGACGAAATGGAAGCCATTCCTTTCCAATTCCCTTATGACATCACGAACTTTTTTATAACTCATTGTCCTAATTTTGCTGCAAATGTAGTAAAAATATGAATAATATGCAAGAAAATCCTCTATTTTTTGCACATACAGAATAAATTTGTACTACTTCAAAACTCTACATAAGTATTTTCTTCACTTTATATTATTATTCCCCCTCACATATCACCCTCGCCATTTCATTGAGCGAGAGACACTTGGAGCGACATCAGCTATTGTTCATTCGTTAGAAGGGGAATTATGGGCTTGGCTACCCAACAACGAGTGAGAATCTAAGTCCAAGCGCATTGGCTATGAGCATGAACGTGCTGAGCTGCATGTCTGTCTTGCCTTGCTCCAGCGAAGAGATATACTCTCTCTTCTTGCCAATGCGCTCACCCAATGCTTGCTGCGTCAACTTCTGACGCTTGCGCTCATCACGCAGCAATTCTGCATAATACCACGCCTCTGCTTTTGCCTGAAACTCCTTGCGAGATGGTGAACCTACGGAACCGTACTTCTCTGACAGGCGGTCGTCAATCTGTGGCAACTTTGCCCATTTCTCTTCACTAATCTTTATCATAAACTTTCCTCCCATTCTTTTAATAGTCGTTCTGCTTTCTTAATCTCGGCAGCGTACTGCTTCGTTCCCTTTTCAACAAAAGAGTTGAGCATCACCATACGATGACATTCCATAAAATTATCTGCGTCAATGGCAAATAGCACGGTGCGATACTCATTGTTTCCAACTGACACACGCATTTCATAGAACTCAGTTTTCTCAAGACGCTTGACGAACTTCGTACTGACAACGTATTTCGTCAGCATGATTTCGAATACATAATCATATTTGTCTTTTATCTTCTGAGGCAAGTTTTGATAGTATTCGTCAAACTCCTTCGTATATGTTGCTTCTCTGATCCTATCGTTCATGCTGCAAAAGTAATATATTTATTCCAATTCACCAAATTTTTGGGAAGAAAAACCTTAATTTTACCTCATAACAGCTTGGTTACACTAACCACTTGAAGGGAAAAGCCGACAGAGCACACGCTCCATCGGCTTATTTATTTCTCTCTATCCCCCCCTCACATATCACCCTCGCCCCTGCACTATATCCGTAACAGAGAAATAGTACTTCTCCTGCTCTGCATCCCATACGATGCGGACTTTCTTGCCCTCAAAGAGTTGTATGGCGAAATTATTGAAACAACAAAAGAAGAAAATAGGTTTTTGGCTTCAGTTATATAAAAAAGGAACGAGAAATTTGGCGATATAATTTTTTTTAGGTATTTTTGCAAAATCATTCGTATTAAAAACATCACGTTGCTTATGAAACTGCACGAAATTACAGAAGAAGAGATACTGCGCAGAGCTAATGAGGTGTTCTCTGCCATGGAGAATCGCTCCACTGAGGAGGAGATGAAGCTGGTGAAGAAGGCTTTCATGTGTGCCAAGGAGGCTCACCACGAGCAACGACGCAAGACGGGCGAACCATACATAATACACCCGATAGCAGTGGCGCTGATAGTGGCGAAGGAGCTGCAACTGGGTGCTGCACCCGTGTGTGCGGCTTTCCTGCACGACGTGGTGGAAGACACGCCGACGACGATAGAGGACATAGAGAATATGTTCGGTCAGGACGTGGCGTTCCTGGTGCGCGTGGTGACGAAGCAGAAGAAGCAGAGCTACGCCATGTCGAAGCAGCTGGACAACTTTAAGCAGATGCTGGACTCCATGCACTACGACATCAGGGCTATACTGATAAAACTGGCTGACCGCCTGCATAACATGCGCACACTGGACTCTATGCGCCCCGACAAGCAGATGAAGATAGCCGGCGAGACGGACTATTTCTATGCTCCGCTGGCTAACCGACTGGGGCTGTACACCATCAAGATAGAACTGGAGAACCTGTCGTTCCGCTACCGCTGTCCGCAGTGGTACTGCAAGATTCTGGATCTGATAGAGAAGGACCGCAAGATGGACGAGAAGCGCATGGCGGCGTTTAACAAAACGGTGGACGACATACTGACCAAGAACGGCATAGAATACAAGCGCGAGGTGGCTTACAAACAGCCCTACAACCTGTGGCGCAAGATGAAGACGCAGGACGAGGATTACGAGCACCTGGAGTGCCGACACTTCACACGAATAGTGTTCCCAAGCAACAATAAGCTGTCAGACAAGAATATGATACTGAAAATCTATTCCTTGCTGACGGATAAATTCAAGGAGCGCCCTAACTCGATAATCAACTATATAGACCTGCCTAAGCAGAACGGCTATCAGGCTTTCCACACCCAACTGCTCTCAGACTACGGTATATGGGAAGAGGTGCATATACAGTCGGAGAAGATGAGGAAGAAGACCATGCTGGGCTACCTCTTCAACAGCGGCGAGAGGGAGATAGACATCAACATGTGGCTGAAGGATTTCCGTTCGCTGCTGAAGGACGTGGCTGAGAATACCGAGCAGAAGAACGATGAGCACGACTACTTCATGCAGTCGGTGCGCGCCTCATTCTACAACGACGACATACAGGTATATACCCCTGAGGGCAAGGCGATACTGCTGCCTAAGCACTCCACGGCTATAGACTTCGCATTCCACATACACACCAGCGTGGGCATGCATGCAAAATACGCCAAGATTAACGGTCACCTGGCATCGGTACGCTCAAGGCTGAAGCGTGGCGACTGCGTGGAGATAGGCACCGACCCTGAGGTATGGCCACAGGAAAACTGGCGCAACAGCGCTAAGTCATACAAGGCACTGAAGAACATACACCAGTATCTGGACAATCTGCCTAAGCCTGAATACGTGAGATGCCCCGTTTGCCACCCTATCCCTGGCGAAGAGGTGATAGGATT
>ODAJ012120017.1_pt1 | contig 18505 bp, 14 predicted proteins | sample 1539241 | NCBI WGS metagenome assembly ODAJ01 (sample SAMN02144231, study PRJEB22623) | gut metagenome | biome: sheep rumen | host: Ovis aries | place: New Zealand | reverse complement strand
GCGGTTTCAGGTCGCGGTTGTAGGCCGTGAACATAGCCGCCGAGTCCACCAGCACGCTGCTGTCGGCACGGCATATTGACACTTTGGCGTAGCTCAGCGGAATCTTCAGGAATCCGTCTTCCACCTTTCCGCTAATCGTTACTTCTCTCTGACTCTGCGCTCCTACCGTTAAGGAGAAAACCATGAATGAGAAAAAGAATGTTATTAGTTTATACACAATTATCTGGAATTTAATTATATAGTTAATTAGGCATATAATTTACATCATTAGTGTCCACTAAAAATTAGTGGATATGTTTGTAAATTACTTAAATATAGAGATTTAGAGCGGAAAATTGACGGTGACGATTTGAATTGACCACCTTTGCAATCCAAAAGCAAATCAGTCATTCGATGAACACCGGAAAATATATATTCGCTCAGCTCATAGAGTTCTTGCCGCAGAGATTTTTTGATAGAATTGTAATGAAATACGAAGGGAACAAATACGTGAAGCATTTCACTTGTTGGAACCAGTTGCTCGTCATGATGTTCGGGCAACTGAGCAATCATGACAGCCTTCGCGACCTTACAAGTACCATATCTGCGCATTCCAGCAAGGCCTATCATCTTGGCTTTGGCAAGAACGTGACGAGAAGCAATCTCGCAAAGGTCAACGAGAGACGCGAGCCTCGCATCTTCGAAGAGTTTGCCTATCATATGATAGACATTGCGAGAAAGAAGAGAATCGACAAGGACTTTGAGATAGACGGGAAGGTGTTTGCCTTCGACTCTACCACCATCAACCTTTGCCTGAGCGTCTTCTGGTGTGCAAAGTTCCGTCGCGCAAAAGCGGGCATCAAGATGCATACGCTCTATGAGGTTGAGACGGACATTCCTGCGTTCATCCACATCACCGGGGCGAAGGTGCATGACCAACGCGCGATGGACGTAATTCCTTATGAACAGGGGGCTTACTACGTGTTTGACCGCGGATACTTTGACCTGAGGAGACTCTATCATATCAATGAGATTGAAGCCTATTTCGTGATAAGGCAGAGAGGTAATCTTCAATATGAGGTCGTTAGCGAAAGTGACACCATGCATAATGCCGACGGCGTGCTCTCTGACCAGGTTATAAGGCCTACGAATTACTTCACCAAGCAGAAATACCCTGCTGTTCTTCGTCGCATCACATACTATGCGGCTGACAAGAACAAGACATTCATCTACCTGACCAACAATATGGAGATAACAGCCGTAGAGGTCGCCCTCCTTTATAAATATCGTTGGCGTGTGGAACTCTTCTTTAAGTGGATCAAGCAGCATCTCAAAATCAAATCCTTTTGGGGTACGACAGAGACTGCTGTCAGAATCCAGATAAACTCTGCCATCACTGCCTATTGTATGGTGGCTATTGTGGAGCATGACCTCAAACTGCACAGGAGCACCTACGAAGTGTTGAGAATTTTGAGCGCTTCGTTGTTGGATAAGACTCCTATCAAGGAACTCTTCACCAAGGAACCTGAGTATGTTGCAGATGAAGGTCAATTGACTCTTAATTTTATTTAGTGGACACTAATGAATTTACATCTATAGTTAAAAAGATTTCCAAGTTCTATGCGTAGAGACTTGGAAATCCTTTTCCAAAAGCACCAATCACATACAGGCATAATATGAAATAACACCCGCTGGAGTGGTCATAGTACGAAGACGACAAGTTCCAAGTAATGGTGCTTGATGCCCTTCAACAATAGTCATCTTCAAAAGACATGTTTGCCCTTCTGAAGTGCAGACATCAACCCATGATCCGTCTTTTCCTTCCACTGCTACCATTTCTTCATGGGAAAGACTTGTGAAATCATGTGTAACGAATCTTCTTAATTTTTTCATTTTCTGACATGTTATGTTAAACTTATACACTGCCTCTTCTGCAGATGGCCTTTCTGCTCCCAATAGCGTAGTGCTTCGGCTATTGATATCATTGCAAGATATTGTCCAAAGAATAAATTGTCATAAAGCGAACAATGGCCAGACAAGTTAGAGCAAACGAAACAGGCTCCACCTATTACCAATACCTTCATATTTATGTTTACGTCCATTATGTTTTTTACCGTCATTTTTGATTTCTATTCAATTTTTGGCTGCAAATATACAAAATATATTGTATAAAACAAAAAAAAAAAAACAAATTTTTGACTTTTCTTGCAATATATGCTGATTTTATAGTATTTTTGCACCATCAAAATAACCATATTATATACAATTATGATTAAAGACACAAAATTTCTCTCTTTGAAAGATTACGAGTTTTCGATGGAAGTAGATGCAAAAACAAGAGCCAATGCTTTTCAAGACTACATCCATCAGATGGAACAGTTCGAGACAAAACCTTATTGGGTCATGGCTACAAGTGGAGTCGGGGCAAAGATGAGACTGGAAGGTCGTGATGACATCATTTCAGCATACATCTCCAATGATTATCTTGGGATGTCACAACGGCCAGAGACTATTGAGGCTGGCATTGAAGCGCTCCGAAAATATGGAACAGGAGCTTGTGCTGCCCAGGCGATAGGTGGGTATCTTGACATCCACAGGAAACTGGAGGAAGAGATTGCTGACTTTGTTGGGCAGGAAGATGCCATCCTGTTCTCTTCCGGCTTTGGAGCTAACACAGGTCTGCTTCGCGCCATCTTAGGTAAGAACGACATCGCTTACGTGGATTCATACATTCACACGAGCGCCACAAGCGGGCTGCGTGGAACGAACATTAAGCATATCGGCCATAACGACATAGAATATCTTGATATGATTCTTGGTAAGGAAGCAGGAGAGTACAAGACCCGCCTTGTTATTATTGATGGCGTTTACTCTCAAAATGGTGACTTGTCAAAACTACCCGAATACATCTCTGTTTGCAAAAAGCACAATTGTCTGCTCATGGTCGATGACGCACATGGTATTGGTGTAATGGGTAAAAATGGACGTGGAACTGCTGAACATTTCGATTGCCTGGGTCAGATTGACATCATCACTGGCACTTTTAGCAAGTCATTTGGATGCGTCGGTGGATTCGTGGCCGCATCTTCCAGAATGATAGAGTATCTAAGATACTATGCAGACAGCAATGTGTTTTCCGCTGCCATGACACCGCAGGTGACGGGGTCAGTCCTTAAAGCCATAGAGCTGATAAAGACCAGACCAGAAATCAGGGAAAAGCTCTGGAACAATGTTAATTATCTTCGAAAAAGATTGCAAAGCGCAGGTTTCGACATTGGTCAATCTGAGTCTCCAATATTTCCAATAATGGTTAGAGACAATGAAAAAGTATATAAAATTGCTGATATGTTGCAAAAAAAGTGTATTTTTGCAAGCGGAATTGTCTATCCAGCGGTAAGGACGAAGGAAGCGAGAATAAGAATCAGCCTTCTTGCGTCCCACGAAATAGAGCAACTTGAGCAGCTGGCAATCGCTCTTGAGGAGATAAGAAGTGTCATCCCGTTTTAACTATACATATATTATATATAATGAGTACAGAAAAAGCAACACGCAACAGGCGAACAAAAGCAGACATTACAGAAGACATCAGGAAAGCCGCAGTTGACCAGGTAATGAAACGTGGTTTTTCGGCATCACTGGTGACAGAAATCATCAAGAAGGCCAAGATTGAGCCTCCAGTTTTCTACCACAGATACAAAGACCTGGATGAATTCTATAGTGAGTTCGTCAAGGGTTATGACTACTGGTTTTCAGAAATTGCAGATGAAGCAATGAAATGTAGTGATGATCCTAAAGTCCAATATATTGCACTCATGGAAGGACTGCAGAACTCACTGAAAGACAGGTCTGTCATGCAGGAATTACTTCGGTGGGAGGTTGCAGAAGGGAATGACACAACAAAGAGAACTGCTATGCTCCGCGAAGCGTTTACATTACCCCTCGCAGAAAAATACAAGGCCCTCTTTGAGAATACATGTGTGGACTTTGTTGCACTGGCTTCTCTTCTTATTGGTGGTCTCTACTACTTGAATCTTCATAAAGAACGTTCAAAGTTCTGTGGCATAGATATGCAGAAAGAAGAAGACATCGAACGAGTGAACAAAGCCATCAGGACCTTCACAGAGATAATGTTCTCTTTCCTTGAACGCCGGGACACTAAGCAGGACGTAGCAGAAAGGATGAGAGCAAAAGGGATTGACGAGCAGACAATCAAAGAGTGTCTGCAGATATAAAGACCCTTAATTAGAGATATAACAAATAGAAACGAAGAAAATCATGTGACAGAGATTGTTGAACAGATTAAAAGGACGGAAGCAATGGTGTGGAAATTTCTCCTAAGGTGTGGCACACGTTAGAGTCTTTTGAAACGAGTTGCTGTTCCTGGAATTCCAAGTAAGCAGTTTGTGCCATATGTGGAAGAAGAAAAACTGAAGGTAATATATAAGTAAAATGTAAGATTGAGTGACTTAGTTTATACTATATGAAAATATGGAAACGTTGCTTCTAATAATTTCAATATTTTTAACGATATCATTACTCGTTGTGTCTTATTTGTATTGGAAAAAAATGATAGAGGCGAAACGAGAATATAAAATGATAAAACAGCACCTTACCGATGCTGAAAGTGATGTTTCAAATAAGTTATCTGAAGTAAGATGCTTAATGAGACAACAAAAAATATTGAGTAAAATAATAAATTGTGCGAATAAATCTTTATCAGAGGATTCGGCTTTCCTTCCATCAATGGAGGAACTCGCAAAAGAATTCAGATTCTTATTTGAAAGTGAATATTGTTCGATAGGTAAAGTTGTAAACGGAATAGTAGAAGACTACGTTGTCTCATACGATAACTATGAAGATGAGCAACTTTCGGCAGTACAGACCCGTTCTCTACGTTTAGTGAGAAAAGTTGATATAGATAATGATAACTATAAAGTATGCAATGCTTTGAAAGAAGGCAAGGAAATCGCATATTATGATGAAGAACTTATTGATGTCTCAGAGAACAGACACTACCAGATATATGCTAACAATATACTTAAGTCGAAATCTGTTAAAAATACCACGATTATACCCATTGGGGGCACTAATAGTCCTTGTGGATACCTACAATTTATTAACTCTAACAACATAATTAGAGTAGAGGATATAGCTCCCTTTAAACTTGCTATGCTACAACTAATGCAATTGATTGTTGAAAGTGAGGAAAGAGAAGAAGAACTTGCCGAAAATAAGAACCTGCTGAAGGATTCAAACTTCTTTAGGGGGATACTTGAGAATAAAGACGATGTGGATTATCTGCTTGATACCATAATGAAGTATCTTTCAGAACAGTTTAATGCAGCTGTCATTTCTTTCAGAATACCTTTATTAGACGGAAATGAACAAAATCCGATTTTTTATCTTAGAAGATGCTATATTAGCAAAGAAATTCACAAGTCGCAGGAACTGCTTAATCACTATTATAACAATCGAATGTTGAAAAACCTGGCTGAGATGGGCGGTAGTCGATATCTTAAATGTATTAATGGTGATGAGGTTATTGAAGATGTTGCTAAAGATACTGACTATTATGAGGAATATGGTTTAAAAATCAGGAAGGAAACATTCATCTTGCCTATACTACGGGATTATAGTGAGAATAAATGTCATAATGGAGAAAGGCGAACCAGCTCACTATGTGATTTGGATTCTTTTCCAAAATGTAAAAATCGCTTAGAGAAGTTCTATGGCGTTTTTAAATTGAGGTTATTTGACAATGTTCATGAGCATGATGCAGATGATAATGTTACTGCCCATTTAGAAAAACGTAATATTGAAGAAAAGAAAAAGCGATTACAGTATCTTTCTAAACAGATAACTATTTTGTTCAATTCAATAGTTGAGAGATATGAAAACGAGTCACTGCTTGTGTTTCAAGAGAAATTGAGAAGAAGTTCGTTCATCAAAATCAAGGACTTCGACCAAACCTGCGTTGAGACGGTTAAAGAATCCATACAGGCTGTAGGTTGCGTACTATATAGATACGATGATTTGGAAAGGAGACTTATGCTTACAGCTGAAACTGGCGTGAATGGGATATTCAAGAAAAAAACTATTTCTTTGGATGAAAGCGAAAATATTCTTGTCAAAATCTATAAGGAGAATAGTACACGCTATATGTATAGAATGCCTGTAAAAGAGCAGAACGGGGTACCATGTATGTCTGTACTTTTTGTCCCGATGAAGAAGAGGGATGGTACTTGTAAGGGGGTTATTGCAGTTATGGGGAAAAGAGATGCGAGACATTCAGTGTCATCGGCTTACTGGGAACATGACAAGCCCCATGTGGACTTCATCGTAGATGTTTTGAATCGTATATCAGAAGCAGATACAGAACGTTTAGTGTTTCTTCAGCAGCTTTCACATGAACTACTAATACCAATTGCAACGATTGTTAGCGACAATGATATGGTTATTGACACTGCAGAAAGAAACAAGAGCAGTTATACAAAAGAAATGCTCCTTGATAGTATTAAGTCGAACAGAGACAGGAACATGCTTTTCAAGTATATCGTTTGTGATGTAGAAAATATTTATTCTACTATCAACAATACTATACAATACAATATGGTGATGTGCAAAAATCCCAAAGAGCTACTACTTGAAGCTATAAGAATGTTGGAAAAGGATGCACATTATGCAAAGGGAATAAGTATTGTTACGGGTATATACGATATGCCTCCAATGTATCTTGACAAGGACAGAATTATGCAAGTTTTCATAAATTTATTAAAGAACGCCATCAGATATTCTGACAAAAACTCCACAATAGAGGTATTCTATAAGTTTACAGACGGCATGCATGAGATAAAATTCGTAAATTATGGTATTGGCATTCCCCTAGAAGATTCCGACGTAATCTTTGATTTGTTTAGCAGAAGCAAGAATGCAAAAGAGTTATATCGGAGAGGATCTGGTATGGGTCTGTATATAGTAAAAGGCATTATGAAAGCTCACGGGGGTGACTGTGTAATAAGGAGACATCACCAACCAACGGAAATATCTATACTTTTACCTAATAAAAAAACTTAATGAACATGAATGAGAAAAAGATTCTTTTTTTTGACGATGAGGTTTTACCTTCCGAAAACTTGATACGGAATTTGGTTACAAATTATGGTCATAAGATTACTTGTACTTCAACCGTAGCAGATTTCGTAGAGAAATTGACTAGCGAGAAATACTGCCTGCTCATCATTGACGTTATGGCTCCGATTCCTTCCGATATGGAATCTTTAGGCTTTACTTATAAGGAAATCGAGTCCATAAAAAAGAAGGAGGGATTGATTACAGGTGTTGTACTCGCAGAAAGGGTGTGGCGTGAACCGGGATATGATAACATTCCCATTATATTCCTTACAGCAAGGGCTCCATTCAAACTCAACTATCAAGAAAACAGAAAGATAAGAATGCTACAAAAACCGGTGCTGGCTAAGAACTTTTCAAAAGAAATTAATGAATTATTGGAAGAAGAATAGTGCAATGAAACTAAGATTTATAATTTGTGTGCTAATGGTTTCAGTTGTTGGTCAAGTTTCGTCGAACACACTCCAAAATGAAGCCAAAGCCCCTAGTGCTACCATAGAAGTATGCACAGCTTCTGCTAATGTGGAAGAAAAAAATGATAAGGGAGATGAAATGGGCAGTCTTTCACTTGCTATAAATACTGTTAATAATATTTTAACAGGTGCAGAGGTCTTAATTGGAGTCCTTACCTTGCTAACTGTCTTTTTTGGCTTTTTTGGATATTATAGGTTTAAGAAGAGAATAGACGAGAAGTCAAAAGGAATTGATTCAAAACTTAAGGAATTTGAAGAAATGAAGACGCAGCTGGCAGAGGCCTATCATCTGTTAGAAATGCAAAATGGCTATATTAGTTTTGCAAATGGCTATCTATATCAGACAACAGAACAGATGGTCAACCAAATAAGCGACGCCGATTTGGCCATGGAAATTTTTAAGAAGATGAATCATAATTATCATGTAGCTAACCTATATTCAGCAGATGAAAACACTCGTTTCGCCGCTATCGCATATCTGCGTGATAATGGATGGTTAGAAGATATTAATCATCTGTATTCATTGTCTAAAACAGACAAAGTTGAGCGTCTAAGAACTTTTGCGTCAGAAACAATAGGTATTATCAAATATAGATTCAAAGATGAAAAGGAAGGTACTAATAATTGATGACGAGCCTATAGCTTGCAGCCATATCGCAGAGATATTGAGATGGAAATATGATACAGATGTGACTATCGTTCAAGATTATAGTAATCTGGAAGTTCTGTTGAGAACTGATTATTCAGCAGTCGTTTTGGATATGATGATGCCCTTCGACGAAGATTTTTTTACAGAAGTAAAGACATCAGAGAAATTCCCTGAACTATCAACAGGCAAATATCTATTCGATGAAATTAGAAAAAGAAACGTGAATATACCTATCATATTCTTTACAGCTTTCCGAGGAAAGATAGAATGTGATAGTAGATCTATTATTATTAGCAAACCAAATCTAGCAGTTAATGTTGCAAAGACTATTGATGGCTTTATTACCAGATTAGAGAAAATGGATATATTGTAAAGAAGTAAGCATCCGTTGAAATATAAGTTTTTAATCAAATACTTATGAAGGAAAAAATATGAATTTATCTTAATAAAAGAAAGCTCTTTCTTTTTTTCGTAACTTTACGTCCAAATAAACATCATCGAACTTAAAAACGCTGTATCAACTGTTTCTTATGTCAAAGCATATCAATAAAATACCTATAAACCGCTACAATGACAAATACACGTCGTTGATACGGTCAATCAAGATTTTCTTGCCGCCACAATTGAACAAGGAAAAAGAATCTTATGGAAAAGATGATGATTTCGTTGGACGTGAACGTTTAATAGAAAAACTGTTTCTGTGGCTTTCCAACAAGGACAATAAAACTGGCTCATATCTTGTCACCGGTTTTCGTGGCATGGGAAAAACCAGTTTGGTAGACCGGACAATAGAACGTTTGGCACGTGAAACCAATTCAACAGTTGAGTTATTGGCAAAGGTTTCGCTCATGGTGATGGTTGTTGCTGTAGGACTTGTCTTTGTCTATTCACAAACACATAATTATAAACAGTGGCTACTATGGCCTAGCATTTCTCTTTTTGCAATTTCTTTTATAGCACTTGTATTATCATGCACTCTTGATAATCCTATAAGAAAAGCCAAGAAACTTCGTAACAAGATACCCAACAGAAAAGAATTCCTGCAACTACTGGTTGACCGTATAGCCAGAGGGCGACGATTGGATGTTTCGCAGAAGGATTTCTCTAATATCAAAATCTCTGTCAATTTAGGTCATGAGGTTCTGAAGGAGCGTGATATATTAGGGTTAATCGCCACTAATGTACGAGACAAATATAAAGAATACATAAAAAGTATCCAGCCCCGTTGGTTTGTGGCGCTGTTGACTACACTATTGATGTGTGTTGTTAGTATAGGAACAGTATTGGTTACAAAGCACACCATGCACCACGCTTTCATGGATAATCTCCCTTACGAGTATTTAAATTATAAGGACGTAACAAAGGATTTAAATGGCGATTCTAAAGATAGAATTAAGCTTGTTGTAATTGCAAATGAAGAAAATAAGATTGTAACCGAGGATATAACTGGAGAAGAAGCCCATACTATTGTAGTTGACGACAATTGGTTTTCTCGAACAGCTTATAATATTGTCACTTTCGGTAGGAATTTATATGCAAAAGAAAACACTCGTAGTGTATGTCTACTCCTTTTTTATTTCTTGTGTTTTTTCATTGTAAAAAGATTGAGTAATCTGTTCGTACGCATATTGCCACTATGGGGGACACCACGGAAATCTATTAGCAGGCTCAACACCTTAGTAGACAGAATCGTTGCAACCACAGATGAGGAAATGGGAACTGCCTCGTCTATGGAAAAGAGTATGGTTTCCATTTCCCTTTTTAATCGGCGTAGGCATAAAACGATGCCTATTGCTGATATTCGTGAAATAGAAACAGAATTGTCCTCCATTATTAATGATATTGCAGATAAATGTACTAAATGGTATAGTGCCCGTTTCTTGATTGTCTTCGATGAAATGGATAAAATTGACCCAGCCATGGTTGAGCCGCCTAAAAGCGATGAAATGCCAGAATTCACAGATTCGGTGAAAGGATTTCCTGATGGTATGGATTCGCGTGAACGTCGCCGTAGTGTACTAAAGTTGTTGGCAAACATCAAGTTGTTTGTTTCTTCAGCAAAAGCTAAGTTTGTTTTTATCTCTGGTCGTGAATTGTACGATGCGTACTTAGCCGACCTCAGCGACCGCGACTTTGCCATTAGTAGTATCTTCTCGGGCGTCCTTAACGTAGATAGTTTTCTCACACCTGAAGGTGGACAGACCGATGTCCGCTCCATGTCGGAGTGGTATATTGCGAACCGACTTTTGCCCGAGGAATGGCTGCAAGAAAGAGAGTTTAGAAATGCCCGAGAAGAGAAAGTACTGAAAAAAGAAATTCCTTCACTTCGATGGTATTACGAGTATTTGATAGAAGGGATTAACAGCAATACACATTATAACGACGAAGAAAGAATCAAACTGAAACACGATGCAAATTTCGTTCTGGGATTTCTTCACACCTTTGCTGCCTATCTGACCCACATCAGCAACGGCTCCCCCAAGAAAATATATCTTTATTTTGAGAAATATATCCGTAAAGCCATCGATTGTGTTCCAATGAACGATTGGAGCGATACCTGTACGGTAGGAATTGATTGTACCGATAAAGACAAAAAACAACAAGTGCTATTTTTTGATAGTATACAACAAAAAAACATCAATTTCATTTACTATTTGGCAGACCCAATCATGGGTACTATTACCAACGACCTTAGTAACTTCGGAGATCGTTTCTTGGTTTCTCTCTCCTTTATTATCGACCACATCTATAAGCATCATAATCGTAGCTTCTCATGGCGTAACCTTGAGCAAATCCCAGACCTGTTGAAAACTAGTAAGGCTCCTGAACTTCGCAATTCTGTTACTTCCATCATGGAGTATCTTACCCAAATACACATCTCGCGTATTACTATTGGACTTAACGAGTATAAATTCCATAAAAGCATTGCCGAAGAGATTTCGATGATGTCGAAAATGAGCGACGAGGCCTCGGCTCTTTTCAATTTCACTCTCGACGAATCACTTTCTGTCATTCAATACAATACACGCTTGCTTAACTATTATATTGAACTTGACCGGAAACAAAGAGAACACTCTTCTGAAAAAAGATACGGGTCTATCATTTCAAGAATTCATTCTAATTTGGGAGACCTCCATTATTGGGATGAAGACTATTACGCTGCTGCACTCGAATATCGTGCTGCGATTGAATCATTGTTCAGTGACAAGACCACTTATAGTTTCCTCACAAAACTGCGTTGTATGCTTAAACTAGGTTTAACATACGAATCTCGCAAACTTTACCCTAATTGTTATCAGATTTATACCAGAATTATTAAATTTTTAGTTGAGAATCGTTGGGTGGATGAGAAAAAGTTTGGGTTGTCTTCACAGGAGTCAAGAACGCATGGGTGGAAGGGAAAGCGACCGACGCTTTATCTTAACGAATCTTGGAGGTGGTCAGGCAGTCGTGACCGGGAAGCATTTGAAAAAGAGTTCAAACACAAGATATTTGAAGGAGACCACAACCGTAATGAAAGAAACGATGATGGCGGCCCCATTGAAACCAAATTTGGATTCAATTTTGACGAAACCGTTTCTACTCTATCCCAAGACTTGACTAAGGAAAAGTCAGATGTTGTTGGACGCCTTACTCTCTTTGAGGAGGTGAGGTATGTCTATCAAGCCATATTGGCCAAACTCAGTGTTATTGAAAAGATGGACATGAGCGGCATTACCCAGACCAATATCGATGTCGCAGAAGGAGAGTTCCGTACTATCCATAAGAGCGTAAACGTGCGTGAAAAGTTTGTTATCTCTGCCGATTTCTTCCGTAAGTTAGCAGAAATATTGTATTACAAGAACTCCCTTACTATATTAACACAAAACCAGGATGCCTTCTATGCTTCTGTTTATTATGGTGACTATGATTTATTGTCAAACCTTGACGATTTCTGCCTCTACTCGAAGATGTCACCAGCGAATGCACTGACCGTAAAACACGATGTGAGGTTTTTCTTTCACCATCTGAATGTCGAAATCAACGACCAATCGGTTGGTAATGAAAAAGTAGTACCTCGTTTCGACTACTCCTTGTTGGACAACAAGGACAACAAACTTAAAAGTCTTTTCGAGGCGTTAAATGATAATCTTTCAACCTTCTTTGATAAGTTCTCTGAGGAAGATTTGCCAAAAGATGATAAGAAACGGGTACATGATAATGTTCAAGCTTTCCTAACTTACAATACCGATACAGTACATACCAACAAATATGAGGAATTTCATTTCCGCAACTTGGGATACTGCGATTGTCATAGACAAAAACTACGCAAACAGAACCTTCGTCCGCCATGTTATGCCTGCAAATACTATACTCGTAGCTTGCGCATTTTGGCTGAAAATATGTTTGATGACCGAAAGGTCTTACTAAATGGTCTTTCGAAGTCCATCGGAATCCTGAAGAACTCATTTAAGAAAAAATTGCTTTATTCAGGTTCTATCCAAGTGCGCAACTTGGCACAAACACTGGAAGGATTTGGCAATGTTATGTTCTCTTGTTCGTCAGGTGACGACTGTGAAGGCGTCGATGATAGAACTTATAGGGGTATAAGCAGTGTTGTCATAGAAATGCTTCAGTCTTTATGTAAACAGAGCAACGAAGATGGCGAACTGCAGGTCGTTGTTGATTTCGAGAATAAAAACAAAGGCATAAAGCTTACTCGTCTTGACAAAAGTATCATGTACTATTGGGATGCCTATCGTTTTTATTTGATTGACTCTTGCTATAACGAGGCCATAGGTTGTCTCAACAAAATCATCAATATGATTGTATATTATATTGAGGTCCTGCATTACTACAATGGAGGTGAGAAATTGTTGTGGCGTGACGAGACCGATGCTGTAATCGCTTTGATTGGTAATAATAATTTCGAAAATTCCTTCCTTGCGACCCTATTCACGCTTTTGGGACGTAATATTGGATACAAGTATGACCAGACCAACCTCACAGAGATAAACGAACTGAAATGGATATATAGTCTTGAGATGCATGACAATATAAACCTATCCCGTCTGTCACTTTTCCCAGATATGCGTGCCGCCTGGCTGCGCATAGTTGAAGCACGGGCCAAAGGCTTGAGGTATCTTGCAAAGCAGCATAAACCAGGCTATTCTCAGGAGGACTATGTCAGTTTCATTACCTCTGTCTATCCGCTTGTAGCTCCTTCGCGTAGGTACGAGACAACTTTCTATGAAGAGGTGTTAGGATATTATACAAAACTTCGTTTCAACGAGCATGTATTAAACAATATTCTTGGTGGCAATGTGATGATTGGCGAGAGCGGATATGCACCAGACTACCACATACGATTCTTTGAAAGGCTTGCCAATTATTTGGATTCCGATGTTGACAAATCGCGAGTCGATTATATGCTATTCCGTATCGAGACAAAAGATGCCGAAAAGAGGTTGGAAATGCTTGAATTTCTGATTCACGACACAATGGTGTGTGTCACCGATATGCTTAAAATATTCGCGCCTCACGTGCAGATTTCATCCTATTCCAATAGTTTCGTTGGCCTTGTCTATAACTTCTATTGGGAGTGGATTCGCAAATATGAATTCCTCTACATCCTCTATCAATATAACGACTTAATAAAGAAAGGAGATCGTGAATCTGCTGAAAGGATCATTAAAACATTGGTTAGAAGGGTGAGAGAAAAAGATGAAGACGATAGTCGTCAACGATTGCTCACAGCCCTAAAGACTTGTTGCCGATTCATTCCAGAGGACACCCCAGACTGTAGGAAATATGGTACGCGAGCTGATCGGTTCTATGAGTTCTTAAGGCATGATATTGACGACATAGCCATCACCACTATCTTTAGCAACTATGCTGCAGAGATGGCGCTGAAATACTATAAGATGGCAGAAGAGGCAAACACTGAGGGGCAGAGCTATAAGTCGATGATTGGCTCGCTTTATTTCCTTAATGATGACTTTAACAACGATACCGTACAATTCATCATTGCCTGTGACCGCTATCTGCTTAACTGTGGAGTAGTAGCCGAACAGCGGCGCAAACTGGAGGAGATCTACAAAGACTCCAATGTCTATAGCATAAAAGATGCTTATATTAATGGGCCTGACCAAATGCAAAAAGCTACAGTGGTGACAGACGGACAATTCGATAGATCACAATATATTAATTCAGAATATTAACTTAAACATATAACAAAATGGGCATACAAGAAATAATTAACAGTATTACTAGAGAATATTCCATTCAGTCACAACCCTTGATGGCTTTTCCAACATTGAGTCCTTATCCACAAATAATTGAAGAGCTGGTCAAAAGCATAGCTAATGCGATTAGTTCTTTAAAAGGATATGTGGAAAGTGGGGCATGTGACCCAATAATAGATTCTCTATGGTCTTGTCATATTAATGAGTCTGAAGAATTAACCAGAAGAATATTGGAACTGAAACTATCTGATAAACTAAAAAAAGAAAATGTCTTTACAATTGAAAAACTTAAAACTGTAGATAGTAATTTTTATCCTGATAATGACAGATTACAAGTTGATGAAGCAAAGAACGTTATAAAGAAACTTGAACTTGTCGTTGAAAAGGAATTCAATACTATTAAAACTATTTGGTCATTAATACAATCTTTATCTATAATTAGAATCAATTTCATCGAAACTAATAATCCTACCATAACACAAATATTTTCATGGTCATTCCTGTTGTCTTTCTATGCTCATGTTCCACAAGATAAGGCGTTTCCTTCTCCCCAATGGGGTGACTTGTGCGATAAAATTAAAACTTGTATTTGTAAAGATGACGATGAGAAACCTCAAACATGGTTTGTAGTAATCTCATTTATTATACTTGTTGTACTCTGTGTTATTTATGGGATTACTTGCTGTAAAGGGGTTTATTGGGAGAGTTTGTTATTAGCATTTGTCTTTATGTCTTCACTTGTTACTTTTTCCATTCTTGCATTATATAAGTTTACTCAATTCCTAAATTTGCAATGCGAACGGAATACAAAATTGAAGGAAAAAATAATAGATAAGGTTATCAATGCCTTCAATGAAGATAGAGAAAACGCAATGCTACATACAAAAACAGAATTGTCCTTGAATGAGAAAAAGGAAAAAGCATGTTTAGAAGAATGGGAGCGCGATAAAGAACACGTGCGAAAAATGAACATCCTAGAACATGATCGAAAAGCGAAATTAAACGATGTGTTAATTGAATTGGCCAAAATACAGAACAAGACAACGAAGATAGATAGCCAAAAGAAAGAACAACCATCAAAAGATACGCCAAAGGAAAAAACAATAAATGAAGAAAGCATCTTACCAATTCTTTTAAATTTAAAATAGTGTGAGAACACATTCTCCGAATGCACAAGTGAAAGAACCCATAGGGTGCGTGAATTGATGTGCCATTTTCTCGACATGGAATGCCTGCTCTTGAAAGACGAGGACAGCGTGCGTAACGTATAATCAGACATTGAGAAATCAAGTTTCGCCCTGCTCAAAGACTGCATGCCTACATGTAGGATGGCAACTTTACAGAATGTGTTCTCAGACTCCCTCAATACTCAAGACTGTGGAGATCTGGACACATAAATGTTGCGCACATCATAAGGTGGATTGCATATCAGAATAGCAGATGTAAGGCATTGGAATAACCAAAATCTCAGATTGAATCCTCTGGTCAAAAGAAAAAAGGCTTTGACGAGAATGACACAGAACCAAGGTACGTCATGTTGAACATCCTATTTCGCAAGTACATATGAATCTTTCGTTTTGAACCTATATCTTTGGAATAATAGAAACAGATGCATAATAAGGTTATGATGGAGTGATAAAAAGCAAAAAATAATTAAATCCTTTGAAATCAGGAAAAATATTCGTATATTTGCAGCGGTTATATAAACATAGGGCTTTATGTTATATCAGAAACTTGTCATAGATAATTTCCTGTGTTTCGACCATTTCGAGATGCAGTTTGCACCTGGGGTGTCTGTTATTATAGGACGCAATGGTGCAGGAAAGACCTCGCTAATCCGGGCGATGGTCTACTCACTCTACTTTATGTTTACTAATGATCGTTCTATGGGCGACGATTTCCTTTCTGCAGGAAACCCCGACTTGAAAATGCGTTCAATCAAGTTTGACGAGTTTCATAGAAACAAGAGTACTGACGATGCAGCTGCCGATGCCAATTTTCACGGTGAAATAGAATTCCTGGGGGAAATAATTGCATGGGACATGTATCGTCGTTCGACCAGCGGATCAGCTCTTAATCCCGCACGGTATAAGCCCGCATATCAGCAGCTGATGCAACTATACAGGGATAATGATGAGCTGCCGCTGATTGCATATTTCTCAGACTCTTTCCCTCATAAACTGACTAATATTTCCCAATTTGCCAAACAGCAGATGTCAGCGAATGGAAAGACGCTGCGCAATTTTGGCTACTACCAATGGGACAATGAGACCGCTTGCGTTGAGATATGGCAACGTAGACTGCTCAATTCAATGGCAAAAGTAAAGCAGTTGGAAAGCGATACCGATGTGTTTACACAGAATGAAGTGGACTTTGTTTCAAGGAAACTGAAAGAATTCTCGCAGGTTATCAATAAAAATATGTGTGATGCTTCGTTTGAGGTTGATCGTCTATTCTATTTGTTCGACGAGGAACAGAAGCCTGAGTTATGGCTCCGTCTGAAATCCGGTCAGGAAATTAAGTTTGAAGGCTTGCCAGCAGGATATAAACGTCTCTATTCCATTGTGCTGGACTTGGCATATCGTGCCTATCTGCTGAACAGACATGCAGATGTTGAGCCGACAGGACTGGCAATGATTGATGAAATAGATCTGCATCTTCATCCTTCATTGGAAACAGAAGTCGTTGAACGTTTTACCCGTACATTCCCCAAACTGCAATTTATAATGACATCACACTCTCCGCTGGTTGTTAGTAACCTTTCATCGAATGACCAGAGGAACAAGGTATTCAGACTGGTGGCAGGTGAGAAGCAGCCACATGAACTGCCAGACCTTTTCGGTATAGACTACGATGATGTCTTACTTGACTGGATGGAGGGTTATCCAAGAAATGAGGAACTTGATTTTCTGAAATCTTCCATAAACAGGGCTCTTGATATGGGCAATGAGCAACTTGTTTCAATGAGAAAGAAAGAGTTAGCAGAACTGCTTCATAGTGAGGAAAAGGCCGAACAGATGATTTCCAAGTGGAGAAATGAATAATCCCAGCCTCATTATATATGTTCTGGATAGACAAGCACAACAGAGGAAAGCGAGGCAAGGGACATCATATCGTCAATGATTTCTTGCGGGAAGCATGGGATGAGCAAGAGGGCAAGTATGTGAATTGCGATTATAGCTCATTCAAACGCAATGGAAAGATGGAGCGATTGCTACATCACGAGCAAGGCGGTTTTTGTTGTTATTGTATGAGACATCTGGCAATAGGTAATCATACCTCGCTGGAACATGTCATGCCACATAACTGCAAGAAAAAGAATGGCGAAGTAGATTACAAGGTCATCAATTATTACAAGCGTTTTAATAAGAACTTCAAGAAAGTTGCCTATATTCATCTGAATGGCTCTACTCGCCAGTGGCATATTGGGCCACAATATCCACATTTCTGCGCTTATGAGAATTTGGTGCTTTCGTGTGACGGTTGCCTTTTTACAGATGAGGATAGGGCGAGAAAAATCTACCCATCAAAGCTCCACCTATGCTGTAATGAGCATCGTGGGAACAAACTGATAGTCCCGATATTCTTTATTCCTAATGTCAGTGACTTGTTTGTTTATAAAAATGATGGAAGTATTGGGATTTCCAAGAAAGTCAAGTCTCTACAACGACAGCTAGAACTATTTGAAACAATAGAAGCTTTGGCATTGGAAAATGAGCGCTTACAAATCATTCGCCAAGTATGGTATCATATAGCAAAAAGTCATATGTATGGCATAGACGAGGTAAAAGCTGCAATTTCTGACGACACCTTGCGTAGTAATATATTGGCAGATTGTGGAGTACCTGTCCGTATTGAGAAAAGAGTAAGGCAGCCTATATATTGGTTATTGCTTTGTGATTATTATTGGTTTTACAGGTATTTCACCAATAGTTAATATGCATATTCTTTCATGTTAATATTTTACACAGAAATGACATAACTCTAAAGTGGCAATTCAACAGAAGGAGGTATTTTAAGAATAATGAACTAACGATAATAACAAATTATCA
>ODAJ012152105.1_pt1 | contig 18536 bp, 8 predicted proteins | sample 1539241 | NCBI WGS metagenome assembly ODAJ01 (sample SAMN02144231, study PRJEB22623) | gut metagenome | biome: sheep rumen | host: Ovis aries | place: New Zealand | reverse complement strand
CCATGGACGGTGACGTGGCAGTGTCTGCGTCAGAGAGAAACTCCGCATACGCCATACGCGACATAAAGGTCAGCGATTTCCATGTGGCATCGGCTACGCATCCGTACTATCTCTTCAATACGTCCGACTGCCATTTTGTGCACTGCACTATAGGAGGCAAGGTGCTGCCATGCAGTCCTACGGAGTCATTAGTGCGCCAGAGTTGTGATGTGTGGTGATGAAAATTTGCGAACAAATGAAGCACTGTCTTTCGACGCAAAATAGGTGTTAACGAACCTTAATTGAATTTATTTTGCGGTATTTTCTTCCGTACGTTGGAACTTTTTTACTGTAAAAATATCGTTTTTACGTCTTTATTTGCATGCTTTTAGGCTGTAATATGATAGCTTTTATGAGGTAAAAGCTATCATATTACAGCCTAAAAGCTATCATTTTACCACTTGTGGAGATGTCCCTAAGATAGTCTTTGTGTATAAAGCCTTATAGCACAGTTGTTTAGTAAAAAGTCCAAATTTTGCCGTTTTTCGCGCTGAAATCATGTCTCGTGAATTTGAAGGGCAGGAATCGCGATTTAAATACGATGTATGTGATTTTATAGTTAAATAAAAGGTAAATATGGAAAAATAGACGTTGTTTAGAGTATTGTACGTCAAAGTGAGGTTAAATAATTTTAAAAAATACGTGATTTGCACGATAATAATAAAATAATGAGTAACTTTGCGGCAGAAAACTTTAAAGGTAAAAGATAGTTTTCTTGACAAGTACGCTAAGGGTGAATATGGAAACACCCGAAGGTAGTTTGGGATAACTGCAAAGATTTAATAATTAAAGAAAATAATGTTTATGAAAAAACTGATGGGATTCGTGGCTTTGGCTACGTTGTTAGTTTCATGTGGCGGTGGAAGTCAGGGTAAGCCAGATTTCAGCGACAATGAGTATGCGGTACGTACTATTGGAGCTTCTGATGCTAACCTGGAGACTACTTATCCTGCTACATTCAAGGGAATGCAGGACGTGGAGATCCGTCCGAAGGTTTCCGGTTTTATCACAAAGATTTATGTAAAGGAAGGTCAGCAGGTGGGTGCCGGTCAGGTGCTCTTCCAGATTGATAATGTCACTTATCGCGCTGCGGTTAACCAGGCGCAGGCTGCAGTTAATGCTGCTCAGAGTCAGCTGAATACAGCCAAGCTGACTTATGAGAATGCTCAGAAGCTGCACGAGAAGAACGTGATAGGTGAATATGAGCTTCAGTCAACCCGTAACCAGTATGAGAGTGCACAGGCTGCACTGGGCCAGGCAAAGGCAAGCCTTATGTCTGCCCGTGAGCAACTCAGCTTCTGTACCGTCAAGAGTCCTACGGCAGGCGTGGTAGGTTCGCTGCCATACAAGGTGGGTGCGCTCGTGAGTGCGTCTATGCAGCAGCCATTCACCACTATCTCTAACGGCTCAAACGTTGACGTATATTTCTCTCTGAACGAAAAAGAGGTTATGGAGCTTGTTCGCAAGGAAGGCTCACTCCAGGCTGCCATAGCAACCATGCCTGCTGTAAAGCTGCAGCTGGCTGACGGTACTATATATGGCAGCGAGGGTAAGGTTGTGAAGGCCAGCGGCGTGGTTGACGCCACTACGGGCTCTGTCAGCCTCATAGCTGCGTTCCCTAACCCACAGAAGTTGATAAAGTCTGGTGGCTCAGGCAAGATCGTGATGCCTTATCAGGCTACGGGTGCCATCATAATCCCACAGGATGCCTGCGTAGAGGTGCAGGATAAGTACTTCGTATATAAGGTAGGAAAAGACAACAAGGTAAAGTACTCTGAGATTACCATCGACACTCAGAACGACGGCCAGAACTATATCGTAACATCTGGTCTGAGCAAGGGTGAGCGCATCGTGGTATATGGTGTGAACATGCTGCAGGAGGGTATGGAGATAAAGCCAATCTCTGAGGCAGACTATGCCAAGAAGATGAAGAAGGCAGAGGAACTCTCAAAGGTTCAGGGCGACGGCGTCTTTGCCGTGGCAAAAGCCTTGAAATCATGAAAACGAAGAGTGAAGAATGAAGAGTGAAGAATTTAAGTTACATTTCAATTCTCCCTTTTTCTACTTTGCTCTATCAATAACAAGATATTAAACCATAGTAGTGAGTGTCGCATTGGGGAGTATTAAGCAATTCAAATTCTTCACTCTTCGTTCTTCACTCTTCACTAAATAAAGACATGAAATTAGATTCATTTATAGAAAGGCCGGTACTCTCCACCGTGATATCCATCGTGGTGGTGATACTCGGTATCATAGGTTTGGCAACGCTGCCTATTGAGCAGTATCCAGACATAGCGCCTCCTACTATCGTAGTGCGTGCTTATTATCCCGGTGCTGATGCGCAGACTGTGCAGAACTCAGTGCTGGCGCCGTTGGAGGAACAGATAAACGGTGTGGAGGGCATGACATACATGACCTCGTCTGCCACTAACGACGGTTCGGCTTCCATCACGGTGCTCTTCGAGCAGGGCTCTAACCCTGACATGGCACAGGTCAACGTACAGAACCGTGTGTCACAGGCATCTGCGCTGCTGCCAGCCGAGGTTACCAAGGGTGGTGTGACAGTGGAGAAACGTCAGACGTCAACCGTGCTCATCATGGGCCTTGTGTCGCCAGACGACCGCTATGATGAGAAGTTCCTGGGCAACTATGCCGACATCAATATCATACCTGAGATGAAGCGTATCGACGGTATCGGTTCGTGTGAGTCTATCGGATTGAAGACCTATACCATGCGCTTGTGGCTTGACCCGGCGAAGATGCACGACCTGAACCTGATGCCTTCTGACATTGTCGGTGCATTGAGTGAGCAGAATATTGAGGCTGCTCCAGGTAAGTTCGGTGAGCAGTCAGACAAGCAGTATGAGTATTCAATGAAATACACTGGCCGTCTGAAGACACCAGAGGAGTTCGGAAATATCATCATCAAGACCGACAACATGGGACACGTGCTTCGTGTGAGCGACGTGGCAAAGGTCGAGATGGGTGCCTTGTACTATTCTGTGTCAACGGAAATCAACGGTCACCCTTGTGTGATGATGATGGTGACACAGCGTGCTGGCTCAAACGCTACGCAGATAGCTCATGACGTCAAGGCTACGGCAGAGCAGCTGCAGAAGAACTTCCCTCCGGGCATGGAGATAAAGTTCCTGCAGGACGTTACGCAGTTTATCGAGGCATCACAGCATGAGGTGTGGAAGACCTTGTTTGAGGCACTTGCACTCGTGTTCATTGTAGTGTTTATCTTCCTGCAGGACTTCCGTTCTACGCTTATCCCTATGATTGCCGTGCCGGTGTCATTGGTGGGTACGATGTTCTTCCTGAAGGTCATAGGCTTCTCGCTTAACCTCCTCACACTGTCAGCCCTTGTGCTTGCCATCGCCATCGTGGTCGATGATGCCATCGTGGTGGTGGAGGCGGTACACGCCAAGCTTGACATGGGTTACCACTCAGCCAAGAAGGCAAGTATCGACGCCATGAACGAGATTGCCGGTGCCATCATATCCATTACGCTGGTGATGTCTGCCGTGTTCATACCGGTGTCATTCATGAGTGGTACCACGGGTACGTTCTATAGAGAATTCGGTCTGACGATGGCTGTGTCAATCGTTATCTCAGCTGTCAACGCCTTGACACTGTCGCCGGCTTTGTGTGCGATATTGCTGAAACCGCATAAGAAGGGTGAGGAAGAAAAGAAGAAAACTACATTCAAGGAACGCTTCTTTACTGCCTTTAACACCTCATACGACAGGTTGCAGGCAAAGTATCAGAAAGGCGTGGAGGCAATCGTCAAGAGAAAGTGGATTGCCATAGCAGCAGTTATAGTGGGCTTCCTTGCCCTCGGCATAGAGGCTCTGACCACAAAGACAGGCTTTATTCCTGACGAAGATACTGGTACGGTGTTTATAACCGTGTCAACGCCTCCTGCAACTTCATTGCAGAAGACGAACGTGGTAATGGACCAGGTACAGCGTATGCTTGACAATAATCCTGCCGTTGATGTTGCACTGCGTATTACGGGTTATAACTTCATAGCCGGTCAGGGCTCTAACCAGGGTACATTCATTGTTAAACTGAAGGACTTTGATGAGCGTAACCGCTCAGAGTCGTCAATGATGGTACTGGGCATGATATACAAGCAGACCGCAGTAATCAAGGGCGCGCAGATACTGGCTTTCCCACCACCTATGGTGATGGGATTCTCTGCAACAAACAGTATGACGTTTGCCATGCAGGACCGTACCGGCGGCTCACTGGACAAGTTCTTCGACATCACGAAGAAGTTTATCGCTGCGCTCAACAAGCGTCCGGAGTTCTCTAACGCCATGACGGCCTTCAACTCTTCATATCCACAGTATATGATACACGTTGACGTGGCAAAATGTAAGCAGGCTGGTATTTCGCCATCGGCCGTACTGACAACCATGCAGGGCTATTACGGCGGTATGTACTCAAGTAACTTCAACAGCTACGGTAAGCTCTACCGTGTATATGTGCAGGGTGATCCGAAGATGCGTGAAGACAAGACTTCATTGCAGAACATCTTTGTGCGTACGGCTAACGGCATGGCACCGATAAGTGAGTTCGTAAACCTCGAGAAGGTGTACGGACCGCAGGTTATCGAGCGTTTCAACCTCTTTACCTCTATCAATGTCAACGCTACTCCTGCCAGCGGTTACTCATCAGGTGACTGTATCAAGGCTATGGAGGAAGTGGCAGACGAGGTGTTGCCGGCAGGATATACCTACGAGTTCTCTGGTCTGACACGTAACGAGGCTGAGTCTTCTAACTCTACCGGTATAGTGCTTGTGCTCTGTCTGGTATTCGTTTACCTCATCCTTGCAGCACAGTATGAGTCATACCTGTTGCCACTGACCGTCATCCTGTCTGTATCGTTCGGTCTGGCTGGAGCATTCCTGTTCACCAACCTCTTCGGTAAGAGCAACGATATCTATATGCAGATTGCGCTCATCATGCTTGTGGGACTGTTGGCAAAGAATGCCATCCTTATCGTACAGTTCGCACTTGAGCGCCGCCGTCTTGGTATGGCGATATCATGGTCAGCCATACTTGGTGCGGCAGCACGTCTGCGTCCTATCCTCATGACGTCATTAGCTATGATTATCGGTCTGTTCCCACTCATCGTGACCGGCATACCGGGACTCAACCTGTTCCTGCCACCGTCAGTAGGTGAGAACGGCTACACCACACTGGGTGCAGCTGCCATCGGAGGTATGCTTATAGGTACGTTCTGCCAGGTTATGATAGTGCCTTGCCTGTTCGTTATCTTCGAATGGTTGCAGGAGAAGATCAAACCTATAGAGTTTAACGACGACAATGCCAAGGTTGACTCAGAGCTGAAGCAGTATGCAATATCAGCACACGAGATAAACCAGCAGGAACCGGGATATGTGAAATAATTGGGAGATATAAGAAGAAAATATATGAATAAGATTATAAGAAATATATGCGTCGTTGCACTCACTGCATCGCTTACCGGATGCGGACTGTATCAGAAGTATGAGCGTCCGGAAGTGAAGGTTGAGAACAACGTGATGCGTGACGCAAACCTCTATGCCAACACCACCGACAGCACAGGCTTCGGTGATGTGGCATGGCGCGAGGTGTTCACTGACCCGCAGTTGCAGAAACTGATAGAACAGGGATTGGAGAATAACGTGGATATCTTCTCGGCTGCAGCCAACGTGAAGAAGGTGGAGGCTGCGCTGGAGTGCTCACGACTGGCTTTCCTGCCATCAGTGGCTTTCACTCCGCAGGGAACTCTGTCAAAGGTACTGACCGGCGACTACAAGAGTGACTGGAGCAAGAGTTACATGCTGCCGGTATCGGCATCATGGACCGTTGACCTCTTCGGTACCATACTGTCACAGAAGCGTGGCGCAGAGATGCAGCTCGAGATGACAAAGGACTATGAGCACCTGACACGTTCAAAGGTAATCTGCGGCATAGCTAACTGCTACTACACTTTGCTGATGCTTGACCGACAGATGGAGATTCTCAACGATATGGAGACTCTGACAAGTGATACCTACGACATGATGAAACTGCAGAAGGACTTGCGCGGAGCACGTGAGACTGCTGTGGTGAGTGCAGAGGCTTCTATGCTCGGTGTGAAGTCACAGAAGATAGAAATGCAACGCCAGATACTGTCTGTGGAGAACTCGCTGTCATTGCTGATTGGGCAGAATGCACAGAAGATAGCACGCGGAAGACTGGAGGACCAGCGTCTGCCGGAGAAGTTCAGCACTGGATGTTCCATCAACCTGCTTGCTAACCGTCCTGACGTACATGCAGCAGAGATGAACATGGCAAACTGCTTCTATGCAGTGGAGACGGCTCGCAGTCGCTTCTACCCACAGCTTACCATCACTGCAACAGGTGCATATACCAACGATCTGGGACAAGTGGTAAACCCAGGACAGTGGCTTGCCAATTTTGTTGCAGGACTGGTACAGCCTATATTCCAGAACGGAAAGCTGAAGGCAGGTCTGAAGGTAGCACAGTTGGAATATGAGGTGGCAGAGAAGGAGTGGGAACACTCAGTGCTCAATGCCGGCGCAGAGGTAAGCAATGCACTTGTGGAATATAACAGCGCCATGATGAAGGGCGAGGTGGAGCGTCAGCAGGTGGAGGCTCTGACAAAGAGCGTGGACTATACCAAGGAACTGTTCCAGATGGGTTCAAGCTCATATCTGGAGGTGTTGCAGGCACAGTCACAGTTGCTCAATGCACGTATCTCACAGGTTACCGACGACTTCAACAAGATGCAGGCAGTGGTGAATCTTTATTCAGCCCTTGGAGGCGGACGTAAATAATATAGGAGGATTAAGACTATGAGTAACATAAGTGATAAGGCTGTCATCTCGCCTAATGCGAAGATAGGCCAGAACGTGACTATATACCCGTTCGTATATATAGAGGATGATGTGGTGGTTGGCGACGACTGCATACTCTATCCTGGCGTGAACCTCATGAACGGCACACGACTCGGCAAGGGAAACAAGATTCACCAGAATACTGTAATCAGTGCCATCCCGCAGGACTTCAACTACACTGGCGGTGCTACGGTATGTGTCATCGGCGACAACAACATCATACGTGAGAACGTGGTGATAAACCGTGCTACATACGAAAGTGGTGAGACACACATCGACAACGGTAACTTCCTAATGGAGGGCGTGCACATATCACACGACGTTCACATGGGCAACAACAATGTCCTGGGCTATGGTACCAAGATAGCTGGTGACGTGGAAATACACAACAATACGATATTCTCTTCTGGAGTCATAGCCAATCCTGGAGTACGTGTCGGCGATTGCTCGATGATACAGTCAGGATGCCGTTTCTCAAAGGATGTGCCTCCATACATCGTTGCAGGCGGACACCCTATAAAGTACGGTGGAATCAACTCGTTCGTGATAGATAAACAAGGTATAGACGAGAAGGTGAAGGCGCATATAGCTAATGCCTACAGACTGGTATTCCATGGTCAGGATGATATCATGAACGTTTGCTCACAGATAGTGCAGCAGATACCATCGTCAGTGGAAATTGACAACATCATTGATTTCCTGTGTGCGTCAAAGTTAGGACTGATAACAAAGATGTAATAAATACTACGAATACGAAGGTGCATTGAGAGAGGTGCACTTAGAGATATTTATAAGATATAATATATTTTTATATAGGAAGAATAATTTATATCTTTGCACTTTTTGATAATTTAAGGCAGGGTGTCGTGAGACAGTCTGCCTTTTTATATTTACATTTGTCAAGAAAATATTCAAAAACACAATGAAGTGGACAAAAGAAACGAGAAAAATTTTGTCAGTTCAGAAAAAAGTAGTAACTTTGCACCGCTTTGTGGATTGACACGAAGTGAGGCGTAACCGCTGGCACTCGACTACGTTGCGTTTCTCATAAGATAAAACAACAAATAAACATTAATTAAAAATGGATTTAATCAAGGTTGCCGAAGAGGCATTCGCAACAGGTAAGCAGTTCCCAGAGTTCAAGTCTGGTGACACCGTAACAGTTGCTTACAAGATTATCGAGGGTTCAAAAGAGCGTATCCAGCTCTTCCGTGGTGTTGTTATCAAGATCTCAGGTCATGGTGACAAGAAGCGTTTCACGGTTCGTAAGATGTCAGGTACAATAGGTGTAGAGCGTATCTTCCCTATCGAGTCACCAAACATCGACTCTATTGAGGTTAACAAGCACGGTAAGGTACGTCGCGCTAAGCTCTACTACCTGCGTAACCTCACAGGTAAGAAGGCACGCATTCAGGAGAAGCGTGTCATCAACAAAGACTAATTACCTCTTGCAGGAGGTGACAACCAATAAAGGCTTGACTGTGCATTTAGCATTGTCAAGCCTTTATTGGTTATATACTTAAGTGGCATTATCTTAAGATGTTGAATTGATATAAATTAGTAAAATGCGTGTGTTTTACAGAAATATAGTAAAAAAGTACTTTATTTCTGAAAAAAAAGACTATCTTTGCGCTTGATTCGGACAAATGGAAATACGACGCAGAGATGTGTCGTTATTATAAACAAAACCCTAACTGACATATTGAACTAATATTAATAAATTTATATTCAAGATAATACAACTAAAAAAATACATGTATAAATTAATCAGAATGATGCTGCTGGCTTTAGTCACTGCAGCAAGCACAGAAGTGTGCGCTATACCAGAAATCAAGATTGGTTCATACACAGCAGAACGCAGTGCCGGTGAAACGAAGTTCGGTGAGCCGGTTGTAACTGTTGAAGATAATGGTGTAGTCATCACTAACCAGTACAACTTATCTTACTCAACCATTGCGGCTGATGGCACTACGCCTGGTACGGAGAGCACAGACAGTCGCGGCGTAATCATTGTTACCGATGCAGCCACAGGTACACATGTGGAAAAGTATTATGGCGATGTCATCATTGGCACCGCTGGAAAAGTGTATATCAAGGTAACAGCTACTCCTAAGGCAAGTGGTGAAACATTGACGGCAACGTATGAAATAGACATTAACAGTCTGTCTGCGGAGCAGAAGTTCGTACCATCATATCCAAGCGCATTGGTGCCAGGGCATGATGGCTTGATAACGCTTACGACAAAGAAACTGGATAATGGCTATGGTCAGTATTACTTGTCAGAAGCTAAGGTGTTGCTCAGTGACTATGTCATAAACACTACGGTTAACGGAGTGGTGACAGATATCACGGACCACTATGATGTGAATATCAGTTATTCAGGCTCTGACAAGCTTACGTACTCTAACGGTGTGGTGAAGTATGCTGGCATAGGAAACCAGTGGAGTGTGAAGTCTGATGAAGATTTGGCGGCAGACATCACTGCGTTAGGAACTCCTGAAGGAACATTGGCATATACATTTACACCAAAGAGTGAGTATGCTGGATATTATCCAGAAATCACAAAGACTGTAGATGTAAGGCTTCTGTGCAGCACAAGTGATACAAAGACGACACTGCACCTTTCACTGTCACGCGAGCAGATACTGCAGGAGAGCGTAACCTACGGTAGTGTAGATGGTGATACCATACATGTGTATAAATATGGTACAAGCGATTGCAAATCGGGCGACCACTATCAATACTTTACTCCAATCCCTTCGTTGATAACCTCTGACGGTTCACAACTGCAGGTGCTTGTCGGTGGTAGGACATCTGGCGGTTGGGGAGATTTCAAACTGTATTATGAGATAGTAAAGGACAGCACATACTATGATGACTGCAGATATTCACCAATTGCAGGGAACACCGGTGACATACAGCAGGCGGGTAAATCTACAGATTTGAGAATTACAGACTATTCTTATCAGGTAGGTAAACCAGGCCTGGTAAAGGTTGCTGTATATGCAGTGCTTGATGGAACTCCTGATGATAATGGTTACGGTGCAGCTCTTAAGCAATTGTATAAGCCATTGACAGATGACAGTGGTAATCCTGTAACGGTAGGTGGTTGGTATACCGCTTATTCAGAACCGATTTATTTCTATATTGACGTAATGAAGCGTCAGCCGCACTTGAAGTTTGTGCCAGATCCAAATGACATTATCTTTGTCAAGGGCGATAAGATTAATATACCTTCACGTTTTGATGTATCGGCATATATAGATGACTCGCACAATGGTGAGGCAGCCGAGTTGATATGGGGAGCAGACATACCAGGTAATGACCACTTCGCATACTCATTCTTTATATCAGACCGTAATGCGGATTATATCAAGATAAATGACTGGCCATACGAAAATGGGCAGGAAAACTGGGAAGCGAATGGTGGTGACATATATTCCTACAGATATCGCCACATAGTGCTAGAAAACTATGCAGGTCTTGACGGTGTTGCAGATATTCGCATTGGTGACTCTATCAAGGTTGACAATACCTATGAGGTTGTTATGGCCGCAAATATTGACTCGTTGAAACTCGTTCATCCTAAAATACAGAAGGGTGACTATGAGATGGGTATAGTCTATAACTCAATGAAGGGCTATGGAAATGAGAGTTGGACTATAGAATTCCTGCAGACAGGACAGTATAATATTCCATATACCGTGCGTCCATGGAACCATACGCGTTGGGATAATTCTACTGAGATAGGCGTGACTTTCCGTTATAGGGCAGATGATTATCTGGATACAAAGATCGACCTCAGTTATTATTTTCAGGTTGCCGATTTGGGACAGGCATCTTTTGATGAGCCTACGGCAAAAGTCGTCGTCCCTGTATATAACAACTATGACGTGACTTCTGACTATGATTTCGTGTATAGTATAGAATCAGATGTTAATGGAACGGATACGAAAATAGACTCAACTACGGGTGAGGTAACCATAGGTTCCGCTACCACTGGCGATGTAATCGTAAAAGTCACTGCAGCCCGTAAAGATCAAACCATACATTACAATAATCCTGCTGCCGCCTATTATACTATACGAATAGTAAATGGTGAGGAGCGTGCAAAATGGGAGGTTATTTCTACTTGTAAGGAAAATGGTTGTGAAGAGCATGCAACGAATCCACGTTTTGATGCAAGTCATATGGCGGAAGCAAACGGCCGCATGCACTTCCTTACATCAGGTTTGATTTACGGTGGTACAGTCATAGAAGGAGTGCCAGGTATCAGCATGACTATCGGTACGCCGGCCACAAGTGCAGAGGCTGCAGCTGACTGGACTACGGTTGCGACGGCAGAAGCTACTCCTAAGTGCTGTGCGCATGAAACAAACTCCGTAATTGTGAAGTCAAACATCGTGCTTGACCTTGACGAAGACGGCATACCATCGGCAGGTGCCTTCTATCAGTTTAATCCTACCGTCAATGGTTATCTCACCATTGATGCCAAGTTCTGGAAGAACAATACTATCGTGCTTATTTCGCGCGATGCTAATGGCGTATGTACAGACGAGGTATTCCGTAACACAGGTAACACAAGTATCACTTATCCAAAGGCAACATACGATGCAGACGGAAACCTGCTGGGTGACTATACTTTCACCAAGCCGTTGATTGCAGGCGAGACATATTATCTGTATGATTTGACCGAGGGTGGTAACCTTAACCTGCATGGTTTCTCTTATCAGCCAGCGTTCATCTTTGACCGTAGCACTACACAGAGCGAGTCAGAGGCACCGCTTATAGCATCTACCTTTATGAATGGTCTTTCAAGCGAAGTGCCAAAGCTTTATGACAATGACAATGCAAATGTATCTTTTGCCGTAAGTGATGCCTATGGCATAGGAGTCAATGCCAAAGACTATGTGACAGTAGGCTCAAATGGTGCACTTGACCCACAGAAGATGACGCTCATAGGTGACAATATCTTCAAGTTGCGTGTCACTGCGACTGTTGAGTCAACCGATGCTTCGCTCGGTGACTGCGTGAACAAGACACCTTATTATGATTTGCAGATTATTGACATTCCGACATTTGCCATAGCCGAGACCCTTGATGCTTATGGAGACCAGAACATACAGTCAGGTACTATGGTGTCAACAACCAACATCAGCACCGATATCACGATGACGTTTGGCGGATGGAGTGACAGTGATAATAAGTATAACAACGCTGACCCTGAAAAGGTAAGGACGGATACATGGTCATACAAGAGTGCTGCAGGTGCAGCCAGCCGTATAGGTAGTGAACTGCCAGACAATGATCCGACATACAACCGTACCATAGATGGTTTCGATTACTTTAATGCAGGTGCACAGAACCCTGTAGATGAAAAGAACATGTCGGCGCTGCAGCCTTCAACAATGACACTCAGCAACGGTAATAACTATACATATGGAAGTGGTACCGAGTATGAGCAGAGTACAGAGGTGTATTATAATACTACCTATAAGTTGCCATGTCGAGGTGCATTCCTTAAGTTTGAACCGCGTGAGAGCGGTACGCTTATAGTGTATCTCGTGCAGAATGGTTCATGCGATTATCATTATGGCGTAGCTGATGCCTCAAAGACCGCCTACAAGATGAAATGGCGTCCGTTGTATATTACTGATGAAACCGGTAAGCCTGTAACGATGGTCAACTCTTTTGGTAACATAAGTAAATATCTGCCTACTGGTGATGATGAAAACCATGCAGGCTCGTTTACACTGGGTATATCCCGTTGTAGCAAGAAGGAGAATGTTATCGAGAATGTATGGAACTTCAGTTCCCCAGATGCAGATAAGGAAGATGGATGTTCATTTGATTGGAGCGAGTTCCGTGGCACGGCAGAAGACCGTCAGCACCTTCTTGCTGCATGGCCTGCCAAGGGCGAGCGCGAGAGTATCATCCGCCTTGCCAATGGTGGTTTTGCCCTGCCTCACAAGGCATACGTACGTTACTCATTCCATGTAAGTGCAGGTAAGACATACTTTGTGTTCCAGCCAGGAAGTAAACCCGAGTTCGGAGGATTCTCATTCGTCCCGGCAGGATTCCCTAATAATTGTAAGTATGCTATAACGAGCAAACCTGGCGCATTGGTATATAATGCCACTAACCAGGAGAGGAACTATGCTGGCACAACTGGTGCGGATGATCTTACATTTACGTGGGAGAATCCTGCAAACTTTACGAGTACTCTTGAAAACCGCAACATAACAATCAATGACCGTCGTAAGTCGGAACTGACAAGCGCATCTGATAAGGATGAGCTGAAGGCACGTAGCTTCGCTGCTGGCAATTGGGAGGGCATCTGTCTGCCATTCTCTGTCAGCACACAGGAGGCAGAGCGAGTATTCGGCGAGGGCTATGCGCTTGTAACATGCGATGGCGTAACCGATGGTGGAGTATTACATTTCGTTCGTCATGCCAACACATATATAGAGGCAGGTCGTCCTTATATAATAAAGCCTACCAAGGCAGGCACGTTCAGTTTCAGGAATGTGACCATTGAAGGTGCTGAGACCGTTGAGAAGCTTAATGGCACCACCACTGGTGTGGTCGATCCGTCACGCTTTGACGTTGATATCAACGGAGGTGAATATACATTCAAGGGAGTATATATGCGTGAGACCATGCCGGCAATGTCGTATTTCGCACAGCAGGACGGACTCTATTGCTATTCAAAGGATGCCAAGATAGGTGGCTATCGCTCATATTTCAAGCTAAACAATGCTTCTGTCGGCGCTGGCGCAAAGGCTATGTCGTTCTATGTGGAAGACCTGTTCGACGGAGAGTATGAGGATGACGAGGTTGCCACAGGCATCATCCTTGTCAACGCTGAAGGCGACATCACCGAGATGCCTAAGGATGCAGCGATGTATAATCTCAGCGGTCAGAAGGTAAGTAGCAGTTCACTGGGACTTAACAATGCTCCAAGTGGCGTTTACATTATCAATGGACGTAAGATAGTAAAGTAAGGGAAGGGTAGATCAATGTTATTAGATGAAATAAACGAGGATAACAAGATGAAGAAAATCTATATAAGTCCGGTAATCTCGGTGGAGATGATAGAGGATGATAACCTGATGATAAATGCGTCGCATACGCAGACAACGTCATATCTTGAAGATGATCCGTCAATCACTGACGATGATATTATAATACATCCTGAACCGATAGATCCAGGTGATATGGATGACGGTGACGACTATTGATGTAGTGTCAATATTCCCGTGTCTTTCTTTGCACGGAGGTATCATTCATTTTACCATGTAAAGGCTATCATGTTTCGCACTATGGGCAATGCCTTTATAACGCATTTATAAAAACGAAAACGAGGAGAAGCACTCTTTCAAGTACCTCTCCTCGTTTTTGTTTATATAAATGTCGGTACCCCGACCATCTCCCCGCCTTTTCTACGCAGCAGAGTTTTTCAATTTTTCAATTCTTCCGCTCGGCGCTTGCGACGCTTTGCTTTGCAAAGAACCCTTCAATTCTTCCTTATAATAGTCAGTCCGTCGCGCAGTGGCAGTATTACGCGCGTCACCCTGTCGTCAGTCTTCACATGGTCATTAAAGCGGCGTATGCCTTGCGTCTGGTGGTCGCGGTCATATTCTGGGTCAATGACATGTCCGTCCCACAAGGTATTGTCGGCAAGGATGAAAGCCCCCGGTGTCATCAGTGGCATCAGAGCCTCGTAAGTCTCAACGTAGGTGCGCTTGTCACCGTCAAGGAAGGCAAAATCAAACTGCTTGCCGAGCTTCTGTGCCTCCTCTGCGGCGTCGCCAATGATAAAGGTGATACGCTCAGCCCATGGCGATTGCTCTATCCACTGTCGGGTAAACGGCTCCTGTTCATCGTTTATTTCAAAGGTATAGAGGTGCCCCTTGCCGTTAGATTGCAGTCCCTCAGCCATGCACAAAGCCGAGTAGCCGGAAAACGTGCCGACCTCAATGATGTTGTCTGGCCGTACCATCTGTACGAGCATCTTTAGCAGTCTGCCTTGTAGCCTGCCTGATGCCATGCGGCCATGCAGCATGTGTATGTTTGTGGCGCGCCATAATTTGTACAGGTATTCGGGCTCATTGTCGCTGTGGGCCAGTACGTAATCGTCCAGCAGTGTCTCGCCTTCCAATGTCGTATGATTAGGGTTTTGTGTTTTGCTTTTTGCCATAATACCGCAAAGTTACATATTTTTCTTTAATCAGGCAAATTTATAATTGATATAATTGACCTCCGTTTTTATTTCTTTTTCACCATCGCATTATAAAATCTCTGTAAAAAGTTTGTGGGAATAGAAAAAAAACTTTATCTTTGCAATATTAACGAAAACTAAATCAAGATTGAAAGCACATTTGGTAACTTCGGAGCCAAGAGCATCCGTACGGTAACATCCCCCTGCTATGACATGGCAGCCATTTGCTCCACTCGTGGCATAGTGACAGAGAGCTAACAGAAAATCATGGGAAGATGACAGATGAACGACATTTTACATTGACACAGGCGCAGATGGGCATCTATCTGGAGTGTCAGGACAAGGGAGGCGACTGCTACAGCCTGCCGTATTTATATAAATTCGACCACACGCTCAACCCCGACAGGATGTGTCGTGCAGTAGAGACAGCCCTGAAGGCTCACCCGACCCTCTTTACCGTAATTGAGGTGAGGGACGACGGTATTCCTGTGCAACATATAGAGACGGAACCGCTCTCACTCAGCATCGAACCACTGAACGGCAGAGCCCCTCTTGATATTGTAAAACCGTTCCGACTTGTCGGTGGCAGGTTGTTTCAGGTATTCCTGTTGGAAGATGAACAGCATTACTATCTGCTATTGAACTTCCATCACATCATTCATGATGGTACTTCTATGAATATCCTGCTTCATGATATCGATGCCGCCTATAACGGAAAACCGTTAGAACCTGAGGCCCTGGCCCTTGTCGATACCGTGGAGGAAGAGATGCATCTGCGTGCCTCTGCTGCATACGAGAAGGATAAGCGGTGGTATGCTGACAACTTCTCTGCCGCAGGGGAGATAAACACTTCGCTGATGCCGGATATCCCAAACACGGGTAAGATTGCCTGTATAGAGAGGATGCTTGACACAGACTTGCACGCAGTAGAGTCCTTCTGCAGTGTCCACGGCATATATAAAAGCACTCTCATGACCACTGCCTATGCCTATCTGCTGGCACGATACAACAATGTGCAAGCCTCATTCACACGCACCGTGCACAGCGGCAGGCAGGACAAGCGCCTTCGCAGGACACAGGGAATGTTCGTACACTCCGTACCCGTGTACTGTCTTTTTGACGATGACACTACGGTGATGCAATTGTTGCTGCGCCAGCAAGAACTGATGACGGGATGCATGGAGCATGGCGCTTACTCGTTTATCGACGTTGTCAATGACATGCATCTGATGCCCGACAATACCTTTGCGTGGCATGGCGGGTTGTTTGGCGATGCGGAACTTATGGGCAGCCCCATGCAAACCATACAGTTGAAGCCAGATAAGGAGGAAGACCGCCTTTATATGAAAGCATATATGAGAGACGGGCATATATGGGTGCGCGTGGAGTATGACGAAGAATACTCCGAACGACTCATAGAGGAGTTTACGGATTGTTATGAGGCTGTGGTGAACGGAATGCTACGTGAGGAGAGACTCCGCGATATCTGCATAACCAACGACAGGCAAATTGAGAGACTTGACAGCTTCAACGACAATGAAATGCCTTTTGACAAGACGCAGACAGTGGTAAGCGTTTTCAAGGAATTGGCTACACTGCAGCCAGATAAGCTGGCAGTGATATTCAAGGACAGACAATATACTTATAAGGAAGTTGACGAACTGTCAGACAAACTTGCGGCATACATAAACAGACCCGCCCCGGTCCTCAATGACCTTGACACCCCTTCCGCTTCGCGTCTCCACCGTTTTGCCGGGGAGGGCAACCCTGCGAGCACCTCTCTTCCAAGCGAAGATGTAGTTGCTATCCTTGTGCCACGTTCCGAGTGGATGGTGATAGCTGCGCTCGGTGTGCTGAAAGCCGGGTGTGCCTATCTGCCGCTTGACCCTACATATCCAGAGGAACGCCTTATGTTCATGATGAAGGATGCTGGGGCAAGGCTGCTGATTGCAGACGACTCCTTCCTGCCGAGAGTGAGCGGCTATGAGGGCGAGGTGCTAAGTACATTGGACATAATGGATGAGGGCTTTTGGATGAAGGATGAGAGTTTATATGGGGACTATGGTAATAAACCCTCTTCCCACCTTCCTCTTCCCTCCTCCCTCTTCGTCCTTCTCTACACCTCAGGCACTACGGGAATGCCGAAGGGCGTGATGCTGGAGCACGGCAACGTGATGTCATTCTGCAGGATGCACTGTCATGTCAACCACATTGATGCCGACAGCCGCATAGGGGCATACGCCAGTTTCGGCTTCGATGCCATCATGATGGAACTCTGGGCACCGCTCACGGGAGGAGCCACCATCTATATTATTCCAGAGGAGATGCGCCTCGACCTGATGGCATTGAATGAATATTTTGAGGAAAACAGCATTACCCACGCCTTTATGACCACACAGGTGGCAAGGCAGTTTGTCAATGATATAGACAACCATTCGCTGAAGGTGTTCCTCACTGGCGGAGAGAAACTTGCAGATGTAACCCCGCCTACAACATACCAGTTAGTCAACTGCTACGGACCCACTGAGGGCAACTGCTACGTTACGTCCTACGTGGTGCGTGAGCAACTGCAAGACATTCCCATAGGCAAGGCAGTGCCAAATATGCATCTGTTCGTGGTTGACCGATACGGAAATCGTCAGCCAGTCGGCGCATTGGGTGAACTGTGGGTCAATGGTCCGCAGGTGGCGCGCGGTTACCTCAACCAGCCGGAGAAAACGGCGGAGGCGTTTGTCAGTGCACCGTTTGCAGTTCACGATTTGCAGTCAGGACTGCGTTGTTACCGTACAGGCGATGTGGTGCGTTATCTCCCTGACGGCAACATGCAGTTTGTGGGTCGTCGTGACGGACAGGTAAAGATACGCGGCTTCCGCATAGAACTGAAAGAGGTGGAGGGCGTGATACGCCAGTATCCGGGCATCAGGGATGTGACGGTCCAGGCCTTTGAACAGGAAGGAGGCGGAAAATACATAGCAGCCTATATCGTGGCTGACGAACAAGTGGACACAGAAGCCCTTGACGCCTTCATAATGGAGGAGAAACCGCCGTATATGGTGCCGGCTGTAACGATGCAGATAGACAGCATTCCACTGAACCAGAATCAGAAGGTGGACAAAAAACAATTGCCATTGCCGGTAAGGAAGAACAAAGGCAGCGGTGACAGACCACTGAACATCCTGGAGGAGGAACTGAAGCAGATGGTGGCAGATATTATCCATAATGATGATTTTGATGTCACAACCATCCTCGGCTATGCCGGACTGACCAGTATAATGGCGATAAAACTCGCCGTGCAGGTGAACAAACGCTTCGGTGTAACGCTTAACGCCAAGGCTCTCGTAAAGACTGGCACGGTGCAGAGTATAGAGAACGAAATACTC
>ODAJ012058078.1_pt1 | contig 18548 bp, 26 predicted proteins | sample 1539241 | NCBI WGS metagenome assembly ODAJ01 (sample SAMN02144231, study PRJEB22623) | gut metagenome | biome: sheep rumen | host: Ovis aries | place: New Zealand | reverse complement strand
TAGTTTTAACCGTGAAATCGTAAACGCTCATCAAAATTCCTCCTTAAGCCGAAGCGAGCAACTCATCAATCTTTTTCTTGTCGAAGCCGAGGACGTAGTGCACGCCGTCAATCGTCGTAACCGGAACTGCCAAATCGCCCGAAATTCTCTGACATGCGGCGGCGGCTTCTTCGCTAAGCTCAATGTCGCGCACCTCGTATTCAACGCCGAGAGAATCGAGATAGCGTTTAAGTTTGGCACAGAACGGACAGGCTTTGAAGCCGTATGTTACTATCATTTAAAATTCCTCCTTAAACATTAAATAATCTATTGGTTTGCCGAAAATCTCGTCGAGCTTGTTTTTGTCGCGTGCCGTGAATGTTCGACGCCGCAATTTTAGCGCAATGTTCGGGTGTGCATTCCAAGCCGACAATGCCTTCGCCGCCGTCAGTCAAGTTGTAGCCGTTCGGCTTCTTTGTTTTAAGGACTAGGATGAAAAACTTTTCCCAATAGTCCATTTCAGCTTTCGACACACAACTTTTTATGACGCCGCAACGAAAATTGTCCCAGCCATACTTTTTGATAGCCGCGTCAACACCGACTTTGCTTTTTTTGCTGTCGCGTTTATGCTCGACAATCCGCCTTTTAAAACTCTGCCGCGTTTGCCCAACATATTTTTTGCCGTTAATCTTGTTCCATATGAGATAAACCACGCCAAAAACCATAAGAATCCCTCATCAAAGGCAAAGCAACTCTTCCAACGCCTCTTTGTCGTAATCGATAACGTAATGTTCGTTGTCAATCGTCGTGACGGGAACCGCCCAATCAATACCCGTGAGTTTCTTGCAAGCCTCGCGGGCGGCGGGGTCTTTCTCAATGTCCAATTCCTCAAACTCCACGTCTTTGGACTTCAAGTACCGCTTAACCTTCGCGCAATATGAACAGCTTTGAATCGTGTAGACTTTTACCATTTAAATCGCCACCTTGAGTTTAGCCAGATACTTTTCGGCAAGCAGAGCCGCAGTCGTGCCGTCCGCCGCCGCCGTGGTCAGCTGGCGCACTTCCTTTTCCCGAACGTCGCCCGCCGCAAATACGCCCGCAATCTCCGTTCGACAATCCTCGCCCGCTGGTATCCTTCCGCTAGCCGTCAAGGTCAGCTCGTCTTTGAAAAGTTTAGTGTTCGGTTCCACACCGATATTAACAAATATCCCGTCAATCGCAAGCGTTTTGGTTTCGCCCGTCGTCTTGTCGAAAACCTCGACTTCCTTAAGTTTTTTGTCGCCATGCAGAGCTTTTATATCCGTCTGCAACATGATTGTGACCTTGTCATTGGCGCGAAGTCTTTTCTGCGAAACCTCGTCCGCTCTGAACTCCGAACGATGAATCAGATAAAGTTTCGTAGCGTACTTAGTCAAGAAGTTCGCCGCGTCGACTGCCGCATTGCCGCCGCCCGCCACTGCGATAACTTTTCCGTCGTAAGCATGACCATCGCACAGCTCGCAGTAGTGCACGCCACGCCCCGCAAACTTTTTCTCCTCTGGCAACGGGAGCTTGCGTCTGTTCATACCCGACGCGATTATCACGGCGTCCGCCTCGTAAATCTTTTCCTGCGTCTCGATTATCTTCGGCGAAGTCTTCAACGTCACGTGCTCAATCTCGTCGAATTCGTCAATCACTGCGCCGAAGGTCTCCGCCTGCTTTTGAACCGTCGCAATCAAGTCGCCGCCGTTTACGCTCTCGAAGCCGGGGTAGTTCTCAATGGCGACCGCGTTTGCAATCTGTCCGCCGATAAGCCCGTTCTCCAAAACCAACGTGTCCAAGTTCATGCGCCCGCAGTATAGAGCCGCCGTCAAGCCCGCCATGCCCGCTCCGATTATCACTACGTCCTTGTGAATGCGTTCCTTCATAATGTCACCTCTCGCACGTAGTATATAATCACGGCGAAACTTTTTCAAGCAAAGCTTTGCACCCGCGCTCAATGTCATCATACGTCGTGGCGAATCCGTTCTTGTCCCACGGAATGTCTTTATCTAGGAGCATTTGAACTTTCCCAGCTGAGTCGCCGCCGACTATCGTTTTGACTTGTTCGACGTTGCCGGCGTCCATGCAGATAATTAAATCGTTCGCCGCGTAATCGCCCTTAGTAATTGTGTGCGCCGTGTGCGTGGTGTAAGGAATATTTTCTTCGCGAAGTTTAGCCGCAATGCCCTCGTGAAGCCCGCCGCCACTGGTCGGCTTGCTCGCCGCACTTGACACCGAAACTTTATCACTCAAGCCTGCCTCGTCAATCAACTTCTTCATCACGAACTGCGCCATCGGTGAACGTCCCGTATTGCCACTGCAGACAAATAAAATTTTCATGCTGATAGCCTCCTCTTACTGTGTGAGCATTCTGGTAGCCTCGTTTACTGCCGCTCCTGCCTCGTTTAGCTTCTGCTTAACTACTTCCGTCGGTCGCACATCGCCGACGATGCCCAACTTATTTAATACAGGACTTGCCAAATCCATTGCTTTGCGTCCGTAATTTACGATTGCTGGGGGAAGACCAGCTGACATATCTTTTCCAGAAGATATGTTGCTCATTGCCTTGAAACCAAAGCAGACGACTACCGCCATTAATACAAAACTTAGAAGCGTAGCAATCTTCCAAAACCTTCCATGCATGTTAGCACCTCCCAACGTCCGTACCTAAAATATTTCCCGCGAAGTCAACTAAAATTGTATTGACTGCTAGCTTGCCGAAAACGTAACGCGCCGCCCGAAGGCTCGCCCGCGCCGCAATCCTTTGATAAACGCGCTCAAGGTGATTCGCCGAGATAATCTGCGCGGCGTCCTCTGTGGTGTTAGCGTCAAGGATTTTCTGAACCTCGCAAGCGGGCAAACCTTCCGCCGCCGCATATGCCGCCAAAGTCTCAAGTCGACCGTCGGCAATGCGATTGTGCGTGTGGAAGACGCCCGCCGCAACTTTAGCCAACTTACCAATGTGCCCGCATAAGATTACCCGCTTGACGCCGCGAGCAACCGCCGCCTCCAACATGAATCCGATAAAGTTGCTCGTCTGGATTATTGCGCCCTCCGGCAAGCCAAGTTTCTTTGCTATGGTCTCACCGATTTTGCCCGGCACGAAAACCAATTCATCGAAGCCCGCCGCCTTAGCTACGTCGATTTGCGGCACCAGAGAATTTTTGAACGCCTCCTCGCTCATGGGTCGCAAGACGCCCGTCGTCCCGATAATCGATAAGCCGCCTTCCACACCGAGCACAGGGTTTAAAGTCTTCTTCGCAAGCTCCACGCCCGCCGGGATTGAAATTTCCACTTCCAGCCCGCCGACGTTGAATTCCGCCGCAACTTTTTGAATCAATTCACGCGGTTTAGGATTAATCGCTGGCTCCCCGATTGGCAGTTGCATTCCCGCCTTAGTGATTCGCCCGACGCCCAAGCCCGCCTTAAAAATTATCTCGTCACCGACAATGCGCCGCACCTTAACGAAGACCGATACGCCATTCGTTATGTCAGGGTCGTCGCCCGAAAACTTTACAACCTCTGCGCGAATGCCTTCGGGAGTCTTTTTTAGGTCTTTAATCGAAATGGTAAGAGGCGTGCCGTCGAGAGCGATTATTTCCACAGCGTCGACAGCCTTGCCCTTAGTCAGAAGAATCAATGCCGCCTTAACACCCGCCGCCGCGCAAGCTCCCGTCGTGTAACCACTCCGCAACGTCTTATCGATTGTCATACATTTTGGCGTAATAGTTCTTATACTCGCCGCTAATAATCTTTTCCCACCACGCACGATGATTCAGATACCATGCAACCGTTTGCTTAATGCCGTCGTCGAAGGTCGTTTGCGGCAACCAACCAAGCTCACGAGAAATTTTCGTCGGGTCAATAGCGTAGCGTTGGTCGTGCCCCTTGCGGTCGGTGACGAACTCAATCAAATCCTCGCTCTTGCCCAAAATCTTTAGAATCGTCTTTACCACGTCGAGATTAGTTCTCTCATTGTGCCCGCCGATATTGTAAACCTCGCCGACCGTGCCGCGCCGAATTATCAAATCAATCGCCGCGCAGTGGTCTTCGACGTAAAGCCAATCGCGAACGTTAATCCCCTTGCCGTAAACAGGTAGCTTCTTGTCGTTAAGCGCATTGATAATCATCAGCGGAATCAACTTCTCTGGAAAGTGATAAGGTCCATAATTGTTCGAGCAACGGCTAATCGTCGCGGGGATTTTATACGTCCTTTGATAAGCCTGAACGAGTAAATCAGCCGACGCCTTGCTCGCCGAATACGGGCTGGACGTGTGCAAGTTAGTCGTCTCCGTGAAGAATAAATCCGGGCGGTCAAGCGGCAAGTCTCCGTAAACCTCGTCTGTCGAGACTTGATGAAAGCGTTTGATTCCGAACTGCCTACAGGCGTCAAGCAAAACACTCGTGCCGATAATGTTCGTCCGCAAGAAAAGTTCGGGGTCTTCAATCGAGCGGTCGACGTGACTTTCAGCCGCGAAGTTTACGACAACGTCCGGCTTGACTTCCTCGAACAATTTATAAACCGCCGCCCGGTCAGCAATGTCTCCGCGCACGAACTTGAATTGCGGATTGGTCTGAGCCTCGGCGAGCGTCTCAAGGTTGCCGGCATAGGTTAGCTTATCCAGGCAAATGATTTTGTCTTCGGCGTGCTGCTTAAGCTCGTAATAAATAAAGTTGCTACCTATGAAGCCTGCGCCGCCTGTAATGATAATCGTCATGAAAGTTCCCTCCAAAATTTTTTAGTCATGATAACAAAAAAAATCCCCCGCAACAATACAGAGGAAATTTTTTCGGACTAGCAATGCGCTAGCGTTGCATACGAACGCGGGAATCAGTTCCGAATAATCATAAACGTCAGGCGCGTCCACTGGATGCAACGTCCACGTTGCTTTTCTTGCTGTATGCAATGGCTTAGCCGAAATAGTCTTCAATGCCGTCTAGGATTCCTTGCGCCGCCTTCTGCACGCCTTCTTTGGAGTTGAGGAGCTGTTCTTCCTCTTTGTTAGAGATAAAACCAAGCTCAATCAACGTGGCGGGCATATCCGTATGCTTGACGACGTAGAAATTGCAAGGCTGCGTTCCGCGGCTGGGCGTGCCGAGTTGCTCGACTAAGTTGCGGCGAATGCAATCGGCCAACTTCTGACCTCTGCCGCTTGTGCTCTTGCCATAATAATAACCGGTCGTTCCGCGTGCCTCTGGTCGTGTGAAGCTGTCAGCGTGAATCGAAATGAAAATGTCCGCGCCCGCCCGATTAGCGACCTCACACCTTGCGCCAAGCTCTTCAATGTCGGAAGCTTTTGCGCCTTTTTCGGAAACGGTCGTATCGCCTTCACGGGTCATGATGACTTGTGCGCCTTCCGCCTCAAGCATCTTGCGAAGTTCACGGGCAACATTAAGCGTAACTGTCTTTTCCATGACGCCCGTCGGACCTATTGCTCCAGCGTCGTTGCCGCCGTGCCCAGGGTCTAGGACAATCTTTTTTCCGCTCAAGGCAGTGATTTCGCCCAAGTCATTCTCTAAACCTTTGAACGGTTCATCGACTTCCGCAATTTTTTCGTCGTCGGCTTTATCTTTCTTTTTATCCTTATCCTTTTTCTCGCGACGCTCCTGCTTTTCTTTTTCCTTAAGTTGCTTTTCGCGTTCGCGTTGCTCTTTTATGTCACGTTCGCGCTTTTCCTTAAGCTCGCGCTCTTGTTGCTTCTTAAGTTCGCGTTCTTGCTTCTCAAGTTCTTTAAGCTCGCGCTCCTGTTGTTTCTTAAGTTCTTGTTCTTGACGTTCTTTAAGTTCGCATTCGCGCTGTGCAAGCTCCTGTTCGCGTCGAGCTAATTCTCGTTCGCGTTCTTGACGTTCCTTAAGTTCGCGTTCCTGCTGTTCCTTAAGTTCGCGCTCCTGTTGTTTTTTTAGCTCCTGTTCTTCAAGTTCTTTAAGTTTGCGTTCGCGTTGTGCAAGCTCCTGTTCGCGCCGGGCTAATTCTCGTTCCTGCTGCTCTTTAAGCTCGCGCTCTTGTTGAGCCTTAAGCTCTCGTTCCTGTTGAGCCTTAAGCTCTTGTTCCTGTTGAGCCTTAAGCTCTCGTTCCTGTTGAGCCTTAAGCTCTCGTTCCTGTTGAGCCTTAAGCTCTCGTTCCTGTTGTTGCTTTAAAGCGTCGGGATTAGGTTTAGGCTTATTGGCTTCGGCATTTGGTTTAAAGTCAGCATTACCCACATCGATAACCAGCCGATGACCCTTAGTCCCGCCGTCTAAATGGAAAGCTTTCGTCTCCGCCATAGTCTCGATAACAATCCGGACGGTTGAATCATTGAATTGCGCGACCCGAATTTTTTTTGCCGCCAAAGATTTTAATTCAATCTCGCGTTTGACAGTCGGACTAAGCCACGAGTCCTTGAGGTCGATAATCATGCGGGATGGATTCTCTGCGTAGCTCTCGACGAACTCAACCTTCTTTGACAGGTCGACGACGATACGAATTGTGCCCGCACCGTAGCCAACACGAACCGCACTTACCTCGGCAAGATTAGTCTTCCGCTCGCTGAAGTTCTGCTCCGCCGCTTGTGCTGCTGAAGTCGCCGCAATTAAAATGAGGAGACTCAGCAAAATTCTTCTAATCAATCTAAAGCCTCCTCTTTTTAATCAAGTCTCATATGAACCGTAACGCTGTTCAAGTTTCTTAAATATCCACGTGAGCACCGCAGTCATCGCCAGATAGAACGCGCCTGCGATAACAAACGGCGTCATGTCGAATTCGCGTTGGACAATCGTCCGCGCAACCCTTAGCAAGTCATTCATCGCCAAGATATAGATTAGCGACGTGTCCTTGACTAGGTTAATCGTCTCGTTGGAAATCGGCGGCAACACGACACGCAACACTTGCGGGAAGATTATGTAGCGCATCATCTGCCAATGCTTAAGCCCCAGAGCCTTCGCCGCTTCGTATTGACCGCGTGGTATCGCTTGAATGCCTGCGCGGAAGATTTCAGCGAAGTAAGCCGCATAATTCAGCGTGAACGCCAGCAGAGCCGCCGCCACGTCAGGCAACATGATTCCGACCATAGGAAGCGCGAAGTACACGAACAACAGCTGCAACATCAGCGGCGTCCCACGCATTATCCAAACGTAGAACTCCATTAGGTACCTAAGCGGCGCGAAACTCGAAATCCTCCCTAACGCCGCCAATGCTCCAATCGGCAAGCTCAAAATTAAAGTCACGAAGAAAATCTCCAACGTGACCTGTGCGCCCTCCAAAATGAGGAGCGTCATATCGAAAAATTTTTCCATAACAGATATTCCCTAACTCCCGTCTTGCGACGGCGGTCACTGTTCACAAATTAGCAATCGCCGATTATTTCTTGCCTTTAACCAAATCCGCCCCGAACCACTGGTTGGAAATCTTTCCTGCGGTGCCGTCCTTAACCATCTCATCGAAGACGCCTTGAACTTTATCGCGCAGTGCAGTGTCGTCTTTGCGGAAGGCAATACCGAATTGACTGACTGGACCAATCGTCACGTCGAGAGCGTCGAACTTGTCGCCCTGCTTGCTCATCGCATAACGCCCGACGATTTCATCGCAAACCAAAGCATCGATTCTGCCGTTCTCCAAGTCCATGAACGCGCTGACATAATCGCCATAGGTCTTGAACTCTTTAAAGCTGTCCTTAAGTCCTTCCGCCTTGTCAATGTAAGCCTCAGCGGTAGAGCCGGCTTGCGTGCCTACAGACTTACCCGCTAGGTCAGCCTCAGCCTTAATGCCTTGGTCGTTGCCCTTCTTCACGAAAACGATTTGGCGGTTGTCCATGTAAGGTTCGCTGAAAAGCATATTCTCCTGACGTTCGGGCGTGATGTCTAAACCGTTCCAGATAATATCAATGCGTCCCGATTTAAGCTCCGCCTCTTTGCTGTTCCAATCGATAGCTTTGAATTCGACTTCCGAGCCGAGCCGTTTAGCCGCCTCTTTGGCTAGGTCAACGTCGAAGCCGATAATCTCGTTTTGCTCGTTTTTGAAGCCCATCGGCGCGTATTCATCGTCGAGTCCGATTACAATCTTTTTAACGTCTTTGGAGTCGCCGCCGTCCGTCTTAGCGGGCTCGCCACCTCCGCCGCAACCCGTCATCAGCAACATCATAAGGAGCAATGCCGCCGTAAAAACTTTTTTCACCTGCAATACTTCCTTTCAAAAAAATTTAACAAATCGCGTTGCATTATACTTTATCGTCAAAGTCATTGCAAGCTTTTGAAAAAAAAATGAAAGCAACGTTCCCCACGTTACTTTCCATAAGAGCTTATCACTTGTGCTTAATCAAATCTGCATTGAACCATTTCATAGAAATTTTTCTTGCGGTGCCGTCGTCAATCATCTCGTCGAAGGTCTTTTGAATCTTATCACGTAACTCAGCATTATCCTTGCGAAAACCAATGCCCGTTTCAGCTATGGAACCTATCTTAACGTCGATTATCCTTAATTGATTGGGGTTGCTATTCATCTCGTAGCGGGCGATAAGTTCATCGCAGACGATAACTTCAATCTCGTCACGCTTGAGAGCCTCAATTACCTCGCCGAACTTGCTGTAAGTCTTGTACTCCTTGATACTGCTTTTTAGGTCTTCATTTTGATTAATGTAATCGTCGGAAGTGGAGCCCGCTTGCGTGCCAACGACTTTTCCGCCTATGTCGTATTCGGAATGAATATCAAAGTCGTCGTCCCGCTTAATCAAAATTATCTGGCGGTCGTCCATGTAAGGCTTGCTGAAAAGCATGTACTCCTTTCGCTGGTCGGTTATGTCTAGTCCGTTCCAAATCATATCGACGCTACCAGAGGTTATCTCCTGTTCTTTTTTATCCCAATCTATTGGTTTGAATTCAACCTCAACGTCCATACGCTTAGTCGCCTCGGTAGCTAAGTCAATGTCAAAACCAACAAGATTGCCTCTCTCATCGTGGAAACTCATCGGTGCGAAATCCTCATCAATGCCAATAACAAGTTTGGTAATGCCGTGGGAACCGCCGCAACCCGTCAACATAAAAATCACTAGCATAAGCGGTAAAAAAACTTTCTTCATCTAGAGAACCTCCCTTTTAATCACCACTTTAATTTGAGCAATCATCGTCCAGAATCTTTTTGACGGTGTACCGTTCTTAATAATGCTTCTTTAACTTAATCAAATCGGCTTGGAACCATTGCTCGGAAATTTTCTTTGCCGTGCCATCCGCAACTATCGAATCGAATGCCTTTTGAACTTTATCACGCAACTCGGCATCGTTCTTGCGAAAGCCAATGCCAAATTCAGTGCTGGGACCAACCGTTGCCTCGATAATCTCAAAGTCGCCAGGGTGTTTACTCATCTCGTAACGAGCGGCAATCTCATCAATGACTATTACGTAGAATTGCTCTTTCCTCAAGGTCGCGAAAGGTTCTAAACACCGCAAAGCTTTTCTTAAGGTCTTCGTTTTCTCTTATGTAAGTCTCCGCATTGGAGCCGGCTTGCGCACCGACGACTTTACCTTCAAGGTCGCCGATTGAGTAGATACGGTGAATGTTGCCCGCATTGACTAAAAGAATTTGGCGATTGTCCATTTAAGGCTTGCTGAAAATCATGAACTCCTTGTAATCGTCAATTATGTCCAGCCCGTTCCAAATCATGTCGATATTGCCGGACGTTATCTCCTCTTCTTTTTTGTCCCATTTAATCGGTCTGAATTCAACCTCGGCTCTCATACGCTTAGCCACCTCTTTGGCAAGGTCAACATCAAAGCCGACAATCTCTCCGTCCTCATCGCGGAAACCCATCGGCGCAAAACTCTCGTCAAATCCAATCGTCAGGACGTTTTTATACTTCATGCTGCCGACTTGCTTTGAATCTTCCTTGGCATCACCGCAACCGCTCAGCGTTAAAATCATCAGCAGTAGAAAAAAAACTTCTTCACGGCGAGAACCTCCCTTACAGGCTAGAGGGGGTAATCATCTTTTCAGCTTAATCAAATCGGCTTGAAACCATTTCTCGGAAATCTTTTTCGCCGTGCCGTCTTTAATCATCTCATCGAAAACACTTTGAACTTTATCACGCAACTCAATATTGTCCTTAGCAAAGCCAATTCCAAATTCAGTGATAGGGCTTATATTAGCTTCAATGACCTCAAAGCGATTCGGATTTTGGGTTATCTCGTAACGTCCTGCAATCTCATCAGTAATAAATACGTCGTATTCATCCCTGTTCAAAGCCTCGAATCCTTCTTGAAGACTGTTGCAAATCTTGAACTCAGCAAAACTCTTCTTAATGTCTTTGTTAATATAAAGCTCCGAACTCGTGCCGGCTTGCATCCCGACGACTTTGCCTTTGAGGTCGTATTCGGAGTAAATACCCTGGTCGTTGCCCTTCTTAACCAGAAGAACCTGACGACTATCCATATAAGGCTTGCTGAAGATCATATATTCTTTGCGCTCTTCAGTTATGTCGCAACCATTCCAAAGCATATCAACACGCCCAGACGTTATCTCCTCCTTCTTGTTAGCCCAATCAATCGGAATAAATTCAACTTCGACGTTCATGCGTCTAGCCGCCTCTTTAGCTAGGTCAATATCGAAGCCGACAATCTCTCCTTTGTCATTACGAAAACCCATCGGGGCAAAGCTTTCATCAAGTCCTATTAAAATTTTTTCCCTGTTCATGATACTGACGCTGTTAAAGCTACAGCTCGGCAACATAAAAGTTATCAGCAAGAGCAGCAAAAAAATTTTTTTCACGGCGAAAACCTCCCTTAAATCACCTCTTCATTTTAATCAAATCGGCTTTGAACCATTGTTCAGAGATTTTTTTAGCGGTGCTGTCTTTAACCATAGAATCGAAAACTTTTTGTACCTTGTCGCGGAGCTCGACATTATCCTTGCGAAAGCCAATGGCAATTTCAGTAGCGGAACCAACCGTTATCTCTATAATCTCGAACTTGCCAGCACACTGGAGCATCGCATAACGTGCAACAATCTCATCGACAATCAAAACGTCTACCAAGTCTTTATCCAAATCCTCGAACGCTTTTTTATAGCTACGATAGGTCTTGAATCCCTCAAATTTTTCCTTTAAGTCTTTGTGTTGCTCCAGATAATCAACCGAATTGGAGCCAGCTTGCGTGCCTACGACTTTATTCTCAAGGTCGCCGACCGTATGAATATTTTGGGTGTTGCCCTTCTTGACGATAAGAATTTGGCGGTTGTCCATGTAAGGCTTGCTGAAGATCATGTACTCTTTGCGTTGGTCGGTTATGTCCAGCCCGTTCCAAATCATGTCAATATGTCCAGAAGTTATTTCTTCCTCTTTTTTATCCCAGTCGATTGGAACGAATTCAACTTCGACATTCATACGTTTAGCCGCCTCTTTGGCTAGGTCAACATCGAAGCCGATAAGCTCTCCTTTCTCGTTGCGGAAACCCATTGGTGCGTATTCGTCATCCAGTCCGATTCTGATTGTGCCGCTCTTATCGGTTGAATTAGAATCGCTGCCACAACCCGTAAAGGTCATCATAAGGAGCATCGCCATTATAAAAATCTTCCTCATGAAACGAAACCTCCTTGTCACGAAAATTTTTATAAACGAACTGAATCATAAGTGCATTGCATTATAGACACTCAATTTAAGATTGTCAAAAATTTATCAGCAGGAAAAAAGCACTTTTATTATACTTTATGCCCCGTTAAGCTTGTTAGCCCTTCAAGACAAAAAACGCGGTCAGCCGATAAGATACGGTTGCCGCGTTTGTTGCTTAAAATTTTATTCGAATAAGTCCTTAAGCTTGTCAAAGAAAGATTTCTTTTCGGGATTGTTCTTTGAGTCGGAGCCGCCGCTCTCGAATTCGCGCAGAAGGCTTTTCTGCCGAGTGGAAAGATTTTTTGGCGTGAGGACTTTTATCTTAACGTATTCATCGCCGCGGCTTTCACTGCGCAAAACGGGAATGCCCTTGCCGCGAATCCTCATCACCTCGCCCGATTGCGTGCCTTCAGGAATAGTCAGCTCAACTTTGCCGTCAATCGTCGGGGCGTCAATCTTTGCACCCAGTGCCGCTTGAACAAAGGTAATCGGTATTTCGCAATAAACATCGGTGCCATTTCGCGTGAAAATCTTGTGCGGCTTAATGACAATGTAAACGAACAAATCGCCAGGAGCCCCGCCGCGTTCGCCAGCCTGCCCGCCGCCTTGAATCCGGAGTCGTTGTCCCTCGTCTATGCCGCGTGGAATTTTTAAATTGATGTCGCGTCTAACTTGAATCTTTCCTATGCCGTGGCAATGTTCGCAAGGATTCTTGACAATCTGCCCCGTGCCATGACAACGCTCGCAAGTTCTCGAATTGGCAATGGTACCAAACGGCGTGCGCGTAGTCGTCTGCCGCGTGCCCGTGCCGTGACAATCGGGGCATTCATCGGGAGTCGTGCCTTTCTTAGCTCCCGTGCCGCCGCATTCTTCGCAAGTCTCCATACGCGGAACTTTAATTGTCATCTCCTTGCCGAAAGCCGCCTCCTCGAAAGTTATCTGCAAGTCGTAACGAAGGTCAGCTCCCTTTTGAGGTCCGCGCTTTTGACGAGAACGCCCGCCACCGGGATTGAAGAACTGCTCGAAGATGTCGCCGAAGCCGCCCATATCTTCCATATGCCCGAAAATGTCTTCCATGTTGATGTTCGTAGAATAAGTGCCGCTTTGACCGTAGCCGCCGCCAGAAAACGCCGCGTGCCCGAATTGGTCGTATTGCGCCCGCTTGTCTTTGTCCTTTAAAACGTCATAAGCCTCGTTGATTTCCTTCATCTTGGCTTCGGCGGTTTTGGGGTCGTCGCGGTTAAGGTCGGGGTGATATTGCCGAGCCAGTTTTCGATAAGCTTTTTTAATCTCATCGTCCGTCGCATTTTTGGTGACGCCGAGCACCTCGTAATAATCTTTTTTGTCTGCCATAACAAATCATCTCCTTAAACAAACAACGGGGAGAGAGAATTTGTCTCCCTCCCCTGCGCGTAACTTGCTACGAATTATTTTTTATCCGTCCACTCGGCGTCGATTGTGTCGTCGTCTTTCTTATCGGACGAGCTTTGTTGTTGTTGCTGAGTGAAGTCGGCATTGGGTTCGCCCTGTTGATTCGGAGTCGCGCCCGCCTTGTATGCCGCCTCGCTGAGTTTGTAAAGGGCTTGGCGAACTTCCTCCGTCAACTTCTTAAGGGTCTCGGTGTCGCCGCTGTCGAGTTTATCTTTGAGGTTCTGGGCGGCGTCGCGAACGTCCCTAATCAAGGCGTCATCAACTTTGCCCTCGAATTCCTTGCAAGTCTTTTCTGACTGATAAACGGTGTGTTCGGCGTCGTTCTTAGCGTCGGCGGCTTCGCGTTGCTTTTTATCCTCTGCCTCGTGCGCTTGAGCCTCTTTAACCATGCGGTCAATATCTTCCTTGCTCATGCCGCTGGACGATTGAATTGTAATCTTCTGCTCCTTGCCGGTGCTCTTGTCCTTTGCGCTGACGTTGACGATACCGTTGCGGTCGATGTCGAAGGTAACTTCAATCTGCGGAACTCCTCTGGGTGCCGGCGGAATATCGCTAAGCACGAAACGTCCCAAAGTTTTATTGCCAGCCGCCATCTCGCGTTCGCCCTGCAATACGTGAATTTCAACGCTGGTTTGACCATCCGCCGCAGTCGAGAATACTTGCGATTTCTGCGTCGGGATTGTGGTATTGCGTTCGATAATCCTAGTGCACACGCCGCCGAGGGTCTCAATCCCCAAGGACAACGGAGTAACGTCGAGCAGAAGAATTTCATTGCCCTTGCCGAATTCGCCCGCAAGCACGCCGCCTTGAATCGCCGCACCAACAGAAACGCATTCATCAGGATTAATACCCTTTGAAGGTTCCTTGCCGAGAATATCACGAATTGCATTTTGAACGGCGGGTATACGAGTTGAGCCGCCCACGAGGATAATTTTATCAATGTCTTTGCCGTCTAAGCCCGCGTCTTTCATGGCGTTGCGGGTCGGTCCCATTGTGCGTTCGACGAGGTCGCGGGTTAAGTCGTCAAACTTCGCACGAGTCAACGTCAAGTCCAAATGCTTCGGACCGCTTGCGTCGGCTGTGATGAACGGCAGATTGATATTCGTTGATGTCATGGAGCTTAACTCAATCTTAGCCTTCTCCGCCGCCTCGATAAGACGTTGTGCGCTCATCTTGTCTTTGGAAAGGTCAATGCCGTTATCGCGTTTGAACTCGGCAACCATCCAATCCATAACCTTTTTATCGAAGTCGTCGCCGCCAAGGTGCGTATCGCCGCTTGTGGCTTTAACCTCGAAGGTGTGCTCGTCAAGCTCAAGGATTGATACGTCGAAGGTACCGCCGCCCAAGTCGAAAACCAAAATAGTTTCGTCGTTGTCCTTGTCCAAGCCGTAAGCCAATGCCGCCGCCGTCGGCTCGTTGATTATACGCAAGACTTCAAGTCCCGCGATTGTGCCGGCGTCCTTAGTCGCTTGACGTTGCGCATCGTTGAAGTAAGCGGGAACGGTGATAACTGCTTGTGTGACGGTCTCGCCGAGATAAGCTTCCGCGTCGGCTTTGAGCTTCTGCAGAACCATAGCGGAGATTTCGGGCGGCGTATAAGTCTTGTTGTCGATTGAAACTTTGTAGCTCTCGCCCATGTGCCGCTTGATTGATGAGATTGTCCTATCGGGATTGCTCACGGCTTGACGCTTTGCAAGTTGCCCGACGAGGCGTTGACCGTCTTTGGTGAAACCGACAACCGACGGGGTGATTCTGCTACCTTCGGGGTTGGTGATGACTGTCGGCTCGCCGCCTTCGATGACGCTGACGACGCTATTTGTTGTTCCTAAATCTATGCCAATGACTTTACTCATAATGAATTCCTCCTTACGAATTGCTGACTACTTGAACCATGCTAGGACGGATTACCCTGCCGCGTGCAATGTAACCTCGTTGAAGTTCGGCGGCGATAAGTCCGTCCGCTTTAGTTTCGTCTTTGACCGTGCCAACTGCCTGATGATAATTCGGGTCAAACGGTTTATCCAATGCGTCAATCGGTTCCAGCCCGTGCTTGCCCATAACTGCTACGGTCTCTTGCTTAATCATCTCGATTCCTTTGCGGAGAGTTTCAGCGTCCGCATTTTCCATTGCGTCTGACGCCCGACTTAAATTATCAAGCAAGGGGAGCAAGTCCTTCAAGAACGCCTGCTCGATCACCGTCGCAAGGTCGGATTTCTCGCGGGCAGTTCGCTTGCGGAAGTTGTCAAAGTCTGCTTGCAACCTTATTAGTCTGTCGTCCTTCGCGCTGAGTTCCTCTTTTAATTTTTCAAGCTCCGCCACCGTGTCAATTTCTTCAACTTCAGGCTCGGCTTGTTTCTTTTGTAAAGTTATTTCTGCGCTGTCGCCGTCCTCGTTATTGACGATGACTTTTTTTTCTTCTGCCAAGTCGTTCACCTCTCTTTTGCTTGCAAACCTTAACACCAATTAGACAAAAAGTCAAGTGGTTTTTTCTAAAGTTCAAAGCTAGTCGTTGGCGAATATTTGTTGAAAAATTTTCGGCGCATGTTATAATCGGCGCAAGAATTTTAAGAGGAGGTCACGTGAAATGAAATGGGTTTGTAACATCTGCGGCTATGAATACGACGAGGAACAAGGCGACCCCGATAACGGGATTGAGCCAGGCACGAAGTTTGAAGACTTGCCAGAAGATTTCGTTTGTCCGTTGTGTAGCGTCGGAAAAGATGATTTCTCTAAGGTCGAGTAAAATAGTTCATTCAATGAAAAATTTTATCCTGTCCCTGTGGCAGGATTTTTTTTTGGCTATTACGTTGCCCGCCGCCGATTTGATAAAATGGGCAAACCTTTAGATGGAGGAATCATCTTTGATTAACGAGGCCGTTCGCAAAGGGCAGGAAGTCAAATCGGGTCAAGTCGTCATGGAACCCGACGCGCAAATCAATTCAACATCGGGCAACATGCGCACGAGCCTGTTCAAAGTCAATGACGACGAGCAACAATCCTTCCGGCAAATCGACAGTCAACGCGGCACGGACGACGCCGTTCAATGCTGAATTCGATTACAAACGATAGCAAAATCTCAAATCGACGACGCGACGATGGCTTATGATTTAATCGTCATGGGCAATCGGGGTTTTGGAAGCTTTGACGTGGGGGGCTCAGGCTCCGTCACTGAATATATGCAAGAGAATTGCTCTAAGCCGATTATCTTTGCTAAGGGAATGCCTTCGGACTGGGACGAGGAAAATAATTTCGTCAGCGGCGCGAACCCGTGGAAGTAAGGCAGGAAAATCGCTTATCGAACAGAAATTACTGATAAAAATTTTTGTCGTTAAGCTGGGTGGTGTGATGATGAATTATCGACGGATTTTAGCGATAGGAGACATTCACGGGCGATTTGATAGGTTGTCGTCGGTGTTCAACAAAATTAATTTCTGCTCGAAAGATTTCCTGATTCTGCTCGGCGACTACGTAGACCGCGGCAACGAAAATCTTCACTGCCTGCAATGGGCGATGCAGATAAGCAAGTTGCCTAACGTCGTGGCACTTCGCGGCAATCATGAACAGATGATGCTCTATTACTACTTGCTCGGCGGCACGCAGGCGGCGATATGGCTACCCAACGGCGGCGATAGGACTAAGGCGGAGCTAGACAAGTGGTGCAACGAGGAGGAACTCAATCGCGCGCTGAGGTTCATAAACGACCGCCCGCTTTATCACAAGATGACGGTCGGCGGCGAGGATTATATCTTCGTGCACGCGGGCTTGAAGCCGAATAAGCCGCTTGAGGAGCAGGACGAAGAGTCGTTGCTTTGGATTCGCGAGGAGTTCTATAACGGCTATCGCGGTTCGGCGAATATCATCTGCGGACACACGCCCACGCCCTTTATCGAACGCAACCGCTATTATCCGATTCGGCTTTGGAACAAAATCACGCTCTTGGATACCGGCTCGTTCATGCGGGACGGGAAGATTTCTTGCATAGACATCTTGAGCGGTACGATTTGGCAAAGCGATTGACGGGGAGAAAGTTTCATGAACACTAAGATAAAAATCGTCGGCATAGGCGAAGGCGGCGCGAAGACGATTAGCAAACTGATTCAAGCGGGCGTCGGCAAAGATAAGTCCGTTGAGTTCATCGCCATTGGCAACGACGAAAACATCATGCTGACGAGTGCGGCGCGGAAAAATGTTTTCCTCAACCGCGACTTGACGATTATTTACAAAAGCATCTTCGACGCCCTGGACGGTGCCAAAGTGATTATCATCGTGGCGGGGCTGGCGGGCAATGCGGCAAGGTCGGCGATTCCAATTATCACCTCCTACGCTAAGACTTACGACGCCGCGACCGTTGCTTTTGTCTGCAAGCCGTCGATACTCGAAAACTTTTCTCGCAAGAGCAACGCCGCTTACACGATAAACAATCTGCTCGGCAAGGTCGATACGCTTTTTGCCGTGCCCGCCGAAAAGTTCTTTGTCTTCCGAATCAATCAGCCGCAAGTTTCCCTGCATGAACTCTTCGACGCGGCGGACGATGTTTTTTGTCAGGGCGTGAAGATTCTTCTGGAGCTTAAGGATTTAAAATTCGGCAATGCGGCATTTGGCTACGGTGAGGCAACCACCGCCCTTGAAGCCGTTAAACTAGCCGCAAAGTTCCCGACGCTAGAAGAAGACGAACTAAAGACCGCGCATAAAGTTTTCGTTCGGCTGACGAGTGGCAATCCTCTATCTAAAAGCGAAATCGACGCCGCGAACAAATTCATCAAGGCGCAACTTCCAACCGAATCCGAATTCACTTCACGAGCCGAAGTCGTCCCCTTGCTAGCCGAAAAAGTCTTCGCGTCTATAATCTGCACACGGAAATAAAAAAAACTCCCCGCTCTCGTGAACGGGGAAAATTTTTTAGGGAGGGATTATGTTAAAAGTTCTATCTTACGGCTTTAAGTCGCCGCGTAAATGGGGGAGGTCGTCGGTCAAATCATTTTATCGAATGCGTAGACCAGTGCCAGACCGACTGCCAGCGAGCAAGCAAAGATTCCTGTGCTCACCGTCAAGACACTGTCGCTGAAGATTTTCTTCATTGTCAATGCCTCCTTTGCTCAGAGTTGCGATAAGGAGCTATCAAAAGATTTCTTCGAGACCGTAGAGGACTACCAGCCCGATTACCAGCGACGCACTGAACAACCCAGTGCTGAACAGCAGAATCGCCGCGTTCTCTTTGAAAAGTTTCTTCATGATAATTGCCTCCTGTCTTAGGATGTTGTCCCATTCCCTTGGGAACAGCGCGAATTATAGCACAGCGAATTTTTTTGGCAATGCGCAATCGTTATTGATTCATGTCGCGTTCGTTATTGTTTGCTCGCCTTTTGCTTGCGTAAAAAAATTCCTCTCAAGCACTCGCCTGAGAGGCTTTTTTACATTTTCGCTATCAAATCTCGGTTCGCTACGTCGCTGACCAGTTCAAATGTCAACTGCCGCAACTTTTTGTTCGCTGAAATCAATTTCACGCGCACATTGTCCCCGATTTGATAACTTTTGCCCGTTCGCGTC
>ODAJ012145799.1_pt1 | contig 18554 bp, 13 predicted proteins | sample 1539241 | NCBI WGS metagenome assembly ODAJ01 (sample SAMN02144231, study PRJEB22623) | gut metagenome | biome: sheep rumen | host: Ovis aries | place: New Zealand | reverse complement strand
TTCTTTATGGCCACATGAAGGATATGTTGCAAAGGTACGAAAAAGCGAGCACAATACAAAATAAAAACACGAAGTTTTTTTATTTTTATTATCGAAAGGCTACGGGTAGGCGAGCTTTGCTCGGGAATGCGTAAGTACCTTCGGCGAAGCCAGAGCGTACGAATATAATCCGCCTCTGAAGGAATTATAATGTATAAAATCAGGGGCTGCACCAAAGCATAAGAGAAAAATTGCCCCGCCCGTGGAAAAATGTTGGCACGGGCGGGGCAAAACAAAGTTTGGACAAACAGCCAAAAGATTCACATTATTTTATTACTAAATAGCCTCTAAGAGCAGGACGCGGCTTGACCAGTTGTTCTTCTTTCCCCAGTCAACGTCGTGCGTATAAGGCATCTCCAGGCCGTGGTTCATAAGGAATGCCCCGCTGAACGTCTTGCCTTCGAAGGGTAGGGGCTTGTTGTCTATGCGGTCAAGCTCGTGAATGCGGTACTGGCGCTGGGCATCGAGGCCGGCCATCTTCACGCGTGGCAGGTGCTCGTTCTGGAACTGTTCGTACTTCCACCAGTAGAAGACTGCCTTGTCTTTCGGCTCCGTGACGTACATGAGCGAAGCCACGCCCTTGCGGTCGTAGGGCGAAAGCAGGCGGTAGATGTCGCCAAACTGCACGATGGGGCGTATCTGCTTGTACTCGCTGATGGCCTGGCGGCAGAGGGCTTTCTCTTCGTCGGTCATGTTCTTCGGCTGAATCTCCATGCCTAAGCGTCCCGACATGGCCACGTCGATGCGGAACTTCAGCGAGGTGGTGCGGAAGACGGTATGGTTAGGTGTTGCAGAGATGTGGCTGGCCATCGTGATGGCGGGGAAGAAGTAGCTGGTGCCCCACTGCATGTAGATGCGCTGGAGGGCATCGGTATTGTCGCTGACCCAGAACTCGTCGAAGTAAGGAAGCAGTCCCCAGTTGGCGCGTCCGCCGCCCGAAGCACAAGCCTGGATGGTCAGCGTGGGGTACTTGGCACGTATGTGCTGGCAGACCTTCTCCAGACCGCGATGATACTCAATGTAGAGGTGGCTCTGGTCGGCCATGGGCAAGTACTGCGAACCGTGGTTCATAATGGGTGCATTGGCGTCCCACTTGATGTAGTCAATCTCGGGGTACTTCGTCATGAGATTATCTACGACGCTGAAGACAAAGTCCTGTACCTTAGGATTGCTCAGGTCGAGCACTACCTGCGTGCCGCCACGTCCTAACGCCAAGTCGCGCTTGGGTGCCTTGATGACCCAGTCGGGGTGGGCTTCGTACAGCTCGCTTGTCGTATTGGCCATCTCTGGCTCAATCCAAATGCCGAACTTGATGCCGTGCTTCTTAGCGTCACGCAGCAGGCCCTCAATGCCTTCTGGTAATTTACGCTTGTCAACCACCCAGTCGCCCAGTGAAGAGTTATCGACATTACGCGGATACTTGTCGCCAAACCAGCCGTCGTCCATGACGAAGAGTTCGCCGCCCATGGAGGCTATGTCGGCCATCATCTGGTCCATGCCCTGCTGGTTGATGTCGAAATAGACACCTTCCCACGAGTTGAGCAGAATCTTCCGTTCGGTACTGCCGTTGGCCAGCATGTATTTGCGACCCCAGCGGTGGAAGTTGCGTGAGACACCTGAGAGACCCTCCTTTGAGAATGTCAGAGCCAGATGTGGCGTGGTGAAGGTCTCGCCTTTCTTCAGGTGGTATTCCGAGTTTTCTTCGTCGATGCCGGCAAAGAAGTAGTGGTAGTCAGTGTCGTCGGTGACCACCTTGAGCTTATAGTTGCCCCAGTAGCAGAGCGCTGCGCCGATGACGTCGCCTGTGTTCTCCTGCGGCCGGCCGTCGAGCGAGAACATCACTTCTGCATGGTCGGTGTGCGAGTTACGTGCGCCGTCGCGGTTGGTAATCATCTTGATGCCCTGCAGCAAAGGCTCCTGCTCTACGCGTCCTTCGTTGGCCCACGAGCCGTACAGATGGCTCATCCAAACCTCGCCTCTGCGAATGGGCAGCAGTCCGGAGGCAAACTGCAGCAGGGTGACGGTCTGCTTCTCGCCATTAGTGATGTCGGTCCACGTCTCTATCATATCTACGTCAGGCCGTGCCAGGTAATAGACGTTCACCGTGGTGGGGTACTGCGGGTCTTTCAGTGTGATGGTGGTCAGTCCGTCCTGCTGTTTTACGCCTGTCACGTAAAGTTGTGTGGTCAGGTTGCCGTCAGCATGGCGAATGGAGACGGCGGCAGCCGACTGGGGCCACATGCCGTAAGGCGGGTAAAGATCCATTCGCCCAAAGGCTGTAGCCAGGGGCAGCTGGGAGAGTTCCGTGGCGTTTAGTTTCTGTCCGAAATAGACATACTGAGGTTGGTGTCCCTCGTTGGCATTAACGACTAGCGACAGGTGGCGGGTCTCAATGACTACTTGGCTTGCCATGGCTAACAACGGCATGGCAAGCAGGAATGCAAAAAGAAATTTACGTTTCATATTAGAATTATTTGTAGGGTTAGTATCTTAGAAGGGTACTTCCGCGCAAAGTGTCATCTCTTCACGGGTAATGGGGTGGCAGAACGTAATGCGGAAGGCATGCAGGTAGAGCCGCTCCTTTCCGCCATGGCCGTAGAGGTCGTCGCCGAGGATGGGAATACCCAGTCCTTCCTCGTGAGCACAATGAACGCGCAGCTGGTGAGTACGTCCTGAATGTGGAAACAACCTGACGCGCGTAATGCCGTTCTCGACGTTAACGACCTGATAGTCCGTCTCTGCCGACTTGCCAAAATTGTGGTCAACCACCTGACGGGGGCGGTCCAGCGGGTCAGCCCTCAAAGGCAGCGAGATGGTACCGTAGGGTTGCTCCACTATGCCATCGAGCAGGGCTTCATAAGTCTTGTTGATTTGCCGGTGTGCAAACTGGGCTTGCAGGAAAGTGTAGGCTTCGCGTGTCTTGGTAATGATGAGTACACCGCTTGTGCCCATGTCTAAACGATGGCCTAAGCACCACTCTTCGCTGTCGGCATAATACTGGCGGACAACTGACCACACGCTCAGTCTGGACTCGTGGCCCGGAACACTGAGCAGTCCCGTAGGCTTGTTGATGACCATGAGCCACTGGTCCTCGTAGATAATGTCGAGCCTTACCTCCTGTCCGCCTAATGGGTATAGCAAGGGGTCGTGCTCCTGCGGGTTCTCATCGACGTCAAGTCCTTTGAGCATCCACGTCAGGATGGGCAGGCATTTCCCCCGACAGGCGGGGTAGAACTGTCCGTCGTGGCGCACTTCTCCATTGGGCGACTGGCCTATCCAGAACTCTGCCATGCAAAGAGGCTTTAGTTGTTGACGGTAGGCAAACTGTAGCAGCTTCGGTGCGCAGCAGTCGCCAGTGCCGCCGGGAGGGTAGGGGAATCGGTTTCTGACCTTGACGCTGTGATAGTCGTGCCATATATCCAAAAGGTCGCGCTCGTTGCCGTACGCATTCAGGAAACGGTACTGCTGAAACAGCCATAGCTGCAGTGCCTCTGACATTTCCTTGCGCCGTTCTTTCAATTCAATGGCTAATCGCTCGTCAGTGCGCAGCGTCTCCAAGACGGTGTTGTAAGCACTGATTTTCTGCTCTGTCTGTTTGTAGTAGCCGTCGGGCTGCTGGGCGTCGAACACCGGTGGTACAAACCACGGCCAGTCGTTACGTCCGGCCAGCAACCCAGAGTAAGCGGCGAGGAAATGTAACTCGCCGTCAGGAGTCTCAACAATGAGGACGCCAAACATTTTTCCACTTTTGGCATCCTGGCAAAGTTCATCGTGCGACAGCACGTACTGGCGCACCTTCTTCGAGGCCTCGATACATAGCGGGTGAGGCTCGTAGCAGAACGGGTAAGTAAAGCGCTGAGGCTTTTCTGCCTTGCAATGAATAGGATGTAGAGCTCTCATTTTTTAGGTTAATTCTACTGGTTGCCCACAAAGTTACGGATATTTCTGTAAAACACCAAATATAATTTGTTTTTTATTATTTTTTTATGTATCTTTGTCCGCAAACTTAGACATACACGTCATGAAACGTACCGTTATCTTTGCATTCTTATGCATGCAAATGGGCTTGTGCTCGTTTGCACAAACACCCTTTTGGCTGGGGGCTGACATCAGTGGCACGACAGCCCTGGAAGCCCACGGCGGACAGCTTTATAACCGCGACGGACAACCCCGTGAGAATACCCAGTTGATGAAAGAACTCGGACTCAATGCCATCAGACTCCGCGTATGGGTGAACCCTAAAGAGGGGTTCTGCCGTCCTGACGACGTGCTGCTGATGGCGCAGCGTGCCAAAGCCCTCGGCATGGAGCTGATGATTGACTTCCACTATAGTGACTGGTGGGCAGACCCCGCCCAGCAAAACATTCCCGCTGCGTGGAAAGACATGAACTACACCGAAATGGTGCAGGCGCTGGCGGAGCACACGCGTAACACGCTGCAGCTGCTGAAGACAAACGGCATCAGCGTGCGCTGGGTGCAGGTGGGTAACGAAACGACCAATGGATTCCTTTGGCCCATTGGGCGTGCAACGGAGCAGATGGCGCAATATGCCGGGCTGACGCAGGCTGGCTATGATGCCGTGAAGCAGGTCTATCCGGAGGCTCAAGTCATTGTCCACATTGACCAGGCCCGTGACCCTGAGCGTTATGACTTCATCTTTGATGGTCTGAAGGCCAATGGTGCTCGCTGGGACATTATCGGTATGAGCGTCTATCCCTATTGGGATCAACGGGAGAAGAAAGAAAAGAAAGACAGCGGAACACTGAAACACGCCCTGAAAAACATGCGCCGCTGTGTCAAGAGGTATGGCACGCCTGTCATGGTGGTGGAGACTGGCTACGAGGTGGCGCGTCCTGACGACGGCAAGCGCTTCTTGAGTCAGCTTATCAGCGAGTGTCGCAAACTTGACGGACAATGTCTTGGCGTGTTCTACTGGGCTCCTGAACTGGAACATCACTACCCCTTGGGAGCCTTTAAGGACGGACGTCCTACCATCATCATGGATGCTTTTACGGAAGCCTCACGTCATGGTTCTTCCAGAAGAATGCAGTGCGTGGACTGACCACAGCGGCAGGCGTATGGGTTACGGCCGCCATCGGTATGGCTTGTGGGGGTGGCATGTATATACTCGCTGCCGTTTCCACAGCCCTTGTCTTGATAGGACTTGAGGCATTCAACTACTTCCTTCATCGTTTTGACAACCATCGCGCGAAGGAAAAGAAGAGCCCTGCTGTTGAGGACGTCAACGATTAATTAAAGAAGTACTTAACACCAATCTGCAAACTCCAGCACTGGTCGTATGCGTGGTTATAGTCCCACGTTTTAGTAATCGGTGTGCCGTCCGCATTCTTGTTCATTGAGAAGATAGGCTGCGCACCGTTTCTGACGTCCCCTACATTGGTTACGCGCAGTAGCTTTCCACCGTTGGCACTGCTGGCAAGGTCTTTCATTACTCCCCAGCGTGAGCTGAACAAGTTGCCTATGTTCTGAATATCGACCGACAGCTGTAGTCTGTGTTGGGTGTTGCCTGTCTTCAGGTCAAAGTCGTGTGCCCAGCGGAAGTCAAAACGGTGTACCATTGGTGCACGTACCGAGAAAGCTTCGGCATATTCGCCTTTATGGCTGCTCAGGTAGTCGTCTTGTTCCACGAAATTCCAAAAGCTTACTCGGTCTTCCTCTGTTGCAAACTTTATTTCGCTATCGTTACGTGGAATGTACATCAGGTCCAGTGCCATTCCGTCGCCATTGATGTCATTACTGTAGTAATAGGAGTAGTTGCCACCGGTAAAGCCGTTATAGAACAGCGAGAAATGGTCTTTTCCGTACTTATAGTTAACGTTGGCCATGATGCGGTGCGGCAACACGTAGTTAGAGTTTTGCGGTGTTGCAAACTTGGCTCCGTCGATGGTGAACATTCCCTGATAGACATTCGAGACATTTGAACCAATCATGCCGCTCACCTCCTTGACGACGGTGTGGGTATATGCTGCAGTAATGCGCAGGTCCTTGATGGGTTCTGCGTTCACTGTGAGATTAGTGGTGAATCCGTGTCCGCGTCCTGTGTTGGTCAGTACGTATGCTGACTTCTTGTTGATGCGGTGGTCGTCAGGATAGATGAGCCGGTTGTCGGCTCCCGTCATGCGTGGCCAGTTCGTGTAGTCGCTCTTAATGTCGTAATCGTCCAGCATGATGTCGTGTATCTTCTTCGTGTAGATAATCTCACCCGTCACTGAGAGAGGAACCTCTATGGGTACAATGTAGTCAATGGCTATTGAACTCTTCCACACTTGCGGCATCTTGAAGTCCGGGTCAACGGCAGCTATCGAACTGGGAAGTGCTCCCGTTTCGGGGCTGATGGTGGCTTTAGCGTCGGGGTCAGTGGCACAGATTATGTCGCGCAGTTGGTTGCGGTCGGTCACCAGTCCGCCAGCCAGGGCTTCCATTACGGCCTTGTTTCCGTCTGTCCGGTAGCGCGTGTTGTACTGGTACTGGAACATGCCGGAGTTGCTTGGCATGTTGGTAAAGAACACGAGAGGTAAGCGTCCTGCAAAGAGGCCTGTTCCGCCACGTACTTTCAGCGTCTTGTCACCAAAGATGTCCCAGATGAAACCTATACGTGGCGATATTTGCAAGTTAGCTTTTGGCCACTTGCTGGTGTCAATGTGCCTGCCTTCGTAGTCCAGTTGGTAGATGGCATTGTTGCGAATAAGATTGTCGTCGTTGAATACCAGGTCGTCGAAGCGTATGCCCATGCTCAGTTTCAGGCGCTTATTGGCATTCCATTCGTCTTGTGCGTAGGCCCCAAACTGGTTGAAGCTTACTTCAACGCCCGGATTGTCAATGCCATTATATCCCCACGTCAGTGCAACACCTTCAGGTACAGCCCCGTTGATGAAGTCGTCTAAGCTGTTATAGCTGAAGTATCCTGTGGCGTTACGCATGTAGCAGTTCCTGGCCATTTGGTGCTCCAGACTCAGTCCGGCCGTCAGTTTGTGGTTACCCAGATAGAACGTTGCATTATCGTTAATGGTGGTAATTCTGTTCCTCACGAGGTTATTCCATGAGAACAGTTCGTATCCAAAAGACATGTAAGGTTCTTTGATGCCAGCATCGTCCGTGGTGAGAATCTCCACAAAGGGGAACGGTGCCGAATTGCTTTCACGACTATCCTTAATGTCCGAGTAGGTAAAGAGCAGTTGGTTAAAGAACTTCTCGCTGAAGCGGCTGTTCAGGTCGGCTGATATGGTGGAGATTCGGTTATTGGTTTCATACATGGAATTCGCAAAAATCATCGAGTAGGCTGACGTGCGTGCCTGTGTCTGATAGTTGAAGCTGTGACCTACGTCGTTTGATGTAGGCGAGGGTGTGCTCCAGCTCGACTTGATGGTGTGGTTGAACCTTACGGCAAGCTTGTGCCGGGTGTTGATGTTCCAGTCTATGCGAGCCAGGTATTTCGTGTTTCCGTCATCGACAGGAAAGTCGGTGTATGAGCCAGGGTCGTAGCCATAGCGTTGTTTCAGGATGTTGCTGACAGTCTCCATGTCCGATGCCATTGTGCGCGAAATGTTTTGTTTCGTGTCCATGACACCATCGGTCGATGCGCGCCATTTATTGGGCGTAGTGGGTATGTACGAGTGTTCCATGTTGGCAAAGAAGAACAGCTTGTCCTTCAGAATGGGGCCTCCGATAGTGAAGCCGTAAGTGGTGTTGCGGTTGGTACCTGGGTCTGACATGATTTGGTTATCTATCCGGTTGCCATGCAGGTTTTCGTTGGTATGATAGACATAGGCAGTACCCTTGAAGGTGTTGGTGCCCGACTTGGTGACTGCATTCAGTCCGCCTCCGATGAAGTTCGTCAGTTTGACGTCGTAGGGTGCAATGACTACCTGAACCTCCTCAATGGCGTCTATCGATACGGGGTTTCCGCCGCCCGGCAGGTCACCGCTGAGGCCGAAGTTGTTGTTCATGTTGGCACCGTCTAAGGTGAAGTTCGACGAACGGCTGTCACCTCCTGCAAAACTCATGCCGTTGGCATAGGGCGAGAGTCGGGCAATGTCGCTCATCGAGCGGTTTACCGTTGGCAGTTCCACCATTGTTGAGTTACTGATGTTCACGCTGGCTCCTGTACGCTCGGTGGCAAACTTCGTGGCTTTGCCTATGACGACTACTTCCTCCAGCTCGTTGGCATCTTCCGAGATTTGTACGTCCAGGCTGAACGTCTCACCCAGTGTCAGCTGTATGCCAGAGTAATGCTTGCTCTGGTAGCCAATGTAGCTGATGGTTACCTCGTAGGGGCCGCCGGTACGCATACCCTGAATGGTAAACAGGCCGTCGATGTTTGTAATGGCTGCGTAGCGTGTGCCCGAGGGGGCGTGTATGGCTTGTACTGTAGCTCCGATGATTTCTTCCTGAGTTTTGCTGTCAGTTACTTTGCCTGTCAGAGCGGCAGTTGTCACCTGTGCTGTGGCGCTGATGGTCGATATGCACAATAAGATTAAAAATAGATAGATTCTTTTATGCATGAGGCTTAGTTTTTTCGTTCTTTCTGGTTGCAAAAGTAAACAAAAAAAATAACATTGACGTTAAAAAACGTGCCTTTTTTTCATCAAAATAACAAAAAAAGCTATCTTTGCCGAAATATTATCTAAAAACCTCTATTTCATTCATATGGAACAGCTTATTCCCGTACGTTGTAAAAACAATAATACAATAGTAAACATACCCGCTGGTACGAAGCTTACCGATGTCTATGCACAGACGGGTCTTCAACTGATTCATGGCCCTATCAGTGCCCGTGTCAATAATAAGGTGGAAGGCATGCATTACCGCATCTATAAGCAGAAGGAGGTGGAGTTTCTCGACATTACCTCTTCTTCAGCCTTGAGGGCTTATACGCGCAGCCTTTTCTTCGTGCTTTGCAAGGCAGTGCACGACCTTTATGAGCAGTGCAAAGTGGCTATTGACACGCCCGTTTCGAATGGTTATTACGTCAGTCTCGACATTGGTCGTCCCATTACGCTCGAAGATGCCGGCCTTATTCGTCGTCGCATGCAGGAAATCGTCGCCGCAGCTTACCCTATTCATCGGCACGAGACGACCACAGAGGAGGCCATCCACATGTTCCGCATTCTGCATAACCGTTCAAAGGTAAAACTGCTTGAAAGCTCCGGACGGCTTTTTACGACCTATTACGATATTGACGGTTATGTTGACTATTACTATGGTTCGCTGCTTACTAACACCTCTCAGCTCTACCTCTTCGGTTTGGAGAAGTACTTCGATGGGCTCTTGCTGCGCATTCCTTCATCGGAACATCCTGACGAACTGGGAGAAATGACCCATCAGGACAAGATGTTTGCCATCTTCAAGGAGCACCACCGCTGGCAGACCATTCTCGGTATGCGTACCGTTGGCGACCTTAACGAAGCCATCGATACCGGCCATTCCTCGCAGCTCATTCAGATTAGTGAGGCGTTACAGGAGAAGAAGATAGCACAGATAGCCGACGAGATAGCCCGCCGAAAAGGTATCAAGATGGTGCTTATTGCCGGACCGTCCAGCAGCGGAAAGACGACGACCTGCAAGCGCCTCTCCGTTCAGTTGGCCGTCAACGGCATCAAGCCCGTCGGCATTTCGCTCGACGACTATTTCTTAGACCGCGACCAGACACCGCGTGACGCATCGGGCGACTTCGACTTCGAAAACCTGCATGCTTTGAATCTTCCGTTGCTCAACGAGCAAATGAATGCGCTGCTGAGCGGCAAAGAGATAGAATTGCCACGCTACAACTTCCAGTCAGGACGTAGTGAAATGAGTGGTAAGCACCTGTGTCTGCAGGGCAACGAGGTACTCGTCGTAGAGGGCATCCACGCCCTGAACCCCGAACTTACGGCTGGTATTCCGCAGGAACAGCTTTTCCGTGTTTATGCTTCGGCTCTGACCACTATACTGCTCGATAACCACAACTACATTCCCACTACCGACAACCGCCTGCTTCGCCGCATCATCCGTGACCATAAGTACCGTGGTGTGTCTGCCCGTGAAACCATACGTCGATGGCCCAGCGTGCGCAAGGGTGAGAACCGCTGGATATTCCCCTTCCAGGAGAATGCCGACGTGATGTTCAATACGGCGATGCTCTTCGAACTGGCCGTCATCAAGTCGCAGGCAGAGCCGTTGCTCGAACTGGTGCCCGAGAATTGTGAGGAGTATGCTGAGGCTTATCGCTTACGGAAATTCCTGAAGTATATCAAGCCCATACCCGAAGGTCACATACCCCCCACATCGCTGCTGCGTGAGTTTTTGGGCGGCTCCTCGTTCCGCTATTAGCGCCGCTTCTTGGGCTCGTCGTCGGCTAAGGTGAAGTCCAATTGGCGTTTCTCCAGGTTGGCGTTGGCTACGGTGATGCGTATGGGGTCTCCGAGTTGATAGACGTGGTGTCTTCTGCGTCCTACCAGTCGGTAGTTCTTCTCGTCAAACTCGTAGTAGTCGCCGTCCAGATCGTGCATGGGCACCAGACCCTCACAGTGGTTTTCGTCTATTTCGCAGTACAGTCCGTACGACTGTATGCCGCTGATGTGGGCCTCAAACGTCAGGCCTATCTTGTCCTGCATAAACTCTACCATCTTGTACTTGATGCTGTCGCGCTCAGCTTGCTGGGCCACCTGCTCCATGTCCGAGCAGTGTTCGCACAGCTCTTCATACTTGTCACGGTTGGCCGAACGGCCTTTCTCCTGATACTTCGTCAGCAGGCGGTGCACCATTGTGTCAGGATACCGTCTGATGGGCGATGTAAAGTGGGTGTAATAGTCGAAGGCCAGTCCGTAGTGGCCAATGTTGTGGGTCGAGTACTTCGCCTTCATCATGGCCCTGAGTGCCACGGTTTCAATGAGTTTCTGCTCGTTGCGCCCCTGTGCACCTTCCATTAGCTGGTTCATCGAACGGGCTATGGCGGTTCTGGTGCCGCTGGTCTTCAACTTGTAGCCAAATCGTGTAACGAAGGCCCGCAGTGTCTCTAACTTTGTGGGGTCAGGCTGGTCGTGTATGCGATAGACGAAGGTCTTTGCCTTTTGCGTGGCGGTCTTCTTGACCTTGCCAATCATTTCTGCCACGTTCTTGTTGGCCAGCAGCATAAATTCCTCGATGAGTTGTGTGGCCAGCGTCGAACGCTTAAAGTAGCAGCGCGTGGGATGCCCCTCCTCGTCAATGTCGAAGTGCATTTCCTCGCGGTCAAACTTGACGGCTCCGCCTTGGAATCTTCGCTCCCTCAGTTTCTGAGCCAAAGCCGAAAGTGTGCAAAGCATTTCTCCTTCCTCGTCTTTCTTTCCTTTATCTTCGAGAATCTTCTGAACCTCCTCGTAGGCAAAGCGGTGGTTGCTCTTGATGATTGTGTGTACCAAACGGAATTTGTGGATGTTCGCCTCCTCGTCGAGTAGGAAGACGGCGCTGTAGCATAGTTTCTCTTCGTCAGGGCGCAGCGAGCAAATGAAGTTACAAAGTCGTTCCGGCAGCATGGGGATGGTCCTGTCAACCAGATAGACGCTCGTGGCCCGCTTCTCGGCTTCCTTGTCGATGGTGGTGCCCTCCTTTACGTAGTGGCTGACGTCAGCAATGTGGACACCCACCTCGTAGAACGTCCCCTTTTTCCTGAATGAGAGTGCATCGTCAAAGTCCTTGGCGTCGGCGGGGTCAATGGTGCAGGTCCAAACGTCGCGGAAGTCTTCTCTCCGTGCTATCTCCTCGGCAGTAATCGTGGCATCAATCTTGTTGGCAGCGTCCTCCACGTTCTTTGGGTACTTGTAGGGCAGTCCGTATTGTGCGAGGATGGCATGCATCTCAGCATTGTTCTCGCCTTCCTTGCCCAATATGTCGATGACTTCGCCCACGATGTTCTTCGACTCCTTCGACGGCCATTGCGTAATCTTTACCACGGCCTTGTCGCCCGTCTTGCCTCCTTTCAGCTTCTTCTTTGGTACCATGATATCGTGTACGAAGATGTTGCCCTCCGTCACGAGGAAGGCGTAGTCCTTCTCTACCTTCAGTCGGCCTACGGCCTGCTCCACCTTGTGCTGTAGCACCTCTACCACCATGGCCTCCTTAATGTGGTGAGTCCTGCGGGCCATCATGCTTACCCTGACGCGGTCGCCGTTCATGGCGAACATGGAGTTGCGCTCACTCACGAAGATGGGCTTCCCGCCGTCGTCGGGCTGGAACGAGTTCTTGCCGTTTGCCTTCCTGATGAATGTGCCTTCCTGTACCTGCGTTTTCTGGTTCAGACGGAATTCTGTAGAAGAAATTTTCGTCACTTGGTCGTCCCAGACCATTTCGTCCAACACATCCACAGCCAGCATCTTGGCCGGGTGGGTGTCCAGTTTCAGTTGTCGGAATATGTCTTTATACGAGAATGACTCGTTGGGTCTCTCTTGAAACAGCGTCTGTAGCATTTCAATCACCTGTTTCTTGTTCAGTCTTCGCTTGTTTGAATTCTTTCCCATAGCTTCTGCGTTTTTGGTTACTATATATATGTACGCGCAAAGTTACGAAATAAATGAGAGAAAAAGAAATAAAATTAGTTTTTTTCTTCTTCCGAATGAAAAGTAAGTTCTACAAAGTCAAAGTTGTACGAAATATTTGTGAATTATGAATTATGAATTAAGAATTATTTTGTACCTTTGCAGCCAAATGGAAAAAATCTTGATTACAGGAGCCAGCGGTTTCATAGGTTCCCATATTGTCGAGAAGGCTCTTCAGGAGGGGTTTCAGGTCTGGGCGGCAGTCAGGAAGAGCAGTTCGCGCGACTTTCTTACTGACCAGCGCATTCAGTTTCTGGAACTCAACTTGCAGTCAGAGGCTCAGATGGTCAGTCAGTTTCGGGACCTCCAGTTCGACTATGTGGTTCATGCAGCCGGTGCTACGAAGTGTCTTGACGAGCACGACTTTGAGCGCATCAACACCGACGGTACGCGCAATCTTGTTCAAGCCCTGCTTGCTGTCAAGATGCCGCTCAAGCGTTTTGTCTTCATCAGCAGCCTGAGCATCATGGGGGCCATACGCGAGCAGCAGCCTTACCGAGAAATCAACGACAGCGACCAGCCCCGCCCCAACACGGCTTACGGGCGCTCGAAGCTCAAGGCCGAGCAGTTTCTCGATAGCTTAGGCGGCAACTTCCCCTATATTATTCTGCGGCCCACGGGTGTCTATGGCCCCCGCGAGCGTGACTACTTCGTTCAGGTGCAGAGTATTCAGCGTCATGTAGATTTTGCTGTGGGCTTTAGTCGGCAGGACATTACCTTCATCTATGTCACTGACGTGGTACAGGCTGTCTTCCTGGCTCTTGAGCGTGGCACTGTCGGTCATCGTTACATACTTTCCGACGGCGAAGTCTATCAGTCTTCTACCTTCAGCAATCTGGTTCACGAAGCGCTGGGCCGGCCTTGGTGGATTCGCCTTACGGCACCGCTTTTCCTGTTACGCATCATCTGTGTCTGTGGCACCCTGTGGAGCCGGCTTACCCGCAAGGTGATCGTGCTTAATAACGACAAGTACAACATTCTCAGCCAGCGCAACTGGCGGTGCAATATTGATCCTGCCCGCAACGAGCTGGGCTTTCAGCCTCAAGTAAAGCTACCCGAAGGCGTACGTCGCTCCGTCCAGTGGTATAAAGAGCATCACTGGCTTTAACTAACTATTCTCTACCTGCGTGAAACTGAATAATTACTTTAAACTTGACCGCAAGCCTGCGAAGGGCTTATTCGCTATAGAGTACGTCGTCATGGCCTATCTGGTACTGACCACTCTCTTTATTTTCTTTACCTACGTCAAGTTGCCGAACCCTGAGTCTATGCTCTGGATGCGCTTCCGCGCGTTGGCCATTACCGTGGCCCTGTGGGCTGTATATCGCATGCTTCCCTGTCCTTTGACGCGTTTCTTCCGCATTGCAGCCCAGATGCTCATGCTTTCCTTTTGGTATCCTGACACTTACGAGCTGAACCGCATCCTGCCCAATCTCGACCATATTGCGGCTTCGGCCGAGCAGTCGCTCTTTGGCTGTCAGCCCGCACTACTCTTTTCCCAACACTTCCCCTCCGCTTTCTTCGGCGAGCTGATGTGTTTTGGCTACTCTGCCTACTACCCCATGATTGGGCTGGTGACGCTTTTCTACTTTTTCTTTCGCTATGCAGACTTTATGCGAGCCTCGTTCGTCATTCTGGCCTCCTTTTTCGCCTACTACGTTATCTTCATCTTCTTGCCTGTAGTGGGGCCGCAGTATTACTATCCTGCAGTAGGGCTCGACCAGGTGGCAGCCGGGACGTTCCCCAACCTGCACGACTACTTCCTCACACTCCGTTCGTCACTCGACACGCCGGGCTCGCCCGATGGCTTCTTCCACCAGATGGTAGCCGGCGCCCATCAAGCCGGTGAGCGGCCAACAGCTGCCTTCCCCAGTAGCCACGTCGGCATATCGTCCATTCTCATGTTTCTGGCTTGGCAGACGCGTAACCGCTGGATATTCTGGTGTCTTGTACCTGTCTATGTGCTACTCTGTCTGAGTACGGTCTATATCTATGCCCATTACGCCATCGATGTGTTGGCAGGCTTCTTTTCGGCAGCCATTTTCTTCCTGTTGCTACACTTCGGGTACAAGAAATTTGTGAAGGAATAAGACTTAAGGACACAAAAAAAGGGACTTCGCTAAGTCCCCAAACCTTGTTAACCTTAAATCTAATACTATGAAAAACACATTGCAAAGGTATCAACTTATAAGTAATTCTGCAAGAAAAACAACAAAAAGATAGTGTTTTTCCGACACTTTCTTGATATAAATCAACTCAAGAGAACTGCTTTTTGTCTGTTTTTCGACCATAAAACGCATTTTTCGCCCCCGAAATTTGGTGGTAAAGAAAAAAATGCCTACCTTTGCAACAACTTTAAGATAACCCCATCAGGATATAGGATTCCGACAGACAAGTGTGTCGGGATTCTTTCTTTTTGACGGCCAAAATAAAGAACAGTATAATAACAATATAAAATAGTAAATTCGTAAATCGTAAATTATTATGGCATACATGTCACAAGAGGGCTACGACAAGATGGTAGCCGAACTACAGCGCTTAGAAGCTGTAGAAAGACCCAAGGCATCGGCAGCCATAGCCGAAGCACGCGATAAGGGTGACCTGAGCGAGAATTCTGAGTACGATGCTGCTAAGGAGGCTCAGGCTCATCTCGAGAATAAGATTAACCAGCTCAAGCTGGCCATTCAGGACGCGAAGATTGTTGACACGTCGCGCCTCAGTACCGACTCGGTGCAGATTCTTACCAAAGTGGAGCTGACGAACCTTACTACGCATTCAAAAATGAGCTACACCATTGTCAGTGAGAACGAGGCCGACCTGCGCGCCGGTAAAATCAGTATCAAGACACCCATTGCCCAGGGACTTCTCGGCAAAAAGGCGGGCGACGAGGTGGAAATCAAGATTCCCCGTGGCACTATCAGCCTCCGCATTGACAACATTTCGCTGGCATAAATCCATTCACCTAACACCTATCACACAATGAGCATCTTCAGTAAAATTGCTGCCGGTGAAATTCCCAGCTACAAGTGCGCAGAAGACGAGAACTTCTATGCTTTTCTCGACATTAACCCGCTGGTAAAGGGCCATACCCTCGTCATCCCGCGTCGGGAAGTAGATTACATCTTCGACCTCTCCGACGAGGAGCTTGCCCAGTTCCAGCTCTTTGCTAAGCGTGTGGCCCTGGCCATTGGACGGGCCTTCCCCTGTCGAAAAGTGGCACAAGTGGTGCTTGGCCTCGAAGTGCCCCACGCCCACATTCATCTTATTCCCATGCAGTCGGAACAAGACGTTGACTTCCGCCGCGAGAAACTGAAGCTGACCGAAGCTGAGTTTCAGGAAATAGCAAAAAAAATTCGTGAGGAGTTCAAATGAACTCCTCACCATATTTTATAAGTACTTCGTTGACGTACTTCTTAATCATTGCCGAAGAGTCTCCCTTCTTGCATATCAGCAGCACGTTGTCTTTCTCTGCCACAATGTAGCCGTCCAGTCCGTTGATGACGGCTAAGTGGTCTTTAGGCAACTTGATGACGTTGTTGTGAGAGTCTTCAATGATGACTTCCGAGTCAACCACTACGTTATCTCCTTCGTTTTTGCTCATACATTCGTAGATGCTGTGCCACGTGCCCAGGTCAGCCCAGCCGAAGTCGCAGCACATAACATAGACGCGGTCGCACTGTTCCAGCACGCTGCTGTCGAGAGGCATGTTGGGCAGCGAGGCATAGTTGGCATTCACAAAGCTGATGACCTCATCCACCGACTGCACGTTCTCCTCTGAGAGCGCACCGCTGAATGTGCGGGCGTAGATACGCCTGACGCAGTGGCGCAGGTAGTCGGCCGAGGCCAGTATCATGCCCGTATTCCACAGAAATTCTCCGCTATCCACAAACATCTGGGCAAACTCCCTTTCAGGTTTTTCAGTAAACGACTTCACGCTGTACACATGCTCGTCGGGCTGCGCGTCGCCCTTCTGTATGTAGCCGTAGCCTGGCTCGGGCCTTGTAGGCTGTACGCCCATGGTCAGAACCACGTCGTGCTTGCCCACAATGTCCAGGCCTTTCGACATGTTCCGCGTGAAGGCATCTTCGTCCAGCACAAACTGGTCGCTTGGCGTTACCACGATGCAGGCGTCCTGACAGCGCTTCTGAATGTTCAGCGTTGCCCATATTACGCTGGCCGTAGTGTTTCGGTTTACGGGTTCCACCATGAGGTTCCGCTCGTCCATCTCTGGCAGCTGCTCCTTCACAATGGGGGCATACTCCGCGTTGGTGCAGACGTAGATGTTCTCCGCCGGCATCAGGTCTAAAAAGTGGTCGAACGTAGTCTGTATCTGCGTACGTCCTGTACCAAAGAAGTCTATAAACTGCTTGGGCTTCTTGTCGCGGCTGCACGGCCACAGTCTGCGTCCGCGTCCGCCAGCCAGGATGATGCAATAATGTTTCGATTTTTTTTCCATCCGTAATAGATTTAAAATTTCAGGGCTCTAAGGTACAAAGATTCTCTGAATTGTGCAAATATTTAAAGATTTTTCATATAAAATTTTGTGATTTCACGAAAAAACACTAATTTTGCACCCGCTTTAAGCCCAGATGGCGGAATCGGTAGACGCGCTGGTCTCAAACACCAGTGGGGTAACCCGTGCCGGTTCGACCCCGGCTCTGGGTACGAGTTTTAATCGCCAAAAACAAAGAAAAGTGCTGTAAGCTAACAACTTACAGCACTTTTGTGTTTTACGCAAATCATGTTTTGCACCACGTCTGCACCACTCAACGATAAAACACTGCTGTGTCTCGCGTCCTAAAGTGGCCACTTTAAAAACGTTCCATGGGGTGGAATACTTTGTTCCATAGGGCGGCCCATTTCCTGCAACAAGTCAAGGTTCAACCCTGTCTTCATCGCATATTCAACAACGGAATGCCAGTCTTTAGGCGCATAGCCGATTCGTTGTTCCTGACAATACTTCTCATTCCAACGGTTAAACATATAAGCTTTAGCCATTCTCGCGTCATCCGTATCTTTCTGAAGCTGTTCTACAAAGAATGTGGCCAGCCTGGCGTTGATAATACGCATGGACTCTCGTCTCTTATGCTTTTCCTCCTCTTCTGGTGTTGACTTCATTTCTTCATCCGTAAGGTCATGGCCCAGTTTCTCTTTCAGAAGCTTTTTCACGGCCAAAGGGAAAGTAAGGCCATCCTTCTCCATAACGAAGTTGATGACATTACCACCCTTGCCACAGCCGTAACAATACCAGAGGTTCTTGACCGTATAAAATGCCATTACTCTTCTATTATTTCCCAAAAACCACCTTTATCTGGGCCAACACGACGGAGGTACTTACCACGCATAGCTTCGATATTGCGATAAATCGAAGTTTCGCTAATTCCGACGTTATTTGCCAAGTCAGCTCTTGATATATACGGGTCTTCAATCATCAGTTCTAGTATCTTGATTCGATTAGCTGTTAAAGTCTCTCCTAATGCAGCTGCCTTTTCTCTCAACTTTTCTGTGACCTTGCTATGATTTTCTGCTACCTTTTCTGCTACCCTATTGTGGTTTTTTGCTACTTTTCTACCGTTTTCTGTTACGTTTCCTGTTTGCTTCTGTACGTTTTCTGCTACCTTGGGCACTGTAATCTTCAAGATGAACTCGTCAGTTCTGAAAGATGGAACATTTGCGCCATTGGCCTCTTGCTCGCGACAGATACGATCAAAGCCCTCTCCGAACTCCTTCACAAAGTGATATGCTTTGAGGAAGGCTGCAATCTTGGGATTACGAGAGAAGTGGGTGTGCCGGATGTTGTTAGGCTTGACTTGTCCTGGGAGTTTACCAGGGGACTCGAATACCAACCGGTCGTCAAACATTTTGATCTGTATCTCCGTGCCCTTGATGTTGTAGGCCCGATGGCAGCAAGCGTTGACAGTCATCTCTTGAATGACGAATTCA
>ODAJ012153210.1_pt1 | contig 18558 bp, 23 predicted proteins | sample 1539241 | NCBI WGS metagenome assembly ODAJ01 (sample SAMN02144231, study PRJEB22623) | gut metagenome | biome: sheep rumen | host: Ovis aries | place: New Zealand | reverse complement strand
AAATCTCCTGCGCTTTTTTAATTTCGTCGGCAGAAAGCACAACATCTTCTTTCTGGGCGCGACGTTTTCTTATGTTCCTCTCGGCTTCAATCGTTGAATAGAACTCTACAAGCGCGGCAAATAAAGCAGCCGTCTTTTTGTACTTGTATTGAGTTATTCCGTAGTCGCGAGTCTTTCTTACAAAAGTATATAGTATTCCTTTTTCTTCAAGGAATCGTACTTCTCTAAGAAACTCTGTCATGTACTCTGTATCAAAAGCCTTCTTCGGTATCCTTTCGTTATCCATTTTTTATCGCTCCTTATTAAAACACGAACATTAAATCAAAAATTTGGCAGAATGTTCGGTAAAAAAATTTTTGGGTCTGCCTGCCCGGGAAGTGTCTCTCCCCTTTACGTGAATTCTCGAATGGTCAAATTGTTTTTTGTGCGATTTTAAGTTTGTTGGGCTAGGAAGGTTTGAGGAATGGGTGCAGGGGATTTGAGCGGTGTAGCGGAGAGGTTTGAGGGAGAGAGGAGAGGAGAGGAATGAGGAGAGGAGTTGGAAGGGAATAAATATATGGATCCTCATGGGGTCGTTGGACTTTCCAGCGTAAACCCGGGGGTACCTCAGGAGAAGTCCTGGCTGCTATCAGCAGCAAAAACTAATCCTGTGAGAGTGGTGACTCGCTGCTCACACGGTCCTTGCTATCCTGTAGCAAGCTGTTGAAGTACACTTAACAGCAGCAAAAGATAGCATTGTACAGAGATGCAATATGGCACTATCATGCGATACCGTGGTCAGATTCCTTGCTTAATTGCACATTGGTGAAATCTGAATAAACATGGTCGGTTAGCGCCCGTACCTACTTGTCCGCTGTTCTAGCGGGTAGGGAGTGCCATATTGATTATCAAGGCTGCTGCTGAAATATACCATTATCCGCACGTCTGTGCGTAACGGGCATATATCAGCAGTCCTGCGAACCCTGAAAAGGCGTGCCCAAGCGGGTGGTATCGCAGGTAACGGAAGCACCGTTGAAGCTTGGACAAAGTTCGGGCAAGCGTGTCACTAAAAGGCGCGCCCCAACCGGACAATGAGCTTCCAAGCTGTTGCTAAGTAGGCGTTCGTGGTAACACGTTCGTCCGAAGCCGAGCTGCTGTGGGAACAAACAGCAGGTGGATAAGCACACACTAGGTTCGTGTCGCTAAGTCCATTCCACCTAAATCAGCGATAAGGTGGACAAGTACCACTGAAACGATAACATAGAACTGGGTATCGAAGTAAGTAAGTTGTAATAAACCAGTCGCCAAAACAGATCACGCGGTGTCTGCAGAGGTAATCATTAAGAAATCCGCTTTACAAATAGACATTTCTAACAAAAAGCGAATATAAACCTCTATAGCAGCATGTTAATTCATGCTGCTTTTTATTTTTAATAGCAAATATCGGTTTTTTATTTTTTATGAACATCTTGAAAGGAGGTGCCGGCATGAAGGAGAAGCTTCACGCTATCTTCTTCGCCGCTGTTATTGCCGTAATGGGATACATACTTGTATCCTCTGCCGCAGCACATACAGCTCGGGACACAGCCGAGCTGTACCAGTGGCAGCGCGAATATGCGGTGCGTCCATAAGGACGCACTGCTTTTTTATTTTTATGGACGCTAAACAATAAAGATCTGTCAAAACCACAAACAAAAAAGAAAGGAGTGTCACAAATGTTTATTGGGCAGAGTTTCGATAGTTTCGATGTTATTTATACCAAAAATAACCGAGATGATCATAATGAATTAAAGAGGATTATGATCAAACTTAGGATGGACAAAAAGACGAGATCCCATTTTCACGATATTCTTAAAAGATGCCATTATGGCATCGCAACCCCGGAAGATTTTAAGGAAGGAGACAAGCTGTTAAAATACGGCTTTAACTTTCATGAGTTTGTTCCGGTAAAATATCGTCGCAATTGGATAGAGCAGCCCGATTAAGGGTTGCTCTATTTTTTTTTTTTTATGAATAAAGGCCTTAGAGCCGAATAATAAGGAGGTATTCCCATGTTAAACTCTATCTCTGTTATTGCTTCTGAGTCTAATGTCACCGTCATTGCAGAACTTAACGAAACGTTCAACGTTCGCACCGGCGATGTTGATCAGAAGACCAGCTGCAAATTCTTTAACAAGAGCACGGGTCTTGATATTGGTTATGCCAATATCTACGTCGCTGGCGATCACACCAAGATCACCGGAGACTTCAACGGGCGCAGGCTCGTCGAGAAGTTTGACTTCTTGAAGAAGTAAGAACAAATACAACTGAATATCGGCACCTAGAGAGTACAGCTTGAGAAAGCTGTACTCTTTTTTTTATTTTTATGCGAAACAGTTGCTCTGAACAGCTGTGGGCTAAGGACCTACGTAAGTAGGCTGGGATAGGAGCCAACCCCATCAAAAGGCACTCAATAATAACCCCAGCCGCACTGGTACAGCGGAGAACTGGGAAGAAGGAGGTACCAACATGAAGAACCTGTTCAACATCCTTTACGCTGTCATTCACGCTACAATCTTCCACGCCGATGATGTATTCTCTGCCGCATTCCTGAAGATCATCCGTCCAGATCTTACAATCTACCGCACCTGCAAGCTGTCAGATCAGATGGTCGAGGATATCAACTCCGATAAGGCTATCGCCGTTGATATTGGCTGTCAGTTCGGTATTACTGAATACGACCACCATCAAATAGATAAGGCGTGTCGTCCAATCGAAGATGGCACATACTTCGACAAGCAGGGTCGCATATCAATGATCCCGTACTGCGGATTTGGTCTGCTCTGGCGGGATTTCGGCTCTATCCTCTGTCCCTACGAAAAGGCGTGGAAAAAGGTTGATAGAGACCTCGTTCTGTCCATCGATAAGGCAGACAACGGAGTCGAAGGGAACCTGCTGTCGGCATCCATCAGCAAGTTTAATCCGGCTTGGAACAACAAGAAGGATGAGAACGAAGCTTTCTGGGAAGCCGAGAATTTCGCTGAAGTCATCCTGCACCAGTTCGTAGACAACGCTAACGCTGAATACGAAGCTGAAAAGCTCGTGCTGGAAAGCCTTACGACCAGCAGTGGAAAGATCCTTGTTCTGGATCAGTATCTCCCTTGGCAAGACACAGTCATCAATCAGATGCCGGACATCCTGTTTGTGGTGTATCCACATAAGCGTGGTGGATATGCTGTGCAGACCGTTCCGGATGCTCCTGGTTCCTTTACCGGTCGTAAGCTCTTCCCGGAACGTTGGCTCGGTAATCCTGATGCATCTCTGGGTATGACGTTCTGTCATCCGGGTAACTTCCTCGCTGCCGTCAACACGCTTGACAACGCAATTCGCGTTGCGAGCATTGCGATTAACGAATAAAACAATCATCCTAACCGGAGCATATTCAGCTCCGGTTTTTTATTTTAATACGGATTGCTGGTCACAATTCGAAACAAAAACACTGAAAGGGGTGTTATAAAATGACTAATGTCCTCGCTTCCTTAATGTCGGGTGGATACACGCTCGACGTAGACGACGTCGATTACAACTGGGTTCCTGATATCGATTGTCAATACGATGTTTATTGGCAGTCTGAAGGCCGTGTATATAGTGAAACATTCACGGTCTTCGAATACGATGACGAATCACGGGTATTTGCAAAAGCCTGTGAATTTGCGAAAACTCACGACACACTCGTGTTCTACCGGGAGCCTGACTTTACCTATTTCAATTCGAATACTGGAGAAGAAATCCACACTCCGCACCTTGGCACCGGTATGGATTACTACTCCACACAAGAAATGATTTACAAAAGAATATTTACAGCAATAGAAACAGATGATTTGCCTTTTTGAGTCAGAGAGTCAGCTTGAGAAAGCTGGCTCTTCTTTTTTTATGAAGCGGCAACACTATACTACAGTCGCTAAAGAAAGGAAGCTATCACATGGCCAAACGTTCACTAGTAAATGCCAATGACTTTATGTTGTTGGCAAACTCAAAGATCAGAATTCCGTGCATGAAAGACATCCCCATCACTCAGCGCAACGGAATCACCCAAAAACAGCGTGATTATCTACACTCGATGGGGATTGGCTACAGCCAACTCCGCTACTACGGGCAGATAAAGCCAGTCCTGAAGCTGGCTATCCGGAGGGAGAAAGCCGGCCTTGCTTCTCCCGCTCAGATGAGAACGATGCAGAAAATTGGCATCACAGACGTCCATCTCCGCACGAAGGAAGAGGCATCGTACATAATAGCCGGTGGAGACCCAGAGCAGTACGACGGGTTCTGTGTCGTGTTTAAGTTCGACGGAAATAAGATGTTAACAGCCACAACAAGAAAACAAGCACGAGAACTTCTTGATTGGCTGAAAACAAAGTACCACAATATTGAATACAAAATGATTTAATCGGATAATCGGATTAGAGGCTGGCTTCGTGCCAGTCTCTCTTTTTTTATTTCACGGCAACGGTCTGCCGGAGTGTCCAAGTGTGCAGAACACGACCTGAGCATTAAAACCGTTCGCCTGGTTGCACACAGCGGTCATCTTCAACCGCAACTATAAAAGCATCATAAGGAGGTGCATCATAATGAAGAAGTTCCTGTCTCTACTGATCGCTATCATGATCAGCCTGTTCGCCGCTGTCCCCGCTGCGAATAACAATGTCACTGTTGACCGTCCCGATACCACCAAGACCATCGAGTGGGCATACGGTTATGCCCGTCGCTGCGGCAAGTATCATGGAAAGCTGCAGCGCAACAACACATTCGTGCGTGATATGAGAAAGTTTGCACGGCGTGTTGCGTTGGCTCCGCTCGCGCTTCTGATCAGCACCGCATGTGCTGAAGGTGCAACAGAAGCAAAGACTCCGCCGGAAGTACGAAAGAGTACAAAAGCAGAGAAGCGGGAGAAAGCACATGGATTCAGCTGCCGTTCCTACCAGCTGAGTGAGCTATGGAGAATCATCATTGATGAAGCGAACGCCATAAAGGCGTATCGCCCGTCTGAAAACGAAGATCCTGCTATCCGGCTAAACTACAGGACAAGGAAGGACAATCTGGTAAAGGCTGTCCTGACCGGTACTCTGACAGTGCGGTATAAGAAAGGCCGCATCATCCGGCTGACCAAGGGAGCAATCCCGGAAGTCGTAGCAATTGATTACGAATCCAAGAAGCCGACGACCAAAGTTATGATCGTCGAGCATGGGATTCAGGAAGTGTTCGACTTCCATTGGTCTCTGTTCTCCAATGATAAGAAGATCGGCGAGCAGATGAAAGACGCCATGCAGAAGAAAATTGAAAATCACATAATGTATCGTGGTGTTAAGGTTCTGTATGAAGACAACACCTTCAAACTGTATGGCGGTGCCGCAAGCTCCAGCAGCCACCAGAAGCAGGAAAAGCTGCTGATGGTCGACGCTAAAGAGATGAAGTTTCACGAGAAGTTCTTCTGGTTTGGCAAAAGCTTACAGGACTTCGCAGCTTCTACCAAAATGACCGGCGCGGAATTCTGGAAGATTCGTGCCAATCTCATCAGACCTTGGATGAAACAATTCGTAACTGAAGACGGATATGTCATCCGTATGGAAGATGTGCTGTTCGTAAAGGATGTAGAGAAAATCTACGTAATCAAGAACGGCAGAAGGATCGGCAAGATCAAGGGAAGTCTGGTGCACGATGGTGAAGATCGTGAAGCCAAAATACTGGGTGATGGCGCAATCGTGTCTCTGGTAAAACTGGCATTCCAGGGTCAGTGTAGTTCGACAGGTTTGAAAGGCTTCTTCTGCGATGGTACTTCAAGCATCGAAACGCTGTGCAAGAAGCACGGTATGACCGTTGAAGAGTTCATGAACCTTGAGGTCGTGGGCATCGACGGTAAACCGCATCGTATCGGCGATTATAAAGCCATCGCTGGCGAAGGCTGCTGGAAGCTGGACAAGGCTTTCGGAAGCTTCACCGAATACATGGATTGGCTCAAGGACATGGCTGCCAAGTATCCGGGACTTGATGCTCTGTATCTACTGCGGCAGAGCGAAGAGATCGAGGAAGAGGATAAGGTTCGCCGCATGACCAAGACTCTCATCCAGCAGTGGCTGATGATGAGCCCAAAACAGATCCGTATGCTGACAAAGAAAGTCAGGAACGATCTGAAACGTGCGAAGACCTTCAAGGGCAGTGTGCGCCGTCTAGCCGCGCTGTGGAAGAACCCTGAAGAACGTACAGCTGTTGAGAAGCTATTCGAAGAGAATCCGTGGCTGGTTGCCAATCCAATCATTCAGGAGTTCCTGAAAGAAAAGTGGTATAGGAAACTCGTAGAGGCCGCGTCCTGCAAATTCCGTACGGAAGGTCAGTATCCGTACATTATGCAGGACACGGTTGCCCTGCTGGAAGTATGGGTGCTTGGTATGAATCCAAACGGTGACGATCTGGGCATCCTGCGTGGAGACGAAGTGTCCTGTGCTGACGTGCCGGATGGACGTGAACTGCTGTGCGTCAGATTCCCTGCGAACTTCCTCACAGCGATGGTAATGGTTAACAAGGCTTGTAAAGATGCGTTCGCAAGCCTGAACAGCGTAATGGTTCTCAGCATCTATAGCGACATCCTGATCCGTCAGGATGGCGATGTAGATGGCGACGAAATGTGCGTCATCTACAACCGTCTGGCAATTCATCTGACGAAAGAGATGCTGAAGAAATACAATCCGCCTGTTGTGCTGTTTGCACATGGCGGCAAGCCTGAACGTCATACATATGCGTCCGTCGAAGCGTTCCTGCAGGACTGCAGCGATGCGCTCTGGAGAGCTAAGAAGTATGACAGCGTTGGTCTGTATGCAAACCTAGCTATGAAGTGCGCATATCTTGCAAGCATTGCCGAGAAGAATGGCGACGTCAAGAATCGTGACAAGTATCTGCTGTGGATGTCCGCAGCAAGCACTGGTGCGATTCTGGCTATCGACCAGGTTAAAGGCAATCAGGTTGATGACAGTCTGATCGCGTGGCTTGAGGATATCCAGAAGAACGTGCGGTATGCGTTCAAGGATATCGCGTTGAAGATGGGCTTTGGCAAAGCTGTTGCTCGTACGAAGCAGAGTCCGTTTGCTCAGTATTACAATGAAGTTGCGAAGCGGCGGCCAGCAAACATGATGAATTTCCTGCCTGCGAATGACGAAAACTTTGTTGACATGATCACCAACATCATCCTGCATGATGCTGGATCTTGGGACGAGTACGACATGGAAGGTGTTGAATGGAATCCTGTCGCCGCTTGTGACGCTCTGCTAAACCACGATATGCCGATGAGCATGAAGGTGAAGTACGGCAGAGTAACCAAGGAAATGATCGAGCTGCTTGGCGACAACTGGTTTAAGTTCGAATCAGCAAACAAAGAACAGGACGCTACGATTGAGACACGTAAGAAGATGAAGCCCGGCAACGAGATCGGTATGAAAGAGTTCATGCTCCTGCTGTGGCGGAACGAGTCCAGTATGGCATACAGCATGGAAGGCTCTAACCTGTTCGAGAAGAAGGAAGAGTACTACGGCACCTGCCGTGAACTCCTTCTGATGTTCCTCGAGTCTGGAGACTGGATTAACAAGTATGCCAAATCTTTCCCTGAAGGCTACGAGTTTAGCCTGCGTGAGCGTTGGATCATTATGGTGAACGCCATCGTAATCGATGCGCTCGAACTGAATGGCAGTAACGGTTTGGATAAGAACAAGGGCAGTTACGCCATGTTCTGTCTGCGGTTATTCGCGTCTGATCTGCTGGCGAACACGAGGAAGAACGGGGTCGACAAGGCCCGGTTCTTCCTCATTACCATGCACATCGACGAGCTGCTTCTCGACATCGACCGCGAACGTCAGGAAGATGAAGACGAACTCTTCGAAAGAGCGCCCAAATCCGCAGACGAAGAAGAGCTACCCCCGGAAGAGACAAACGAAGAACACTATCTGATGGATCTGCTGGTGTCCTGCCCTCCGGAAGAAAATACTGGATCTATCTGCCCGGATAACCTTCCGGACAACATCCCTGATGATTTTCAGTAAGATTTAACGATTTGGAGACCGTTTCGGCGGTCTCCTTTCTTTTTTACGGTAATCAACAAACAAAGAAAGGATGGCGACTCATATGTTCCAAATTCTCATTAAAGACGAGGAAGGACGTGACGTCCTGCAGCCTGAGCAGTTTGACGAGAAAGAAGCCAACTTTATCGTCGAAAAGCTCACAGAGTCCGGTATTTTTGCGACCAAGGTGTTCAGTGAAACCAAGAAATTTCAGATTATCAAGGTTGTCTATCGTCTCGAAGATATCGAGAACGAAAAGAAATGGCGTACTTACGCTGACCCGGACGAACTTGCAAAAGAAGGAGACAAGGTACTGCTCCAAAATACGGACGGAACAACATCCACGGCTTTGGTCGTAAAGACTGAAAAGCAAACTCTGGAAGAAATCAGAGCGTTCTGCGATAGTATCGGTTATCGCAAACTCGGCAAAATCATCAAGGTTCTTTGGAGCCCAAAAAGAAAGTGAGGTAAAGAAAAGATGATTATCCTGAGAGTGAAGACTAATGATGGCATTACCACGTTCCCGTTCCATCAGATCATGATTCCGGGAACAACCAAGAAGCAGGCGCATGATGCCGAGATAGAAGCCGCAAATAAAGCGGCATACTACGTAATGAAAACCACGGCTGCCGGATTTATCGCTGAAGCTGACTCCATTGACAGCACCAGCGGAAAAATCCTGAAAAAGTGGGATCATCAGCAGCATCTGTACGGTGACAAGTATAGTCGCAGACTGTCTTATCACATTCGCAGTGGCGCTTATCAGGACACGGAATGGGCTGTCCTCGGCACCGAGGAAGAATGCCTTCGCATGGCAGAAGAGACCAATGCAAAGGCAACCTGCTGGGCAAGCGTCTCTGCTCATATTGAGCATATTGTTGGGCCGTTATGGCAGTGCGTGTATTGCGATCCATATAAAGACTAAAGGAGGGAAGAGCGGGACTGAACATCCTGCTCTTTTTTTATTTTTACGGCGATATACCGCCAGAAAGGAAGTGCGATTATGGAAAAGATCACATCATTTAGAGGGTACTATGACTTCTTGTCAAATATGTACCAGAGCCCAATCGTCCTTGGTGGTGTCACGTATACGTGTGCCGAGGCAGCGTTTCAAGCCGTGAAACTTGAAGACAAGACCAAACGGGTGATGTTCTCCGGTCTTAACGGCGTAGAAGCTAAGAAGCTTGGTCGCAAGATCGAGCTTCGTAAAGACTGGGAAAAAATTAAAGTTGATGTTATGCGGTGGATTATTCATGAAAAATTCACGCAGAACAAAAACCTGAAACTCCGGCTCATCAGAAGTACGTCGAGGTACGAGATTGAAGAATGCAACACCTGGGGCGATACCTTCTGGGGTATATGCAACGACGTTGGTCAGAACTGGCTCGGCAAGATCCTGATGGAAGAGCGTGATAACAGACCAGACTTCACCGGATACAAGCAGATCACGAAAGACAAACTTCAAGAAGGAGTCATGCGTTTTACAAAGCGGCTTTACTACGAAGAACTGGAAGCGGGTTATGTCATGAAGAACGTCAAATTCTTCGTTGGCGAATACTACCGCGTAGCCTACGAGGCATGGGATCCGTGCGACGTGGCAACCACCATCGTTTTCATTGTCAGCCCGGACGGTGAAGACAGCGTCCAACTGGATCAGCCGTAAGGCTGATCCAGTTTTTTATTTATGGCGGCATACCGCCAGAAAGGAGTGACTTCAAAATGAAGTACATCATCAGCGTAGATACGCAAAATACATTTGAACTCGGAGGCACAAAACTGTCTTATGCCATTATTAAGGACACCCGCGAAGAAGGGAACGACCAGTGGAAATACGTAAAAAACAGTAGATGGTACGAAAACCCTTCTGCCCATAAAGCAGAAGAGAATGAATTCAAAACATTCGATTTCTTTCTGATTGGGAAAAGGCAGGACGAAAAGCCTTTGTTTGCAACAACGATCTTTAATGATGAAATGCGTAGGCTGTTTGAACAGGCATACACCCCGAACAGATTCTGCCATGTCGAAAAGGAAATACTGGTGCTTCCGAATATTCCGTTTGATAAAATGAAGTTTGATGTGATCGAATCACTCGATGAAGAAGAATACAGCAACGAGTATGACGACTTTATGCAGATTAATGTCGTTCGAGAGAAAAAGTATGGAATAAAATACATTGTCTCCGAAAAGAATTGCAGATACGATGAGATGTTGACAAACCGTGAAGATGTATGTGAAATCCGCCTGCACCCATTCTGCTCAGACTTTAATCTCGTAAGAGATATCGAATTGGAGTATAGTGATTACGACATGTAAAAATTGAGTCAGCCGAAAGGCTGGCTCTTTTTTTATTTTTATGCCACAGGAGCGCTACGGCGCTCTTTTGGCAGCGTGGCGGGCCCCCATTTTTCGGGCGGGGGATTTTTTCGCTCCGCTTCCCTGCGCTTTGGTTTCCTTTTGCCTTGCTTCTCCAAACTATGTGCACTTCTCAGCAACTGTAAGGTTCTCACCGCCTTACGGCTGCTTTGGACTGTGCAGAAAGCTGCGTCAGCTCCAATTTGGCGCAGCGGCCAGATCGGCGAACATTCCCATGCAGTCTGAGCAAGACCGCTTTCGCTGCTTGAGAATTGTGCCGTAGACGGCCCCGGATGTTCACCGGGATAACAAACCGACAACAACGGCTGGCAACCGTTGGGCCCGGAGTCAGGTTTTGCATGAGGTCTGGTCACCCGGAAGACTAGCTGGCTGTGAAGCGAGCCGCAGTAGAAACCTGCGTTACGCAAGCCGTTGGAAGAACGTAGAAGCCCGTCCCGGAGCGACGTTAAATAGCCCCGGTGGTAGCCGTAATCTCCCGTGGTTCCGTACGACAGTGGACTCGAGATGCCGAGACAGAGCTCATGCTGCGGAGTGTAGCAAAAGGTGCTGCACGTAAACACCCAAACGACGGTTCTGCAGACCAGCACTACGGACTTGATCAACCCGTAGTGTTAATGCACCAGCCCGGGTTGGAAGGCCACTGTCCCAAAGACAGCCACAGCGGGCACCCATTTCAGCTTCTGCAACGTTGTGCTGAGAACAGCGTTGCTTTCAGTTGACTTAAACCGGCCGCCTTACGGCTGGTAAGTAATATGAAATTCAATTTGAAGGAGGAAACGCCCATGACTATGAACTACGTGAAAGAACTGAAGATGGCTATCGCTGTCCGTACCGACCGCGTTAATCATTTAGAGAAGATGATCGACGACATTCACAACCGGTATAAGAGCATGACTCCAGAACAGCTGAATGAAGCCGTTCGAGACATCGCCGGAATGAGACGGGAACTTGAAGACCACCGCAAATTCTGTGAGAAGGCAAGACGCGAAGTTGCCACATTCTTCGCTCCTGTAGTTGCCTGAACCAAAGTTAATACCTGCCCCGGCTGCTGCTTCGCGCCGGTCGGGGCGGATGATTTAAAAGGAGAAAAGCATGGGGCAAAAATTTTCTGTCAGGTATGGCCAGCATTATCCGAAAATCAAGAAATTTTCTACCCTTCCAGAAGCAGCGAGATTCTGGGAACAGAACCTTGGATCGGAAGTCCTAAACTCTACAGGCCAACCCATAGACGCTGATACTTTATGGGATGTCCTTTGCTGAAGACAATTGACTCAGCCAACCTGACGGGCTGGCTGACTTAATTGCCTTCTTCATGTCGGGTGCAGCCCGAACCTCCTTTCTTCTATCCTGGACACAGAGGGGACACTGTGTTTGGGAGGTGGGCACATGTTTTGATGGGGACATGTGCCCATTCTTTTTTTGTTTTTAATTTTTGCGGGGCCCATTTTTTTGGCAGCCGCATTTTTCGCTTTCGCTCACATAAGATCTGGAGGTGTTCATATGGTCAGCAAATCCAAAATGTCTAAGAAAGCTCGCGCCGAGCTGAATAAGCAGAAGCGTGTTACATGGGCTTTCTCTCCTGTTTCACGGGTGAAACCGTCTGGGAAAATCTACAACAGAAAGAAAGGACGTGTTGAAGAATGACTTACGCGCAGGCCAAAGAAACCATTCAGAATATCTGCGCTCCGAAGGCTTACAACCAGATTAAAGCAGCCAACAAGGAGATCAAGCGCACTATCGACTTGGTTGCGGCTCGCTCCAGAACCGACTATCTCGGCAATATAATTGTCGATTACACTTTCTCAGCTGATGATTGCGACGATTACGAAACGCTCAGCTGGGATTTCTGGAACGGCAAATTTGAAGAATGAGCGTTTTCCCGCCTTGCGGCGGCTTGGTGTTATGAAGGTTAACAGCCTTCAGATATTTGAAAGGAGAGGTCGTTATGACTATCGTTAATTACAAAGATTTCCTTGATATGGCTCAGATCCACGAAGAAATCCCGAATATGAACGGGCTCTTCGGATCGCAGCGTGATGGAGTTACCGAGAAGCAGAAAACTTTTCTGCGGCAGCTTGGTATCGGGACTACCGGCCTGAAATACAAAGGGCAGGCCATGAAAGTTATTGATCTGGCTTTGACCCGCAAAAACAATGGGCTGGCTACTCCCGGGCAGATGCGCGCTCTGTTGAAACACGGCATCAAGAATGTTCACATGTACTCCTTTGCAAATGCAAAGAAAGAACTCGACAAATTTGACGATTTCAGGAGGGTTGACTAATGGAAAACATGAATGTCGTCATCTCTACAGATGGAGCGTGTTCTGGCAATCCCGGCCCTGGAGGATACGCGGCCGTTCTGAGGTTTGGCCCGCATTTCAAGGAAATCTCTGGTTACGAATCTCAGACTACCAACAACCGGATGGAACTTCGTGCGGTTATCGAAAGCATCAAGGTCTTGAAGAAACCCTGCACGATTACCATTCGGACGGATTCTCAGATTGTCTGCAACGCGATCGACAACCTTGACGCGATGCCTGCATCCGGCTGGAAGACGAAAACCGGTGCTCGTCGTGCAAACTGTGACCTTCTACAGCAGCTTTACAAAGTAAAGCACGATGGAAACCATACTCTGGTGTTCGAGAAAGTAAAGGGCCACGATGGGGACCCAGACAACGAGCGCTGCGACGAGCTTGCCCGTCTGGCGATCACAAATGGTGTTGCGTGATGTACAACGTATATTGTGTAACGCAGGATCGGCAGAAAATGCTGATCACATATCAAGGACAGCCGGCGGTTTTCGAGAGCGATGAAGATGCCTGGAGCTTCGTTGAGCAGATGATGTCACAGGAGAATCATCCTCTCATGATGTGGATAAAGGAGGTGCCGGAATGGAAATTCTCGACAACTTGATTATTGTTTCTTTGATCGTCTCCGCTTTCTTTGTCGGAATGAAGGTGGATGCACACTACCGCAAGGAAGCCGCAGCAGATCTGAAAGATGCTCTCGGCCGCCAGTATCTCAGGCTGAGAGCAAAAGCAGACGCAGACGATCCGTGCGGCCCTTACCTTGCGCCCCGCGCAACTGTTCCCCAGCTTACTCCGTTGAAGTTTAACACAGGGGACCCTGACGGAGACGGTCCCATTAACCAGGCTTTCATGGATGAGCTTCGGGCTAATGGTCGTGCCAAAACTGTTATTCGTAAATCTTCCGCCGTAAAGTAATTCCGCCTTGCGGCTACTTGGTGTTGTGAGGGATCTCGGGCTCTCGTTAAATAAATCCTGAGCGCTGACGTGGATATGCGGTAACCACGTTTTTGTATTTGTTTACCTTAAAAGAAATTAATTTTATATGGAGGTATTCACTATGGATATTCGTTTTGATGGAAACATTGGTAAGGATGCTGTTCTGCGCAAGGTTCCGGTGGGCGAGGGTCAGGTTTCTGTGTGCTCCTTCTGGGTTGCTGAAAACAAGCAGAAGCGCGATGGCACCAAAAAGACCCTGTGGCACAAGGTGACCATCTGGCGGAACTACGCCGAAGCGATGGCCCAGTACCTGAAGCAGGGCCGGTACATCATGGTGGAGGGTGACGGCGAAGCCAAGACCTACACCACCAAGGACAACCGGATCGTGCCGTATATCGACGTTCAGGCGACGAAGCTGAAGCTCCTGGACCGCAAGGTCGAGGAAGAGCTCCCGCCGGAAGCCGAAGCGGTTACCAACGAGGACGAGACTCCCTGGGACTAATTCGTAACAGAAGCGGTCGGTCTTTACGGCCGGCCGCTTATTTTTTTACCGTAAGAAAGGAGCGTGCCGCTATGTTACCTGGCAAAACACTGCAGGAGCTCGCAATCGAGCTTGACCGGCAGAACAACGAAAAGAAAGACTACCTGCTTGACACCCGCAATTTGATTATGGACGCCAGCGAGAGTGGGGCCGTCCTCACCATGATAAACGATCAGACTGGTGTCAACACTATTCTGGGAATCAATGATATTGCCCACTCCCAGATTGGTACAGCCCTCGGAATCCCGAAGGCCTACTACGACAAAATGCGGGCAGAGAATCCTGAGCTGTTGGCAGAAAATGTCAACGCATGGTTTAACAACGAGCCCAAGACCCGTATGGTCCGCACACTTGACGGCACAGCCCGTGCGTTCCTTAGTGAACGCTACCGCCGGATTGACAACTACGACCTGCTGTCCAACGTCCTGCCGATCCTGCGTGATATTCCGGAACTGCAGTATGCTTCGAACGAAGTAACTGATGCCGGGATGTACCTGAAGATCGTCAATAAGCGGCTGACGAAGGAAGTCAAGCCAGGTGACTATGTGCAGTCCGGCCTGATTATTACAAACTCCGAAGTTGGCATGGGCACCGTCACAATCCGTCCTTTGCTGTACCGGCTGGTATGCACGAACGGTATGGTCGTGAACGATATCAAGACTGCTACCCGCCGCAGGCATGTTGGTCGTGGTAACCAGGCAGACGATAACTTCGTTCTGTACGCGAGTGACACGCTGCTCGCGGATGACCACGCTTTAATGCTGAAGATCCGCGACACGATCCGTTCGGCGCTGGACGAAGTCCACTTTACGAACCTGATCAACAATATGCGTCAGGCGACTGAAGTCAAGATTACTACCAGCCACATCCCGGAGATGGTGCAGCTTGCTGCGCCTGAGTTCGGCTTTACGAAGAAAGAAGGCGAGGGGATCCTCGACCATCTGATTCGCGGCGGTGACTTGACGATGTACGGCTTTGCGAATGCTGTAACCCGCTATGCTCAGGACGTAGGTTCCTACGACCGCTCTACGGAGCTGGAAGCGATCGGGTACAACATTATGACGATGCCTTCGCGCAAGTGGAACATGCTCCAGAATGTAGAAGGCTCAGTAGCGTAATAACGCAGTTCTTTCTCCATTACGTTTGTTTTCGAATGGCAGAATCTTGTATACAAAAATCTGACATTCGAGAATTGACGTAATGGGGAGAGACTGCTCCTACTACTCCGAAGGAGACCGGCATATGGAAACATGCTTCAATTACTGTGACCCGAAGGTTGCTTTTTTCAGCTCGGATGAACGGAAATGGATAACGAAGATCCGCAAGCTGGCAGAGCAACATCCTGACGAAATAACAATCCTGCGGCAGCCGGAGACAAACGACGGCTGTATTTACGCGAAACTCCCTGCTTCGTGGCTGAAAGTAATGCCCAAGGTCAAGAGGGAGATATCGGACGAAGAAAAAGAAATTCTGCGAGAGCGTTTAGCTCGAGCACGACAGACTTCGTCTGAACCTACATAAATTCTGCAGAAAAATTTTGCAATTAGCATTTCTGGAACATCGGACGATAATTTATTCATCCGAGAGACTGAAGTGGCTAATTTGTTATTTTTTTCGCAGAAGTTATGTGAATACCCCCGCAAGGGGGTTATGTCGCTAAGAGTGGCCGTACGGAGATACGGAACCGGTGCAATTCCGGTAAGCGACACCATGTAAATGAAAAACTTGGCTTAACAGACTCGACGGCTGAGTACAGCCCGCCGGTTGGACACGGCGTTCGTCATGTGTACACCTCCTTCCTTTCTTCACCTCACTAAGGAGCACATGTCTGTTTTGTTTAAGTTACCCTTTTTTCGGACTGAACTCCATTTCTCCGGCTGGTGCTTCTGGGAGAACTTAACAAGGATAGTCCAGTTGCTTTAAAGGGTATTATGCTTGCGTAACTCAGTAGGTCAGAGTGGCATCCTTATAAGTTGCTGGTCGCTGGTTCGAGTCCAGCCGCAAGTACCAAATAAACCGAGTGTCTGCGGGACGAGACTACACATCCCCAGCCGAAACGCACAAAGACTCGTGCCGAATGTAGCGGTAGACAGCACATGTGGAGCTGATGCTAAGAAGCATGTCTGTGTAATCAAATAACTTCGAGGGACACTGATGGACGTAAGAGGAGGGGCAGCCCTATAAGGCAGTCTGCGTGTAGAAGTTATTTTGATTGCAGAAGAAGCGAGTAGCCGGGTTTACATCCCTGCGGTTTACCGGCTTTAAACCGAACGCCAGAGAGAGTCTGCCATCCTCTCTATCTACGGAGAACGTTATCCGGAAGGCGAGAAGACATGCGGCAGGGCAGAATGTAAGACATGTCAGCCAGGTTTACACACAATGCGGTTTACTGGCTTTGTTATTATCTCTAACCTGCTGATAACGGATAATAATGTATCGCAGTGCCTCCTGAGCGGGTCTTGGAAGGGGGACTGCATCCTTTGGGGCATTAACTCAATTGGCTAGAGTATCTGCTTTGCAAGCAGAAGGTTAGCAGTTCGAGCCTGCTATGCTCCACCACGACCGAAGGCGACGTTAGGGCGGTCGTAAAATAAACTCTGAACAAGTTTCCTGTCGAAAGCCGGCAAATGTTCGACATACTTGGCGTCGTGTCTATCGAGGATGTGGTGTAACGGCAACACACGTCGCTTGGGACGACGGGTAGCAGTTCGACTCTGACATCTTCGACATTCTACAGAAAGGACAGAACAAGATGACTGAACTTGAAGCTCTGAAAGAACAAAGAAAAATAATAGATACCAAAATAAAAGAACTTACTTCTGGCGACTATTATGTTGGCCGTACAAAATTCTATTTTGACAAGGGGACCGGTAGTAATAGATTCAACTACAACGTTTCTGTTGTTATTCCTGAGAAACACTATGATAAAAAGTTAAAGCGACTGTACCCAGAAACACCTAACCACAAACGGTACAGTTGTGTTTGCAGGGCAGACGACAAAAACGATGCTATCGAAGAATTGAAAGAAGTAATAAACGACTTGCAGAAGCTGTACGAGAAACTGATGACTGAACATACGGAAGGAGACTAACATGCTGTACAATATTTACCACATCTACGATGTCGATGGCGGGTTCGGAGATGCTGTTGTGCAGAAGAAACACGTCGGGACTGTGGAAGCAACAGAGAAAGAGATGGAAGAATTACTCAGTCTCTGGGATAAACCGAGAATTTATGCCCACCCATATTCCAGCTTATATCATCACTGTGTGAAGGCAGAGCCGGTAGAAGTTAAGCCGCTGGACGAAATCGTGCCGTACGATCCTGAGACAAGAGACTGGCCGGACTTGCCGGAAGACATGCATATTGGCGCGGCCTGGAATGGCAGCAGGTGGGTTGACTACGGCGAAGACGAAGACGAAGATTACGATGAATGACATTAGCTGACGGACAAGGCTTTGGCGTATGACAGGCATGCGAAGAGGGAGCCGTAAGGCAACAGTACCTATAAGCTGTCTGAACAGGACGGTGGGACGCGAGTGGTCAGCTATCCGGGTGTAGCGCAGCTTGGTAGCGCATCTGCTTTGGGAGCAGAGAGTCCCAGGTTCGAATCCTGGTACCCGGACCAGTTGTCGCGACTGATGTGTGGCTCTTGGTTTGTTTCACCCACACAAAGAATGACAAAAACTGAAACAGGCGGCGGCACGGCAACTGCCGGTCAGGAAGAAGGGTTAGCTACCCAGTTGCCATTTGAGCGGATATGTCGGAATGGCAGACGATGGGGACTTAAAATCCCTTGCTCTTGGAGCGTGCGAGTTCGAGTCTCGCTATCCGCACTATATATATTATATATAACAGAATGACTGTTTTTCTTTTTTGAACAACAGTCTGAATTATGTCTACCTTCCAAACACATTCGTTCAAGTTACTTATATTCCATACGTATGGGATATAAACATCTTGAAGGAAAAAGTTAATTGGGTATGCTTTCAAATACGCAAAGAAATCTGCTTTATTTGAAAGATATGTAAGATTGGTACCCTACTGCATACAAACTGTGTAAAGCAACTGTGTTATTTAGAATAATAAGGAGTGACAAGAATGACAATTGCAATGTACGACAAGTACCATGCAACCAACCGTCGTAAAAGGGGCAACCACGAAAGCTGTATCTTCGTAGAGTGGAATCCTAATTACACTCCGAAGCATGCGAAGAAACTCTACCGTGTATACAGGGTACTCGGCCCGGCAGGGCCGGAAGAATCTTTTGACGTCTACGGTATCGACAAGGTACGAGAAGTAATTCTCGGCTGTTGGGACTGGGACGTGACTGACGAGCA
>ODAJ012158336.1_pt1 | contig 18560 bp, 14 predicted proteins | sample 1539241 | NCBI WGS metagenome assembly ODAJ01 (sample SAMN02144231, study PRJEB22623) | gut metagenome | biome: sheep rumen | host: Ovis aries | place: New Zealand | reverse complement strand
TTTCTTAAGCATATTGCATTCCTTCTTCAAAAGTTCACATTCACGCTTAAGCATTGCGTTTTCCTTAACTGGGTCTGCGTTCTCTGGAACTTGATAATCTTCGGAATCATCTTCCTCCAATTCGCCACATTCCTTCTTAAGTTCCTCACATTCCTTGGCAAGTTCTTCACATTCCTTGGCTAATTCATCATTTTCCTGCTTGAGTTCTTCTTCTTCCTCTTTTGTAAGCTCATCTTCCTCAACATTAGAGCTAGCGCATTCCTTTTTGAGCATAGCACATTCCTTTTTGAGCAATGTGCATTCACGCTTTAGTGCAGCGTTTTCTTTGACTGGGTCATCGCATTCTGGAACTTGATAATCTTCATCATCATTTTCATCAACTTGACCGCATTCTTCCTTTAGCTTGTCACATTCGCGAGCTAGCTTCTGGCATTCCTTGGCAAGCTTGATGTTTTCCTTGGCTAGAGCCTTTTCGTCTTCCTTGACTTCATCTTCTTCTTTGACATCGTCATCTTCTTCAACATCATCAGCTTCCTTCAAGCCATCATCATCGTCTTCAACTTCTAGTTCATCTTCCTCGACATCATCTTCAGACATTTCATCATCGTCTTCATCAGCCTTTTCAGATTCCCTAGCCCAACGCTTGAAAGATTCCTTAATGTCATCTTCTTCGTCCACATCGTCATCTTCCTTGACATCATCTTCTTCCTTTACATCGTCATCTTCCTTGACATCATCATCTTCCTTAAGGTCGTCATCTTCGTGGACATCTGTTTCATCATCTTCATTAGCCTTATCTTCAGCTTCCTGCTTCAAATCCTTAAGTTCTTCCTTAAGATTCTTGCATTCTTTCTTAAGGGCTTTGTTTAGTTCAACAGGGTCGTCGGATTCAGGAACGCTATATTCCTCGTCATCTTCTTCAACCTTGCCAAGTTCTTCCTTTAGCTTTTCAATGCTATCGTGTAGCTTTTCACACTGGGTGATTAGCTTTTCATTTTCCTTTTCTAATTTTGGATTCACTTCATCTTCCTCTGTTTTTTCTGATTCTTTTACATCTGTTTCGCATTCTTTTGCGTACTTGTCTTCAAATTCCTTAATGGAATCTTCAAAGCCCAAATCTTCAAGAACGCACTCTAAATCGGCTTGTGAACCTTGAAGAACACAATAGCCTGCCTTATCGCATTCCAGCTTGTCGACACCAGCATATTTCTTAAGAACACTATCAAGTTCTTCTGCGGCATCCTCTGGAACCATAATTTTTGTAGTATCACTATCTTTTAGATTTTTCATTGTAGTAAATCTTCCTTGATTATTGAATTATTTTTGTACACTATTCTTTTTTATCGTAGTGTTTATTTTCTTTATTCTACTGCAATTGGCTTGAATAGTTTTCATTCTAGCTAATTTTGCTTGCTTGGTTTTTGAAATTTTATTGCCTATCATACTTTTATTTATTGATTTTTTAATTTTATTCAACTCTTTTTTCACTGGATTTTCCATAGTTTTTCCAACTGCTTTTATTGCTTTGGAAAGCGTATTTGTTCCATTTACTTCGTTGATTAAAAATTCAATAAATGATAGCATTTCAATACCTATTTAGGTTAAAACTTTAAACTTCTTACAAATTTATTAAAATCGCGTTTTAATACTTTTGCGCTTGATGCCCTCTTGTGCTTCAAGTATTCATCAATTGAAGATTCACATAAGACACCATTCTTGTAATAAAATTCAACATTCTCTAGAACGCCATTAACCCAGCAATCTATTCCCGAAGGATTGGAAACAACGTCAATGGCAGATATAACATAGTCATCCTTGACTGTGCTAGTATCTCCCTTTTCGTCCAATGTTCCCATACCACGAGTTGAAACACCTAACTGTACGCCATCTTTCAATAGTGACTTTACGATTTCTCCCTGTGGAGTAGAAAGAACTTTAGCCTTTCCTAATACATCGTTCTTATCCCAGGCTAATTCTGTAATGAGAATGCAAGCCCTTTCTGGATTTGGAGCAAATGCGGAAGGGTGATTAAGTTCGCCAATTGAACGTTTTGCGTTTACATATTCCTTTATATATGTATCAATAGCAGATTCCAAAACTTCTTTGGGGTATATTCGCTTATTGCGATTTTCTTTTTCGGCTTGAGCAAAAACACCCTCGATATAAAGGGATTTCTTGCCATCAGCATCAGTGGCTTCCGTAATAAGCGTTAGATTGCCAACTTCATTTTCAGCAATTAGTTTCATTTTTATAAATAATATCCTTATATTTATTTATGTGATTTATAGTTTTTTTGCTGATATGTCATTGACTTCTTTAGCTATAATAGCCTTTGCTTCATCTTTGAAAGCAGTTGGGGATATTCCTAAATCGTGCAATGTGCTAATATCCTTTACTCTATCGTCAATAATTTTTTCAAATTGCTTTAAATCTTTTAGTCCGTGTAGTTCATCAAATTTCATAATTTATTGTTCCTCACTTAAAATATTTTCATCATTTTCAGCTTGATATGCCCCAGGCTCAACTCCAGGCATCATAGCTTGTACAGGCATTGAGGCATATGGCTTTATTGGTGGATTTCCAGTGGCTGCTGGCTTTTGAACAGGTTCAGCATTATCATCTCCACCTTGACTATCTGAATTATCTGAATCCCCTGCATCATCGGGATTTTCTTCCTGTCCCTGCTCTTTTCTTCGTTCTTCCTCTATTTCAGCATCAATCTGCCTTATATCTTCATCTGTCTGCTTCAAAATATTTCTTCTTACCCAACCATTGGAATAGAATCTTCCTATGTAATTTTCCACATTTCCTGCCGCAGTCAATCTTTCAGCAAGCACTTCCATATCCCTGAATTCAGTGTATAAGGAATCAGAAATCCAGATAAACATAATGTTTTCAAGATTGTCTATGAATTCCTTTTCAGTCACTATGTTTTTCAGTTTTAATTGTATTTTCAAGACATTGTAGAAAAATAATTCATAGCATTGGCGAAGTCTGATAATGAATTTCCTGTATTTCAGCTCATCCCTTGTGATTTCATTTGTTCTTCCTAATGATTGAGCGTTGTTTGACATTTCAGACCATCTTGTAAATGGAACATTCAAAGCCCTAAACAATTTCATCTTGAAATATGTCAAATCTTCCAAATCGCCTATCTGGGAATTTCCACCTTGTAATGTGGAAACTTCTGTTGAACGACCATCAGCACTTCTGGGAAGATATATGTCATCAAGCAGTGACATATGTAATGCTGATTCCTTGATTGTTCCAGTTTCTGGGTCGTATTCAACTTTATTACGGCAATTTCTTATAACCTCTTTCATATAGGTTTCAGCCTTTGATTTTGGCAACTGTCCAACATCAATGTAGAACACACGTCTTTCTGGTGCACGGGCAATTTTGTATATCAATGCCGCATCTTCAAGACTGTTTAACTGATTTAATGGAATATAAGCTTTATTCAAATATGAAATCCAGATATTGTGAAAATCGTCCATCAATCCTGAATTGCATTCAAGTATGTTTTCCTTTGGAATTTGGAGCATAACATTGTTTAGCTCCACATCCATATAAACATAATATTCTTCCTTTGTGTTTTCGTCTATTACTAATTTCGTTCTAACAGGGTCCAATGATATAATATCCTTTATTCCTTTCTTTCCTTTGTCATATTCAATATAGAAATATTGCTTTCCATCAATATACCAATCCTTTAAGTAAGTATAGGCTTTTCTATCGAATGATAGCATTTTCATAATGTTAATCCATTCTTCTTGGATAGTCTTCCTTATTTTCTTGGAAAATGAGGTTTCATTTAAATTCAGCAATATTGGATATTTGTGGTCATCAGAGTATGATACCATTTCATTGACGATATCATCGATGGCAAAATCAATGTAGGGATTTTTTGACATTGCCCTCCATATTCTGATTAAATGATTTTCAAATAAAGGTATGTTTCTAGTATCCTCTTCAAGTCCAAAATCCATTGGATAAAGGATATTAGTTCCATATGATGTGAGTTCTTTCTGCGATTGAAGTGGTTCGGAATAATTCCTTATTTTTATTTCCCCTCCAACCCCAATTGAATTTCCTGTTAAAACTTTAAACACAATGAATGATAATATACTCATATTTATGAGATAAATATCTATTGAATATTCATTGATATGTCAAAGACTACAGTACCATCAAATATTACAAACAGCACATTATTCAGGGATTGGCTGAATACTATAAATCAGGTAATAGAAGAAGAAAGGCAAATTTACATAGAGTTGGACAAGAAAGCTCCTAATAATCACGCTATTAATGGAAACACATATGGAGTTGGTTCCAATGAATTATATGGGCATTTAAAATTGTCCGATACTATTTCAGACACGCTAGACAATACAAAAGGAACAGCAGCAACTCCAAAAGCAGTAAGCGATATTAATTCTGCTTTATCCAATTCAATAACAGAAAATTATAATAATTTATCAACTTCCTTAAGCAATTCCGTATCAGATATTAACGCTAGGATTGAGGAACTGGAATCCAATGCTGAAAATACATACGCCATAAAAAATCACGCTTCAACAGAAACAACATATGGCATAGGTTCTGATACGCTATATGGACATTTGAAACTATCAGACAATAAAAATTCAGAATTGAGTACTGAAAGTGGTACTGCAGTAACTCCAAAAGCATTGGATGATGCTTATAATTCAATCATACAGACTATCAATGATTATGATATTGACAATAAGTTTACAGAAGTAACAAATTCAATCACCGCATTGGAAGCAGGAAAAGCAGAAAAAAATCACGCTTCTACAGAAACTACATATGGAATTGGAACTGATAGCCTGTATGGGCATTTAAAAATTGCCCAAGAGTATGTTCCTACTGAATACAATCCTGAAAATGGAAATATAACCGAACAATGGATTGCCTCTGATACTTGGCAGGATTCCAGTAATCAATCCAAAGCCGTATCAATGAATTTCCTTTCAAATTTTTGTTCTGATTTGAAAACTGTATTTTCAGATTTGAATACAAGAATAGAAACAACCAATTCAAGTTTGGAAGATTATGCCATAAAAAATCACGCTTCCACAGACAATACATATGGTTTAGGAACTCCAATTGAATATGGGCATTTGAAAATAACCGAAACATTCAATGAAAATACAACATATTCATTAAATGATTCCATAGCTGTATCTGCAAGCGCATTTTCTGATTTTCTTTATGGTGAAACAGGATATTATAATGAAATTGGCAATATCATAACTTCAATAAACAATATCAGTTCTTCAGGAAACGATAATGAAATTGCCATAGCTGAACTGCAGAATAATGTTTCTGAAATAAACAATGAATTGGATAATTTAGATTCCAGAATACAAGCCATTGAAGACTTGCCTGTTTCTTATGGAACATATTTCTTTGATACTGATTTATCGATTGATGAAAATTTATCCGAATATTCAACATTCATATGCCGAGGAAATTCAAATGATGTAACAGTGACATTGAAAGGAATACAGGATAATTTCCAATTCAGTATAAAGAATGAAAGCGATTATCTTGTTAAAATCAATGCTGAAACAGGAAATACCATTGATAATGCTACTATGCCAGTGATTCTTGGAAAATACGATTCAGTAATTGTAAAGCAGAATCCTATAGAGGAAAATGTCATTGATTTCACCATATTATCTAGAAATTCAGTATTGAAGCAATCTGGATATTCCAGTACTACTGAAGATAGCATAAGCATTTCAATGAGCAATAGAAACGCCAATTATTTTGACATTAATAGTCCAGAAGTTACATTGGTTATTACTTCAAGCTTATCCAATGATTCCAATAACATAGAATATTCAGAAAAGATTGTTGTTTTCAATGCTAAAACAGATACAAGAATAATTTATCCTAATAACATTATATGGATGAATAATTCCCAGCCACCAAAATGGGGAAACATTAATGAAACTCTTATTTTGAAATTGCTTCAAATTGGCACAACAGTGTATGCAACAGCAATACATAATTCCCAAATCGTTGACGATTTAGATACAGGCGTGAAACATTCAGCATAAGGAGATGGAGAGAATGGAGAATAAGCCTAAATTTTGGGATATTGCGTTAACGCCAAAAAATTATATGTATTATGCCTTGTGCCGATACATAGGAAGTGAAAAAACCTGGGGTTGCTTTTTCAAGACTTTAAAAGTGTTTGAACGATATAAAAAATGCGTATCTTCTTTAAATTTAAATGATAAAAATAAATGTCAACCGCATATTGAAGTTATTATTCAATTGCTCAATGATTTATCATTTTATTATGGAAATGAAGCCATTACAAGATTGTCATTTTTCAAGCTGAATAAATTATATCATTCCAATATGAAAACGCTTCTGGAATATAAAGGCTTATTATATAACCAAAACATTCCAGAAGCGAATATAGTTGAAATTCCTTACAACACTGAATTAGCTGACTATCTTATCGGTTTGAAAAAAACTCCTTTGTAGCCCATTGCCTTACATCATATGCTATCCTACGCATATCCTTTGCCTCGATATTATCCAAATCGATGTTATCGAATGCTTGAATATTGCTATGTAGAGCAAGAGCTTTAAACACTCCAGATGGCATATAGCATTTATAAATGATTTCACTTAAGTATTTTGGAGTGATAATCAATGAATCAATGATAGTCTGCCCATTAAGCTCGTGGATAACTACTGAACAGTCCTTTGTAATATCCATTTTGCTTAATGCATCCTGATATTTTGCTTCAATTATTTCCCTTGCCTTTTTCTTTGAATATTGGTCTTTAGGTGAGCAATAAGCGTACACAATACAGTAATGGTTATCATCTATTTTTTGTACTCCTATTGACTGCCCAATTTTAAAATATTTCGCATCGTGAATATACCGCATACATAACTCCTTATAATATATGCTTAGTACTCAAATTCAGCCATCATTTTCTGTATTTTTGTATCAGGAATATCGTACAAAGAAGTGAAATTTCCCTTGCAGATAATAATTACTACTTTAAATCCTAATTTAGTGGCAGCATCGATATAATTTTGGTACTCCCATTTTTTAGTAAACGTGTTTGCCACAGCGATTCTTTCAACTCCATTCATCATATCATTTTCAACATTCTTAAAGCATTGCTTATGTGCTTTATCAAGATTGTACTGATTATAATGGAATTCGCCATTCTTATCATAAAAATAATCGTTGGCTTCGTAGTGATGTCCTGGTGCTAGCAATTCAGCTACTTCGCTTTTTCCACTTCCAGGAACTCCCCTTACAATATACAGTGTTAATTCGCTCATAATTTCTCTCCGTATTTTCTTTTCCTAGATATATTCAGTGCCTACCAGCTTATAACTGGAATCAGCAATATCCATATCTTCATCGTCATATTCTTGTTCTTCTGGCTCTACTAATTCAACCTCTGTAATAAAGCCATCTGATGTTTCTATTACAATTTCCGCATTCACATCTTCTATGTCTTCTAGTATGTTTATTAATTCTCTTACAGTCATTTTAGTTTTTAGGGGAATCCCAAGATTCCCCTTTTTGATATGTGATTATTTATGTACTAGAAAACCAATATGATTTCAAGTTTTTCTGATTGCGATTCTTCACGCATCATAGGCTTTTTGTTTTCTAGGTAAATCACTTGAACAGGATTTGCCATCATATCATTAACATCATTATAACGCAAGTCCACTTCAGATGCAGCATATTTTTCACCTGTTAGTCTGGCACCCATAACAGTCTGTGGATATGTAGAATATGTGTCTGTTGTAGTATATGCGTTATTATTTGCAGGAGCAGTTATTGTATTATCACTATTAACTGTTATATTCTTTCCAGTTGGGGTTCCAGCAGTTACATTTGCTCTTGGGTCAACTAGCAATCCAACCTGGCGATAAATTGAAGAATAAGGAATTGCGTTTCCTTCATCAGCTAATGTACAAGTAACTAGAACACGGTATGCTCCTAAAGTCCTATTGGCATTGCAATCGCCATAAGTCACTTGCTTATCAGTCAATGTTCCTGCTACCCTAGTAGTTGCTCCACTTGGAGTTGTGGTTCCTTCAGAGGGAAGGCTATCGTAGCCGTGATGTGAATATGGAACTGGCATCCAGTTATCAAGCAGTAATCCAGCATTAATCATTGTTGAAGTGATATTGTACAGGAATTTCCAAGTATAGCCATCTGCACATTTTACAGTATTGTTTGTAATGTAGTGATATCCTTTGTTTTCATCTTCTACGCTATGCGTAGGTTGCGTAGTTTCGTTAGATGCTTCCAGAGTTCCATCAGATGTTTCCAGATAAGATAGCGTTGGCTCATATTTTGTAGTATCTGCTGTATCTTCTTTTCCAACGCATACCCATACGCAGTTATCCCCTTGTTCACTGGTTGTCAAGCAATAATAATCCTGTGCGCGTTTTCCTGATATTGCGGCAGGTTGTAGCATATTATAAGTTTTTCCAGCCGCCCAATTGTTTCTAGGAACAACTAGCATAACATTTGCTGGCTGTATCTTTTTCATTCCTATCATATTTGTTAGGAATGATTTAATATTATCGATTCTATCAGTAGGTGTTGGGGGATTGAATTCGTCTTCCCATCTGTTATAATCATCATATTTTCCAGAAACTGGTTGTCCAGAAACTTGCTGTCCATTCGCAGTAGTATCTTCAGTAGCTGCATCTGGATTATCTCCATAACCCTTGCCTACTGCCATATAAAGATTTGTTCCATTATTGTCATATATAGAGGTAATAAAGTTTTCTGCTGCTATTACCGAAGCATTTGAAGTTAAAATTGCTGCCATTTAATATATTTCCTATGTCTTTATTTATTTTTAGTCTTCAAGCAGATTATCTGCCAATTGGTCATTATCAATAATTTGTATTACAACACGATTACCCACAAAAATCGCCTTCAAGGTTAAATGATACCCCTTTTTGCCCCAATCAGGCATATACAAGTCATCTCCCCATTCAGCACCTTCATTCAATGTCAATTTAGTGTCATCCAGGGCTTCAAGATATATAATCATTTCCCTGTACACGGAACTTGGAGCTGGAAGGAAATTCAGCTTTATCTTTCCAGAAGTATAATATAAAACAGTATTGTTGTCAAGATTGTATGAAATATTGGCTATTGCGTTTTCATCATATGTATCAGTTCCAGAATCTTCTTCACCATACACATAAGGTTGACCAATTAGCCTGTGATATACCAGATTGGATTGAAGTATCCTTCCTTCAAGTTCAAGCAGTCTTTCTTCCAACACTTTAATATATTTCTTATAAAACTCCAATGATATTGCGTAGTTTTCTTCATCTTCTGCTACATCACAATATATGATTGTGTTTTTCTCTCCAACAAGGAAAAACTTATCCTTGCCAAAGCAACTGCCATACCAATCCAATCCCAGATACTGCTCGGAAATATGCTTGATTTCAGGCATACTAGATTGTTCAGTATTTGCCGCTTCAATGGCTGCTTCAACATCTGTCTGTAATCCAGTTTCTGTTTCTGTTACAGGAGTTGTGTTTTCATCATACATTACAATGTTATTAATATCGCCATCTGTGCCAGGAGTATTTTCGCTATGTTCTCCTGCTACTACTGATAAATTCTGATGTGAAACAATAGTGTTAATTTCAAAATTATCAAGATTGGAATTGTAGTTTGGCACAACCCATCCATTTACTTCAATTCCTCCAGTATAAGAATAAACAGACTTTCCATTAGAACCTAACAGCAAGAACATTTCCTTGTCATTCTTTTTCTGGATTGATACTTTTTTCCAAGATATGCTTAATGAATTGTCAGCAGGAGTATTTTCTGATAGCGTATTGATAACTCCACCGCTATCTTGAACTTGCATCTTGTTTGTCCAAGCAAAATTGTCCTTATCAGTGCTTTTTGTACAGGTTGCGCTTAATACATAGTTTCTGTCACCGCAAGCGACAACAGTTGATTTCGCTCCATCTGATTTAACAGCAATGCTATATAAATTGATAACATAATTGTAGTTGTCACTTTCAGTTGCTTCAATCTCATAATTGCATTCACTGAATACAAACGCATTATTCAACGCTCCCATTTTATAAGCGCAACGCATTGTTCTTCCTTGCGTTCCACATAAATGAATTATTCCAGTTAATGAATCATACGCCACATCATACCAAATATCTTCATCCAAGAAATTGTCTATTGTCAAATCAGAAGTTGTTGGTACATCAATACCTCCGTGCGTACTTCTTCCTACAAATAATGGGGCATACCAATATGTTCCATCGAATGAATATGTGAAAACATTATGTGAGCCAACAGCCACAAAACAGTTTCCACACCATTCCACAGCGTACAAGGCAAAATTAGGATTTGAACTATACTCTCGTATTTCACCATTTAGGTCATCATCTACATAGTCATCTTTTATGAATTGAACTGTATTCCATTCCAGTCCATCTTTAGAAGTTACAATTCTGCCGTGAGAGCCAACAGCTACGAATAATCCATCGTGATATGCTATGTCATTCCATTTTCCATCAGTTAAATCTACATTGGTATTTGTTTTAGGAAGGGCAATTTGCCAATGATTATTGTCAGTTGTCTTAAATTTATATAATAAGTTATCCAGTAGCTTAACGTGTCCGTAATACAATTCGCTGCCTAATCCATATGTATCTTTTGTACAGGCGTGGTTTAGTGGAACTGTATTTGCTTTCAAGGTCAGGAAATCATTTTCCAAATCCCTGATTGCTTGTGACCAATGCTTAAGCTTTTCTGTATTATTAGCTAGTGCTATATGTGCCATTTTACTATTTATCCTTCTGATATTTAAGTTTTTCTATTTCCTTTTTCAGCATTTCTATTTCTTTTCTTAAATACATATTCTCTATGGCTTGCATCTCTTGATACCTTAAAGAATACTGCTCACCTTTTTCACTTTTCAATATTTTCCTTTCTTCAATCCTTTCTTCGCGTTCAATTCCAAATTCATCAATATGTTTAGGTATAGTTACATATTGAGTATCGTATTCATCTTCCAAGCTGTCCTTGCAGAAAAATCCATATTTTTCCAAGTCTATGCCTGATAATGTTTTTTCCAAATCTTGCGCTATAACTCCTGTATGGATTCTGGCATTCTTTCCTTTCTTCTCCACAGAATCTTTCAGCTTGTATGTAACCCACTTCACATTTTTCCAAGCTTCAATCAGCTTATCAGGAATATCCCTTATAGCAGTCTTTTTTGTCTTGTCTGATGTTTCAATGGCTGCGCTGTTAATAAACAGTGAATCGAATTTGCTATCAGAAGTGCCTAGCGTTATCATACCTGATTTATTTTTACCTATCACATATGGCTTATCTTTTTCAGATTCAACATATACAATGTATTCAGGCATAAAAGCGTTTCTTTTAAGCACAACAGCTATGTCGTTCTTTATATTCTGGAAGGTCGTTACATTCTTTTTCCTTACCCTGATAGCAGTATAATCCTCACCAAATTCTACGCAACCTAAATCATATAATGGGTCACCTAATTCTCCTTCCTTTGTTATTCCAGTCCTGGTTCTTGCTCCTATCGTACAAGCGGCATTCATCTGGTGCCAAGAATCCAGCGAAATTGTATAATTTCCTGTGGCAAATGGAAGAACCATATCATTAGCATAGAAATTAAAACTGAAATCTTCACTGAATACATCAGTATCAGCAGGATATTGATTTAGTGGTTTTGCTAAAACATAATCGAATGCTATTTTGTAAATGCTTCCACTTTTCCTCACAACAAAATTTGAATACTTGAATATGTCAGTAGTTGGATTCAAGGTTATCATTTCATTATTTGAAGAATATATTACGAAATTCTTATTTCCAACAGACAATTCAATCCTGTCCAAACTAATTCTCTTATCAGTGCTTGCTATGTAAACATATTCATCATACACGGATTGTGGATTGTTTTTTGCTGTTGAAATGGCTGTGTATTTTCCATTATAAGGAGTTGACTGCAAATCACTAATATCAGGATATTCTAATTCAGTCTGATTAGGTTGTATAATCCTAGGAATATCTTCTATTATTGCTTCTTTTTGCGCATCAGTAGTGAATAGCCTATTAATAATGGAAGTCAGCTTTTCATTGTAATAAGTGTAATCATATTCTTCTGGTCCATCATATGAATATTCAATCCACCTTTCGTACTTATCCCTGATATTATCATATGTTGAAATATACATTTTAGGAAGAACAGTAGATAACTTCACTATTCCAATGTAATTATATGGATTCTTGACTGTAAACTTGCTTGTATATGTAATCCCATTAATAGTCGAGCCAGCATTAATTACAGAGCTATCTTTTATAAAGCTTCCTTCTATCAACTTGGAATCTGCTGTAAGTATTATTGAAGCAGATATGTTTCCACCATTTATTACAGTGGTTCCATTTATAATGCATCCATCAGGAATATAAGAGCCAGCAATAATAGTGCTTCCTTTAGTCAATATGCTATCTTCAGTTATATTAATTCCATATGAGCCATACGATTTTGTATCTACAAAATCGGGATTTATAATGCTATTTGCTGATATTACAGAACCAATCTTAATATAGCTTCCATTCCTTAAAGTGCTATCGTATGTCAAGGCATATCCAGAAACAATTTCATCTTCTGTATATATGGTTCCATTCACTGTTGAATTTTTAGCAATTGTACTTCCAGACTTTATTACTGAACCAGTAGTTAGCACAGTGTCTTCAATTTGCGAATTTTCAATAGCAATATCATTGCTTAAATATTCCCCACCAGAATAATTGTGTGGGAATCCATTGACAACGCTTCCATAAGCTAGGTATGTGCCTTTCTTCAATATGCTTCCAGTTGCCAATGTGCAATATATCGCATCTCCATTTTCTGTTTTAGCATCGCATATTTTCTTTCCATATACTGTTTCTTCACTTTCATATGTAATTCCATCAACTATCGAATCTTTTGAAATTACGCTTCCATCAGCAAGTATGCTTTCTTTTCCTAGTATCGAGCTTTTGCCAATCTTCAAGTTTTCAAAATCAGATTTGGTAAAGACAATTAGATAGTGACTGGCATTTACTGTCACATAGCCACTCAAAATATGCGATGTTGTCTTGTCGATTTTTATAGAATATTCATTTCTTACTGAAACTGGAATTGGATTGCCTTCATTGAATTCATTTTTCACATTATAGTACAGAGTGAATCCATACTTGTAATTGCTATTAATTTTTCTTTTTAATTCATCAGTCCCAATGAAAATATATTGTCCATCATCTTCAAGGGTTAATGTTCCTAGTTCAATATCACCATAACTTACAATATAGGTATTTGTATTATTTTTTGAAAAAGCATAGCCTGAATTCAAATTTTTGGTTGCGTTTATATCCCACATTACCTTATAGAAACTGAAATTATAACTAGCTGTTTTCTTTACATATTCAGCAGAATCAACATCTTCTTTTTCAAGGTACAATTCACATTGCTTGGATGTGGAAATCAAATTTGTTGTCTGTTGGCATTGAAGATTTAAAGCTCCATCTGGACTTCTCAATGCGGCTGTTCTATGGGAATTTATATCGTCAACATATCTCAAGAAAATATCATCTTTATGATTGACAACTCCAGTAAAACTACCTCCAGATTTAGGCATATATGTTTTTTCAGAGTGCTTGAACAATTCAGATACGGCTGTTGCTGTGGCAGGATAATTTTTGCTGTAATCGGTAAGCTTATTTGGTTCGTATGTAGATACAGTGTATTCTGGAGTTATGAAATCAGCATATCTGGAAGTGCCATTAATATCGCATATTTCAGTAGCGTAATTTATTTTTAATGGAGGAATGTATTCAACTTTTTCATTTTCATTGTACCATATCTTCTCGGGATACAAATCAGGATATAATTGATTGTTTGGCTTATGCGTATCTGTTATCACTTCTTCGGTAAAATTATATTCCGTATCATAGGACACTCCATTCTTAAAAACAACTCCATTTTTAGGGGAAACAGATTCCTGTAAATTTATTGTTCCATTGCCTATGATATTTCCTTTCACATTCAAATTTTTATTTTCCGTAATTGTTTTTAGGAATGTTACAGGTGAATTTACAGTCTGGGCATTTTCCTGCACCTTATTCAGGAAATTAGTGATGACAAAATTATTCGTAGCTAATTGCACCCAATTAGTGAAATTACTGTCACCTGTTTTCCTACGGATAAACAATACCTTCTCTAATGTGTTTCCAGTTATATTGGCATTGAGAGCTAATTGAACAATCACATTATCATTGTTTTCACAGGTTTTTGCTGCGTATATGACATAATCATTTTCTGATGGAAGATTTGCAGTGGAACCATACTTCACATAATATGTTCCACTTTCAATAATGTTGTTTGCATCATTTTTTGAGGTGTCAATGCAACTTGTGATTTGATTTCTTTCTTGCGCACCTTCAATAACAGAATTTATTTCTTCAATTCCAGCATTTCCTTGCTTAAGGTAATATATGATATTTTTGATTATGGCTAACCAAGCATCAAAATTATTAGTTTTATCTATGTTTAAATTTTCTAGTTCTACACTAGGTATGTTATCTGTTTCAGCCACAGTAATCCTCTGAAAATAAAAATATAATGTATTTAAATCAGTTCTGCACTAAATATTGAATATATTTTTCATAGTCAAAACTAATAAATACCTAAATAATAGTAATGACTATAAAAATAAAACTAAAAATTTTTAGGAGATAATAAAATATGGCAATAACTGGTTCACCAGATATTTTTGTATCCGAACAAGATTTATCTACCTATGTTGGCAGTTTTGATGTGACAACAGCCGCCCTAGTTGGCGACTTTGAATGGGGTCCAGTTGACCAAGTAACTAGGATTTCAAACGAAGCAAGGCTAAAAACTTACTTCGGACAGCCAAATGATAGAAACTTTAAGGATTGGTTAAGTGCTAAAAACTATTTGGAATATAGCAATTCTTTGGCATTGGTTCGCGTTTGCCTAGATTCTGCTAGGAACGCTTATTTCAAGCCAAGCGATAATACTCCAATTCCACATTATTATGCGTTTGAGGCAGGTGATGATACGAATAGTGATTCGAATGGAGAACATATTGTTAAAGATTATGATAGAAGTAAAACAGTTGTAATTCGTAGTGCTTATGGATTCAATCCAGTAGGTACTGTTGTTAATGATGTCGATAATAATAAAGTTATAGAAATTCCAAATGAAACTTCAATAAATGATATTAATGGAAATTTAATTCCAAATGCTGAATATGAAAAATATGCTTACAGCCCACTAACAGAAGAATATACAGAATTATATAACAATCCAGATGAAGATTTAAAAGCTTCAACAATTACTAATTTCCCAAATTATGTTGCTTTTATCAATGAAAATGGCCAATATCAAGTTGAAAAAGCTTCTGCTGAATTATATAAGAAATACAAGGCTTCTCCAAATTTTATTGTTGACCTTAATGCTGAAAAATTGATAGCTATCGCTAAAGCTAAAGCTAATAATGAAGATACAGAAATGTATGAAAAAGCTCCAAATGAAACATTAAGTGGAATGAAATTAGGAGCCGCTTACGCAGTAAGAAGTACCACTGACCAAAATAACATACTTCCATATATGTATTTGCGTAAAAAATTTGAAAGGCGTTTTGTTCCTGTTTATGAATATAAAACAGTAACAAATTCCGATGAAACTCAAAGTAAAGTTAAAACTAATAAGATAATTGGAGTAAAAGATTTAAACGAAGATTGGCTATTCTACATTGAACGCAATGCTACAATATCAGACACTCCTGTTAATGGAGTTTGCACAATCAGCATTCCTGATGGTGTGACAGACCCACTGGGTTATAAAAAGAGTTCAACTGCAATAAGTGCAATTGAGGGTGGAGCAGGTTATAATATTATATGGCGTGAAAATCCTTGGAGTGCTGGAAGTCTTGCAGTTACTGATGCGGCTAATCATACTATTATTCCTGGCATCCAAGAAAGACTAAATGATATGTCTAACTTAACTATAAATTATAATACATTATATGTTGAAGCTAGCCAAATTCAAATCAATGTAAAGAACTCTGCTGATTATACAGTGCAGGAACAATCTATTGGCAATAAGAAGATTCCAATTCTTGCCAAGTATCCAGGCAAGTTCGGTAATAGAATTCACGTTGCTATCATCAATAAGCCTGCTTATGAAGCATATCAAGCCGCAATCACAGGCAAAACCCAATTGTCTGATTTAAGCAATGTTGCAAAGAACAGTGCTATTTCAATCATTGGAAACAAGACTTTGGCTGATGATTCAATCGTAGTTGCTGTTTCACTTTACGACCCAGAAACAGGCAAGTATGTATTGAAGGAATATGGCACATTCAGCTTGACCAAGGGTTCAACTGATATTACAGGGTATGATAACTATGTGTTCAATTTCTTCACAGCCCAGTCAAATTATGTGATATTCAATCGTGAAGCCTTCGAGGAAATTTGGGGATATAAGTATCACGATATAAATGCTGACAAGGATTATGTTGACCTTACAAGGTCTTTCATTAACGTAGATGCTCACTTGACAAATGGCGTTGATTATCAGACTGAAAAACTTGGTGGCTCAATCGCTAATTATTCAGAAGTCACAACTACAATCAGCAATGGCGTTGATTATGAAATCAATACTCAAATGACTCCTATTGTTGACAAGGATTACATTTCAGACAAGACTCCTATTATCAATATCACTGGTGGTGTTGGAGCTTATATGAAGGGTTGGGATTTATTCAGCAATGAAGAATCCGATGATACGCAAGTTGAATTGTTGATGCAAGGTGGTGGTTCACCAGAAATTGGTCAATACATCATTGACCTTGCTGAAAAGCGCAAGGATTGCCTTGCTTGCGTATCTCCAGCAATCGCTGAATGCGTAAATGTCACAGACCCTTGCGATAGAATTGCTGATGGAACAGGTTCTTATTACAGAGCTTCTTCCTATGCCTATATGGATGGCAACTACAAGTATCAGTATGATAGCTATAACGATGTGTATCGTTGGATGCCTCTGAATGCTGATATTGCTGGACTATGTGCATTGATTGATGCCACAGAGAATCCTTGGATGTCCATAGGCGGAAGGCAGATTAGGAACTGCATCAAGCTAGCTTTCTATCCTTCCAAGGCTGACAGAGATGTTCTATTTGAACACAATGTTAACGCAGTAACCAATTTCTCAAATCAGGGCAATGTTATCTGGGGTGACTGGACTCGTATTTCAAACAGTGCTTTCAACTTCCTAGGTGTTCGCAGAATGTTCTTATATGTAGAGAAGAACATTAAGCAATTTGCCCGTACAATTATGTTTAAACAAAACGACCAAATCACAAGGGACGAATTCGTACTGTCTGTTGAGCCTTTCCTTGATGGAATTGTTGGTGGCAGAGGTATTCAAGAATATGCCGTATTTGCTGGTTCTGATGTGACATCAGTTGAAGAAATGGACAAGGGTATTTTCCGTGCTAAGTTCGCAATTAAGCCTGTTCGTTCAATTCGTTATGTTGACCTTGTGTTTGTTGCAGTGCGCTCTGATATGTCTGTATCAGAGGTTATAGAATAATAGGAGGTATTAAAGATGGCTTTTAGTGGAACAGGAAATAATGATTATGTAGGTTCAATTGAAGCGTTTAAACATTGGTTACCAAATATACAGAGAGCATCACTATATGATGTAACTATACCTAATTTTAAATATTATGCGTATTCTCCTAGTAAAGATACAATGCCAAAAATTTTAAAATTCAGTATTAAAACTGCTTCATTCCCAGCAGCGGCTGTTGGAGATATTACTGTAAACTATATGGGAAGAAATGTTCACTTTTATGGTGATAGAGATACTGGGGGAGATTGGACCACTACTGTTATATTAGATGGAGCTTGGGCAGTTTATGATACATTGTACTCTTGGAACCAGGCTTTAAATGGTGCTAATAGAATTGTATCTCAACATATGAATAGTCACAATAATTTTAAAGTAGATGCTTATGTTACTGCTTATACAACTAATGGATATGTATCAAGACGAGCAAAATTGCACGGATTGTTTCCAAAGTCTATAGGTGAAGTTTCACTTGGATGGGATAATACTTCAGCAATTGATTTATCAGTGACTTGGACTTATGATTATTGGACCGTTGATTACACAGAAACAAAATCTTATGTTCCAGGAGATTATTCAAACACAGGTGATCAACCAACCGGGTTCTGGACGCTTGAAGGTGATGGGCTATATTCTACAGATTCTGGAACTAAGTATGGAAATCAATTATAATCAACCATAAAATAAATTTCAGTTTCTATTAACAAAATAAAAAAGCCCCATTTAGGGGCTTTTCTTTTATTATCTCATTTTATTAAAAGTGATACAGTTTGTTTTTCTTTACAAAATCCAATATCTTATTCA